>Ga0315287_10000272_pt1 | contig 45148 bp, 45 predicted proteins | sample YL17G11_0_MG_FD_205037 | JGI IMG/M metagenome (GOLD analysis project Ga0315287, IMG submission 205037) | Sediment microbial communities from Yellowstone Lake, YNP, Wyoming, USA - YL17G11_0 | ecosystem: Environmental > Aquatic > Freshwater > Lake > Sediment | place: USA: Wyoming | collected...
AACATCTGCCCCTACTGCACGTACAAATATCGGAAATAGACATTTCGTTTCGATTGCCAGATCGAACGGACGCAAAGGTCCGAGGTGAGTTTGATTCCAACCGAGGATTCCGGGACAGGATTATGCGAAGCTCCCCGAAAGAGGCTTTCTTTTCTCGACGAGTTCTTGACCATCTGGATATTCCTCGCGATGGGGGTCGGGCTCGGCCTCGGATATCTCTTCCCCCAGCTCGCCGACCTGCTCGATTCCGTCAAGGTGTTCGACGTCTCGCTTCCGATAGCAGTCGGGCTTCTCATCATGATGTATCCCCCTCTCGCCAAGGTCCATTACGACGAGCTTGGAAAATTGAAACAGGCCAAGAAGATGCTGAGCGCATCTCTCATCCTGAACTGGGCTATCGGACCGGTTTTGATGTTCGCGCTTGCCTGGTTGGCCTTCCCCGGGGCGGATCCGACGTCCGCCTCCTTCAGGACCGGACTCATCCTGATCGGACTTGCAAGATGCATAGCAATGGTTCTGGTCTGGAATATGCTGGCAGATGGGGACTGCGAGTACTGCGCGGTGCTGGTCGCTTTGAATTCCGTGTTCCAGATCGTGATGTACTCGGTATTGGCATATTTCTTCATCACAGTGATGACGCCGGTGATATCACCCTCCGCCCAGTCGATCGTCGTAGACATAACAATCTGGGACATCGCTAAGAGCGTTCTGGTCTTCCTCGGGATTCCATTTGCGGCAGGGGTCACGACCTGGTACTTCCTGACCCGGAGGAAGGGGAAGGAATGGTATGACCGAGTCTTCGCCCCGAGGATCAGCCCGCTCACGATGATTGGCCTCCTCTTCACGATCGTCATCATGTTCTCTCTGCAGGGGCAGCAGATCCTCAGCCGGCCTCTAGAAGTCGTGCGGGTCGCGATCCCGCTCCTCGCATACTTCCTGCTGATGTTCTTCATCAGCTTTGCGCTCTCCCATCGACTAGGTTTCTCATATAGCCAGGGCGCGACGCAGTCGTTCACGGCGGCAAGCAACAATTTCGAACTCGCCATCGCGGTCGCGGTTGCCACTTTCGGCATCGTTTCCCTAGAAGCGTTCACGGCGGTGATCGGCCCGCTGATGGAAGTGCCGGTCCTCATCAGTCTTGTCAACGTCGCTCTCCGGATCAAACGGCGTTACTATGACGAAAACGGAAGACCTGTTCGGAAGCCGGCTGCCTGATGTTAGAAAACGAACGCCATATCGTATCTGTCGCGGAACCGCCTGACATTTTTCTTCGCATCCTTCCCTGCCGCGGCCTCCATGAAGATATCGGCCAGCTCCGGGATATCGCGCTCCTTCATGCCGAGCCTAGTCATCTCCGCGGTTCCCAGTCTCGCTACCGAGTCGATTATGATGTTCGACTTCTCCATCCTCACCGAGAAATCGTTGAATGTCATGCGGAATTTCTTCTTGACCTTCTTCTGATCGATCAGCAGCTGGTGGGATTCCGTGTATCCGAGGTCTCCGAACATGATCGGGAACCCTCTCTCCGCGAGTTCCTTCCCGAGGCGCTTGGAATTCTTCACGACCTGCTTCGCGTAGGCTGGACCGAACTTCTTTGCCTCCAATAGGGCCTGGCCGAGCGCTGCGACCCTATTCCAGTGGATGTTGTCGACTATCCTCCATGTCAGGTTCTTCCTTACGGCGGCGTCGATCTCCTCGCCATCTGTCACTATCAGCCCTCCCTGCGGTCCGAAAAAGCTCTTGTGGGTAGACCCGTAGAGGGCATCGGCGCCTTCTTTGAGCGGCTTCTGGAACTCCCCGCCGGCGATGAGCCCGAGCACGTGCGAACCGTCGTAGACGAGCGTCGATCCAGCCGACACGCAAGCCTCCTTGATCGGCTTCATGTCGTAAGGGAAAAGGAAGAAAGATGCACCGAGAACAACGAGTCGAGGTTCTTTGTCGCGTATCAGCTGGTTGGTCGCTTCGATGTCCAGATTGTGGCTCTTCGCATCGAACGGCAGACGGCATGCCGAAAGGCCGAACAAGTCCGGGATATAATCCTGTGCGTAGCCGTCGTACCCCCCGTTATCTGGTGCGACCGAGCAGACCACCTCGCCTTTCGGAGCGGTCGAGGCGATGACGATCATCGCGGCAATGTGCCCTGACAACGGCTGGACGCATGCGAATTTCGAGCGGAACACCTCGCACGCGACCCTCTCTGCGGATTCCTCGATTTCAGACGACAGCCGAGTGCCCCTGTAGGAGTTCTCTATGAAGTCTCCGGCGAAATCCGCGTTCACTGGAAGGGTGTATCTGTGGCCGAAATCGGACGATAGGAGCGCCCTGAGCTGCGGGCTCGTTACGTTTTCCGATGGAAGAAGGTTGATGGAATCGTGAAGGCGCCACTTGTCCTGTGCCCTCGCCTTTTCTAAGAAATATGTGTTCTTCATCTGATGGCCTTCAGGATCTCTCCGAGCCTTCTCTCGAAATGCTCCATCTCGATGAGCGTGCCGGTGACCAGTATGTCAGCTCCTGCATCGGTCAGTTCCCTTGCCTTCGCGCCGTCCCTGATCCCGCCGCCGACTATCAGGGGGATCTTGATCTCTCCCCTGACCGCTCTGACCATCGCCGTCGGAACGGGCTGTGACGCGCCGCTCCCAGCCTCCAGATACAGCAACTTCATCCCGAAGTACTCCGCAGCGATCGCGTAGGATTTCGCGGTCTCGAGGTCGTCCCTCTTGACCAACTGCGCCTCTCCGACCTCTCCGACCTTCATCCCTGGCTCAACGACCACGTACCCCATCGGGATCGGTTCGATGCCCAGCTTCTTGATTATCGGTGCGCCGGCTGTCTGCTCGCCGACGATGTTCTTTGCGTTCTTGGAATTCAGGTAGCTCATGAAGTAGATCGCATCGACGGAAGGGCTGAGCACCCTCGCCCCTGTCGGGAAATGAATGACCGGCTTCGGGGAGCACTTTCTGATCGCTTTGATGGTCATCTCGAGGTTGTTCTGGTTGACCCCTGTCGACCCCCCGACCATGAATGCATCCGTCCCCAAGCGGTCGGCGATCTTTGCGATCTCGCAGGCCCTCGCGGCATCCTGGCTGGCAGGATCGATGAGGGTCATGTGCATCTTGTGCGACTTCAGTGTCGCAAGAATGTAGTCCAGCACCTTCATGTCTGCACCCCGACAGCGAATGCGAGCAATGCCACAATCATAGCCCACTTATAGATTTTCTGCCCTCTCTTCGGGTCGCTCAGCTGGACGATGCCTCCGTATACGAAAATGACATCGGCGATTATCACGACGAAGATGTAGAGGTATGTCAACAGGTTCTGCAGGTATGGTATCGGGGAAAGCGCGACAGCCGCCAGAGTTGGTATCAGAGCAATGTATCCAGCCCTCTTCGCCCCGACGATCCTCGGGAGGGTTCTCCTGGCCACGTCTCCATGCATGTCCTCTATGTCCTTCACGATCTCGCGGCCTAGCGTGGCAAGTGCCGCCAGAAGGGCAAGCTCGATGACCAGGTCCGCGCGCCCTACAACCGCTCCGGCAAACTCGAACAGCGCGACGACGAGCAGGGCGATCATGACATTGCCGGCCAGGCCGGCTCTCTTCAATCTCAGCTCATAAGTGATCATGCCCAGGATTGCCAGTCCCACGATTACGAGCGGGAGCCCCACGATTGCGAACGGGAGTGGCGGGTTGATCCAGATACTCAGCACGAAGCAGGCCGCGAACATCACGCCCGCGGATAGCAAGGCGGTTCGCCTCGAAATCGTCCCCCTCACAATCGGCCTCTTAGGATGAGCGATCCTGTCAATCTCCACATCGTAATAATCATTGAGCGAATTGCCGGCTCCAACGAATAGAACGACGATGATCGCCCCAAGGGCCAGGTCAAAAAGATGCGAGTCAAGGTGGTTTATCCCGACCGCAACTGCCGCCCCGAGCAGAAGCCCCAGGGCTGCAATGGCTCCGTTCCAGAGCCTGAGCAGCTTCATGTATTCGGCAACGACGTTTGAATCGCCCATTTTCCACCGCATCGAAGCCATCAAGTATATTACTTCCCCCATATTTCGTACCATCCCTTGCGGCAAAACGACCCACCAGGGCATCTACACGCTCAAAAGGATTAAATGCCTCATTAAGGATGGAACGATAAATGCAGCCGTCACCGCCCCCCGCACTGGATGCGACAAAGGAAGTCGAACTCATCCAGGGGATCGTCGGGAGGTACTTCAAGGTCTACGAGACCAAGCTGAGCATCGACGCAGTGATGTTCCACTGCGAGGTCGACAAGGTCATGCTGGAGGAGAACTTCGGCAGGCTCAGGGAGGAGCTCGGAAGGCACGGATACACCACCTTCATTACCTATCGGCACGGCGAGCACACCATAACCGTCGGAAAGCTGCCAGCGGTCAAGCCGAAGGGCGTGTGGCTGAACGCGGTCTTCCTGGCGATCACCGTAGTGACCACAGTGCTCGCCGGCATGTATCTCTGGATTAACTATGCCGGTCTGAGTCCAAGCCAGTTCTTCTCGGTGGAGAACATCACAATGGGCACGCTGGCATTCGCGCTCCCTCTCTTGGCGATACTCGGGATCCATGAGATGGGCCACTATTTCATGGCGAAGCGGTCCGGCATACCGGCGTCTCTCCCATTTTTCATCCCCGGGCCCCCGCCGCTCGGGACATTCGGGGCGTTCATCTCAATCCGCGGCCCCATCCCCGACAGAAAGACCCTTTTCAACCTCGGGGTCGCCGGACCAATCTGCGGCTTCCTGGTCGCAATACCTATAGCGATAATCGGCCTCCTTCTCACGACGAGCGGGGCGAGGCCGGTCCCGGTCGAAACAGGCGGAATGCTATCGATGCAGATGCCACTGATCTACATACTGCTGGATATGTTCATGCCGCCTTCCGGCAACTACCTCTTCCATCCGACGGCGATGGCGGGCTGGGTGGGCTTCCTCGTCACCGCGATAAACCTTCTCCCGGCAGGCTCCCTCGACGGCGGGCATGTCGCGCGGGCGGTCCTTGGACCGAACGCGAAGTACGCGACATGGGTCGCCTTGGCCGCGATGTTCGCCATCGGGTTCGTCTGGTACACCGGCTGGATGCTCTTCGGCCTGCTCATCCTGTTCATGGGGATCGAGCATGCGCCGCCATTGAATGACATCACCCCCCTCTCCCTGAAGAAGAAGCTCGTCGGGGTCGCAATGGCCGCGCTCCTTGTGATAACATTCGTCGTCATTCCGTTCGAAGAGATCCCTGCGGACTACGGCTTCGACGCAGAGCTCATCGGGAGCGACTCCGCGGACATTTCGTTCGGGCTCAACTACACATTCGTAATGGTGATAAACAGCACCGGCAATGTGAACGGAACCTTGATTTTCGACCTGCAGCCTGAGGCGCTTAAGCAGGAGCTAGCATTATCTGTTGCATACCAGGTTTCAAAGCCCTCTGCCAGCTGGTTTCCGCCACAGGGTTCCCGGGAAGCAGCTCTCCCCGTGAATTCGACAACCATCGCCAATGTGACTCTGTATGCGAAATCTGTCATTGGTCAAGATGAGATGCTGAACGGGACGATCGTCGTCTCATCGATGGACGATCCCGGATTCAAGCGTGAATTTACCGTACACATCCACGAGATCGCCGGTGGCATCCAATACTCGGTCGCCCCAACCAGCGCTTCGATGGGCGCCAACCAGACCCGGACATTCTCCGTTTCCATCAACAGCACTTACCCGAGCAACCTCTCCGTGCGGATCACCGCGATCGCCCCCGCCGGATGGAGCGCGTGGGTCTACAGCGGCGGATCTGCGAATGCGACAAACAGGCTCGACCTCGCGATCTCGTCCCTGTCGAACGCCACATGCACGCTGGCCGTGCAATCTCCAATCGCCGCAACTCCTGGTGATTCTGCCTCGATAGACATTGAATTCATGAACCTTGCAACGCTTGAAATCACTGCGGCGGCCGTGCATATCACGATAATCTGATCATCAGACTTTCTCGAGGACGATGAAGTTCCTGACCAACGACCTGTGCGCCCTGACTGAAGCGTTTCTAATGATTTTGAAACCGTCTTCGAAATCCAACACCTTCTGGTCAGGCACGATGATCCCGACCCTTCCATTCTCCGTCAGGTTCCTCGCGAACGATTTCAGCGCGCGTGAGTAGAGCTCCTCGATCGGCTCGTTGTTCGTGCTTGACGATCTTCCGTAAGGCGGGTCCGTTACGATGCAGTCGAACTTTTTATTGAATTTGGATATCTCTGCGACGTCCAGTTTTTTCAAATCGGCAGTCAAGCCCAGCTGCTTCAGGTTCGTTCTGCTCCCCTCAATCATCTTCTCGGATAGATCGGAGCCGTGCACGTCCATTCCCATCAGGGCAGACTCGATCAGCAGGGTACCAGTCCCGCAGAACGGATCGAGGATCCTGCAATTGCGGGAATTCGCAGTCATGTTGATCAGCGCTCGGGCAAGCCTCGGATGTATCGAAATCGGTGAATTGAACGGCAGGAATCTGTTCTTCCGCTTCTCGTACTGAGTCCTATCTATCTCGACTATCTCCTTTCCGATATGCGCCTTCTCTCCGACGATGACTCTGAATTTCACCGCTGGATGATCGAGATTGATCTTGGCATTCTCCGAGACGACCTCTCCTATCATCTTCGTCAGTTCGACCGGGTCGTACTTGCCTTTCATCGGCTCAGCGATCTTGACCTTCACGGCCACGCTCTCTGCATTTGCGAGATCCAGATTGTCGAAGAACGGGACGAGGTCTTTTACCTCGATGCTGTCCAGATGCTCGCTCAGGAAGTGGGACATCGCAATCCTGCCCTGGAAATCTGAAGCTTCTGCACCAGAGGAAAACACCGCCAGGTTGTAGTCCCTCCTCAGCAGCTTCGCTTTCCCCGTGCAGGTCAGAAGCGCCTCGGCCTCCCAGATAGGAAGATCCGGATGCTCGCCAGAGAGCTCGAACATGTAGTTCATGGTCAGGCGAGCATCGCGCTGGTTGGATTTGTATTAAGCGGAAGAAGCTCAGTCGACTATTCCGCCTTCGGTCACCGTGAAGACCGCTTCAGCCTCCGGAAGGTTCGGAGAATCGATCAAACGCGCGATCCTCTTTCCGCCTTTGCTCTTCCTCAGGTAGAGCCTGTAGGTGGCCGTGTGGCCGACTATATGCCCGCCGATCGGCCTCGTCGGGTCTCCGAAGAACGCATCCGGCTTCGCCGAAACCTGGTTGGTGACGGCTATGACCGTGTCGTTCAGGTCGCCGAACCTCAGCAGGTCGTGCATGTGCCTGTTGAGCGACTGCTGCCGCTCTGCCAGAGCGCCTCGGCCGACGTATTCCGCCCTGAAATGCGCCGTCAGCGAATCCACGACGATGAGTCGAACCGGGAACTCCTTCGCGATCTCGGAGGCCTTTTCGACAAGCAGCATCTGGTGGTGCGAATTGAAAGCCCTTGCGACATGGATGGTCTTCAGGACCTCCTTCGCATCCAGATCCTGGCCTTCGGACATCTGGACTATCCTCTCTGGCCTGAAGGTGTTCTCCGTGTCTATGTAGATGGAATGCCCTTCCCGGCCTCCCTCGTCACAGGGCTTCGAGACATTGACGCACAGCTGGAAGCAGAGCTGAGTCTTTCCAGAGCCGAACTCCCCGAAGAATTCCGTGATCGCTTGGGATTCGACGCCTCCTCCCAAGAGGTCGTCAAGCGCCTTTGAGCCGGTCAGTATCTTCCCAATGTTCTTCCTTCTTTCTAGGACTACATCTCCCGTCTCGAACTTGCCGACGTCCGCAGCTATCTTTGCGGCCGCTATGATCTTCGCCGCGGTGCTTTCACCGATCTCAGTCAGCTCCGAAAGCTTGCTCGGGGATTCCACCGCGATCGCCATGAGATCTGAATATCCAGCTTCCTTGAGTTTCTCGGCTATCGCCGGGCCGACCCCCGGAAGTTTCTCGAGCTCGTCATTTGCCATATTCGGGCACCTGAAGGATAAGAATCGAGGGAGGCGATATAAGGATGTCTATTGGAGGTAGTCGAAAGTAGGGGTAACGTTAAAGGGAAACGAACCCCCAGGCGATGAATGTGAAGAACATGAATGTAATCGTGTATGTCCAGAAGAATTTCCGTCGGATCTTCTTCAGCGCCTCTTTATCCTGGGGGACCTCCCCGTACCTTTCTTCATGCCACCACGCATGTTGATTCATATAGAGAAGGGTCGGTGCCAGCACCGTCAGGATATTGGACAGCCCTATAACGAGATACTGAGGGACATGCTTCTTGTTTCTATCGAGATGATATCCGACAATCAGCCCGGTAATCGTCGAAATGGAAATGAAAATTATCAGGACGATGAGCCAAGGGTTCGCAATGAAGAAATCCATCGTCGCGATGGACGAAGGCGGATTGTCACTGATCAGGAGATCGCTGTTGAGGGAGCTTGCTCTCCCGTCGATGTGGATCTCCGTGAACCTCTCCTTCCAAAGCGAATAAGAGTCTGTCGGGTGAGATGTCCAGTCGGTCCCTATCTGCTCCTCGAAGAAGGCAAGGGTCTGGTTCACGCTTTCGCTGGATCTTACGGGGTAGTAGCCATACTGATAGTGCGAGTCGCGAAGCACGTACCGACCATCGATTTCATTGTAACCTGCACCGACGCTGAGTGAAGGGCCGTTCGGCCGGGTGGAGATGTCGACGAAGTCCAGCACCTGCACAGTGATCGGGATGTCCGAATCTCCGTAGGCGCTCGTCAGCTTCAACGGGAAGAATATCTCATCCGACGGGAAATCGGCCTCGACCCCCATCATGTAGTATCTGTCTGGTCCATCTGTACGGACCGTCGCTTTATTTCTGAAATCGTTGAGATTGTCTATTCTTGTGGACACGAAGGAGAACCCTGAGCTAATATAATCAGAGACAATTGACTGGTCGTCGCTCGGTATCGCTATCCCCTGAGATGCCAGATATGTCTGGAGATCCGAAGCGCTGCCAGCCGAAATGACTTCTGAGTGCAGTCCGTATTTCTCGGCGACCTCGAAGACGCCTACATGTTGACTGCTATCTCCACCTCCAACACCCAAGACCATGGTGTACTTGATGGCGAAGACGGGGGCGAGGATTAACGTCCACAGCTGCGAGCCAAGGACACAGTAGTACCACATCAAGTCGCTCGACGCTGCCTTCCATATCTTGTCGCTGTAGGGGGAACCCTCCAACCTAGGGACGTCCGAGACCAGGTCGACACTGACATTCTGCGGGGCAGAAGGGATCGGGAACAGCCAGAACATCCGGGTCCCGGTCTGTAGCTCCGATTCGGCGACCTGAATGGAGATGATCATCTTCTCGTACCCATCATTGAAGTTTATTATCGAGAATTGGGACCTCTCCTGCACGTGGCTCCAGACCTCAGAATTGCTGGTGGTTTTGATCTTCCAGGACATGCCGTCAGCCATGGCCGGGGCTGCAATAAGAGGCAATGCCATCATCGCGGCGATTAGCCATGTAATCACGACTAATAGTGTTCTCATTTTCTCGACTGAAAATACGCCTATCGGATTAATATTGTATCTTTTCCGTTGACCGCCTTGCTCTATCACCCAAAACCTTTATCTGATTGGTTCTTTTCGGTTCTCCAATGGCCAAGAAGCGCAAGAAGCAGAAGAAGGCCGAAGAGGAGGAGAAGTACGAGTTCATCCCTCCAGAGTTCGACGAGAAGCAGTTCCTCAAGGACGAGATGTCGGCGACGAAGCAAGTCCTCATCATCGTCGCGTACGGCGCACTCATGGGCGCACTGGCCGCTCTGGCTACCATACTCACTTCGAACGGAATCACTGGGCTTGCGGTGCTTGTCGCAGGCTTCGGTACGATGAAGATCCTCTTCAATGCGATGAAGATCGATCTTTCAAAATTCACGAAGAAGACATGGCTCGGGCACAGCGCCTGGTTCTTCTTCACATTCCTCGCAATCTGGATACTCCTGATCAACCCCCCGTTCACCGACTTCGCAGCGCCCGAGGTCAAGAACGTGAAGCTGGCAGTCACCGTTCAAGGGGTCGGCGTGATACATTACAACTACACTTTCAATTCCTCCTCGAATCTCTTCGAGTGGCACACTGGGAAGCACAATATCTCCATCACTAACGCGCTGAAGAATGCCTATGCGAATAACACTCAGGTGATTCTCACGGCGCACATCGCGGACAACGACAGGCTCTTCGGCGTGCCGACCATCACTTTCAAGCCTGACACGGATCCCCCAAAGCCAATGTCACAGGCGGCCAGCTTCTCCTATTCTTATAACGTATCAGCATTCGGGATGAACTATCTGAAGGACGGGCAGTACTTCACATTCCAGATAAACGCCGAGGACCCGGCGCACCACATAACGGTTTTCAGAATGGCCGACTACTCGATCGGTCCGATCGTGTAGAGCGATCTATCTCTCCCATGGCCTTCTCTCGTCGAAATGCTTCGTCAGCGCCTTCCTGTACTTCTTCTGCAGGAGCTTCTGCCCGGAGACCACGGTCAGCTCGTCGATCCTCCTGAACCCCTTGCCGAGCCGGACATCCCTGAGCTGCTTCGCCAGGAAAGCGGACGGCGTCCGCTGCTTTCGGGAGATCTCGACCTGCCATCGCCCCTTCTTGATCTCGGGTTCTGAGAGCCCCTTTCCCTCCCACTTTGCGAGGAAGTTCGAGGCCTGCGGCGATTTGGCCGGCGGGCCTATGTGCGTCATCGTCGTCGGCAGCTCTGCCACATCGCAATCAACAAGGATCAGGTTCCTCTCATCGTCCGCCTCGAAAGTGAGCCTCCGCGGTTCGAACCCTTCCCGGTCGAGGACTTCCTGGATCGAGACTCCCGTCTTCCTGAGCTGGGGCCAGAGGATGTCGTCGACGACACCGAGCGAAGGCAATTCTACGAGCAACGTGCCCGCATGGATGTCGATCTCCTTCTTCGCGGTGATGTCGTCGAACGGGGCCTGCTCCCTCGGGAAGTAGAACCGCTCGCTCGGCTTCTTCATGTATTCCCTGCAAGCCTCGACGAACAGCTGGAGGGTTTCAGGCGATACGGGTGATGCGACATTCCTTGCCGGGTCAACCGGGTCGACGAATACGAACTCCTCGTCGAACTCCTTAGACGCTTCTCCTTCGATCCAGAACCCGATCGGCGCCTTCCATTTGCGCGCGTTCCCGACAAGCTTCACGAAGCTCCCGAATTTCAAGATCAGCAGCTCGCATAGGTATCCGGAGAACCCGTGGGTCTTAGCCTCCGCGCCGTAGACCCCGACGCCCTTCGTGAACCTCTTGAGCAAGCGGACCTCGTCGCCCTGCTCCTTCCTCAGATGCTTCTGGACGTACTCAGTGTGAAATGGGGTGCGGTCGACTGCACTTATCCTGCCCTTGCCTGAGGCTACATCATAACACGGGACAAGGTCGGTTTTGAACCCCTGCCATATGCCGCTGATGTACGCGTGCTCGGCATACCGCTCCTCGGGCTTGTCCAGCACCTCCCGGCCTATCTGCTTGTCGATCCTCCCGATATCTTCTTTTGCGACGCTCGAAGGGAATCTGAGGAAAAGGTCGATATCCGGGTTGGTGAGGTGCGTTTTCTTTGCGATCGACCCGACAAGTATCGGCTCATATGGAAGGTTGCGCTCAATCGCGATCTTCTTGACCCTGGATGTCAATTCCGAGACCGCTTTGTCAATCCTTCTTTGCTCCTCAGCGGTGGGGACGATCCTGCCCAGCACGCTCTTCTCTATTTCCATGTCGAGGGGGTTACCGGGCTGGACAAGATATAATCCCTGTGTCGAGGGTTCTGTAACATTATCGGGGGATGGTAATCATGCCACCGCCCGAATGCCACTCGTTCCATTCGGCTCCGGCCGTACGGCCCTTCCAGGACCGCAGAGGACCATCACGACGTCATGCTGGAACGCGCCGGGGCTGAACCATAAGCCCCCTGCCGCCTTCTCAGAGGCGGCTGTTTGCAGCAGATTGATGCTGGCGTTTATGTGCCGATTCATACGCCAGCCGCATCCGCAGATGAATTCAGTACCCTTTCGGGAATCTTGTATTTTCCCACACACCGGGCACTTCTTGCTGCTGTATCGTGGATCGACCTTTATAACTGGAATTCCTTGCCAGGCGGCCTTGTATTCGATGATCTGATGGAGCTTCCGTCTGGGCCAGATGCTTATCCGCTGGTTGAACTTCTTTCCCCTTCGAGGCTTGATCCCCGTCAAGTCCTCGAGGACGATCATCGATCTATGCTCCTCTGCGAACGACAGCACCGCGTTCGCGACCTCATGCATACGATAGTCGATCCTATGATGCTCCCTCATCCCTTCCCGTGCGCACAACCTCTTCGCCGTGCGCCTGTCGTGCGATTTCTTCTTCTGCAGCCTCTTTCGCCTATCGTGATGCACGCTCTGGATGACAGAGACCTCAGGGAACTCCGCCCTGACGACTGCTTCTATCCGATCCTCCTTCGCCAGCACACCGTCGAGGCTGCGCTCGTTCGTGTCGAGCGAGAGAACAGAGGCAGGGGCATACGGCATAGGAGCATGCTTCCGGATCGTCACGATGACTCTGTCCGGGAGCAGAGTAATAGAGCCGAGAGAAAGCGATTCGTCGTCGAGATATTTCCGATGAAAGTCGCTGACGATCAGTCCGAGCTGGATGTGAAGCCCAGCTCTAATGGGCAAATCTATGATTCCGTTCTCCCTGTCGAGCTTATACGCCTGGTTCTCCGCCTTCAAGAACAGTCTTCGGACGAACGGGATTTGAGTCCGTAGTCCTTTCCTGAGCCTTCTACGATGATTCTTAAGTATGCTTGCAGCGACTTCGAATGTGGAAACGAGATGCTTGGCGTACATACCCTGATGCTCTTTCCGGAAGTCCTTGTATGCCAGCTTAGTCAACGCAAACCTCGACGTCACGTTGGAATGGGTCCCAAGGCGTATCGCACTGTTCACTGCAAGGCGGAAATCCTCCATCAGGAACTTCGCATCGTTCGGGAGGGGATCTTTGAGGCGGAAAACCAGCGAGCGGACTAACATCAATTGTTGATTTGTGAATCTGATATTCTCAGTTCGTACTACATGTATGCATGTAATCCCCCGATTTGTTACAAAATCTGTGTTCGAGAAACGTTTCAAAGAACGGGAAGGGGTGTCAGAGGTCTTCGCGGTGAAGATTATCGGGAACTATTTAGGAGGACAGTTAGACTACCGTTCTCTGACACCATCCGACGCCTTGAGACGCGTTCTATAAGAACATGCCTGACTGAACCAGAATGGGGGCGGCGATTTCCAGGGTCCTCTCGAAACTCGTCTCCGAAGCTCAGAAAATGTCGGAAACCAAACGGACGTAGACATCATTGATGTTCGAAGAATAGATGTTGGATTCGATTTCCGCAATCTCATGGTCCGTGGTAGCTTCGACCGTGACTATGCTGTCCACGTCGCCGCGTAGCACCAGCAGGACAACCGCGAGGCCGTCGCGCCTCATCTCGAAAAGAGAGATTTCCGAGTTTGGAGTAAAGCCCGACCTGACGACCTTTCCCTTGATCGTCTTGGCGAGATCCTTCGCAAACTTTTGGACAGCGCTTCGCTCCATCGATGACCTCATCACAGCCATGAGCAGAGGCTCCTTCTTCGCCTCCTTCTCGATCTGTTTTGCAAGCGACTTCGCTTCGACGTGCGCGCTCATTTCGTACATCTCACACAGTCATCGGATTTCATCCTTTTGATTGAACTAGTCACTCATATTATCATGTCGTCCAGATCCACGGAAATCTTCTCCTGGTCCGCCCGACTCCTCGAAGGAGTCTTCTGGATACTCGGGGTTCCGCCCTTCAAGGTCAGTTCCATCCCGTCCCATGCGGAAACCGTCTTGATACCGCTCTTCTCCTCGACCCAGCTCGCCTGCATCTCCGGATCCGCGCCGACGAACTTCATCCCGAGATGAGTCAGAACAGCGAGTTTCGGTTTGACCATTTCGGCGATTTCAGCGGCGTCCTCTGTCGAAAGATGCCACGGGATGCGGGACTGGAGCGGCCTGGTGACCGACAGGACCAGGACATCGCAGTTCAGATGTTCCTTGTAGACGTCCTCGCTGAGCGCAGTGTCCCCTGTCATCGAGATCACCCCGTCGATAGACGAGAACTTAAGGCCCACGGTGGTCGGGTCAGAATGATATGTCTTCGTCGCTTTGATCCGGACGTCGTTCACCTCGATGGTATCGCCCGGTCTTATCGTCTTGACCACGGCCGGCTTCGAGGCGTGATACTCCGACACCGCCGGTCCCAGGCTCTGATAGCCCTTCAGGACGCTGTCGCTGGCTATCAGCTGCCCCCTCCTCTTCTTGCAGCCGTGGGTCATCGCCTCGATGAGCACCTCCGCGTCGGTGTAATGGTCCGGATGGCAGTGCGTCACGACGATGGCGTGCGTCTTCGTGGGGTCGATGCCGTAATCCCTCATCTTTATGAGGGAGCCAGGGCCGGGATCGATGTGTATCCTGGCAGAATCTGAGATGAGGTACATCCCGCCAGTCGCCCTCACCTGGGAGATCGTGGCGAACCTTCCTCCCCCTGTCCCAAGGAATATAAGCGAAAGCAAGATATGACCAAACCTTAATAACAAGCTGGATATTATAATTTCGAGCCAGGAGGCCTACCATTGAGCGTACTCATCAAAGGCGGCATAGTGGTGACCCAGGACAGCGAAAGGCGCGTCCTCGTGACGGACGTCCTGATCGAGAAGAACAGGATCAAGAGCGTCGGCAAGCACAAGGCGAGCGAGGCCGAACAGGTGATCGACGCAAAGGGCAAGATCGTGATGCCCGGCATGATCAACCTCCACGGTCACGTATCGATGGCGACAATGCGCGGGATAGCCGATGATGTGACTTTCGACCAGTTCCTCGAAAAGACCTTCGCGGCAGATGCCAAACGGACGAATGACGATCTGCTGGAGGGGGCGAGACTCGGTTGCATGGAATCGCTCCTCACTGGGACGACCTCCTTCCTCGATCTGTATTACGGTGAGGATCAGGTCGCAAAGGCCGTCGAGGAGGCGGGCATCCGCGGTTTCCTCAGCTGGGCCGTGCTGGATGACGACAAGACGACGCAGAAAGGGTCGCCGATCAAGAACGCCGCGAAGTTCATCGACAAGTGGAAAGGACATAAGCTGGTGACCCCCGCGGTCGGTCCCCAGGGCGTCTACGTCTGCTCCGAGGAGACGATGCACAAGGCGCGCGAGCTCGCTGACAGGAAGAAGACATTCTGCCACTATCACCTGTCCGAGACGCGCGGAGAGGTCTACAGGCACCTGAGCGCGACCGGCAAGAGGCCGGTCGACTGGCTTGCAGACATAGGTTTCCTACACGAGGGGGACGTCGCCGCGCATGTCGTGTGGGTCACGAAGCAGGAGGCCGCGAAGCTCGTGGACTCAAAAGTCTCCGTCGCGCACTGCCCGACATCGAATCTGAAGCTCGCCGTCGGAGGAACCTCGCCGGTAATCGACATCAGGGAATACGGCGGGACCGTCGGCCTCGGGACAGACGGATGCTCTTCGAACAACTCGCTGGACATGTTCACAGAGATGAAGATATGCGCGCTCATCCACAAGCACTCCCGCTGGGACCCGACGGTCATGAGCGCACAGCATGTTCTTGACATGGCGACCGTCGAAGGTGCCAAGGCGCTCGGCATGGAGAAGAAGCTCGGATCGATCGAAGAAGGAAAGCTGGCTGACATAGTCGTCGTCGACAGCAACCGGATCGGCATGATCCCGACTACCAAGAAGAACGCTGTCTCGAACCTCGTCTACAGCTGCAGCGGGCAGTTCGTATTCTGCACGATGGTCGACGGGAAGATAGTGGCCTACGACGGGCAGCTGGCCTGCGGCGCGTAAAGTCGTCTCAATCAGACCGATTTCGTCTGATCCTCTGCCCTGCCCTTTAGCCTCTGGAGCTCCTCTGCCGCTTGAAGGTCCTTGTCCTCGGTGAGAGCCTCGCTCTTATCGAAGCTGGCATGGATTTCCTCTATCGTCGGGATGTTACCGAGCACCTTCTCCGCGCTCCCTACCATCGCCTCGATGTCCTTGTAGTTCATCGGGGTTCTCTCCGGGGTCTTCCTGCCGGCCCCGAGGTATTCAGATGCTCCCTCGATCAGCTTCGTTATCTCGAACGGGAAGATGATCTTCGTCGCCTGCCCGTTCCCGACAGCCTTCAAAGCGTCCAGCGAAAGGACCGTGAGCGCCTTCGAGTCTAGCGGGGAAGCTCCCAGCGCTAGTATCCTCAGCTTCTGCGCCTCGCCCTGCGCCTCAAGGATCGTCGCGAGCCTCTGGCCTTCCGCGATGAGGATCCTCGACTGCTTCGAACCCTCGGCCTGGAGGATCTTTCCTCTCTTGTCTCCTTCGGCGCTAAGGATCGCAGCCTTCTTCTGGCCGTCCGCGCGCAGGACGGCAGCTCTCCTCTGCCTCTCAGACGAGGTCTGCTCCTCCATCGCGGCCTTGACGGCGGGCGACGGGTCGACCTCTCTGATTTCGACCGCCTCGACCTTCACGCCCCACTTGTCTGTCTCCTTGTCGAGCACGTCCCTCAGCATGAGGTTGATTTTCTCCCTGTTCGACAATACCTCGTCCAGGACCATGTCTCCGATCCTGCTCCTCAAGGTCGTCTGCGCAAGGTAGACGGTCGCTACTCGATAATTCTGGACCTCGAAGAAGACTCTCTTCGGGTCGATGATCTTGATGTATATGACGGCGTCGACGTTCGTCGGCGAGTTGTCCTTCGTTATGACTTCCTGCCTCGGGATGTCAAGCACCTGCGTCCTCAGGTCAATCTTCACCACTTGGTTGATCAGCGGCGAGACGAAATGGAAGCCGCTGTCGAGCACCCTCACGAAGCGCCCGAGCCTCATGTATATGCCCTGCTCGTAGGGCTGGATGATCTTGATTCCGGACGTCAGCATTATCAGTACTGCTATTATGACGAATATCAGCAGTATCGCAATCAGTATTTCTTCTCCAGCCATCTCTTTTTCCCCCTTTCCAGATCGTTACTTCTCCAATTCTGCTACGACTATGTGGACCCCTCTGCTCTCGACGACCTTGACCCGCACTCCAACCATTATCTTCACAGGGGCGGTGGCACTCCATGTCTCGTTGTTCTCGAGCCTGACCTTACCTGTGATTGTGTTAGGGATGATCTCGCTGATGACGACCCCCTTCTTCCCTGCCAGGGACGAGGCTACGGTCGTCTCCGGAGGCGCCGGAGGAGCGAGCATCTGGTACAGCTTGATCGCCGCGAAGATCATCGGGATCAGCACGACGACTGCCACGATTATGGACCACCATTCCAGGGTCCAGGCCGGGTTGATCAACCATAGAAGCCCGAGGACCAGCACGACCGTCCCGGGGACGATTATGAACGACCCTGGCGTAGCCATCTCCGCTATCAGCATCAAGATCCCAACGATGACAAACGCCAATGCAATCCAGAACGGGTCCATGAATGAGAATAAGAATCTCGGAGATATAATCCATTGCATTATCGATGCTGGCTGGGAACAGTTTTCCCTGCGTTTCCGCCTTCCCAACAGCTATATCTCGCATTCTGCAATCCGGAAGCGGTGCAACCATGGTCTGTTATTCCGGCTCGATATCGGTGAAGACATCGGGGAAGGATGATATCCACGACATCACCGACCTTGTGCGGTCGCAGGTTTCAAAGTCCGGCATCAAGAATGGTCTTGCCTGCGTCTTCGTGGTCGGGAGCACCGCCGCGGTGACCACGGTCGAATTCGAGCCAGGCCTCGTCAAGGACCTTCAGGAAGCGATGGAGCGGCTCTACCCGAAAGGGATCGAATACGAGCACCATCTCCGGTGGGGGGACGGGAACGGGCATTCGCATGTGAGGGCGTCGATGATCGGATGTTCTCTGACGATTCCTGTGAAGGACGGGGATCTCATCCTCGGGACCTGGCAGCAGATAGTCCTGATGGAGCTGGACACCCGTGCGAGGAGCAGGGACGTCATCGTCCAGATAACGGGATAGGACCGCCTGATCGAGTTGCCTTGTCGCTATCCAGTCATCCCCCAAAGTTTATAAACGGCATTCGGTCATAGCGCGGAACGATGAAAGTCAAGTTCCTCGGCGGAGCCCAAGAGGTCGGCCGCCTGGGCATCCTTATTGAAACCGACGGCGGAAAAGTCCTGTTCGATTATGGCATGACTGCCACCGATCCCCCTTCCCTCCCGATGGAGTCGCCGCGAGTGGACGCGCTGTTCCTAACGCATTCACATCTGGACCACTGCGGGATGATCCCCTGGCTATGCGACAGGTACGAGGACGTCCCGGTCTACTGCACGCCGGTCACGCAGGATGTCAGCACGCTTCTCATGAACGACAGCATCAAGGTGGCGCAGGCGGAGGGATATCCGGAGCCGTACGACAGCGGCGCCGTCAGGAGGACCATGCGCTCGTTCCGCTCGATCGACTTTAACGATGTCACCAGCGTGATCGGGCTGGAGATCGCAACGCACTCCGCCGGGCACATCCCCGGAGCTGCGATGTACGAGATCAACGGGAGCAGGAACACGCTCATCACAGGTGACTATCACACGCTCAATCAGCGGATCGTCTGGGGGGCCGAGCCGGTCAAGTGCGACGACCTCATCATGGAATCGACCTACGCCGGCAGGGAGCACCCGAACAGACAGAAGATCGAGCACGATTTCATTAGTAAGATCACCGAGGTCGTCGACCGCGGCGGGATGGCGATAGTCCCGTCCTTCGCCGTCGCCAGGATGCAGGAGCTGATGCTCGTCCTCAGGGACACCGACTTCGAGTACTGGATGGACGGGATGGGGAAGACCGTGAGCAGGATGTACCTGGACCATCCCGAGTACCTCAGATCGCCGAAGAAGCTCGAGAACGCCGACAGGCGGGGCCACGTCGTCAAGAACCCGAAGATGAGGGACCAGGCGCTGAACGGGGAGGTCATCGTCACGACGAGCGGGATGTTAGACGGAGGGCCGGTCCTGAGCTACCTCGAGAAATTCAAGGACGACCCGAAGAGCGCCGTACTGCTCACCGGATACCAGGTCGAGGGGACGAACGGCCGCAGGCTCGTCGACACCGGCATGATAGACTTCTACGGACAGCTGCAGAAGATCGCCTGCGAGGTCCAGTCCTACGACTTCTCGGCGCACGCGGGGCATTCGGAGCTGATCAAGTTCGTCAAGGGCTGCTCCCCCGAACGGGTCGTGCTGATGCATGGGGATAACAGGGAGCTTCTGGCCGAGCCGCTGAGGAAGGAGGGGTTCGAGGTCATTACGCCTATGAACGGGAAGCCGTTCGACCTCTGATTCTCTGTCAAAGTTTATTACACGGCACGATTTCTAGAACTCTGATGGCAGAAGATATCTCCAGGTTTCTCGACGAGGACATCGGCGACGGCGACATCACGACCGAAGCTCTAATCGGGAACCAGCGGGCGGTCGGCATCATCAAGGCAAAATCGAAGTGCGTAGTCGCTGGACTTGCGGAAGCTTCCGAGGTCTTCAAGGAGATGGGACTGCAGGTCAAGCTCCTAGTCGATGACGGCGATTCTGTCACGCCAGGAACTAAAGTGTTGAAGGTCCAGGGCCCCGCTAAAGCGCTCCTTACCTCCGAGCGGTTGGCGCTCAACTTCATCATGATGATGAGCGGCATCGCGACAGCGACTAAGATCCTCGTTGACAAAGCCAGGAAAGTCAACCCCAGAATAAGGATCGCGGGAACTAGGAAGACAACTCCAGGCTTCAGGAAGTATGAGAAGAAGGCCCTTGTGCTCGGGGGCGGGGACCCCCACCGATTCAGGTTGGACGACCAGATCCTCATCAAGGACAACCACCTGAGGATTGTCGGCGACGTCACAGGCGCGGTCACCCGCGCGAAGACCTTCAGCTTCTCGAAGAAGGTCGAGGTCGAGGCGGAGACGATCGCGCAGGCCGAGGAGGCAGCGATAGCTGGAGCGGATGTCATACTCCTCGACAATATGACCCCGAAGCAGGTCGAGAGGGCCGCGAAGATCGTCAAGAAAATTCACAGCCATGTCACGATTGAAGTATCTGGCGGGATCGGGCCGGAGAACGTCGCCTCTTATGCTCGATATGCCGACGTGATATCCGCAGGATACATCACGCACTCCGCTCCGGCCGCGGATTTCTCGATGGATATGCAATTGGTGAAGTAACATGGGCGACTGGATCTCGAAGGAGAAATGCGAGGTCTGCGGGAAACCCGCGAAGAATTTTCTCTTTGCATCGTTCGTCTGCGACTGCGAGGAGTGCATGCAGAAGGCGAGGGAGCAGCGCGGCGGACCCGGCGGGCACCAGGCGAAGAAATGGGCGTTGAAGAAGGACTGAACCTACTTCTTGCCGTCATCCAGTTCCTTGTAGAGGTAATATCCGAGCGCCCCGAGGATCATCCCGACCGCGACGGCCATCCCCTTGTCATCCCTGCTCTCAGCCGTCTTCTTGTCCTCCTCGAGGGCTGCTGCAAGCCTCTGCGCCTCGTCCTTCTGGATCGTGCCGGCCTTCAGCTTCACGATCAACAGGTCCTTATCGGCGGGAGACAGCTTATCGTTCAATCCAGACCACCACAGATATTCACTTCTGCTTTCCGTATTCCTCGTAGCTCACGATCTCTTCCAGCTTCTTCCTGCTGCGCGCCCTTATGATCTTCGTCCCCAGATCGAGCTTCTCCCGTGGATAGCCCATCGCAAGCATGCATATCACATCGAACTTATCCGGGATCTTCACAAGGTCTCTGACGATCTTCTCATCGAAGTCGCCGATCCAGCAGGTCCCTAATCCTTCAGCCGTTGCTGCGATCACCATCTGCTGCAGCGCGATGCTCACGTCAATGACGTTGAAATCTGGTGACCTCCCTCTGTCCCCGCATCCGACAAGGACGACAGGGGCCTCGGTTAGGAACTTCGTCCATCTCCTCTTTGATAACGTCTTTCGCTTCTCGAAATCTTTGACGATAATGAAATGCCACGGCTGTGCGTTGTTCGCCGACGGCGAGATCCTGCCAGCTTCTAGAACCTTCGTCAGGATATCGTCAGGGATCTGCTTCTGCTCGTACGCTCGCACGGACTTCCTTATCTGAAATGCATCGAAGACTTCCAACAGATCACCTTGGCCTTTGGTCATCCCCATGAAGAGATATGAGTGTTTTGATGAATCGTCTCGCTCCTCTACCTCAATCGCTGGGTGCGGTTATCTCTTTTATATTCGTGACTGTGATCGTGCCTCTTTTCCAATAACCGCTTCCTACAAGGACTGTTCTTTACATCCTGGCCCAATCGTCTGGTTCACATGAGTCGTTCATATTCTTTTCAATATAAAATGGTGAAAAATGAACGAAAGAACGTTGAAACGGTCGAATGTATTACAATCTTCACGGCGTTGATTAGATATTTGCACGAGACGCTGCAAACCGGGCTGGATGATGCACATTAATGTAGTCCCGATATCCTTATTAAGGATGCAATATTAAACTGAAGAATGTTCAATAGAGCAGCGAGGTGATGATAACGACTAGCCAGACAAAGACGACCAAGGAAGCATCGGAGTTCAGTCAGGAGGATAGATCCATCAAGACGGAACTCAATATGCCCCAGAAGCCAGTCTATACGCTAAAAGGGCCCTTCTAGTAAGAGCCAGCGCGGTTTTCACCGCGCTCCTAAACATTTTTGATCAGTTTTGAAAAATCTTATCAATGATGTGTTCCATTGCATTGACGAGGTTATCCATTGAAGAAAGAAAGCAAGAAGTTCGGCTGGGAGCTCGTCGCGAGATCATTCGAGGATCTGAGCAGATTCTTCAAGATCAAGGACGGCAAGATCGTCGCCTGGTACTGCTTCGAATCCGAGGAATGGATTTCGGATGGTTTCAAGTGCAGTTGCGGGACGACGCTGGGAGTCGCTGAGTTCACTGAGAAATGATGATTCTGAGACTTAGAATCATCGAAAAATGAAAGAATCAGGTAGGTACCCAGTTAATCTTTAAGTAGCGAAGGGCTTATTGACGCCCATTCGGAGCAATCAGCTTGGCAGGTAACAGCAGGTACAAGGGAAGGAGACGGGACGCGCCTCGGAGGTACAACCCTCGCGAGAGCGAGCTGACGACGATGCTGAACCTGCACAAGATCATACCTTTTAGATTCGACATCAGGGAGATCATGACCCATTACAAGGTCGAAGAGACCCTCGCCTCTTCGGTGGTTGCCAGCGTGATCGCGAAAGCCTCAAGGATATCCATCCCGACGGCGAAGGAATACGCCAGAGAGCAGGAAGCCGCGGGCTCAATTCCGAAGGAAGTCACAGGCGAGATATGCGAGCTTCTCGACAGATATTCCAAGTACCGTTGAGTCTCAGGTTCTTATCACGCCGCCGCAGCGAACTTTACTATGTTGCGAGCGCTCAATGCACTGGATTACCCCCTTTCCTGTCGATTGTCAAAGGATATAGCAGATGACACCTCACGAAACCTCGAGGCAGGCCGGCGCTTTGAATGTCAAAGATTATCTCGTGCATGCAAGGCTCCCGATAGTGCTGGGGGCGTTCCTCCTGATGGCCGTCTCGGTGCTCTACGCCGATATCCCGTTGCTTTCACCTGTATCTCTGGCATGCATCGCGACCGGCTCGCTCCTGATCTTCTCGGTCTACTCGTTCAACTCCTGGACCGACTTCGACGAGGACAGGGTGAACTCGCCGGAGTTCGCAGCCGTCGGCTCGAGGTCGAAGAGGGCGATATTCGCGATGTCTCTTTCGACCGGGATCGCGGCAATGACGCTCGGGTTGCTCCTCAGCCTTCTCGCCGCAATCACCGTTGCAATCATCCTGGCCGCCGGCCTGCTGTACTCCTACCCGGTACTAGGGGCGCTCGGAATACCGCGCTTCAAGGAGATCCCTGTTCTCAAGAACCTGGTAGCCGCGGCCAGCTGGGCCGTCATGCTCACCATCCCGTTCTCCGCGACCGGCACCCCTCTCGGTCCCGTCGTCAGCCTGCTCATCCTGTTCGTCTTCCTGCAGTTCCTGGTCGAGTCGATTTCCAGGGATCTACCGGACAGGCATGGTGACGCGAGGGCCGGGTTCTCGACGATACCATCGGTCATCGGGCCGAGAAGGACGGTCGCGCTGCTGCTCGCCATAAACACCGTATCCGCCGCAGTGATCGCCGTCAGCGCCACGCTCGCCTTCTACACCTCGCTGATACTCGTCGGCTGCGCTTGGCGGTACTGCATGCTCTATCTCATGCTCGAGGAAAGGCCGCTGACGTTCACCTTCGCCAAGATCAACTTCCCGACACTACTTGCGCTGGTCGTCGGCGCGATTTTGGGAAAGCTTCTCGTTTAGCCGCGAGAAATACGCCGTCAAAAAGAGCGATGCTCCCAGGGAAAGATTCCTGACCGCCGATTCGAGGACCCTCTCGTCATTATCGTCCTGCAAGGCTCTGAGGTCGCTCTTTGCAAGCTCGAAATGGTGCATGCTCCCCGAAGGAATCCCGGCGATGCTTTCTCCTCTCCTCCCTATGCGCTTCCTGACCGCGTCGATGTAGAACAGCAGCTTCTCGCTCTCCCAGTACTTGATGCCGATCTTCCAGGAGTGCGAATCCAGGGCGTTCGCGAGCACCCTCAGGTCGGCGATCATTCTCCGGGCATCGCCCATGTCCGCGCTGCTGTGATTGCGGGCAATCCTGCCATCCCCTGCGTATGGGAACGATCCTAGCAGTTGCGAGAAGTATCCGTTCGCCTCCGGATAGTCCGGGTGTTCGAGATGGGCGGCGGAGCAGACCACCCTGCCCTTTCCATACATTCCTTCGATACAGGCAGCCCTGCCGATCATTGTGCGCATGCAGACGCCGCGGTCTACCAGCACTTCCGTCTCATCCGTCAGTCCCTTGAACGAAAGCAGGACCCTCTCATTTGCTGAAGGCATCAGGGAAGGACCGCCGTACAACGGAGCCACTATTTCCGCATCCCCTGTCAGCATTACCGGCCCTCTTGCTGGATGGAAGATGTAGGAGCAGCCGTACCTCACGGAGTACTTCTCCTGATCCACGATACGATCGGGCAGCGAGGAGGAGATGTTCGCTATCTTGGACTCTATGAGGTTGAATTCCGAGAGTGGCGGGATCGAGCTTCTCAACGGAAGATAGGCTCCTGCGCAGATCCCGACATACCCCAAGCCCCTTTCGATCATGCGCGAGACTCTCCGGAGCCCGTCTCCTCCGAAAGCATCGGCGATTCCGAATGCGTCCCCGCCAGGTATCATTATAACATCGGCACCAGCGTCTGGGATCATCCCCGGATCTGACATGAAATCGGTGTTGAGGAACACCTCCCTCTCAAGGAAGTCCGCGAGCCAGATCCATGAGTTGGACGACCCCGGTCCCGTGTAGACTAATATGCTCTGCTTTCTTGGCTCTTGAGACTGCATACCGGCGCCGTCCAGAAGAGCATTCCAAGCGTATTTAGAGGCTTTCCCCGGCGGGAGAAAGAGTTATACTCAAGTTCCACTTTCTTGCACACCGCTGAAGGGCCCATGGTCTAGTGGTTATGACGTCTGCTTGACACGCAGAAGTTCCCCGGTTCGAATCCGGGTGGGCCCACTATTATATTTGTGGATAAATTATAATTAACGATCAGGAGAACGATCGAGAAAAAGCCCCTATGTTAAATAGCTCCTCGCGGTCTCTCGTCTCTTTTCGCGTTAGGTACGACGAAATAGGCGAGGGACATCTTCAACATACCAATCCTTATCTATTTCAAGGGGATGGCTGGACGAGGAAGATGGCGAAAAAAATACCCGTTCCAAAACCATCAGATGATCGAATCCCTTCTAATCATGGTGGCGTGAATTATCGACCGCCAGATCAGAGGCCGAGTCGAGAAGATTCGAGGCGGGGTCTGATCATCGTTGCACTTATGACTCCGTTTCTCATAATGGCGGTCTTGGCCATAATAAACATCTTCTCCCCTCTCGATGAAGGAGTGTTTATCAGCGGTGTCGTTTTACTTCTTATTTACATCATCTTTCTCTTCCTAGCCGTGCGACGAAGGGGGAGAAGACAATGAATGGAACGAGAACGACATGAAGAATTGATCGCAATCTTATGACGCAAGCGATTTGCGATACCACTATTGTCTTCTGTCTATTGACAAGAAAAAAAGAGTAATGGGTTTGAGTGCGTTCTCCGATAATCTCAATTCCGCTTAATTGAATTTCAGCCAGCATCTCGAAAGCGATACCGGGTGGGCCCACCTCGTTTTGAGGAGGAATCGGAAAAGTCTTATCTCCAATGAGGGAATCACCGTCCGAGAGGGGGAGTAGTCTCGCCATTTCCTCCAGAAAGTTCGAACCACCCACAAGTTTTTCGAATAGGGACCATACCCTTCTCACACGATAGGTGAAACTGATGAAAGTTCTGGCGATAAACGGGAGCGCTAGGAAAGGCGGGAACACCCAAATCATGATCGAGGAGACGGCGAAGCCGCTAAAGAGCGCTCGAGTGCGGGTGGAGTCCGTGTACGTAACGGGCTACGACATCAAGCCTTGCGACGCATGCGAGGTGTGCTACACGAAGCCCTGGCACTGTCCGATCAAGGACGACGCCGTGAAGCTGCTCAGGAGGATGGCCGACGCCGACGGGCTCATCATCGCGTCGCCCGTGTACTGCACGGACGTAACGGCGCAGCTCAGGGCACTGATTGATAGGAGCGTCATACCGTACATAGAGCAGGACTTCAAGGACAAGGTGGGCGGAGCCATCATTGTGGGCGCGGGCGCTCACGGAGGACAGGAGCTCGCCCTAATCCAAGTCATGGAATTCTTCCATTACCAAGGGATGATCGTCGCCAGCCCGAAATTCGGGCTGGGCGGTGCAATGGGGACGGCGGACAAGGTGGGTGACATCAGGAAGGATAAGGAAGGGCTCAAGAGCGCTAGGGAACTGGGCGTTCGAATGGCCGAGCTTCTCAAGATGTTTGACAGATGACCTGCTTTGTGGAGCACCTGAGGAAGGGCTCCGAAAGGATTTGTTAGGGGCTCGTAGCCCATCCTTTCCGCACCTCCCTGAGATGCCTTGAGAAAGGTTTATCGAGTCGTCAATAATCTTCAATTCGATGAATGAATCGCCATCGGCTGTAGTGAAAGAAGAACATACTCTTGAGGCAATCTCCTTCAGGGAATACAGGCCGACTGATTTACAGAGATGCGTGGAGATGACGGCCGATGCCTGGCCCGAGCTCACGAGGGGCGGGCTCGATCTGGCCACCATGGAATGGTATGGGTGGCCGGCGACCTGGAAGGAGGTCGCCTGCGTCTCCGACACCGCGGTCGGCATCCTCTTCGGAAAGGTCTACAGCGACCTCGGGATGTTCGGCAGGCTGAGGACGCCCTTCGCCCATGCGACGGTGTATCTTAAGTTGCTCTTTGGCCTCTATGGGAAGATCCCCCATCGCCTTTCATTCGTCAAGAACGGGTTGGTGGATGACAGGGACATCGCGGCAAATTCGCCCGAGGTCGATGGGGAGATCATCTACTTCGTCATCGATTCGGCCTATCGCAGGAAGGGCATTGGGAAGGAGCTTATGGGCAGGTTCATCAATCATGCGAGGAAGAAAGGCGCCAGGAGGATCTCCGTGTACACCACCGAACCGGGGAGCAACTGGGGGTTCTACGAGAGCTACGGCTTCAGGAAGCACAGCTCATTCCATGACAGCTTCATGACATTGGTCCGCAATGAGGAAGTTAAGGCGATGATCTATATCCTCGACATTGAGTAGCATCCCCCTTTCAGCACATCAAACATCATCCCATTCAAAAGAGGGGGTGGATATGTTTTGTAGCAGCCTCGCTCAATCCCTCAAAAGGATTTTCAGCCAATCGTCAAAATCTGCTTCCCGACGGGAGCACTGGCTATTTTCGGAAAACCATTATCTCCTTAGGGGAGGATGACTTCGGGATGATGTGCCACTAATTCCCGCACGGAGGCAGGGTACGTATGTCTTTGGTCAGGAGAACGAGAGCAAGAGCAGTGTGGGCGGGGCAGCGGATTTCGAGCAAGCTATACAAACACTTCATATTGCCCTTCGAATCGATTTCAGTGAGCGAATCGTCTCTGAAAATGCCCGTAAGAGTGCTGAGAAACGTCATGGTGCCCATGCGAGACGGGGTTCGATTGTGTTCAGACATATACATGCCGAAGCAGGATGGGAAGTATCCGGCAATATTGACAAGGTTGCCGTATGGGAAGAGCGAAACGTATTGCGCTGAGCCCGCCAAGGGGAGGTTCTGGGCAGCCAGAGGATACGCATATGTTGTTCAGGACGTGAGGGGGAAGTACAAGTCGGGAGGCGTCTGGGAGCCGTTCGTCAATGAAGTAAACGACGGCTACGACTCCATCGATTGGATCTCAAAGCAATCGTGGTGCAACGGCAGGATTGGCATGGTCGGCATCTCATATTACGGATACACCGCACTGGCGGCGGCCGTGTCGGGACATCCCGCCCTGCTCTGCGCGGCTCCATGCATGACGGCGACGGACATTTACGGGGTTTGGATGTACAAGGGCGGAGCGTTCTGCCTTGGGACGTTGGGTTGTTGGTTTATTACTGAGGATGACAGGAAGGAGCAGAATCATCTCCTGGTGGATTACTGGCACCTCCCACTGGCCTCGCTCGGAGAAGCCGCTGGGTTGAGAGGCTCTTTGTTAAATAAATGCATCGAGCATCCTCGCAGGGATGACTATTGGGCCAGAATCGACTTGAACGGCAGCTATGGGAAGATCAAGATCCCCATATTCCACCTGGGCGGATGGTACGACGTCTTCCTTAAGGGGACAATAGATGACTGGACGGGGGTGCGCGCTCACGGGGAGGATAGAGCGAGAGGCAACCAATGGCTAGTCGTCGGCCCGGACGACCATGAGTCGTCACCATTGGAGACCGGCAGAGTCGGCCGGTTGAGGTTCGGCGGGAAACCTGCCGACCAAGCCACCGAAACAATGGCTAGATTCTTCGACCATTGGCTCAAGGGAGTCGATAACGGCTTCGAGAAATCCAGCAGAGTCAAGATATTCGTCATAGGCGACAATGTCTGGAGAGATGAGACCGCATGGCCTCCTGAGAGGATGCGGCCGACGGATTACTATCTGCACAGCGGAGGGGAGGCGTGCTCCCTGATGGGGGATGGAACACTGTCGACGGAAGCTCCGAAATCGGAACCTTCGGACACGTTCCTTTACGATCCCGCGGATCCCGTTCGACAATCATTGGATGAGGATCTCTGGTATCTCGCCGAGACCCTGAAGGATAGAGACCAGATCGAGCGGAGACCCGACGTGCTTGTCTACACATCAGATGTGCTTCCGACCGATCTGGAGATTACAGGTCCGATTTTGCTAAGACTATTCGCGTCTTCAACTTCGGAGGAGACCGATTTCGCAGCGAAGTTAGTGGATGTTTTCCAGGATGGCTATGCGCACATGATCCAGGAAGGTATCCTACGGATAGGTTCAGCGCAATTCAAGGAATCGGGAAAAGAACGCTCGTCGGATGACATGCTTGAGTTCGATATCGACTTGACAGCGACAAGCTATGTCATCAAGGCAGGTCACAGAATGAGGTTGGAGATTTGCAGCAGCGACTTCAACAGATATGACAGGAATCTCAACATGCCTGGTGAGTTCGGCCGGCAGACCAGCTGCAACACAGCTCAGCAGACTGTCTATCACGATTCGGATCGTCCTTCGAGGATTGTCATACCAGTCATTCCGAGATGAAGCGGCATGGAAGACTATGTACGGACACCCTGATTGAGGTGCCTGTGCTCGTGCTCCCATCATATTGGAAGCCAAGCAGGGACTGTTGTGCCACGAGCCACCTTCGGACGGCTAATTCCGTGCGTATGGTATATCTACTCCAAGGGATGTTATTAAACCTGCACCGTGAGAACAATGGCCACGATATCATTCCTCACACCGATGATCATAAAGGACGACAAGGCAGCGGCAGCACTGATTAAAGCAGCTAATTGCAGTCACAAGCCTATTAGGAAAATCGACATCTCCAGGGAGCTAGAGAGTGGTCTTGTATCCCTGAAAAAGAGATATTCTCATTAACGAGTGTCTTAAAGACCGGCGTCGATGAACTTTCCATTCTGAAGGATCTCTCTACATTTTCCTGCGAACAGGAACCGGAAATTGAACGCTTCTTGAAGGAGAGATCGATCCCTTTCGAGAAGGCTCATAAGAGCAGGACCTATCTGATTCTCGAAAAGAGATCCTCTCCAGAGGAAGGAATTGCGATCCTTGCGTATATCTCCTTGGCGCTTGCGAGCTTCAGAATACAGAAGGACGTCTCGAATTCGATGAGGAAGAGACTCAATGGCATCTTCATGAATGACGATGTTCCCTGCTTCCTGATCGGCCAGTTAGGAAAGAACGACCGCTATTGGGACAAGATCGAGGGAAGCGAACTGATCGATTATGCCATGAACTTCCTTGAGAAGGGACATGATCTCGTCGGCGGGCGCTTTGTCAGGGTCGATTGCCGTGAGGATGAAAGGTTGATCAGGTTTTATGAGGAAAACGAATTCATGCGAGTGCAGATGGATGATGAATCCGGCCTCCTGCAAATGGTGAGGTTCTTTTAAGAGGCATCAGAGCTAGTGAAGCAAAGGGAAAGGTTTCGGGCCCGCTACGCGGGGTCATCAACCTCTCCGTCGCCTCGATTATTCATGATATTGCTGTCTTATCAACCTTGCCTATGGAATCAGGGTCAAGCTTTCGATATTTGAGTCGAAATGTGCTCCCACCTTTACCCTTACATTTCTAGCATATTTTCCTTTAATTGTAATTTGTAAGGGTAAGAGAAACGACCGGCAGCCGCCTCAAGGCTCCGTTTCAAGTTCGTAAATGTTTTGAATTCCTCGCAAACCTCATTCTTCGCTTCTTCAGTTCTTCTTCCTTACCTCCAACCATATATTCAGCCGCATACGGATTTCGAGATTCTTCTCCATGATAGTACAATGCGACCTACCTTCTCTTTAATCTCGGATTGAGAACACTATCTAAAGTGTCTCCGACAAGATAGAAGCATATTATCAATAGGACGATGCCGACAGCTGGCGGTGTGACCCACCACCAGTATAGATTCGTCATAGCGGAACTCGATTCTGCCCTTTCGAGCATCCAGCCCCAGCTGACGGTGTTCGGATCCCCAAGGCCAAAGAATTCGAGGAAGGATTCAGAAAATATTGCACCCGCTATTATCATAACGCCATTCACAACTACGAGGGGGAAGACGTTTGGCAGAATGTGCTTTCTTATGATCCAGGAATCGGTCGCGCCGAGAGCGCGTGATCTTTCGATGTACACTTTCTGCTTGGCTGAAAGAACCTGGGCCCTGATGATTCTTGCCGTGTCTGGCCAGGAGACTATGCCGATAACAACGATGATTATTAAGAAACTTCTACCCAGTATCGCAACTAGCACAATCATCAGCGGGAACCACGGGATGACAAGGAAGAAATCGGTCATCCTCATCAGGATCTCATCAGGTCCTTTTCCGTAATACCCGGCCACAAGGCCGACTAGAGTGCCAATAATCGTTGAAATTGCACCAGCAACAAAGCTAATAATCAGAGAAGGCATTCCACCAAGAAGGAACTGAGACCAGATATCCTTATCTTCGGAATCCGTCCCGAACCAGTACTGGCCGCTCGGTGGCTGGGGTGTTAAATTCTCGAATGGTTTCGGTGTAAGCGGATTTTCATGGATCAAGAATGGCCCGATTATTGAAATCATCGAGATTATCACAATGACCGCCAAAGCAATCACACCGATTCTGCTCTTCGAATATTCCCCCCAGAAACGACTCGCATGCGACCATCTAATTCTTATTCTTTCGGACCTGCTCTTGCCGATAACCGTCGTGATCTTCTCCATTTGAGATTTCCCGATCAGCTCAACAAGTGAAACCATCAATAATATCGATAAGATATAACCAGCGATTCCCACGATAACACATTTCACCAGCAACGCAAGTGGATCGAATGATACCGTTTCGGAAATCGTGAGCATGTTCAAAGTGATGAGAATCGCAGGACAACAGAGTATTATGATCAAGTTCACTTTGAGCATGCCAAGAGCGAGTCCGCGCTGAGTTATTGGCTCCTTCTTTGTTATCATATAGAAAATGCCCAATATGGTTCCAGCAAGGCCGATAAGCATTGCAAAGAGCGCTTCCATCCCGGCGGCTGTAATGTCCCGATTATCCATCTCTAGAAGGCCGACCAATATCAAGAAAATGCTAATGACAATTGTATACGCCAAGACTTTTGACGCATTTGCTCTTACGCTTCTTGCCATTTCTTCACCTCAGACCCTCACCCTTGGATCAAGATAGAAATTCAATATATCCGAAATGAAATTCGCAATAAGCACAGAAATGGTCATGATGAAGAATGTAGATTCTAGCACTGGGAAATCAAATGTGATAACCGCTACATATGAAAGATATCCTATCCCTTTGTATGTGAAAATATATTCAATCATGACCTCCCCGCCTATGATCCATCCCACACTGATTGCGATATTGGCGACTATAGGGAGTCTGGCATTTGGCATCGCATGCTTCCTCTGGATTTCTTCTGGTGATAGTCCTTTCGCCTCGGCGGTAATAATATAATCTTCTTGAAGAACATCCAATAAGGCGCTTCTAACAATTAGTGAAAAACCTGCTATGCTCTCAATCACGATTGCCATCAGTGGCAAGAACGAGTGTTGAAGTATGTCGATTATCTTTCCTAGAATATCCTTTGAATCGAACTCTAATCCTGGACTTGTTGAGCCCATAAGTGGCCAATGCGGCACGAAAAATGCGAACATCATTATGAGAAATATTGCATACAAGAATGTCGGAATCGAATAGAAGATTACGCTAACGGTCGATGAGACTTGATCAAACAATGATCCTTTCTTCCAGGCCGCCTTAGCTCCCCATACCTGACCAATTAGGATCGCAATTGCAGTCCCGAATCCGACCATAAAAAGTGTTCTTAGGATATATATCGGGAGCAAATCACTGATTGGTGTGTGAGGGGAAATTCTGATACTCGTGCCAAAGTTAAATTGAAACGTGTGTATTATGCTGTTTACATATTGCTCCAACAGAGGCTTATCGTAACCTAGAATATGTTTCCAGAGTGCTAAAGTCTCAGGGTCTGCACTCCTTGGGAAGATGAGACGAACAGGATCGCCAGGCATAACATGGAATAGAAAGAAATTGAAAGAAAGGATAAGTAATAGTGTAATAAAAAGATAGACCAACCTCTGGGCGAAGTATCTTCTTATTGACATTGCCATAATATGCACTCCAGCCTTGTTCCGTTATGTCTTATTCATGAGCAGGGAGTTCATCAAAATATTAAAAGGCTTTCTCATGAATCTCCAACCCCATCTACCAAACGGTTATCACGATTATTCGTCAATCTCAAGACCCAGTCAAATCTGAACTAGATGGCGATAGTTTCGAAATCCACTGTGGGCGCGCTATTCTCAAAATCTCAGCTTTTTCCTTGTTGTTCCTCCGAATCCCCCTCTTCTTTCTCTTCGCCAAGCATTGATTCCTTTCTCTTCTTTCTTATGCGTGCATAGACCCCAATGATTGCAGCGATAGCGACAACACCAATTACCAATGTTGTCGTCCCCCCGTCACCACCGCCTCCACCGCTGATGTATCTGACGTGATAGAGGAAGGGAGGCGCGCTCCAGAAGTAATCGGTTGCGAGGCCGGGATGCTGAGTCCAATTGCCCCAGTTCGTCCATCTGACTTCGTTGTATGCGAAGGTTGTCTCGGGATAGAAATAAATCGTATGTCCTGACAGGTACTGCCACTTCTGGCACTCATCCATCCAATGCTTCCTCTCGGTGTAGTTGAAGGTCTTTGCCTGCATGTCGTAGTAGTGATCGTAGACAGGGTCTTCCGTTCCGAATTCGTTGAACGACGCGATAGTATATGAAGTCGGTACGAAGAGCAGATAGTTCGGATCATCATCGCCGCTCCAGTAAGTGACTGTATAATCGTATGCATAGCCGTATACCATAGTGCTCCAAACTGCGTCAGTCACAATCGAGGGTTCGATTATAATGCCGATATGACCCCACTCCCATTTCAAATATTCAGATACCGACCTATCATCGGGGTATTGTCCAGTGATCAGACTGAGGAAGCTGAGCTCCTTGCCGATGGCAGTAGCCGTATCGCCGATGATGTTCATGTCCTTCATTCTCTGGGCGGCGACGGGACCGATCTCCCTCACGGTGTGATCGTCGTTCCAAACGTAGCCCGCCGCGTCGAGGATTTCATTCGCCATATCCAGGTCGAAATCCATGACACTCTTCATCGGCTTGGTGTAGGTGTACAGGACTTTGTAGTCCGGCGAGCTCTCATTCTTCCCGTTGGTCACGTTGAAGGTCGACGGTTCATCTCCTGGAGTCCAATACCACTCTGGATAAACAGGGGTGATTATCCCCACCCCTGGCATTCCCAAACCCTTGAAAACCTGATCGACGATGTGGGTCTTGTTCGTTGCGAGCGCAGATGCTCTCGATAAGGCGGGATCCAGCCTGGCGGGGTTCAGAGTCCCCGGCGCCCCCTTGTAGACGTTCCAATGCGTGATATAGGAGTACGTCGTGCAGCTGAGGGTGCTCACGAGTTTCAATTCCTTGGGTCTGTCCGCGAGGCTCTTCAACGCGAGGTAGTTCACGGCGGCCAATTTGCATACATCTATGTTGCCCATTCTGATGTCGAGGGCGAGAGGGTTCTCGTCCGCATAGAACTTCATTACAAGCCTATCAATTTCGATGGATCTATTCCAAGCATGTCCCAGGCCTTTCTGCTTGCCATCGGCTGGATCGGTGAAGTTGTAAAACGCATTTCTGACGATGGTGATGGATTCTCCGCTAATCACGTCATGCCTCAGACTATCGGTGCCCGTGAATGGACCCAATCCTATCGCTGGGGTCCCATCCCAGTTCTGCGCAATATCGGATGGTGTCATATCCTGAAGGGCGTGTTTCGGTAACATCGCGATAGTTATGCTGTATGCCCATGCAACCGGGACAGGTTCTTGAGTGTTATGTTCAGCGAAGAACACCCTCACTCTGTGATCATCAACCTTCTGTACGTCAAATATCCACATCGTGTAAGGTTGATATGCCCAGAAGGTTGCATAGTTCGAGCCGATTTGTAATTTGATCGTGAAAACCACATCATCCGCAGTGAAAGGCTCACTATCGCTCCAGAACACATCCTCAGTCAGGTTAAATTCCCAGATCGACCCCGTTGGCCAATCAGCGGGATCATTGTTTACCCCCAAAGTCGAAAAGTCCGTCGGGATCGGCTGGGTCGAGGCGTTTTGACCATCCATGTGCCACCAGCTTCTAGCTAGATTGGGTCTTGCTACCCCATCCTCATCAGGAGATGTCAATCCATCGTAGATGTATGAGTAAAAGAGATAGTCAGCATCGTTCTCTCCGATATATGGGTTTGCAGACATGACGGGTTCCATCTCCCCGAGAGTGAAGGTCCTGATCTCAGCCTGTTCAGTCGCAGCAAGAACCGCCCCACTGATTATTATCTGAAATGCACCCATCAGGAAGAGGCTCACGATTGCCATCGCAATTAATGATCTCATTCTATCTCCCAACCTCGACGGATTTCTTTGGGAGGCATACTGCCCAACCCCTTTATAATAATTCCTCAGAAGGTGCTCTGTAGAAACCCTCTGAAAAGCGACATTCTGGGAAGATGAAAGTTGCGGCACGATATAGCCCCTCCCAGGGGCTATTGTTCGTCTTGCAAGAGACCATGGCCCCGGGGATGGGATAGCCTCGTGCCGCAGGATGGGGAAAGCAATCGTAAAAAGCCCTATCTCCTGATGAAGGAGTGACTGACTTCTTGGTGAATATCATATGGTCATGCGATGAACTTCTTCCCAGGGTTCAAAATGTTGTGCGGATCGAAAAGCTTCTTCATCTCGCGCATAACAGCGAACCTGACCGGGTCGTGCTCGATGCCAAAATGATCCCTCAGCAGGAGGCCGATGGCATGGCAGCCCGCCCCCGCCCCGCCATACTCAGCTACCACCCTCATCATCTCCCCCATGGCCTTCTGCTTGTCGGCCAGGGACAGCTTCTTCGCGTCGTAAGTGAAGTCGAATGCCACGAGCGGTCTCGACCCGATGATGATGACGCGGTTCCCATCGTCGTTCGTCCTCAGGCCGTACTTCGGGAATATCTCCCGCTCGATCCGGGCGAAGGCCTCGTCGTAATGCTGCAGCGGCATGGCCGCCACCAGGTCCTCGATTGCGAAATCCTCGCGTGCCGTGCCGCACCACATCGACCTGTTCTGACGCCAGATCTCGAACGACTGCTTTTCGCCCAGCAGCTTGCCGCCGCCCTCCTCGAGCATCAACTCCAGCAGCTTCCTTGATGCCGCCACCTCCTCGCGGTTTCCCTCGACCCCGAGTATGATCACGCTGACCATCCCATCAGTCCCGAGCTCGGGAGAGACTGTTCTGGTGCAGTACCCTCCGGAATAGCTAATGCCGCGCTGCATTATCCTGATGGCTGCCCTCTCGGCGTCCTCCCAGGAGTCAAAGGCGGCGACGAGCGCCACCTCAACCTCGGGCTTCGGCATGACCCGCAGTGTGAGCTCGGTGATTATCCCGAGCGTGCCCTCCGCGCCCACGAAGATCTTATGCAACGGGTAGCCAGAGCTATTGGAGCAGACCTTCCGGCCAGTCCGCAGGATCCTTCCGTCCCCGATCACGACCTCCATGCTCAGGACGTTGTCCCCGATGTTCCTGTACCGATTGTGCCTCAAGCTGAAGCCGTTAGTAGAGACGGCACCGCCGATGTTCGCCACCTTGTAGCTCCCCTGCTCCTGGGCGAGTATGAGGTCGTGCGGCTCCAGGACCTCGTCCATCCTCTTCAGGTTCACGCCTGCCTGGGTCGTGACCGTGAGGTTGACCGGGTCCACCTCGATGATCTTGTCCATCCTAGATGTCGATAGGACGATTGAGCCGTCCGATGGTATGACTCCCCCTACCTGGCCCGACCCGCCACCCCTCGGGATAATTGCGGTGCTATGCTCGACAGCGAGTTTGACTATCTCGGAGACCTCTTGCGCCGACTCGGGGAGCACCGCGCAGAGCGGCCATGCCCCGAACTCCTCATAGGAAATCGTGCGGGAATAATCGGAGCAATACGCTACGAGGTCGCTCCTCTCTGCGAAGACGCGATTTGCGCCAAGCAGCTGGATGAGTGAACGGACGAGCTTCCCGCTCAGATTTAATCTCTCCTGTGTTTACTCCAGCGTCTCTGTGAAATAAAAATCCTTCGCGACCGTTACCCCTCCTTCTCTTCCAGCACAGCGATGATCTTCATTTCGGTGGATATTTTCCGTACTGGGAGGGGGGGGGGGGGAGACGCCACCAAAGGAGTCTGGATGGCCCCACCTCTTTTCCGATTGCCGATATCTTCGTCATTCCTTCTTATCTTGAAGATCATCGCGCTTCTCCTGCAGATGGAAAAGGAGCTGGTAAATCCTTATTTCCAAATAAGCCAAGGGCAGAAGGACAAGGATAACGATGTACAGCAAATCATGCCCCAGAACCTCGATGACCGCTATGGGGACGAGGATAAAGTCCAACAGGACGCAGCCGACGAGATACGCCGTCCGCAGGACCTCCATCCTCAGGGGCCGCTCCATCGATCGCCTTATGGATTCCTTCCTTCTTTCGGAAAATCTCCTCAGGAGGCTGTCGAACCTACCCTCCTTCTTTTCCATCCCGGGTTCCGGATCGAGTTTCTCATTCATCCGGTCCGCTCGACCGGATTTCACGCAAGTATGAACCTGTATTGATTAATGGATGTCGCAAAGGGGGGAGAAATTGGGAAAAAACCATGATGGGGCTTAGCCGATCTCTCCCGAAAACACCAGAACGCAAATTGGAATTCATCCAGTAGAGTCGTTTCTGATCCTGGTGGGTATTCTCCCTTTCCTCTCAATGTTTTGAATCGGCCAACCTTTTTGTTCTTTTAAGCAACATTAAAAGACAATCAATGGAATCATGCGATAGAATTCCAATGACGACGTCGATAGCCAACGCATTCCTCGAAGACCTGAACCGCGTGTTCGAAGCACGTTACCGGCCGCTGGGGATGGAGCTGTACGTTTTCATCGAATCGCTGGAAAAGCAGAAGTTCCAGGTCAAGGTCTGGTTCAATCATATAGATCGGGCGAGATCGGGGAAACTTTCGAGCGAGGCTGAGGACCAGTACGTCGTCACGCTTGACACCGGCGAGGTGATCGGCAGGGGATTCAGCGGCCTCGGTCCCAAATCTGAGCCGGAGTCCCTGTGGCGGTTCTGGGAGGTCGAATGGAATAGAGACGGCCGCCTCAGATGCAAGAAGTGCCACAACCGCTGGATCCCGAAGACTCCTAACGTCCCGGAGCAATGCCCGACCTGCAGCAGCACTGGTGGCGGCCTATCCTCGATAGGTTCGATCTGAGCCTGATTTTGCCAGTCATAGCCCAGAGAAAAAATCATAATCCCGTTCCGCCATTACTCCCAGAAGCAGACGGCATTGTTCCGATACGAGATGGGGTCAAAGATCATGAAAAAGGCATTGATCGCAATAGTGAGCATTGTTTCGTGCATACTGATGGTCAGCAGCGTGAGCGCATACCCTCCTGTCACATGGCATAAGGGGGACGAGGTGGCGGCCTTCGGCCACTCCTTCGACGAGGAGTACTGGACCAACTCATCGATCAAGGTCAAGAACACCGTGGGGGACAACATCACCTTCTCCGCATCCTACGTCAACTACTCGGGTGTGCAGGCGTTCCTGCTCGCGCTCAACATGGTCGAGAACAAGACCGGGAACGGCACGGTCCCGTTCCAGATGTTCGGGCTGCATTATACGACCCCTGAGAACAGGGAAGTCTTCATCGCAGCCATGCTCGCGTTCATGATGGTCTTCAACGACACGCACAACGGCACAGCCATCGGCCAAAACGGATTGCCAGATATCGGGACCCCAGGCCATCCATTGGATGACGTTTCCTATGTAATACCCTTCAGCGCCGCCAGCGCGGTCAGCAACTCGTCCTATGTCCCGATTGCTAACGTCCTTCCGGTTGTGAAACTCGGGATTGGTCATTACAGGTTCGGGATCCAGTACCTGAACATGTACGCCTACGTCACCCCGACGCCTCTCCTAAGCATATTCCTCAAGACCGGTCTAGTCGCCAAGTTCAGCGAACTGAAGGTCATGTACGAGATCACAATGGACAACACGACCGGCGAGGTCAAGACCGAGACATGGTACACGATCGGACAAGTAACTGAGCTCTGGGGCTTCTTCCTTGGAATACCCTTCAAGATGAACCCGAAGACGGACATCTCGCCGAACCTCGGCCTCAGCGTGGTTCACTTTGTAACTGTCTTCACGTCGAAGTACATCGGGGCGACAGGGAACACCTCGCAGAACACCTTTAATCCGAACGTGACGAAATCGTTGAACGAGGACATCACGCTCAAGGTCGGCAACGGCGAGCGTGCTATGAAGATCGGGACCCGCGGCAACTTCGACTTGGTCAACGAGACCTCGGGTGCGACCGTCCAGCAAAACAAGACCGCTTACAGCGCGATCGTCGGTGCAAACCTGTTGGACCTATGGCTCGTCGCCTGGCAGCTGGGATTCGCCGCCGGCTCGATGAGCATTTTCGCTTACGCAATGAGTGATTATGTCAAAACCAAGTACTCAGGCCCTCTCGACCTCGCCACTCGCAGTCTGAATGTTAGCAACTCCGATGGCTTCAACGCCCGCGCGCTCTGGTACGCGGTCTCCTTCCCGCATTGGCAGGGATATAAGATAGTGTACGACCCGACCTATACGGCGTACACCAACATCGCCACGCAGAACCCGCCGCTTGCGATGAACGTCGGCATCGCTTTGGCCGCAGCCCTTATCGTGATCCCGATAGCCGTGGTGATAATCGTAATAGTGGCTTCGAGGAAGAAGAAGGGCACTTAGCCCTTCTCATTTTCTTTTTCCTAGACTCTGGCCAAGGCATACCATATCTATGCGGAAACACCCCGCTTCGAACGTTTCTTCAAAGCCCTTGCCGCAGTCACAATCGTGTAGGCAGCCGCAGCGACAAGGATTATCGTCGCACCAGATTCGATGTCGAGCACGAACGACATCCAGAGGCCAGTCGTTATGAAGAGCACGCTCAGGACGACAGATAGGGCCATCATCTTCTTCATGTTGTGCGTGAACTTCCCGGCTATCGCGGCAGGCATCGTCAGCAGTGCAATCGCAAGGATAATTCCAACGATACGTATCAGCGCGACAATCGTGATCGCAACGAGTATCAGCGTCAGGTAGTAGAGGAACTTGACCGGCAGGCCGGCCACGGCGGAGTACTCCTCGTCGAACGCGACGGCCATCATCTCCTTGTAGAGCAGCGCGACGATGCTGATCACGAAGATGTCGAGCAGGAATATCAGTATGAGGTCCGATGTCGGGACGCTGATTATGCTTCCGAACAGATATCCGAAGAGATCAGGGGCGTATCCCGGCGTCAGCCCGATGAACAGTATGCCGATCGCCATACCGGCCGCCCAGAACATCCCGATTACGGTGTCCTCCCTCTCCTTCGCGTATTTCGATACAGCGCCAATCCCCAGCGCAGAGCCAATGCTGAAGACCAGCGCGCCATGGATCGGGTTGATCCCGAGGTAGTATCCGAGGCCGATGCCACCGAAGGCCGAGTGAGAGACGCTCCCGCTCAGCGAGACGATCCTTCTCACAACGACGAGCGTCCCGACTATCCCGCAGACTATCGACGCGAGCAGCCCTGCCAGCAGCGCGTTCTGCATGAAGCCGTACCCGAGGAAGTCGAACATCAGTGCGCCCCCTTTTCCTCGTGGTCCTTGAGCACCCTATGAGGCACGCCGTGCGCGATCATCTCGACCGGGCACTTGTAGGTCTCCTCGAGTATGTGCTCGTCTATCTCAGATGATTCGTGCATGAAGAGCTGCTTATTCAGGCAGGCGATCTTGTCGACCTTTACCGAGATGACGCTGATGTCGTGCGAGACGAGGACCACCGCGACCTCGTTGCGGAGGTCCGAAAGCAGGTCGTAGAAACCGGTCTCCATCTTCAGATCGATGTTCGCGGTCGGTTCGTCCAGGAGCAGGATCTTCGGGTCCGTCGCGAGTGCTCTTGCGATGTACGCCCTCTGCTTCTCCCCGCCGGACAGCACCCCGAGTTGCTTTTCCTTCAAGTTAAGGAGGTCGACTCTCTTCAATGCGCCGACCGCCTTCTCCCTGTCCTCCGACGTGTATCTCCTGGCAAAGGAGCTCTTCGGCAGCCTCCCCATCATTACGAACTCCCAGACGCTTATCGGGAAGACCTTGTCGAACTCGGTGAACTGCGGCACATAGCCGACGGACCTCCTCCCCTTCTCCGGAGGAGTCCCGAGCACGGTCACGCTCCCGCTGTCCGGGTGGACGAGCCCGAGTATCACCCTCAGCAGCGTCGTCTTTCCGCTCCCGTTCGGGCCTATGATCCCTGTGTAATCCTTCTCGCTGACTGTGAAATTGACCTTGTCCAGTATCAGCTCGCCGTCGAACGAGACAGTGACGTCCTTGAGCCTAACCAATTCCTCAGGCATGCGCGCTCAGCCCCTCTGCGATCTTGTCGGCGACGATCTGCATATTATCCAAATAGTCTCTTGCCAGGTCATCGACAAGAACGACGGCTCCGCCGACCTCGTCCGCGATCTGCTCCGCTGTCCTCGTGCTGAACTGCGGCCCCGCGAAAATGACCTTGATGCTGTTGTTCTTGGCGAAATCGATGACCCGCGCGAAGTACTGGGTGGTCGGCTCCTTCCCGTCGTATTCTATCGCCGTCTGGTTGAGCCCGTAATCCCTGGCGAAGTACCCCCACGCCGGGTGGAAGACCAAGAGCTCCCTCTTCGTGAGCGGCTCCAGCGCCTCTGTGATGTTCTTGTCGAGCTTGTCGAGCTTCTGTAGATAGGTCCTTGCATTCTCCTCGTAGTAGCTGGCGTTCGCGGGGTCGATGTCCTCCAGCCCGTGCTCGAGGTTCCAGACCATCGCCTCGACGTTCCTCGGGGAAAGCCAGATGTGAGGATCCTTATCCATCAGGCGCAGGGATTCCGAGCCGTCGACCACTAGCATGTCCCTGTTGAGCTCAGTGAATTTATCCATCCAGACGAGTTCGAACTCGATGCCCGAGCCGAGTTTGAAATAGATGTCGGCCCTCTCCAGGTCCCTCATCTGGCTCGGCTTCGGGGCATATGTGTGCGGTTCCTGGCCCGGGGGGACCATCACCGTGACATTGACATGATTCCCACCGACTGCCTCGACGAACTCCGCCTGCGGAAGGATGCTCACGACGACCTTAACCCTGCTGTCGTTCGGATATTGGGGGTTGCCTACGAACGCCATTATCGTCAGCAATCCCGCTGCTATCATGACAGAGATCACTACCTGCGAAACGGGTCTTGACGAGGCACCGTCGGGAGTCATAATCGTTCTTCGATTGCCTATCTCGATATTAATAATTTGGTTTCTTTTCGTAACATTTATCCAATAGTTCATATTTAATCCAGTCAATTGCATTCAGACATTCAGAGCGGTAGCAAACAGTGATCTTCCTCGCAATTACTGAATCTATTTGGATGTGAACTGCCTACTCAGGCGCGAAGGGATCATGCTTGAGTGATTGGATCGCTCTGATTGTCTCGATCGTTGTTGCCTTCGGCGCAGCAGCGATCGGCGGATTATCGACGAGCGAATCCATCTCGACCTGGTACAGAGACCTTCGCAAGCCGTGGTTCAATCCTCCGGACTGGGTCTTCGGTCCGGTATGGACTGTCCTGTATCTTCTGATGGCCTTGGCAGCATGGCTCGTATGGAGTGAGAACGCGGTCGGTCCCGTCCTGGTGCCCCTCGCCTTCTACGGCATACAGCTGGCCCTCAACTCCCTCTGGTCCTACATCTTCTTCACGAGGAGGGATCTGTCCATTGCCCTCGTCGAGATAATCGCCCTCTGGATCATGATATTGATAACAACGGTTCTCTTCTGGAACGTAAGCCAGCTCGCCGGACTGATGATGATACCTTATATCTCCTGGGTCTCGGTGGCATCGGCTTTGAACTACCGCCTGTGGAAGCTTAACCCTTGAAATCGACCGACGAGATAATAAACAGCCAAGTGCTTTTCCAATCCAGCTTATCACATTCGAGGAGTCTGATCACATGAGTTGGGGTTTGGAGAATCGCCTTGCGAGGTTTGTGAAGCCGAAGACGGGGCACACGGTCATGCTCGCCGTCGACCACGGGTATTTCCTCGGGCCGACATCTAAGCTGGAGAGGCCGAAGGAGGCTATCATGCCCCTGGTCCCGTACGCCGACACTATCATGCTCACCAGAGGCGTGCTGCGCAGGTGCGTCCCATCGAAGACCGACGTCCCGGTCGTCCTGAGGGTGTCAGGGGGGACCAGCATCGTCGGGCCGGACCTCTCGGGCGAGGGGATCATCACCTGCGTCGATGACGCGGTCAAGCTCAACGCGTGCGGCATCGCAATGTCGATCTTCGTCGGCTCCGCGGGGGAGAGGACGACTCTTCTGAACCTCGCGAAGCTGGTCGACGAAGGTGAGACCGTCGGCATGCCCGTCGTCGCGGTCACAGCAGTCGGCAAGGAGCTCGGCAAGAGGGATGCCAGGTACCTCGGCCTGGCTACGAGGATCGCCGCGGAGATCGGGGCGCACATCGTCAAGACCTACTACTGCGATGATTTCCACAAGGTCGTTGACGGCTGCCCGGCTCCCATCGTGGTCGCAGGAGGGCCGAAGCTACTGGAAAAGGACGCGCTAAAGATGACCTATGACTCCATGCAGGGCGGAGCGATCGGCGTGGACATGGGGAGGAACATCTGGCAGTCGGACTGGCCGGTCGGGATGATCAAGGCCGTCAGGGCGATTGTCCATGACGGTGCGAACGTGAAGGAAGCTGTCCAGGTCCTTGAACAGAACAAGAAAGCGAAGAAGAAGTGATCTTACCGAGTCGTGGTTCAAATGCGCGTCGCGATGTATTATCGGAACAGCGACGTCCGCGTCCAGGAGATGCCGAGGCCGAGGGCGGAGGCAGACGAGATCCTCGTCAAGGTGAAGGCGTCGGGCATCTGCGGCAGCGACGTCATGGAGTGGTACCGCGTGAAGCGCGCGCCGATCGTCCTCGGGCACGAAATCGCCGGGGACATCGCCGAGGTCGGCGAGGGCGTGGAGGGCTGGAAGGTCGGGGACAGGGTCGTCGTCACCCATCACGTCCCGGACAACACATGCAAGTACTGCCAATCAGGGCATCATTCCGTCTGCGACACCCTGAGGAAGACGAACTTCTTCCCCGGCGGCTTCTCTGAATATGTCAGGGTGCCGAAGATTAACGTCGAGACTGGAACGCTCAAGCTGCCCGACGAGATGACCTACGACGAGGGGACGTTCGTAGAGCCACTCGGCTGCGTCGTCCGGGGCATGAGGATGGCGAACCTCGGCTGGGGTCAGTCTGTACTTGTACTGGGCGCCGGCATCGCAGGCGTCCTGAACATCAAGATGGCGAAGACACTCCACGCTGGAAAGATCATCGCCACGGATACGAATCCAGTCAGGCTGAAGAAGGCATTGGACTTCGGCGCCGACGAGGTCATCGATGCGCGCGAGGATGTCCCGGAGAAGGTGCGCCTTATGACCGGATCCAACGGGGCGGACCTCGTGATAGTCTGCACCGGAGCGCTCCCGGCGTTCGACCAGGCGATCAAATCGGTCGACCGGGGCGGGACCGTAATGTTCTTCGCGTGCCCGAAGCCGGAGGAACACGTCCCTCTGCCAGTGAACGACCTTTGGAGGAACGAGGTCAAGATCATGACATCGTACGCGGCGGCACCCGGCGACCTCAAGCAGGCGATGTCCCTGATCGCGTCGAAGAAGATAATCGTCGACGACATGGTCACCCACCGCCTGCCGCTCGCGGATACCCAGAAGGGATTCGAATTGGTCGCGGCCGGCGGGGAATCCTTGAAAGTAATAATCGACCCCCAGGCGTGATTTCTCCTCTCGACATTCATCCCGCAGAATGGTCCTAGCATCACTGCATTGGACAGAAATATATACCTGGAATTGTGTAATTGTCTCGGCGCTGGGTCTAAAAAAGGTCCGGTGCAAGGAACAGGAGAGGTAATAGAAATGAGCGGAGAGCCGCGCAGAGGCGGAGGTCGCAGGTTCGACTCGGGCCCGAGGGAGATGTTCACGATAACATGCGCCGACTGCGGGTGCGAGGCACAGGTGCCCTTCAAGCCGGCTGACGGAAGGCCAGTCTACTGCCGCGAGTGCTATGAGAAGCACAGACCACCGAGAAAGGAAAGGTTCTGAGCGCGTAGTCTTGGACAGCACGTAGAAACAGATTCGTGAGTCATTCACACTTTTTTCTTTATCGAACGATCAGCTTCAGCTCTAGTGCGCCTCGTGGGTCGGTGGCTCTAGCTGAGGTTCCGCCCCGGGTTTGATCGTCCCCATGTCCACCTTCTTCGGCAGATACCATCGCAGGACGAAGTAACCGACCGCCACTGGGATCCCGATCGCCATTATCACGATCCAGGTGTACCCTCTGACCGATAGCAATCCGAGGAGGGCCATCCCAGTGAACATGCCGAGCGCGTCGCCCACTCCGAACGCCACCCCCGAGACCCCCATGTACGTGCCCCGCAGTCTCTCGGGAGCCATGTCCGCCACGACTGTGGAGAAAACGGCCGAGTGTATCAGCTCGCCTATCGTGAACACGACTATCGCCAGGACGACTCCGAGGAGGTCGCCGACGAAGAACACCATCCCCAAGCCGACCGCCATGAACGCCTGGCCGAGCCCCATGACCGTCGACCTCCTGGCCTTTACCGCGATCCAGGTTATCGGGATCTGAAGCAGGACGACCATCCCCCCGTT
>Ga0315287_10000273_pt1 | contig 45142 bp, 40 predicted proteins | sample YL17G11_0_MG_FD_205037 | JGI IMG/M metagenome (GOLD analysis project Ga0315287, IMG submission 205037) | Sediment microbial communities from Yellowstone Lake, YNP, Wyoming, USA - YL17G11_0 | ecosystem: Environmental > Aquatic > Freshwater > Lake > Sediment | place: USA: Wyoming | collected...
CCTTAATTCCGCATTGTTTATCGCCATTTTTTCATTGATATCCTCTTAAAACAATAACTGATCTTCAGCTCTCTTTTGTCAGAATTCTAACTTCAATTTTACCCTGAAGCAAATCCTTAAAATTCTGGGCATCTTTTACCGAGCCCACGATATCGCCGTAATGCATGGGTATAGCCGTCTTTGGCTTAATTGCCAAGGCTGCCTGCCTAGCCTCCTGGCTGGTCATAGCATAAGTTCCGCTGACCGGCAAAAGCGCAATATCACATCTGTAATCTTTCATCTCTGGGATATTATCCGTATCTCCAGCATGATAAATGGATACACCGTCTATAGTGACAATAAAACCTAAATTTTTACTCTCTTTGCTATGAAATGGCTTGTTGAGGTTATAACTGGCTGCAGCTTGAATCTTAATCCCCGATATCTCAACATTATCTCCCGGCGATAACGCCTTGATTTCTTTATAGTTTGATTTTTCTTTCTCTAATTTTCGGCTCACCGTCTTATCCGTTACTATCACGGTCTCTTTAGAACTTATCAACCTGACATCTTCCAAAGAAAAATGATCAAAGTGCTCGTGAGATATAAAGATAATATCTGCCTTTTTAGAATCTCCGGATATCTTCCAGGGGTCAAAATAGATTACCTTGGAAGCGTCTAATCTAAAGCTGGAGTGGCCTAACCAATGTAAATTTCCTAACATCTTGTTCACCTCCCCAAGTTCTGCACCAAAAGCAGAAATGGAAAATAGTAAAATTACTGCGCCTAGCGCAGGAAGAATAATCTTCTTCAATCTTAAGCTGATTAAAAGATTTGTCTCTTTTTGATCGGACACCCGCCGCTCCCCCTCTCATTAAGTAACCATCGATTAATAAAATTCGGGCTAAAGGAATAATAAATGAGGTATTTATAAATGCAGATAGGCTATATATAACCTTATGTTTTTTCTTTTGGCTTCATTTTAATATCCTTGGCCAAAATTATTGCCTCGGCAATCTCGCGCATAGATTTTCGAGTATCCATGCTCTGTTTTTGAATTAATCTATAAGCCTCGGAAGGCAAAATATTAGCTTCCTGAGATAAAATCTCTTTTGCCCGTTCGATCACCTTGCGCGTCGTCAATGCCTCTTCAGCGCTGCGTGCCCTTAAATCTAGTTCAGCATTCTCAATGGCTACGGCTGCCTGGTTGGCAACCGCAGTCAAAACATCCAGTTCGTTTTTAGTAAATTTGTGTTTTTTAGAAGTATAACAGTTAAGCACACCTATCACTGTACCTTTTACCGTTAAGGGAACGCTGGCTAAAGAACACAAGCCCTCTTTTTCAGCAATATCGCGATTTAGATAACGGCTATCTTCTTTGACATCCAAGACGCAGATAGGTTTGTTCTGTTGGGCAACCAATCCAGCAATTCCCTCTCCTAATTTGACATTGGGTTTCTTGTTATAGGCCTCAGAAATGGACTGCGTGGCCTTCACCACCAGTTCTTTTTTCTCAGGGTCAAGGAGCATTAAAGAAGAAATTTTAGAGTTCATTATTTCTGCGGTCACATTTACAATCAAGCGTAGCAGCTCTTCCAGGTAAAGCCCTGAGGTAATCAGATTGGCTACCTTTGAGAGTGCTTCAATGTGTTTTAAATAAACCTGATAATTTCTTTTTTTGGGCATAAGGATATCACAGTATCGGCAGGTATTTGTTTACCTCATATTGGGTTACCTGGGCCTTGTATTCGTCCCACTCTAATTTTTTGTTGCGGATAAAGAATTGAAATAAGTCCTCGCCTAAAGCCTTCCTGACCAATTCTGACTTTTCCGTCACCTTAATAGCCTCGAGTAAGTCCTCAGGTAAAGATTTAATCTTAGCGCGTTCTCGCTGTTCTTCGGTCATATGATAGATGTTATCGTTAGCAGACTCTGATAACGCATAGCTCTTTTCAATGCCTTCTAATCCTGCTGCCAACATTACCGAAAAGGCCAGATACGGGTTACACGCCGGATCAGGCGCGCGATACTCAATGCGCGTAGATTTTTCTTTTCCCGGTTTATACATGGGCACCCTGATAAGCGCTGAACGGTTCATCTGGGCCCAGCAGATATAAACCGGCGCTTCATATCCTGGAACAAGGCGCTTATAAGAATTAACCCACTGGTTAGTTACCGAAGTTATCTCAGGGGCGTGTTTTAATAAACCGGCAATAAAATACTTGGCAATTTTAGATAGATGAAACTTATCCTTCTTCTCAAAAAAAGCATTGGATGCTCCTTTGAATAACGACTGATGCGTATGCATCCCCGAACCATTAATCCCGAATACCGGTTTAGGCATAAAGGTGGCGTGCAAGCCTTTGGCCTGGGCAATCTCCTTAGCCACCAATCTATAAGTCATCACATTGTCAGCCATCGAAAGCGCGTCCGAATAGCGTAAGTCAATTTCGTGTTGACTAGAGGCTACTTCGTGATGGCTGTATTCAACGATTATGCCTAAATCCTCTAGGGCGCTTACCGTTTCGTTTCTTACATTCTGGGCAACATCTAAGGGGGTTAAATCAAAATATCCGCCTTTATCCAAGACAATTGTGTTTTTGGGATTATTAAAATAAAAATACTCTAACTCCGGACCCACATAGTAGATAAATCCCATTTTTTTGGCATGAGCAAGATTTTTCTTTAATACGTACCTAGGGTCAGCCGCGAAAGGTTTCCCGTCAGGCATATATATATCGCAGAACATGCGTGCCACTGGCTGTTCTTTGGACTCCCATGGCAGTATGGCGAAGGTTGTGGTATCGGGCCGGGCAATCATATCGGATTCCTCAATACGGGCAAAGCCCTCAATAGAAGAACCATCAAAACCCATGCCATCTCCTAAGGCACGCGGTAATTCATCTACGGTTATGGTAAAACCTTTCAGGAATCCCAACACATCTGTAAACCATAACCTTATGTATCTCACCTTGTATTTTTTAATCAATTTCATTACTTCAGATTTGGTTTTAGGTTTCATCTTAGTCATTTTCTCCTCCGCATCATTTTAAGAAAATTCTCTATCCTTAAAAGCGCCTCTTTCAAGTTATCAAAGCTTGAGGCATAGGATATACGCACATAATCCGTGAATTCTCGACCAAAAGCCGTTCCCGGAACAACTGCGACTTTTTGTTCTTTAAGTAACCTCCGGGCAAAGTCCATGCCGCTAAGCCCGGTATTTCTTAGGCTAGGAAAGGCATAAAAAGCGCCATCGGGTTTTTGACATACCAAGCCTAATTTATTTAAGCCGCCGACAATGAATTCCCGGCGTCTTTTATATTCGCGTTTCATCTGCTCAACTGAGTGACGGCCCGCATGCAAAGCTTCACATGCCGCCATTTGCGAAGTAATCGGGACGCACATAATCGTATATTGATGAATCTTAGTCATGTTAGCGATTATTTCCTTTGGTCCGCAGGCATAACCCACGCGCCAGCCGGTCATGGCATAACTTTTGGAGAAACCATTGAGATAAATATTATAATCTTTTGCACCGGCAAGTGTAGAAAAAGGTACATGCTCAAAGTCATAGGTTAAATCGCCGTAAATCTCATCCGTTATACAGAGTATCTTATGTTTAGATATAACCTTATTAATCGCGATTAATTCCTTTCTGGTATAAGAAACCCCGGTGGGGTTTGCCGGATAATTCAAAATTATGGCCTTGACCTTTTTATCAATGTATTTACCCAATGTTTTGGGGGTGAGCTTAAATCCTTGTTTCTGGGTATTGATATATATAGGTATACCGCCGGCTAACTCTGTCAAAGGCCCGTAAGAGACATAGCTGGGTGAGGGAATTAAGATTTTATCTTGCGGATTTATGATTGCGCGTAAAGCCAAATCTTTAGCTTCGCTGACACCCACCGTAATAAGAATCTCTTCCTCGGGAGAATAATCCAAGCCGTATCTATTTTTTAAATACCTGCTTATACTTAGCCTTAATTTATACAGCCCCTTATTTGAGGTATAGGAAGTAAAACCCTCCTCTAAGGAAAATATCCCGGCCTCGCGTATCTGCCAAGGAGTGACAAAATCCGGCTCTCCTACGCCAAGCGAGATAACGTCCTTCATCCCGAGCACCAAATCAAAGAATGCCCGGATACCCGAAGGCTGCATCTGTTCGACTTTTTTGGAAATCATCATCTGTCTCATTCTATTTAAACTGCTCTTTAATGGACTTACGTGTAAAAGAATACAAGAAAGCTGTATAAAATAACAAAAAGCCCATCGCTAAACTTCCGACAATAGAACATGTAAACATTGAACTCTGATATTCAGAAGAATCTTTATGAAACTGAGAAGATAGCATCATAATTTGAATAGGGATAATTATAAGCAGAACTAAAATTATACTCATAAGTCCTATCATCCATTTGCGCGCAAATTCCCTCAATTTAAATAAATTAATGCTGAGAAATGAACCTAGAGTTCCAAATATAAAACCGCTAATTCTCGTAGCCAAAATCTCTGTAGAATCGAACACTTTTAAGAAGCCTATTAAATAAAATAAAAATAAAATTATACTAGATATACGAATAAATATTTTATATTTATTAACCATCAGAATTTAATACGATATTGCTATCCTCTTATTCTCTTCCTTATGCTTCAAAATTACTCCGTCTTCTTTGTATTTCTTCAGTAAAAAATGCGTGGTTGTCCCCTTTATATTCTCAAGCGGCGCTAATTTTTCCGCCACGAATCTAGCTACGGTATGCAAATCGCGGCCCTCGACAATTAAAAGCAAATCATAAGTGCCTGAAACAAGATAGCAACTGGAAACTTCAGGAAATGAGTATATGCGCTCAGAAATCTTGTCGAAACCAACGTCCTTTTGCGGCGTAATATTGACTTCTATCAAAGCCCTGACCTGCGAATCCGCGTCTTTCACCAGCTCTCTGTTAATTACTGCCTTATACTTTAATATTACGCCTTCTTTTTCAAATTTCTTTATCGCTTCTTTTATCTTCTGCGGTTTTTTCTTAAGCATCTTGGCAATATCCTCTGGTGTAACGCGGGCATCCTTTTCTAATATCTCTAATATCTCATCCATTTCACTTACCTCCATTAATAAACGTAGCGTTTACCGTTAACCGTGCACCGTTTACCGTTGATTCGGTACACGGTAAACAGCGAAGCGGGTAAACGGTAAACGTAACTTGTTTTATATGTAGCGTATTTTGGGTCCCTGTCTTTTGTGTTCCGAGCCTTTAATCATATTTTTGACTTTATTTACTTTCTCTTTTGGAATAATCTGCTTTCTTTTATTCTCCAGACGCTCTAGTATATCGTCTAATTCAGGATAGGTCATCCCCATTTCTCCTTCATCGGTCTGTCCTGACCAGAGACCCGCAGTAGGAGGTTTGGTAATAATGCGCCCGGGAATCCCTAATTCTTTAGCTAAAGCTCTCACCTGTTTCTTTAGTAAATCCCCTATAGGTAATATATCGGTTGCGCCATCACCGTGCTTGGTATTTCCGCAGAATATAAATCGCCCGTTTCGCTCTACTAATAGATTATGAGCTCCCGGAACATCAGGGCACCATACCTTACCGCGATAATTTATGCGTTTAAATTTCGCCCCATTCAACCAATGGCGACCATTGCCATAAATCGAAATTTCATAACTCTTAGAACAATAAATCTTAACACCATCTTTTCTCGTAGCAGTTCTTGCAGGGCGGTTCCTCAAAGTGATGTTTTTGCCGAGTTTACATCCCAATTCTACAATCTGCTCAGCTAACTTTTTAGAAACAGTATAATAAATACCTTTCGCCGTTCCATCACTATCCATAAGACCATTAAGTATTATTTCCAAATATCGGTCAGAATAATTTAGTATCTCCGAAGGGATGCATTTAGTATGGGCTGATGACCCACACTTTATCATTGCCTGATAAAATGGTTTCCCATATACCCAAATTTGTGTTGGAGTTTCGCCCCATATTATATTATTTTTTTTAAGAACAGCTATTAACTTAGAACGAGCTAGATCATTCTTAGGCAAAGCAAACCAAGTCCTATAACCAGCGTATTCATTTAGAGTAGCAGGCATATCTTTGTTTATAAATCTACCTGTTTTTGTATCGCGCCGCCGAGTCTCATTATGAGGCTCTTTAACAAATTGTCTCACAGAAGAAAGCTGAGCATGACCATCACCAATATATAGCCCTAATACATAAAGGAAATCTTTTGTCAGCATGGGGGGAAAATGTCTTGCATTAACTCCCATCCTTCCATTATCAAACTTAAATACAGATGGAGGCTCTTGAATTCCCTTCCATGCTTTAGGGATCGGCATTGGAGTTTGACGTCGAGGGAGTCTGTCGACACGGCAAAATCGGAATCCATCCTTATCCAATAATACCCGGTGGTTGGGGGTAACCATTAGGTCAATCTCAGAGTTTCGTCCTCCATAAGACATCATCTTTCCATTATAATCAAACACAAATTTTTCTGCTATCGGGCGCTCAACAACATGCCCTGTACGGGAATCAAGACTAAATACAATATCACCCGCCTTGAGTTCTTTATATGGCTTCAATCCTTCTTTTGTAAGAGCTCTTGTATTTTCATCGTAACAGAAATAACCCACCATCAGTTCGGATTTATTCCCTGTGCCGCAAACCAAATAGTTAAGTTTATTCGCAAAATAATATAAAACCGACATTCTTAAGCGGGGTTTTAGATTGGCCTTAGCCAGGCTACCCGCCTTAGGCAGAATCCCTATAAGAGTATCGTATATGCTCGATAAATCTATCATCTTAATCTTTACCTTGAGCTTATTGGCGACTAATCTCGCGTCTTTTAAATCCTGAATTTGACTATGGCAGGGTAAAATCAAAGCCAAAACCCTTTTCTTTCCTACTGCTTCCTTGGCTAAGGCAGCTACAACACTTGAGTCCACCCCGCCGGAAAGCCCCAGCACAATACCTTTTGCCCTCGCCTGTTTTACCTGTTTTTTAATCCAATTAATAATCTTCTCTTTCATACTCTACTCTATCGCCTGATAACTTAACAAAATAGTATATAACAGCAATAAGTGAGGGTCAAGGAGATATTCAGGCCCTAGATGAGCTTTTTTAAAGGATACTTTGCAGGCGGGTTGCTAAATTTATTTTGACTTTATGGCTAAGATTTTAATGAAATCTGCAGCGCTTTCGATTTTATCGGTTACGCCCTCTAGATACTCGGCTAATTGATAACTCAAGAGAAGACTTGTAGGTTCAAGTTTGGCATGTATGATGGATTCAATTAAAGCCCTCTTCTGGTCATCGGCATCGTGTTCAAGATGGTCAACCTCCTCGCAATCTGCAAGCGCCTTTTTCAAGTCATTTTTAATAAGCGCGCCGACGCCTTCCTTTAGCTTAGAAATTGAATTAACAATTAATTCCGTGGCCAAAGAGATATTTCTTAAAATACTTTCCGGAAGCTTCTGTTCAATAAAACCCAATAGTCTGGCTGAGCCATTAGTCCAGTCAGCAATCGTGTCCAGAGATTTGACAAAGTGCATCAGATCCTCCCTATCCGGCGGCAGAAGAAGGCTCTCCGAAAGCTCGCTGACCATTTTTGACTTCAATAGATCCGCCCTGTGCTCGCTTTCTCTTACGTTATCAATGGCTACGGTTTTGCCGTGCAAATCTCCCTGGATAAAAGCCTTAACCGCCTCGGCAAAAAATTTAACCGTTTGATAAGTTTCTTCGACGTGCTTCTGGGCATCCTGCAATATTGACTGCTCCTCTGCCATGCCTAACCAACCTAAAATATTCCTCATCTCTCTCATTCTTGGCCTCCTTAAATGAGCCCCGCCGCATTCTTGCAGAATGCAAGAGGCGGGGCGAATTTAACCCTTGACACGTAAGATTCAAAATTAAATGTCGTCGTATTCGTGTCAAGGGTAAGTTCGGACAGATCCGCCAAGAATTGTGGCGGATGTCCTCACTTATTTTATAAAAGTGACTATGCCTTTCAGCACCAAAAAACTAATTACCCCGGAGATAAAAGGCGTGGCTAACCAGCAAAGAATTATCTCGCGCATAATGCGTATGTTCAAAACGCGTAACCCTCTGACTAGCCCCACACCGAAAATAGCGCCCACGATAGAGTGACTGGTAGAAACCGGAATCCCGAAAACAGTATAGATATGCACATTAATAGCGCTGGCTAACTGGGCGGAAAATGCCATAATCGGAAGAAGATTAGTTATCTCTGAGCCGATGGTCTCGATAACTTTATAACCCCAAGTAACAATGCCAAAAACTATTGCCAAGCCGCCTATAATTACGCTTATTGTGGGCGTAACTATGCCGGCGCCGACAATAACGCCCGTGGCATTAGCCACATCATTGGCTCCCCAGGAATAAGCCACATAACAACCGCTTAAAATAATCAGTGCGGCAAAGGTTACCTTTAAGTATCGGCGGGGAACAATGCGGTAAAACATGTTTTTAAAAAGCCGATAAAAAATATACCCTAAAAAAGCTGCGCCCACAGGAGTAAAAATCCAACAGATAAATATATCTAAAAGCACTTTCCAGTTCACCGGTGCGCCTATGGCTAAGCCAGCGCCGGCAACGGCGCCCACTATCGAATGACTTGTAGAAATAGGCATTTTCCAATAGGTAGCTAAAACTACCCAGGCAGCAGCAGCGAATGCAGAAACAAGCGCAAGATACAAAGCTAAACTTTTTTCTAATTCATTAATCGGCACAATACCCTTGCCGATGGTTTTAGTCACATAAGAACCCTGTAAAAATGCCCCTAAAAAACCAAAGATAGAAATTAAAATAATCGCCTGCTTTAACTTTAAGACACGCGAACCAACAGCCGGGCCCAAAGAATTCGCCGCGTCATTGGCACCGATTGACCAACCTACGGCAATAGCCATTAATATCGTGAAGCCGATTAATAATAAATGCATTTTTATTTTTTATTTTATTGCGCGAATGTTTAGATTATATCATTTAATAGGCAGGATGTAAAGGAGTGGCGTGCTAGAGATCTTCGGTATGATGCTTTACTACTTTACCCTCAACCATATAGACTACATCTTCGGCGATATTGGTGGCGTGGTCACAGATACGTTCCAGATGCCGGGCAATAAGCAGCAAAGGAACTGCGCGCGGGGCAACAGAAGCATCCTTGGCCAAATAATCATTAATCAATTCTTCCTGAACTAAATTACGTAACCTATCTGCCTCGGAATCAGAAATTACAACTTTTTTCGCCAGCTCAACATCATTTTTTACAAAAGAATCGATTGCATCACGGACCATATTTTGGGCAACCACAGATAATTTCGGTATATCTATAAGTGGCTTAAGCAACGGTTTATCCGCCAAAACCAGAACGCGTTCTGAGATATCTACAGCCAAATCCGCAATACGCTCAAGTTCCGCATTTATCTTCATCCCTGTGGTAATAAACCTTAAATCTCTTGCCATTGGCTGATGCCGGGCAATCAAATCAATGCAGCGTTCATCAATCACAAGCTCCAAGGCATCAACTTTGTCATCTTGATCTATTACGTTCTGCGCTTGGGGCTTATCGCGACTCTTTAAGGCCTCAATTGAATTCTTTATTGCCTCTTGAGCTAAAGCAGCCATCTTAAGAATTTCTTGGTGCAGTTCTTTTAATTCTTCATCAAAATGTCTTTCCATTTTAGCCTCCGAGTTTTTCTATCTCTTTCTTGCTCAAAAAACGAGTCCCGAACTTCTATGGCTTAAGTTATCGGAAGCGAGGGACAATTAACCGTATCTTCCTGTAATATAATCTTCGGTGCGTTTATCTTTTGGCTTAGTAAAAATATCTTCTGTCTTACCATACTCAACTAATTCACCTAAAAGCAAAAAACCAGTTTCATCGGAAACGCGCGCTGCCTGTTGCATGTTGTGAGTTACTATTATTATAGTATAGTTATGTTTAAGTTCACGCATTAATTCCTCAATTCTCGCTGTGGCCTGGGGGTCTAAAGCAGAGCATGGTTCATCCATTAATAATATATCTGGCCTTACTGCAATAAGTCTGGCGATACAGAGTCTCTGTTTTTGCTCTAATGACAATCCCAAGGCTGATTTTTTAAGTTTATCTTTCAAATCGTCCCATAAGAGTACTGCTTTTAAGCTCTGCTCCACAAGTTCATCCAGGCCTTCCTTACCAGACATACCTGTGTGTATCCTTGCTCCAAAAACAATATTCTCATAAATAGAAAGAGGAAATGGATTTGGCCTTTGAAAAACCATGCCTACCTTTTTGCGCAAGGTAACCAAATCTATCTTTTCCCGCCTTTGGCGGGATCCCGCCTCAGCGGGAGAGTCAATAATATCTGTGCCATCGATTAAAACTTCACCCGTTGTGCGCACGCCTTCAATTAAATCGTTCATCCGGTTAAATACCCGAAGTAAAGTTGATTTTCCGCATCCTGAAGGCCCGATAATCGCGGTAATCCTCTTCTCTTTAAAACAGATATTGATACCTTTTAGGGCTTGAAAATCGGCGTACCAGAGATTCAAATTATTAACCTCTATCTTTGTCTTATCCAAATTTTCCCCCGATATAATCATCCGTGCGTTTGTCTTGCGGTGCAGTGAAAATTGTATCGGTCTTATCTATTTCGATAAGTTCTCCTGAGAGAAAAAATGCGGTTCTGTCTCCCACACGAGCTGCCTGCTTGACATTGTTGGTGACCAAAATAATTGTATAATCATTTTTAAGCTTAAGCATTGCCTCTTCAACTTTTGCAGTTGAAATAGGGTCAAGCCCTGAGCAGGGTTCATCAAATAAAATCACCTCTGGTTCAACCGCCAGAGTCCGAGCGATACAAAGCCGCTGCTGTTGGCCACCGGATAATTTAAAAGCTGACTCATTTAATCTATCCTTTACCTCTTCCCAGATATAAGCTTGTTTTAATGCCTGCTCCACAATTTCTTTTAATTTGTTTTTTGCCTTTATACCGTGCATCCTCGCACCATAGGCCGCGTTATCGAATACAGATAAAGGAAGAGGCGCAGGAAGTGCAAAAACCATACCCACCACTTTGCGCAATAACTCTAAATCTATTTCTCGGATATCTTTTTTATCCATTTCTACCTCACCCTGCATCCTAAAACTAATTTCGAGTTCATTCAGGCGATTGAGTGTTCTTAAAAAAGTGGTTTTGCCGCTATTTGCCGGACCGATAACGCTCAAAATCTCATTGGCCTTAATTTCCATGCTTACATCTTTTAAGGCCTGCGCTGACCCAAACCAGATATTTAAGTTTCTTATATTAAATTTAATCATATTCCCATAAGAAATGAACCTGACGATTTTTGAGCGAATGGAGATTTTAGCCAAAGCATGCTTTCGCAGGCGAGGGAATCCGAACACGGAAGTATTCGGACAGCGAGGATGTTTGAGCCCGTCCTGGGCGGAAGCCCGACGGGCGAGTTCCGCAGCTGCCGAGCATGCGAAAGAACTTTGGCATTAAAAAATCGACCCTGAGCGAACAAAATCGGCAGGTTCATAGACTTTACCATTTTTTCTTCTTTCTAAATTGATAACGAATAATTATTGCCACGAGATTCATAAATAATACTAAGGCCAGCAAAACTAAAGCCGTTCCATATCGTATCTTTTCATCTACATTAGGCACCTGCGTAGATATCACATAGAGATGATAAGGCAAAGCCATAGCCTGGTCAAAAATGGATTTAGGTAGCCGGGGTAAATAAAAGGCAGCGACCGTAAAAAGAATAGGCGCAGTCTCACCGGCTGCCCTGCCCAAACCAAGGATTGTTCCGGTTAATATTCCGGGAATTGCATTCGGCAAAACAACATGCCTTATGGTCTGCCATTTGCTTGCGCCCAGAGATAAACTGACCTCACGAAATGAATAGGGAACACTTTCCATGGCCTCCCGCGAGGTGGTAATAATTATCGGTAAGATCATGATTCCTAAGGTAAGTGAGCCTGACAGAATGGATGCGCCAAATTTTAAGAAAACTACGAACAGGGCCAAGCCAAAAAGACCATATACTACTGAAGGAACACCTGCCAAATTCACAATCGCCAGTTTAATCATGCGGGTTAATAAATTATCTTTGGCGTATTCGCTTAAATAAATTGCCGCTAATAAACCGATAGGTAAGGCAAAGATAATCGCGCCTATGACTAAATACAACGTGCCCACAATCGCCGGGAAAATCCCTCCTGCGCGCATACCCTGGCGCGGGATATCGCAAAGAAACTGCCAATTTATCGCAGGCAGGCCTTTTTGAATAATAATTAAGATAATCAGGCCCACAGGAACTACAATTAAAAGCGTAGCCAGAAACAAAAAGAAGAAAGCGATTGTTTGCGTCCTCTGTGTATTCCTCATTTTCTTTGCCTATGTAAGAATAAATCCGCGGTTACGTTAACCGCAAAACTTATCACAAATAAAACTATGCCGATGGCAAAAAGTGCAAAAAAATGCTCGCTTCCCACCACTGCCTCACCCATTTCCGCGGCAATGGTTGCGGTTAAAGTACGTACAGGCTGTAAAATACTATGCGGTATCAGTGCAGCATTACCGGTAATCATCATTACCGCCATAGTCTCGCCAATTACTCTGCCAATACCCAACATCACTGCTGCTAAAATTCCTGAAGATGCCGCAGGAAGCATAACCCGATAAATAGTCTGCCAATGCGTGGCTCCTAAAGCCAGGGAACCCTCTTTATAGGTTTTAGGAACAGAATAAAGTGCGTCTTCGGCAATGGAGACAATCGTAGGCATGGCCATAAAGGCAAGTATTATAGAGCCCGATAAAGCCGTCAATCCCGTGGGTAGATGAAAAATATTCTTTACCCAGGGGACAAGCGTCACCATACCAATAAATCCCAAAACCACGCTGGGAATGGCAGCTAATAATTCAATCCCTGCCTTGAGTATCTCTTTTATCTTTAGCGGCGCTACTTCTGCAATATAAACCGCGCAGGCGACTCCGATAGGTATAGAAATAAAGGCAGCGCCAATAGTAACTACCAGCGAACCCAGAATCAAAGGTAGTATTCCTAATTGCGCCGGCTCTGAAATAGGGTACCAGCTTCTACCCAAAATGAATTTAAAGGGAGTGATGGTTTTAAATACGGCAAGGCCTTCTTTAAGCAGGAATAAAAAAATCAATACTACAAAGAGAATGGAAGCTAAGCCGCACAGAAGGATGAGTTTCTCGATAATAAACTCTTTGAACTTACGCACGAGCACCTTAAGTTTTTATTAAGCGAAATCCCCCGAGTCTTACCGAAGGGGGATAAAATTATTGCTTAAGCGGAACGAAATCGGTCTTTAAAACAATGTCTTGGCCTTCTTTGGATAGCGTATAATCCACAAATTTCTTCACTAAACCTTGAGGTTCTCCATTGGTATATAAAAATAGCGGCCTGGATATAGGGTATTTCCCATTCAAAACATTTTCTATTGTAGGTGCTTCGTATTCTGAATTTTCATCCTTGGCAACCATTATGGGTTTTTGCTTATGCGAAATATATCCCATGCCATAATAACCTATAGCCGCGGGATTTCCTGCTACCTCATCAGCAATGGCCTGAGAAGAAGATAGCATCAATGCGCTAGGTGAAAATTCTTCTTTGGAATTAGGGTCTCCTTTTCTTAAAACATGCTCTTTAAAATAAACATGGGTACCTGAATTTACCTCGCGGGAAAGAATAACGATCTTTTTATCCTCTCCTCCCAATTCTTTCCAATTGGTAATCTTACCGCTAAAAATCTGTGCCAGTTGGTCTATGGTGAGTTTACTTACCGGATTATTGGGATTTACCACCACTGCCAAACCGTCTAAAGCCACCTTTATCTCGAAAGGATTTATACCTTTCTGTTTGGCCAGAGCAATCTCTTTGTCTTTAATATTCCTTGAACTCATGGCAATACCGCAGGTGCCGCTGATTAAACTGGAAAGACCGGTTCCCGAACCGCCTCCGGTAACAGCTACAAAATCTCCGGTGTTCTTTTCCATGTATTTCTCCGCCCAGGCCTGCCCTAAATTTACCATGGTATCAGAACCTTTGATTTGGACCGTATTTTTCACAGATGCAGCAAAAGCAGGACTTAAAAAGACAACCAATGCTAAAACCAAAAATTTCTTTTTTAACATATTTTTACTCTCCCTTGCATGCCTTAACGCATATCCCGCAAATATACTGGTCAACTAATTTCTGTTTTTGGAAATCCTTTAATTTCTCAAAACATTTCAGATGGTCAAAATCCGAAGGGTCTTCCTTGATTGCGCCTACAGGACAGACCTCAAGACAAATCCGGCAGTCACGGCAAAGCTGCTTAGTCGGCTTATCAATCTTTAAAGGCATATTGGTAAGGACGGAGACCAGGCGGAATTGGCTACCCAGCTCTTTATTGACTAATAAATTATTTCTGCCTATCCAGCCTAATCCTGCCAAATATCCGATTTTTTTATGCGAAAGATGGGCTTTTTGATTTTGCCAATCTACAATCTGGGAAGCTGGTATGGCTAGGGCGAGATATCCTTTTCTTTGAATGTAATTACCCGCTTTAAGCGCAACCTGGTCTAGGAGGGTATTGATTGTTTTATAGTGATGAAAATACAATCGGGTAGGCGCATTTTCGATTTCATCTAATATTCCGGCTGATAATCTTACGCCTAAACAAACCGCTTGGTTAAGCTTCTCTAAAGTGCGACCTAAAATCATAAACTCATCTTTTATCTCAAGAATATCCGCTACACCGAATAAATCAATGCCCTGTTCTAAGCAGAATTTCTTAAGGTTAAGGTAATTTTTATTCTTATCCATACAAATACATCAACATTCTCAACGCAGATATCCGCAGATTGCCTGTCTGCCGACAGGCAGGCACGCAGATTCTCGCAGATTATCTTGCTGGGAAAATCTGCGTGTATCTGCGTTAGATTTGCGCAAATCTGCGTTCAATAAGCTTTTTTAGTGGCCTCATTCAATTTCCTTAAATAAACCATTAAAAGCGAAATTGCCGCGGGAGTCACTCCAGAAATACGCGAGGCCTGGCCTAAGTTTAACGGCCGAAATCTATTTAATTTTTCCTTTATCTCTCTGGAAAGACCGGATATATTGCTATAATCTAAATCGTGCGGAAGCTTTATCTTCTCCAAATTTTTGAATCTTTCAACTTCTTTAAGCTGTCTCTGGATGAAACCCGCATATTTTACTTCAATTTCTACCTGGCGTAAAGCAATTTCAGGTAAATCTAAAAAGATATCTTTTAACGCAGATGGTCGCGGATTGCACGCAGATTCTCGCGGATTGTGTTGAAAAAATCTGCTTGTGTCTGCGTTAGATTTGCGTAAATCTGCGTTCAAAAGTATTTGTTTTAGTCCTACTAAGGCTACCTGAGGCCTTTTTAAAATCTCCTCCAAGGTAACGCTCTTTTTTATAGGGGATGTTTTTAAACGAGAAAGGCTCGCGTTGATTTCCGCCGAAGGCTTTAAGCGGGTGGATTTTAAAAAACTGATGCCGTCTTTAATAGCATGTATTTTGTCTTGAGCCTGAAGATAATCTTCTTTACTGACTAAGCCCGCATCATAGCCTATTTTTCTTAAGCGTAAATCCGCGTTATCTTCGCGTAAAATCAGGCGGTATTCTACCCTAGAAGTAAACATTCGGTAAGGCTCATTAGTGCCTTTGGTGGTTAAATCATCGATTAATACTCCGATGTAACTTGTGGCGCGGTCCAAAATAATTGGCTCTTTGCTCTTAGCTCTTAGCCCAGCATTAATTCCCGCAACTAATCCTTGCGCTGCTGCCTCTTCGTAGCCGGTGGTACCATTAATCTGGCCTGCCAGGTATAAATTTTTGATTAATTTTGTCTCTAAAGTAGGATATAATTGCGTTGGCTCAACCACACTATGCTCTATGCCGTAACCAAAACGAATTACTTTAACTTCTTCTAAACCGGCAATGGAATGTAGTATTTTTAATTGCACATCTTCAGGCAAACTCGTAGATAAGCCATTAGGATAAATTTCATCCGCATCATAACCTTCGGGCTCTAAAAATATCTGGTGCCTTTCTTTATCGGAAAATTTTACAATTTTATCCTCAATCGAAGGGCAATATCTTACGCCGGTAGACTTGATTATGCCGGCATAGAGCGGCGAGCGGCCTAAATTATCTCTGATAATCCTGTGGGTATCTTTATTAGTATAAGTAATATAGCAGGGGATTTGTCTTTGGGTTAATTTTGGCGTGGAAAAAGAAAATGGCTTAGGCGGCTCATCGCCTTCTTGAACAATGAGTTTGGAAAAATCTATCGAATTTTTATCCAAGCGCGGGCAGGTTCCGGTTTTAAAACGCAGCAGATTAAAGCCTAATTCTTTTAAATGAGCTGCCAAACCAATACTTGCCGGTTCATTAATCCTTCCGCCGCTAAAATGATTTAAACCCACATGAATTAACCCGTCTAAAAAAGTCCCGGGACATATAATCAGACAGGTTGAATTTATTTCTTCGTTTTTCTCCGTAACTATGCCTTTTACAATATTATCCTCAACTAATATTCTTGTTGCTTGCCCTTCTTTTATCGAAAGATTCTCCTGTTTTTCCACGATATCCTTCATATATTGGTTGTAGGCCTTTCTACCCACCTGAGCCCGCGACGACTGCACAGCCGGGCCTTTAGAGGCATTGAGTATTCTAAATTGAATACCGCAGGCATCGGTTGCCTTGGCCATTTCTCCGCCTAAAGCATCTACTTCTTTGACCAGTTGGCCCTTACCAACTCCGCCTATGGCAGGATTACAACTCATCAGACCAATGGTTTCTTTATTCAGGGTTAGCATCAGCGTTTTACATCCGAGACGGCTGCTCGCCAAAACCGCTTCAATACCCGCATGCCCTGCGCCGATGACTATAACATCATAACTGTCCATTTTAATCCAATCTGTAATTTGGGATTTATGATTTGAAATTTATTTATTATACTGCTCTTGAGCGCTCTTTACAAGGAGGGGCATAATCTCTTGGCCTTTTATTTCACCGATCGAGCCAAGCTTGGCGGATTTCTCCGAGAAACTTAATGAACCGTCGGGCTTGATATTGCCGCCGCAGATTAGCAAAGGTACAGGATCAGCAGAATGAGCCTTAATCGCACAAACAGTAGAATGGTCGGCAGTGACTACCAGGACAGTAGCGTCCATGTCCAATTTAGGCAAGAGGCTGGCAAAGAAAAATTTATCGATTGCTTCGATGATCTCTTTTTTTAAGGCGAAATTTCCGTCGTGAGCAGGCTCATCAGGGCCTTTGATATGCACATATATGCCATCGTATTTTTTAATCGAATCCAAAGCTACCTTAGCCCAGATAGGATAATCTACATCTAAATGTCCGGTTGAGGCAGGTACGTCAATTATCTCCATGCCAGTTAAGAGGGCAATCCCTCTTTCTACCGGCATCTGCACAAATGAACCAAATTTAATATTGTAGAGGCTGTCGATTTTGGGGAATTTAGGTAGGTGGTCGCCGGCATCGCGGGATAAGATAACATTTCCCGGCATTTTATTCTCGGATACCCTTTTTTTATTCACTGCGGATTCATTTAAGGCCTTATGGGATTTCTGGGTGAATTCGTTTAAAAGCAAAGATGCTTCTTTGGCTTCAGGAGAATTTTCATATCCAGGCATGGGCTGCGACTCGGCCACCAAATTCTCGAATTTTTCTTTGGCTACGCCAAAAACACCCTCCCGTTCATATGCGGGGTCAGTATTGGTTATCCAGCCGGATAATTTAGAGCGCATCCCTCTTATGACCAAGACTCCCCGATGCCCAATCGTATTCTTAAATTCAAAGGTTGCGCTTGATAGCGTAACTTTAGAATTTATCTCTTTGGATAAGCTAGTAGCCTCGTCAGTGATCAAATTCCTTCCCACCCGGCGGTCTTTAATAGTTTTTCCATCTTCAGCTGCAGTAGCAAAATTCACCCGCAAGGCCAGATCTCCGTCATTAATAACCAGCCCTTCGGCAAAGGCCTCTAATGGGCCTCTTCCCGTATAATATTTATGCGCGTCATAACCTAAGAGGCTGATTACGGCAATATCGGATTCGGGGGCAATGCCTTTGGCCACAGGATAAACTATGCCGCTCTTTCCCTTTTGGGCGAGACGGTCCATTTGCGGGGTAAGTGCTGCTTCAAGCGGAGTTTTGTTATTTAATTCTTTAATCGGCAAGTCGCCAAGTCCATCGAGAACAATATAGAGTATTTTCTTCATCGCTATTTTAGCACTTCGAGAACCCGCAGGCATGACACTTTATGCAGCCTTCTTCATGACGCAGGGCCCCACCGCAATCAGGACAAACTCCCACGATATCTAAGTGCTCTTCCAGGTCAAAGTTGATACGCTCATCATCGTGGGAATGTTTCATCGCTATTGCTTGAGCTTCTAAAGACACCTGTATTGCTTGGCCATTGACTAGTCTTCTCTCAACCACCCTGGCAATAGCATCTGCGCAAGAAAATATACGTTGGCCTTTTTCCCAGGAAGGCGAAGGACAGCGAATATTGCGTAATTGTTCAATAATAGACTTCACTTCTATTCCTGAACGAAAAGCCAATGAGACCAAACGGCCAATGGCCTCAAGTTGACTAGCAGCACAACCGCCGGCTTTGCCCATTTGGGTAAAAAGCTCAAAAGGCCTGCCTTGCTCATCAATGTTTATGGTCACGTAGAGGTTGCCGCAGCCTGTAGCCACTTTAGTGGTAGTGCCAGTAATTACTTCTGGCCGGGGACGGGGAGAAATTTTACCCGGGTCTAAAATCTTCTGCTCTGGAACCTGCTCCTTGCGTTCTACATTGAGAACCTGCTCTTCGCGGCTGCGGTCGCGATAGATAGTGATACCTTTGCATCCTAACTCATAAGCCAATACATAGGCATTTTTTACTTCTTCAACAGTTGCCTCGTGAGGAAAGTTTATGGTTTTAGAGGTAGCATTATGCACATACTTTTGAAAAGCTGCCTGCATACGCACATGCCACTCCGGAGATATATCATGGGCAGTAACAAATATTCTTCTGATATCCGCAGGAATAACCTCGATATCCTGTATTGAGGTAGTCTCGGCGATTCTTTTCATTAATTCTTGGGCGTAAAAGCCTCTTTCGCGGGCAATCTCTTCAAACAAAGGGTCAACCTCCACTAATTTATCATTGTCCATAACATTACGATAATAAGATATGGCAAACAACGGCTCAATCCCTGAAGAACAAGGCCCGGCAATAATGCTGATAGTTCCCGTAGGGGCAATGGTAGTTAAGGTAGCATTGCGTAATTTTAAGCCGCCTTCTTTCTTATCATAAATGCTGCCCTTAAACGCTGGAAACACGCCTTTCTCCTGAGCTAAGGCTTGGGATTTCTTGACTGCCTCATTAAGAATAAAAGACATCACCTTCTCGGCAAGGGCTACTGCCTCGTCGCTATTATAAGGTATGCCTAAACGTATCAACAGGCTTGCCCAGCCCATTACCCCCAAACCAATCTTACGGGTCAATTTTGTCGCTTTTTCAATTTGGGCCAGAGGAAATTTATTTACATCTATCAGGTTATCGAGGAAATGCACGGCTAAATGCGTTACCTCTTTTAATCTCTCCCAATCAATTTCATAACGGCCAAACCCGGCCTGCTTATACATCCTGGCTAAATTTAACGAACCCAAATCACAACTCTCATAAGGCAAAATCGGCTGTTCACCGCAAGGATTAGTGCTTTCAATCCTGCCTAATTTCGGGGTAGGGTTATCCTGATTAATCCGGTCAATAAAAATAACTCCTGGCTCGCCATTCTTATGCGCCTGCTTGACAATTAAATCAAATACCTCACCAGTATTAATGCGCCTGACTACCTCCTGGGTATGCGGGTCAATTAAATCATAATCTTCGCGCTTTTGCAGCTTCTTCATAAAATCGCCGGTAATTGCCACCGAAATATTAAAATTGTTAATCTCCTGGTTATTTTCTTTGCAGCTAATAAATTCTAATATGTCCGGATGGTCAACTATCAATATCCCCATATTTGCGCCCCGGCGGGTTCCCCCCTGTTTTACCGCCTCGGTGGCGGCATCATAAACCTTCATAAAAGAAACCGGGCCCGATGCGATTCCGCCGGTGGTCTTGACCACCGCATTCTTCGGCCTTAAACGCGAAAAGGAAAATCCTGTGCCGCCGCCTGACTTGTGGATCAGGCTGGTTACTTTCAGGGTTTCAAATATGGACTCCATAGAATCATCAATAGGTAAAGTAAAACAGGCGGAGAGCTGCCCAAGCTCTTTTCCTGCGTTCATTAGGCAGGGAGAATTGGGCACAAATTCTAACTCTGTCATGATGCGATAAAAACTATCCCCTAAAGAAGCGGCCTCATTATCCGATTTACCATAAAGCTTATCTGCCAAAGCTATGGCCTTGGCTACCCGCCGAAACATCTCCTCGGGTTTCTCCATTAACCTGCCTTTCTCGTCTTTTTTTAAATATCTACGCTCTAATACCTTTATGGCATTCTCGGATAATTTCATTGCCATTAAACACCTCCGCATAAATTTAATATCTTAAATATTAAGCCTAATTTTCCCTTGATTTGAAAAGTATATCGCAATTAAATTTTCCTGTCAAGATAAAAAATACAATATATAGTATTCTATCGCTTTTAGATACACAATACATTGTATAAAGAGCTAAGGGTAGGTAGGTTAAGCCGCCGCTATAAGGGCTTGCAGGATTCTCTAACCACCAACTCTGCGGGAAGCATAATTTTTTTAAACTTGGGCTTTTTTTCAAGACCAATGAGGAGGTTTAATTCCTTGACGCTCTCCTCAGCCATTTGAATCAAGGGCTGTCTGATGGTCGTAAGCGCTACCGGGCCATAAAGGCCCGAAGGATTATCATCAAAACCCACAATAGATAAATCCCTGGGTATCTCCTTACCTAATTCTCTGGCCACTGCCATTACCTCTAAGGCCATAGAGTCTGAGGCCACAAATACTGCCGTGGGAGGATCAGCCATCTTCACTAATTTTTCTGCGGCCAGACGCGCCTGGCCCCGCGAATAGTCTGTTTTAAAAATATACTCCTCTTTCAGGCTGATATTATTTTTCTGCAAAACCTTTTTATACCCTTCAAGGCGCTGGCTAGCTGCCTGGGTAACTAAATCGCCGGTTATATGCGCAATTTTCTTATGACCCAGACTAATTAAATATTCCACTGCTTTTTCTGCCCCGCCTTTATTATCTATGGCAATACAGCTTACCTCTAAATCGTAAATATAATTATTGACTACTACGCAAGGAATGCCGCGGCCTAACGCGTCTTCAAGTTGATGCCGGTTGCCAATAATATCCGAAAAGATTATTCCGCCTACCCCTCTTAAATTAAGATCGCTGCGGACATCCGTTAGGAGAAGCAACAAATCTAATTTTAAGGCATCGCAAAGCGTACCTATGCCCCGGATCAACTCCAGAACATAAAAAGAATAAAATATCCCTTCATAGCGGGGTATGACTAAGGCGACGACATTGCTTTTTCCGGTTGCCAGCCGCTGGGCAAAAACCGAAGGCTGGAATTTAAGTTGCTTAACGGCATTTAGAACCTTGATGCGATTTTTTTCTTTTACCGAAGATTGTTTATTGATGACGCGGGAAACCGTGCTAATCGAAACACCGGCCAGGCGAGCAACGTCCTCTATGGAAATGGTTTTGGAGGGCTCTCTTTTAGAACGCACTGTTATGAAAATTATAAATACAGGTTACTTTACAATATCGCCTATATGTATAGGAGCAGATTCCCCTCTTATATCACAAGCCGAGATTTCTTTGCGTACCTGAATTACTTCAATTGTGGCGATTGGCTTATCTTCGCGATAGACCTCAAAGGTCCTGCCTACATTGACGCCTGCATCCTGGCCTAAATCAACAATCACAAATTTGTTTTCTTTGTTTATGGCCAAGACCTTTCCCGATAGAACGGCTGCGGGGCCCAGTGCCGATGCTGCTGACTCTTGAGGCCGCACTAGTATCGGCGGCAATTCTACGGACTCTTTTGCTTGGCCTAGAGGTACCGCAATTTTACCGCCGCTATGCAAAGTATCCATCTGTTGCTCAAGATTATTGATATTGGTTACCTGGTCTTTAAGCAGCGTCTCCATCTCATTAAATCGCCGCTCAAGAGTAGTCTTATCATCCTGTAAACCTTGAATCTTGGTCTCCAGGTCAGCCTTGCGGCTGTTCAGGCTTCTTAATTGCCGCCTTAAAATATTATTCTCGCCCTTAATGGTTTTTAAGACACCCTCAAGTTGCATCTTATCATTCTTCTCTCGAACCAGCTCTACGGTTAAGCTATCCGCTAATTTTTTGTTGTATTCGATTTGCCGCCCTAAATCTTGTTTTTCGCGGGTGAGGTTATTCATATCCAAGTCTAATGAGTTCTTTTCCCGCTGTAATTGCTCATTGTTCAGGCGTACGCTTTTTAATTCGCTGCGGACATTTTCTAACTGTAGCCCGAGGTCCGTCTTGGCTTTCAGAATACCTGCCCAGTAAGAATCTCCGGGCGCAGCTTGAACCCTCTGTTCCTCTGGCGCATTTGCCGCAGTTGTTTGCTTCTCGGCTTTTAATTTCTCAACAAGGTCTTCCTTTTCCTTGTTTAAGGCCTCGACTTTTCTTTGAAAATCCTCTTTTTCTTTGGAGACGCGTTCAAATTCTTTATTTAAGGAAACAAGTTTTTCGTCAAGGCGCCGGAGCATCTGCTTGCTTTCTTCAACCTTTTTGGTTAAAGAAGCATTGTCGGTCTTAAGGCCGTTTCTTTCCTGCTCTACCTGCCTTTTGGCAGTTGAAATCTGAATATTCAGAATAATACTTATTAATAATAAACCCCCCAGACCCATTAAGATAAATTTTATCTTTTTTTCCATGCTACCTCCTTTAAATGAGCAGACAACTTATGGAGCTTGTAAGAACGACATAAGTTGTAGGCAAAGCCGTCTGCGCCTGCCTGCCGGCAGGCAGGAATTAATTCCGAACGGCTATCTATTAATCTAATCCGCGAGGAATCCCTCGTCACTAATCATTCATTTGCTTGTGACTTGCCTGGCGCCGAGGTGATTAACACTGACGCTCGGCACCGAGGCGGGATAAATTCGGACAGATAAGTTATGTTCGCTTCACTCCATAACTTATGTCCTCACTTACAGTAACTGGGCAAATACCTTCTGCATAACTAGGCTCGCCGCTCCCAGCGCCACGGCGTTTTCTCTGAGCTGAGAATAAACAATCTTTAAATCCTCGTTCATCTCTCTAAAGGCCCAGTCTCTTACGGTCAAGGTCGCCCTGTTTAGAAATTCATCCCCTGCTTCTTCTAGCCCGCCGCCGATGATTACCACTTCGGGGTTAAATACATTAACCAGGAAAGCGATTTTTATCCCCAGTCTTTTAGCCGCCTTATCCAGGCAAGAGGTAGCAATAGCATTTTTTGCCCGGGCAGCAATAAAGACGCTCTTTAAGTCCACATTATCTATGTTGCTGGAGGTTAACTTAAAAAATTCCCCCGCCCCTTCTTTATCGCGGGCCAACATTTCCTTGGCTTCATCGATAATCCCTAGATCCGCCTCACAGCGTTTCAGAAAGCATCCGCAGGCCAGCGCGCAGTTAAACAGATCCTGTTCTTTCAAATTATAAATTGTTATCTCGCCGGCATAACCGCGCGTGCCGGTATAGACTTCGCCGTTTATCATTATGCCGCAACCTACCCCCGAGAACATATAGATGACATTCTTGAAGTCTCGTTCTAAACCCAGCCAATGCTCGCCGAAACAGGCTGCGGTGGCGTCGTTTTCGATGAGCGCGGGTAAATTAAATTCCTTTTCAATTAAATCCTTAAGGGGCAAATCCAGCGACGCGTAAGTGTAATAATGGTCCATCTTCTGGGGCCAGTGGATAGAGCCGTCTTTTTTATTAATCAACCCGGCAATGCCTACGCCAATGCCCTTAATCTTTGGGGTGTATTCTTTTGAACGCCGCAGTATCTCGCGGATAATCTCCAATAAACACTCGGTAATCTCCTTAACTGAGGCGCGAGGCCTGACAATCTGAGTCTTGGTGAGGATGTTGCCTTTTAAATCTACTAAAAGGCCGACCATATTCATGAGGTTTAAGCCTACGCCTATAACAAAACCCGCCTGGGGATTCAAATCTAAAAGCGTAGGTCTTCTCCCGCCCTCAGAGACATCGAGTTCTTTCTCATAAACCATATTATGCTTGATAAAATCGTCGATGTAACTAGATATCGTAACCACATTTACGCCCATCTCTTTGGAAATATCCGGCCGGCTAATCGGGCCGCGCCTCCTTATAATTTCCAAGATATCAATATTGCGTTTCTCTTTTTCGCTGAGTTCCTCTTTTTGTAACTCCTGAGACCTCATTGCCTTTTGCCTTTTGCAAACTTTTTTAAAAACTTAGGATATTAATTTCTTACTGCAGACAAGCAGAGGTGATGATGCGCATTTAATAACTAATATACTATCAAAATAATATAAGTCAAGTATTTTTAACAAGTAAGATCCATTTAACGGCGAAAACTAACCCCTTAAGGTTAAAAATGTGTTGATTTTAAAAAAAGTTATGTTAAAATTATACTTGACATGAAAACCTATAAAATCTTTCTAAGTATTCTAGTGGCGAGCTTCCTCTTTGCCCCATTGCTTTTCGCTAAAGACTCCAATTTAGCTGCGGAAGTGCTATTTGATTTTGGAAAGACCCTGGCCGAACAACACAGATACGCTGACGCAAAGCAGGAACTTAAGAAATGCCTTATCTTGAGCCCCCAGCATACTCAAGCCAGAAAACTCTTGGAGTTATGCGAAACCAAGATTATGCCTGAAAAAGACAAGGTAATGCTTGCCGCTTTAGAGGAAGCCCAGAAAAATATAAAACCAGAAATCTCGGCTCCTCCACCGCAGCCCAAAGAGGAAGTTCTTGAAAAAGTAATGCCCCGAGAGGAACCCCAGTTCTCGCTGCAAGAACAAAGGGAGCGTCACTATATAGGAGGTGCGTGGGGAATACCAAAAGGGCACTGGCTATTAGAATCATACACGAAATATTACTACCATAATTCTCAGTTTGATAGTAAAGGCAAAAGGAAAAGATGGACAGCTGACGGTAGGGGTTATGGGGTAGATAGAGAACTAAAAATAGACTACGGTGCTTCTAAAAATCTAACTTTATGGGCCCATGTTCCTTATAAAGAGACTTATTGGAAAGACGACAATGGAAAACTTAGAACCAGGGGATTAGGAGATATCTGGGCGGGCGGAAAATATCGCTTTCTGGATAAACCCCTAGTCCTCGGTCTGCAATTGGCAGGAAAGTTTCCTACCGGATATGATGAAAACGACTCGCCCTCCATAGGTAACGGACAAATCGACCAGGAGATAACGCTTCTGTCTGCTAAATCATTCTTGTTAGTATATTACTTTAGGGCGGATGTAGGATATAGATGGAGATATGAAGACCCGGCTGATTGCATACCTTATTATTTAGAATTGGGATATCTTCCCTTAGCTCCTTTTGACAGAATATTCTTTAAGATTGCCCTGGATGGCATAGAAAGCATAAGTGGCACCGGCAGAATAGAAGATTATACTAAATGGGTTGCCAGCGTCCTCTTCACTCTCAAAAAATGGGTTAATCCCTACCTTGAGACAGAGCATAAGCTCGACCTCGAATTGGGGTATGGGGAAACCTTTATGGGTAAAAATACTAGTGCTGCCTCAGAAATCTTTACAAAACTACTCTACTATTTTTAAACAGCAGTTGCCCGCCCAAAACATTTCTCTAGCTAAAGAAGTATTTTGTACTCTTTCCTCCAAGTGGTAATTCAAAATCTCTAAAACCAACTCATTGAGAAAGCTGAACCAGGGCTAATCCTTGATAATAAAACTTAAGGACTACTGCTGCGGGTTTATTCTGGGGAGTAAAGTCGTGATTGGCTAAGCCTCCGGCATAAGGAGAAGGCTTCCAGTACCACCAGTATAAGCCTTTACACCAGTAACGTTGGCAAAGTACGTCTAAGGCCGCTCTATAGCAATCTGCCTGAATTTCTAAATTCACCTCTTTGCCTAAAGAATAATCCCAGGGAGAAGTAGCAGCAAACTCACAACTGCGATAGCCTATCTCAGTTAAAATAACGGGTTTATTTATTGCCTTCTGCCATCTTTCAATCTCATCTGCCCATTTTATCCAGCCCGCCTTTATCTCCTCATATTCAGGACTTTTTTTCTGGGTGAGGGGGAAATAGGCATCGATCCCCACGCAGTCCAAGTCGCCCCAGAAGCGGATATTTTTATACTCGTCCCAATTAGCCGCATAGATTAATTTTCCTGAATAGGCTTTTCTTATTTGGGGGATAATCTCCTTTTGCCAAAATGCGGCCTGGGTAGAAGCAAAACAGAGTTCAGTCCCGATACAGAATAGCTCTACGCGCGCCTGTTCTGCTATTTTTGCGTAATGTAAGATAAACTTTAGGTATCCCAGAAACCACTCCTGCCAGTCTGTTTCATTTTGAAAGCCGATATCCCCGCGGTACAAGCCTGCCGACTCATCAAGTAAGTCGATATGAGGCTTAAGCATTACTTTCAATCCAAATTGGTGGGCGCGATTAATTACGTGAATAAGGCTGGTGTCGCTGGGGGTCCTTTGGTTGGGAAAAATTTCTTTAGAATTATATTTCTCCTGATAATAAGTAGTTATAATCTCAACCCACTCCGCGCCGGTCTGAGCTAATGCCTCTAAGGACTTATCTGAATACGGCGAGGAGTAACGCTCTTTCTCCCAGGTTACATAGCAGATCCCTTTTTGGAAGGCTGGTTCTTCACCTTGCGCAGGCCCGATAAGAATAATGGCCCCTAAGAAGAATAAAGCAAAACCGGCTATCTTTATTGGCAGGCTAGCCTTGCGCATGGAAAACAACCCTCCGGGCATGCCCGTGGTACCTTTATTGACCCCGACTCGTAAGCCATGCCGAAATTCTCTTGCGATAATTTCGGCATACTCGTCGGGGTTATCCCGCCGACAGGAATAGCTTGCCCATTTAGTGACTCACCCGCCTAAAGCAGCTTTTTCTTCGCATTTCCGCCACCACAATTCATGGCGGATCCGCCACGTAGTGTGGCGGACATCCTTAAGTGCTGCACGTGGCATCTAGCGAAGGCGGGATAAATAAAAACCCCATTTTTCAAGCAACTCCATCGAAAAATGGGGCAAATAAAAATGCCGACACAGGGCCGGCATCTAAACTACATCAATTTCGGCAGCCCAGCCACCTTGTTTTATTTAAAAACGAAGGCCTCGAGCTTTGCGCCCCATCTTTTCAGATGGTTTGCCTTTTCGATTGATTATTTGAAAACGCTTTCTTAAAAGAGCATTACCTATATAAAGTATATCTTATAATTAAAGAATTTTCAAGCTAGGATCTATAAATATTTCTTGGCCGCGAATGAATTAAATGCCTATTTTTTAATCCGCTGGTCTATTTCCCCGGCTGTCTTAGCGAGTTCTTCTTTAGCATCTGCCCCCTCTAAAACCACCCGTTGAATTGCCTCTTCAATAAAGCGCGTGCTCGCGTCCCACCCAAGGATTGAAGGCGGGCCTTTAGCATCTTGGGCCTGCGATTTCAAGGTCAGTTTAAATTCCGGCTCCATAGGCAGCTTATCCCAAGTGAGTATATTCGAAGGAAGGTAAGAGTCTTGCGATAGACGCGCCGCCTCATACAATCTTGTCTGGGCCAAAGGCTCAAATAAAAACTTAATAAATTCCCAGGCCATTTGTTTGTTCTTGGACTTGCTAAAAATCCCTATTACCCTGCCGCCCATAAAAGCAGTGCGTTTACCGCTTGGCCCTGCCGGCAATAGCGCAATTGACCATTTCCCCTTTATCTCCGGCGCAGTCAAGCGCAGGCTGTCAATCTTCCAATTGCCGGAAATTGCCAGAGGGAAATCTCCTATGCGCATTCCTTGCTCCAGGGGAATCTGGGTCTTGGGGACCCCTAAATCAGTATAGAGGCCAGTAAAAAATTTTAAGGCCTGGGTTGCCTCTTCTGAATTCAAAGCTGAACTTGTCTTCTCCTGATTATAAAAATCTCCCCCCGCCTGCCACAGATATGAGGCATAGCCAATCCAGCTCATTGAGCCCCAATCAAAAATCATTCCCTTTCCTTTAGGCTTTAAACTTCTAAGTGTGTCCGCCAATTCCGCCCAGGTTGCCGGTGGATTGGTTATCATATCGCTGCGATAAAACATAATTTGCAGGCTCAGGTCAAAAGGAATACCGTAAATGCTTCCTTTATATTCAACTGAATTCCGCAAACCCGGAAAGGTTTTCTCCTTAATTATCTTTATGTCCTCGGGGAACTCTTTAGCCAAATCTAACATCGCCCCTAAGGTGCCAAACTCCGTGCCCCAGGTCAGCCCCATAGTGCCGATATCGGGAATAACCCCCCCGGCAATACTGGTGAGATATTTGGTGTGGGCATCCCCCCAGGAAATTGCTTCGCATCTGAAACTAATCCCTTTATCCTTAAAAAAATCATTGCCGATATTCTGGATTTCCTTAGCCTGGCTCTCTGAACCCACCAACCACATCAGCAATTCCCTGGGTTGGCCTGCCGGCTTTTGCTTGAGCCCGGATAATTCTTTTTGTCCGCAACCGGATATTAAAATCAAAGCAGAAATACAAAGTAAGGATAGAATGTATTTAAAAGGTTTCATCCTCTTAACCCTCCCTTAATGAGCAGACAACTTGTGGAGCTTGTAAGAGCGACATAAGTTGTAGGCAAAGCCGTCTGCGCCTGCCTGCCGGCAGGCAGGAATTAATCCCGAGCGGATATCTATTAATCTAAGACGCGTGGAATCCCTCGCCACTAATCATCCATTTGATTGTGATTCGGGATAAGTTCGGACTGATCCGCCATAGAACTTTGGCGGATGTCCTTACTTACCAACTTGATTCTAGATAGAAAACCTTCCACCTGCGCATCCCCTTAAATCCACCGCGCATCAAAGCCCAATTGGACAAGTATCTTATCTTAGCCCAGGATAAAAATTTAATCCGCGGCTTAATCCGGAATATCGGCCAAAAATATAAAATAGCAAAGAAAGCGAAAAGCAAGCCAAAGGCAAAAAGCACCCCATTAAATAAAGAAGAGAAAAATATGCCGGCGATAAGCTGGATTAACAACAGGAGAGCAAAAATATGCATCAGATGGAAATTTCCGATATAGAGCACGCCCTTGGCAAAATTTGGAAGAGGTATATAGATATAGCCAAAATACTGCAGGCAAATCTCAAATACCTTCTTAGCATGCGCCTTCACCGGCAAGGGATGGCCAAAGCCATAACCAAACAATTGCTTGGAATAATCCGCCAAGGTCATGCGATGCATATGCTCGACAATGGCGTCCGGCTTAAAGTACAGCTGAAACCCCTTTTTAAGAATACGGATAGAAAAATCTACGTCTTCGTTGGTAATCTCATGCCAGAATTCTCTTCCAATAGCATCTGCTGCTTCTTTGCTTACGGCAGCGTTTGCGGTAGCAAAAAAAGGAGAATCGATATTGCCGTTTACTTCGTGCGGCAAGTCTCTTTTTATCGCAGGATAATATCCTTCTTTAGTCAGGCGACAGCGGCCGGCCACGGATAAAAACCCCGTCTGTTCGCAATAAATTTCCATATCGTTATTATCCGTGCGCAGGGTCAGGATTTCCCCGCCGACCATGCCGACCTTTTTGTCTTTAAAAAACGGTTCTAGGATTTTATCCACCCAATCCCGGCGCGCATAACAATCGCCGTCAGTAAATAATATGTAATCACCCCCGGCTATATTTAATGCCGCATTCCTTGCCTGTCCCGGAGATCTGCAATTAGCTACCTCAACTAATTTTATCTGGGGGTATTTTCCCTGCCAATCCCGGATTATCTGAACCGTGGAATCGCTGCTGCCTCCGTCCGCGAAGATAAATTCCAATTTTTCCCTTGGGTAATCTAAGGCCATTAAAGACTCAAGGCATTTTTCGAGCGTTCTCTGGGTATTACGAACCGGATTAATTATTGAAACAAACGGCTTATCTTGCATTCACCCCTCCTCAATGAGCGCATAACTTACGGAAACGTTAGTGAACGTAAGTTATGTGCGCGAATTGACTCCGCCGAGCGTGTCAAAATTATCGAAGAGAATTTTGACACAGCTTGCGAGGCGGAGCATAACCTTACTCCCCCCTTCCCATCACTACCTCTACCTTCTGCGAACTTCCTGCTAATGCCCTTGGTAAAATATTTCCCTCTATCTTTTTACCATCGATAAATATAGCATCTATGCCCTTTGATAGATGACGGGGATTGCCCACTTTAATATCGTACATCGCCTGCCTGAATATGCGTTTTACCCTGAATCCGCCGGCCGTATTTGAAATTATTGCGCAGTATTCATCTAAACCCAAATAGTTTATCCAGGGCGTAGGCGTATCCGGACGGGTAATCACATATTCTTTATTCTTCTCGTCAAAATGTCCGTATTCCATATTTAATAGGATTTCTGGGAGAGGGGTTTACTATACCATTTCCTAATTATCTCTTGAGCGGGTTTATTCTGGGGAGTGAAGCCGCGGTTTAATTCTCCTCCCATCTTGGGATGGGTGCCCCAATACCACCAATACACTCCATAAAACCAGGGTTTGTCCCAGAAACTCTCCAATAATGCCTCGTAGCAGTTAGACTGCACCTCCAAATCAAGTTCGCCTATGGCTACATACTGCCATGGCTCATCAGTAGAATCCGTGGAACTCTTATAGCCGATCTCGGTAAAGACAACCGGCTTATTTATCTTTTTCTGCCATTCTTCAATTGCCTTTATCCACTCTTCCCAGGTGCTCTTTAATTCATGCGTCTTAGGCCTGATAGTGCAGACAAGAGGAAAATAAGAGTCTATTCCCGCGTAATCTAACGCATCCCAGAATGCGATTTGGTCAAATTCATTATTCCAATTCGCGGCATAAGTTAATTGCCCCTTATAAACCTCCCTTATTTTCTTGATTAAATCTCTCCAGCGCTCCGGATGATTAACCGTAGCATTGCTCAGCTCTGTTCCTATACAAAACAGTTCCACATTTTCCTGCGCAGCTATCTCGGCGTAATGGAGGATAAAAGCGGCGTAATTGTCAAACCAGGTCTGCCAGTCAGCAGGACTATCAAATCCGATATCCCCCCGCCATTTATCCTGGGCCTCAACAAGGTCCACGTGAGGCTTAAGCATTATTTTGCATTTTAACTCGTGGAGTTTGCGTATGGCAGAAATCAAACTATCATCAGAAGGGGTCTTGTCCTTTATAGCGTATATCTCTAGAGAATTATAGCGGTCTTGATACCAGGTTGCCAAGATGCCGGCCCACTCTACCCCTAAAGAAAACATCTGCTCCATAGCCCTGACAGAATTGGCATTGCTATATCCGTTTTCAGTCCAGGAAACATACATCATCCCCTTCTGAAATTCGGGCTTGGATATCCTTTCTTTTTCTACCGGGGGTAGTTCAGTAACTACTGATGGCTTCTGTTCTAGCGCGGGAGGTGCCTTAACCGGAACTGAAGGAGTTTTCTCCTTGGATATAGGAGGCGCCTCAACTCTTGGCTGAGAGATAACCGCGGGTTTAATCGGCTTCCTGGAAAAAACACCGCCTGCTGCCAAACCTAACACAAAGGCAAGAATAATTATTCCTATGATAGCAAGGTAAAAAGATATCCTTCTGGGCATAAACCCTCCTTTAGGCTATTTTTAAATTAGCTTTTATTCTTGATATCTTAATAATTTCTCGGAATAATTTCGAGAGCCAAACAAATATTATTCTGTTCTTACATTATCAATGTATATTGGCCCGGTATAGGCTGGCTTCATGTTTGACTCGATTCTTATTCCTAATTTGCGCACATCAGCACGAAATTCATCAGTAACCTGGGTCCTTCGCCAATCAGTGCTTCCCGGAACTAAACTTGCACTCACAGTTGTCCACTCCCCAGGGACTAATTTGACTAAACGCGCCATCTCAGTCCAGGCCCAGTCCTTGCCGACTGTAAGTATAAACCTGGCCTGTAAACCAAAAGGGGCATCCTTGGGTAAATATATATCCGCTGATATGGCCTTATAAGGCGTCCAGTCAAAAAATTGCTGAATCTCCACATATACGGCTGTCCACTTTTTCCCGGGGAAATTAGCCATTGCCTCTAAAGAGGTTTTACCTTCTTTGGCAAATTTACTGGAAATAGCAATGCTTTCACCCACATGGTCTTCTTTTTCAAAACACCAATCCGGAATCTCCCAGTTGGGTACGCTTTCCTCAAAACCGAAGAGTGCCTTTGCCACAGAGCTTTTCGCAGCTACAGGGGCTTTTGAGGCTGCCTCTTCTGCGCAGAACCCCAGGTTAGCAATAAGAAGTAAACTTAAAACCAATAATAAACAAATTTTCAGTTTCATTTTAATCATCCCTCCTTTTTTACTGTTTTGCGCTTTTTACAATGTTATATATGCTTATGGTTGCGTTTTTGTGTTACCTCCTTTCTACCTCCTTACACAGTAAGTGTACACCAAACTATTCCCGCAGAAGGCGGGACACCGACGTATCATTTAACGTCGGGTGCTGATAAGTTTGGGTGTTTCTATATTTTCTTTAACCATTCAGAAAAAACTTCTTCTGCTTTTTTGCCCCTGATAGTATAGCCTAAAGGCGACCATCTTTCTTGAGGGAAATAATTCCACCAGTAAAAACCTTTGAACCAAGGGTAGCGAGAGGAAACAGCCACCATTGCCTCTAAGGCGTCTGCCTGTTCCTGCTGGTCGATAAATTTTTCGGATAGATTAGAAAGGACACTCCAGGGCTGGATATTCGTTCCGTCGGCGCTACAATAGCCGATCTCCGTGAATACTACCGGCTTGTCTATTTTATTTGCTTTAAGCCAGGCCTCGATTTGATCGGCGTTATCCTTCCAGCCAGCAATTAATTCTTCTTTAGTGGGATCCTTCTTTGTAGTTAAAGGGAAGTAGGCGTCTATTCCGACAAAATCTAACTTATTCCAGAAATCAACTGTCTCATACTCATTCCAGTTTGCGCCATAGACAAGAAGGCCGGAAAAAATACCCCTTGCTTCTTTGATAATACCCTCCCACTCGCTTTGCCAATTTGGCGTGGTAGTATTGGTTAATTCTGTCCCGATACAAAAGAGCTCGACATTATATTGACTGGCAATCCGGGAATAATGCATTATATAATTCTTATAACTGGCAAACCACTCTTTAGAAGGAATAATATCCCCCCGCCACTGGCCTCCTCTTACATCCACGTGGGGCTTAAGCATAACCTTCATCCCCAGAGAATGGGCTTGGTTTATGGCATGAATGAGCGCTCTATCATCAGGGGTATCCTTGGGGTCAACGTAGATGGTTTTCTCTTCTATGGTATTCTGTATCCAGACCACCATAATCCCCACGTGCCGTACGCCTAATTTATAAAGATACTCTAGGGTGCGGTCAGAGGCCTCCGAGCCCAATTCGGTTCTCCCCCAAGAGGTGTAGACTACGCCTTTTTGAAATTCTTCCGGCGTTAAAACGCCCGGCGAAGCCAACGGTTTTTCTGCCTCTTGGGTCTCTTGAGTTTCTTTGCCGGCTAACTTATCTGCCAAATTAGGATAAACCTCGACTAAAGGTTTATCCTGAGGGTTATCCTTGGCCGGACCAAAAAATAACGCCTCCCAAATCGAGATCCCCCAGTCAGGATTAAACCTTTTCATCCCCAGAATCTTAACAAATTGCGTATTAACCGGGGCAAACTCTATTTTCTCAGTGCCGCCGCGCCTATCTTTTAAAGGCATAAGGTTCTGCCAATTCTGATTATCCGAAGATACTAAAATATCGTAATCTACCGGGTAAGCGGCCTCCCAAAAGATGACAATTTTACTTAAGACCTTGGGGGCGCCAAAATCAAAACTTATCCACTGATTATCGGTATAATTAGATGACCACCTGGTCAGCAGATTTCCGTCGATAGTCGCCTTGGTATCAGGCGGAGGCGCCCAATCGGCGGTGCCATCAAAAGATGAGGTAGCGGCGTTATCGACTTTCAAATATACCAGCTCCTCAGATGCTGCCGAAACGCAGCCGGCCAACAACAAAATTGTCGCTGCTGCTCTCAGAAAAATATTGATTTTTTTCATTTTTGAATTCCTTGCCCACAAGGGCACACCCGCGCAAATCCGCATAAGCGCGGGGTGTCTACACCGTGCCTCTGCGCGCTTCAAGGCTCCTGCGGATCTCCTCGGATTTTTGTCTTGTCAACGGCACGCGCAAAACAAAAATAATAGCGATGATCAGGCCCACGATCGGCAAAGAAGCGAGACTAAAGCGAATCCAGAATATGGTCTCCGGCGCCTGCACCTTAAGTTTCCAGGTAAAACCCGACCATGTCAAAATAAGGCCGGAAAGAAAATACCCAAATGAATTTCCTAATTTTAAAATATAGGAAGCGCAGGCGGTAAAAGCGCCTTCCCTTCTTTTTCCCGTATTAAGCTCATCATAGTCAATAATGTCGGCGCCGATGGAACTATGCAGCATCCACAGAGATGCCGCAGCCATTCCCATCAAACCCGACGAGATTGTTTGCAGCCATATAATCGCCGGCGTATACAAGAACCAGGAACCGCCGTAACCACATATGCCTACGGCGCAGGCTACCACTGCCGCCTCGCGTTTACCGATCCGATGCGACATACTCGCAAGCAACGGAATCCCTATAAGGCCACCCAGCATAAAAGCCACGCCCATCCAAAACTGCCAATTATCTCCGATAATTTTGTCGCCGCCGGCTACATAAAAAACCGTGGCATAGTAACCAAGCGCGCCTACCATGCTCGTGCCCAAAGTGAAAGCGCCGCCCATAACTACCATCTGACGGTACGGATGACACCTAAGAACCTGACCAAAGCCACTCAGAATGGAAATTTTCTTAGTATCCTTCACCACTACTTTCTCATAGTAGCGTTCTTTAGTTCTAAAGAAAATAGTTATGGCAAGAATAGCCATTATCGCACCCAATATTGCTGTGTACACCTGTATTCCCAAGAGAGTATTCTTTTGTCCTGTTCCCGGAATAAGAAACCAGGCCAGGTTGGTAAACCGCAAAGCATAAAAATTGCCCAATTCTGAAATCTTCTGGGCCATGCTGCGATAGGACATGATGGAGGTACGCTCTTCATAGTCAGGTGACATTTCCGCGCCAAGACTATAGTAAGGCACGGTAAAAGCGGTGATTATGGGAATATAAATCAAGGTGGACGCTAGCATATACCAAAACACCACGGACACGCCAAGAAATTTTATCCCCGCCCAGGACGGCGACACCAAAAACAAAATCGGCAGCATCAGCCCGCTTAAAATACCGGCGATTAAAATAAAAGGCCTGCGGCGGCCATATTTGGAACGTAAATTATCGGACAGCCACCCCGCTATAGGATCAGTAATGGCATCCCAGACTCGGACCAATGTAAGCGCCAAACCCACCATCCATGGTTGGACACCCAAATACAGGTTAAAAACCGCAAAAGCAACAGCCGGGTACAACCAGAGACCCCACATATCAACTGCCGTGCCAAGACTATAGAATATCTTGGTCGAAATCGGAAGACGATCCCGCGAAGGTTTCTTCCCGCTAACAACATTGGCTTCTTGCATTTTGTTTCCTCCTTAATTTGCCCGCATATTACGGGTCAGCAAATTAATAAGTTCGCGTATATAAGTTATGTCGCTAAAAATAACAATAGCGGGCTCCATAACTTATACGCTCACTTAACGCCTACGGTGATATCTCTTTCCGGCATAACATGCATCGAGAAGCCTTCTTAAGCTTGTGGTAGCCAGGCATTGAACCGTATCAGCGCCGCCGTAATAAATTTTAACCTCGCCGTTATTTTCCACCACAGCGCCGCAGGTAAACACCACGCTGGGGGTTTGTCCCACAAGTTCGTATTGCTCCTCGGGAACCAAGATTGCGTCTTCAGCTATAGCCTTGACTTTTGCGGGGTTCTCCAAATCCAAGAGACAGACGCCCAGTTGATAAACAAAATGCGCCTTGCTCTGCCAACGCACTCCGTGAAAAATATTCAACCATCCCTCGGGTGTTTTAATCGGAACAGCCCCCGGCCCGATTTTTGCCCAGGCCCAGCGAATCCCCTGCCAGTTCCTGAACACGCATTCACTCTTTCCCCAAAAGAGCAAATCCGGAGAATAAGAAACCCAGATATCCCCGGTATTGTCTCCGGTATTGGGCCGGTCAAGGCGCGCGTACAATCCGTTGATTTTCTCCGGGAAAAGCACCCCGTTGCGGTTATCTGTTTCAGAAATAAAACCCATCCATTGAAATTTCTTAAAGTCTTCGGTCTTAAGCAGGCTTAAGCGGCAGGTGTGGCCGGAGTGCGCGGCATGGACTATATAATAAACATTGCCGATTTTTGTCACGCGCGGGTCATAAATCATGCTGCCGGCATACTCCTTAAACAGCGGATCGTCATAGGGCATATCTATCGGCTTTGGCCGCGGCTTAAAATGATAACCGTCCTTGCTTTCCGCGACCCAAAATTGGTCAAACAAAGCGGAGTTCTCTACCCGGCAAACCATCATATAAATACCATTGTATTTGGCGATGCCGGAATTAAAAACACTTTTAATATCGGCCTCAGGCGGAAAATCCTTACCTGTCAAGATAGGATTCCCATCATAGCGCTTGCATATAGGATACTTGTTTCTTTTCATGCCTAACTTCCTCCTTTTCTTTGTACGCACTTGTTTTTATTTAAGCGCTATCTAACCACTCTAGAAAAAATCTTAGCTATCCCTTTAAGCCGATTAAGGCAATGCCTTTGATAAAATATTTCTGGAAACAGATAAATACAATCAATACTGGAAGCGTTACCACCGTCGCCCCGGCCATAACCATAGCAAAATTCGCCCCGAACCCGAACTGGCTGTTTAATACTGACAAGGCCAAAGGCACAGTGCGCATGGAACTGGCGTGAATTACGATTAAAGGCCAGACAAAGGAATTCCATTGCGATAAGAACGTAAAAATAGCCAGGGTTGCCAAGGCCGGCTTAATCAAAGGCAGTATTACGAGGCGATAAATACCGAATTCGCTGCACCCGTCTATCTTTGCCGCGTCAATCAGGTCATTGGGTATGCTCATAATATACTGCCGGCAGAGGAAGACCCCGAATGCCATTGCCATATTGGGAATAACAAGTGAGTAAAAACTGTTCAGCCATCCTAAATTCCTTACGATGATAAAGCCGGGGATAAGGTTTACCTGATAGGGGATCATTATCGCGCTTAAAAGGAGCAGGAATATTTTATCCCTGCCGTAAAAACGGTGCTTGGCAAAGGCATACCCTGCCAAAGAGCAAAAGAATATATTGCATAAGGTTACTAACGAGGCCACAAAAAAACTATTCAATAAGTAACGCCCCATTGGCAGAAGGGAAAATAGTTCTTTATAAGGAGCAAATGTGGGGTGATGCACATAAAAAGAAGGCGGGTAACTCTGTATTTCTTCAATGGGCTTGATGGACGTAATCACCATCCAGACGTAAGGGACAGCCATACTCAAAGCTCCCACAGTAAGGACGGCATAGACCACTAAATTAATAACCCTGTTTCTTGTCTTAATGGTTAAGTTTCTCATTAGTATTCAAACCGCGAACGAACCACCTTCATATTAACCAGCGTGGCAAGGAGAATAACCGCAAACAATATATAGGCGATGGCTGAGGCATATCCCATTTCAAAACGCTGGAATCCCTTTTCGTAGAGATAGGCGACCAGGCTCAACGCGCAGTCCAGCACCCCGCCCACGCCCTCCCCTGTCCCGGCAGTCATAACGTACACCTGCTCAAAGAGCTGAAAGGAATTTATCATGGACATAATCACCACAAAAAGCAAAGTCGGCCTAAGCAAGGGCAGGGTGATGTTCCAGAATTTATTCCAACTGCCTGCGCCGTCAATATCAGCGGCCTCATAGAAAGTCCGGGGAATGGTTTGTAGGCCGACAAGTAAAAGAATCATATTGTATCCTAAGCCCGCCCAGATAGACATGATTATAATGGCAGGCAGCGTCCACGTCGGGCTCATCAGCCAGTCCACGGGGTTAAAGCCCATCTTCATCAACCAGTAGTTGATGAGGCCGTATTTTTCTCCCGCAAAAAGCCATTTCCAGATTACCGAAATAGCGATAAAGGAGGTAACTACAGGCATAAAGAAAATGGCCTTATAAAAGTTCTTAAACCGTATCTTCTGGTCAATAGCCACTGCCAAAAGCAACGATATGGATATACTTATCGGCACCACTCCCGCCACGTAGATAACGGTATTCTTCAGCGCCTTCCAGAAGCGGGGGTCTTTAAAGAAGATATTATAATAATTACTAAAGCCCACCCACTGAGGCGCTGAAAGCGCGTTATATCTGGTAAAACTCAAAAGGAAAGAGGCGATTACCGGAATCAATACGAATACGCAAAACAATATAACGGTCGGGGCGATAAATAAATAGGAATACCTCTGTTGGATAAGGCTTTTCAGCAAGCCCTTATCAGATTTCATATTTTTGCGCAAATGTTTTTAGCATCTGGACTGCCTTGGGGATATAAACTAATTCATCCTGTTTATGCAAATCCTGGCCTTCAAATTCCAAAGAAAAGAATCCCCGGTATCCGAATTTTTTTAAGATGGTGAAAATCTTATCGTAATCAAATTCTAGCTCTCGGCAATCATCGGTGATGTGGTGGCACTTGGCATGGATATGAGGGGCATAGAAAATAGTATCCTCAATGGCCTTATAATTATCAGGGTCATGGTAATTGCCTGTATCCAGGTTTATCTTGACCCATTCGGAATTTATCTCTTTTATCAGCCTTAAAGTATCCACGGCGGTGGGTAGGAAACCGCCATCGTTATGCGGCTCAATCGCCAGGACTATGCCCGCCTCTTTAGCAGCCTTCTCGCATTCCCGGATGCAATCTACCATTGCCGGCCAGAGTTTCTCTTTATCTTCATAAGGCCAGGGCCAACCTGAAAATATTCTCAACACCGGAGCCCCTACAGTATACCCGATATCAAGCCATTTTTCAACCCCTTCTACTTCTTTTTTTCTCTCCTTGGCTGTGGGTTTCCCAAAGTTGTTTCCCGGAGATAGGCACGCAATAGTGAGTTGCAAATCAGTGGCCATTTTCTTATAGCTGATTAAAGATTTCTTATCGGTCTTAGGCAGATGCTCAGCAATGATATCTATCCCGCCTAATTTAAGTTCCTTAGCGCAGACCTCCAAGAGTTTGACAAAGTTTAATTTACCGGATTCTAATGACTTATGGTATGACCAGGTGCATAATCCTAACTTCATCGCCTATCTCCCACCTATGATTTATCATTATTTTACTTTGACCCACTTACCCTGTTTGCTTGAATCGTAAGCAGCTAATATTACCTTAATGGTTTCTTTGCCCTCTTCCCCGGAAATAAACGGCCTGGTGCCGTTCTCCAGGCAGTCAATAAAATAATGCACCGCGTTCTCCCAGCCGCCTCCGCTGCCGATTTGTGGGTATTCCTTTTTCAGTGGATGGTTGGGGTCTTCGCCTTTGCCGGTCTTGGCAAGGGTTACCACCACCGGCTTCCTGCTTCCGATGCTAGTGGCCATCTTGCCTTTTTCCCCGTAAACCTGGGTCAACACCTCATAAGGCCTGGTTGTCCAGCTGCATTCAAATTCTCCTTTTGTGCCATCCTCAAATTTTAAAAACACGGTAGCGTTATCATCGACGGGTAATTTTTTCTCCAGGGTCTGGATATGGGCAAAAACACCGGTTACTTTTTTTCCCTTAAACCAACGCACTAAATCCGCAATATGCACCCCGATATCTATCATGCATCCGCCGCCGGATTTCTTTTTATCGTAAAACCATTGGGCCTTGCCTTCTGACCAGTATTCCGGCCCGGCATGGCCTATCCTTCCGCGTATATTATGTATCTTGCCCAGGGCGCCTGAATCAATGACCTTTTTCGCTGCCTGGTGCACAGGGTCAAACCTCTGTGTCTGCTCGACCATTAAAAAGACCCCTGCCTTTTTAGCGGCTTTCACCATATTATCTGCGGCCTTGACGGAAATCGCAATCGGTTTTTCTACCAATACCTGCTTTTTGTTATGGGCGGCGCCTACAGCCATATCTTCGTGCAGGTAATTAGGCGTATTCACAAATACCGCATCTATATCTTTTCTTTTTATTAGGCTGCGCCAATCAGCGACAATATCCACATCGCCCAGCTTAAACTTTTTAGCCAAACCTTCGGCTTTACCTTTTATAATATCGCATAAACACACGACTTTACTTTTATGTTTATAATTTACCAAATTTGGTAAACTCGCTCTTTCGGTAATTTTACCGCAGCCGATTATACCTACCCTTACCATTGCTAAATCTTCCTTTAATGAAAATAAATCCTCTTGCCCAAGCGAGCAGACTGATAAATGTTCCAGATTATCCGCTGCGTCTTCAGAGCCTCTTCTCCGTTTACCTCTGGCTCGCGTCTTTCTCTCAGGGCCCGATAGAACTCCCTGATCTGAATCCAATGGCAGAACCCCCAATAATCCTTTCTGCCCTTGCCGTAATCAATGTAGTCGCCTGGCCTTGGCCCGGCCTTAATTTCTTTGCCCCCATAAAATCCGATGCGCGCTGAATCCTTGACGATTTTGACCCTTGCCTTCTGGCAATCCATCTCGATTTCCGGGTCAGCGTCATAGGAATAAAAATTCATCAGATAAAAACAGGCATAAGTCCCTTTTTTAAAACGGATAACCCCCTCGGCCAGATCTTCCACCTCAATAAATTTATGCAGCCGACGGGCAGTGTTTGCCTCAACATATTCAACCTCATCATCAATCAACCATCTCAGCACGTCGATAAAATGTATTGCCTGGTCAATTAATACGCCTCCCCCCTCTAATTTTAACCTACCCTTCCAATCGCTTTTCTTGTAAAAACTGTCCGGTTTAGAGTAAGAAAGCACGAGTTTAGCCGCCTTAATCTTACCCAGGCCGCCGGACAACAGATTTTTCTTAACCAGTTGCGAACCGGGGTTATACCGGTTTTGGGAGATTACCCCTAACTTTACCTTGTTGAGCTTAGCGGCTTTAATCATCTTTTCTGCATCTTGGGGATTAATCGAAATAGGCTTCTCAGTAAGGACATTTATTTTCTGGTTTAAGGCCTGGATTGCCATCGGGGGGTGCAGGTAGTGGGGGGTTAAAATATGCACGCTATCTAAGTCCTCTTTCTCAAGCATTCTCCTGTAGTCTGAATAATAGCGGCAATGGTATTTCTTTGCTGCCAAACGGCCGCGTTGAGCACGTATATCGCAGACAGCAACTAATTTTACTGCCGCAGTATTAATCAGTGACTGGGCATGCATGGGAAATATATTACCGCAGCCGATCAAGCCTACTTTAAATTTTGATGCTTTCATTTTATCAAAGCTTTAACTGATTTTCTCTCAATTAACTTGGTATTGTCTAAAAGGATTTTTACGGTCTGCCTTGGTTTCTTCTTTATAATCTGCAACAGATATTTCAGGCCGCGTTCAGCTAATTCGGGAAAAGGCTGCTCCACCGTAGTCAAAGAAATCTCTGGCGAGCGAGCCTCGGGAATATTATCAAATCCTACGAAAGAGATATCGTCAGGAATCTTAAGGCCTGCTTCTTTTGTCGCCTCCATTGCGCCCAGGGCCATCTCATCCCCTGCCACAAAAACTGCGGTAGGAGGCTTGGCAAGAGCGAGGAGTTTCTTCATCGCCAGCCTACCCGACTGCCTGCTCCAATCAGCGCTGACAATATAGCGCTTATCTAAATCTATGTTGCTTAATTTCAGGGCCTTTTTAAAACCTTCCAGCCTCTGAGTCCCTGTCTGGGCGCTCAATTTTCCGGTAATGGTGGCAAGCCTTTGATGCCCCAGGCGGATTAAATAATTTACCGCCTCCGCGCTTGCCTTTTCATTATCAATGCCCACGCAATTATCCTTTGAATTTGGATTATAATAATTAAGGATCAGGTAGGGTATCTTTTGCCTTCTTGCTCTTTTAATCCAAAGCTCATTACCCAGGATATCCGCAAAAAGTATACCCGAACCGCTGTGGATTTTCCAGGCGGTCTCAATAAATAAATCTACGTCCCAGGCGATTGCTTCCCTGCTTACCTCTTTGATAATTTCAAGGGCATAGAAAGTGGAAAACATATTTTGATAATGGGGAATGATCAAAGATATAATTAATTTATTTTTTCTCATCATGTCTTTACCCTCCCAACACAGCCGCCTAACCCTGAGCCGGCTCCGAGAAAGGCGAACTTTCCGTCGCTGGCCTTTAAAGAATCAAAATATGCGTTGGCGATACCAGCGGCAATACCGTCGTTTACAAGGTGAACCTGATAATCCGACAAGCCTCTTTTAACCAAAGACTCCTCTAAACTCCTGGCAAAATGAAATCCATCCCGTCTTCTAAAAAAGGGCAGATAATCGGTTGAATCTGCGATATAACCATCGGTTGAGACGCGGCCGGGAACAGCCACGCCGATATGGCGCGCGGTCTCCCAGCCAAATCTTTTAGCTTGAGCCTGGGCCAGGATAATTAAATTAGCCATCTGGCTTAAAATTAATTCCCGGATCTGTTTGCCTCTTATCCGCTCTCTCCTGGCGTAATCTCTTCGCGAGTCTAAGAAAATCCTGCGGTACCTTTGGCAAGGGGTCTTTAACGAATGCTGGAAAAACCGCGGCTTGCCTCGTTGCTTTAAAATAATCCGCCCCGTATTGGGCTTTATGGTTAACAACCCTACGCCGATTTTTTCCCTTCCCAAATCCAGTCCAATGGCAGCGATTTCTTTTAGCCCCCTGGCCTTTCCCTCTCTACAGATGATCTTAAAGATATTTATCACTGCGCCCAGGAACCCCGCCTCCTTGCCGGGAAATTTCGCCTGATAAACCCTGATCTCAGATAGATTGTCCTGGGATAAAAATCTTTTTATTGAAGCGGCTAAAATCTTTCCAGTTAGCCCTTCGGAAACGCCGCCTCCGATGAATATAACATCAAGATTCTTCCAGTAGTTTCTTTCTTTAGTTGACCAATGCGGTTTAAATCCTTTACCTTCATTTAGGGCTTTAATTCCAAGGCCGGCGTTTTTAGCTAAATCTTTAAGGAGAATTATTGCTATTTTTTTTGCCTTTTTGTTATGGCTTAATAATGCCTTGGTTACGGAAAGGCCGGTAATCTTACCTTTTTCCTTAAATGGGGTAAAAAGCACTCTGGCTTCGGGAGAGCATCGATTAACCTCTTGGGCCATCCGCGCTAATGCCCGGCCGCTAAATAAGTCTTCAAAGGTCTTTTGCTTGGCCTCGGGCAATATTCCTCTCAAATCCCAAATCTGGCCATCGCCTAACGTTTCTAAATATTTATTCATTTGGCTGCTCTGTCTTTCCTACAGACCAAAGAATTTATTTTTTTGGCGGTTTTATGGTGAAACTTAACTATTTTATCCGAAACCATCGAAAAGTCAATTACTTTTTTATATCGTGCACTAGCAAGATAAGAATGTCCTATTTTTAGCAATTTAGAAATGTCCTATTTCTTGTTTTTTAAAGAGCGCCGGCAAAAACTTCTTCCTTGCTGCGCACCACAGGATAACCCTGAAGCACCCGATTCCTCCAGGGGTGATCCCAGGAAGGAATATTGGCCTTGTGTATTTTACGCGGCTGCTTTATCTTTACTGGACGTTGCGTAATCTCCTTATAGCGTAAAGCCCTGCCTTTATACGTAATGAGCCGCTTACCGCTGAGGCAATCTTCAATAATAACTTTATCCGAACGTATTGAATCTTCGACTTGGTACAATTTGCCTTTGTGGACAACAGTAAAGTCATTACGTAGCGTTCGTTCAGTTCTTACTGTAAGAATCTTCTCAAGATTTGCTCCTACTAGAAGCGGACGATGCAAATCTTCATCCATTGCCGGCTCTACGGCAAACCGCTTGTTAAAGACCGACAGATAATGTTCTAAGAACTTGTTGCCATCGGCGATACTTTTAATACCCTCAAGGCGCATCTCTTTAACCAGCCGGTCTTGAAAGGTCTTAAAGAGCCGCTCGACCCTGCCTTTTGCCGGAGCTGACTGCGCATGGATAAAATGTACTCCCAGCTCTTCAAGCGCCCTGCCGAACTGGCTCAATGCCTGACGATTCAAGAGCTCATCTTCCAATGTCTGTTTTTTAGTGCTCTTATACGTCGAATGGCGGTCAAAATAAACACTTATCGGCAAGCCGTACTTAAGGATATACCTTTTAAAGCTGTCCATTGCGGGGAAGGTCCCTTCATACTCGTAAAAGCGCGCATAAACACGGCTTGAGGCATCATCAATATAGCCCATTAATACGCAATCAGCAACCCTGCCTTCAAACCAATCGTGGTGGGAACCGTCTAGTTGGACCATCTGGCCGCAATGCGCTTTTCGTGGACGCCACCTGCGGTGAGGACGCGCTTTGCGCTTATCATAGACAACTCCTTCGGTGATAAACCACTGCCGTAATGTCTCCCGGCTTATCTTGATTTTATCCCTCTCAAAGAGCTTCTCGGAGGCAAACGTAGGATTGAACCCTGCGTATATGCCCCTGCAGAAGGCAAGCGCCTTCTGCCTTGTTCTATCAGCTATTGCCCGGTGCGATTGTTTACCGCGGGAACGATGAATTATTCCTTTATCGGATTCTTCACGCACCCGCTTTACTAACCTACGTACCTGACGCTGGCTCAACTCAAGCAAATCCGCAGCTTCACGCTGTTTGATACACTTATCAATTGCCTTGCGTATTACATGTAATCGCTTTAGTTCTTTTTGACTCATCGTAAGAATATCCTCCACTGCCTCTCGCCTCCTTCCTTTTGGAGGCATTATAGCAGCTTAGAAATAGGACATTCTTACTTTGCTACTTTAGGACATTAT
>Ga0315287_10000275_pt1 | contig 45073 bp, 36 predicted proteins | sample YL17G11_0_MG_FD_205037 | JGI IMG/M metagenome (GOLD analysis project Ga0315287, IMG submission 205037) | Sediment microbial communities from Yellowstone Lake, YNP, Wyoming, USA - YL17G11_0 | ecosystem: Environmental > Aquatic > Freshwater > Lake > Sediment | place: USA: Wyoming | collected...
TGTATGTTATAAAATCAGATATAGATGCCATCGATCCAAAGGCAGATTTGGATAAATTTCCCCTCCAACCCCCCCAACAATAAAACCGGCCCCGCCCCCCAGCGGGTGTACTTTATTGATCGCTTACTTAACTTTGCAGAGTCAAGGTTCAGACAACATTGCACCGCCGCATAATCGCACTCCCCCTCGCCCTGGAATGGGAGAGGGGGGCAGGGGGGTGAGGGCTAATCTCCCCCTCGCCCTGATATGGGAGATAGGGGAAAGGGTTAGGCGTCGGGAATGGGGCTAAGGAGGAATAGGACACGGGTGATGTCGATTTTACAAAAAGTACCTTTTTTGGGAAATCTGTTTTACAAAAAGTACCTTTTTTGTAAAATCAATTTGACAAAAATACCTAAAAATTGGGGTAAAAGAAAACATCATCGCCTATTTTCAGCAGCGCCCCCAGGTTCCCCCCAGAGGGGCTTAATTCCCGGCACCGGGCTACTCGATCTCGAAGAGGAGGTGGTTGGCCAGGATGTTCTCACCCTCTTTAACGCCGATGGTCTTGATGATACCGGTCTTGGGCGCCCGGATCTCGTTCTCCATCTTCATCGCCTCATGGATGAGCACGATATCGTCCTCATTGACCCGGTCATTGACGCGGAAGAAAATCTTCTTGATGTACCCGGGGATGAAACTCTTGACCATACCCGATTTCGAGGATTTTACCGGTTTTTCTTTGTAGTAGAAAAGTTTATCGATCCTGGACAAGGAAGCCGAATAATACTCGCCGTTGACATAGATACCGATAGGGTATCCCTCGCCGTCACGTTCGAGCTCGACCTGGAAGAGCGTATCATCGAGAAAAAAAGACTTAATCTCCTGGCCGGCGCTCTCACCGACCATCAGCGTAAAATTGGTGTCGTTGACCCGGATGTTGGTGGGCGAGAAAAAAGTGGCACTGTTGGTGATATCGATGTCGAACGCATGTTTTTCCACTTGAAATTTATACTTCATGGTTCACCTTTAAAGTCCCGAGAAGAGCCTCTGGATAAATCCGGGCTGTTTCATGGTTTCGAGTTTGGCTTTATAATCTTTCCGCTGGTTCTCGATGTGAAAAGCAGCGGAAAAGAGGGCGGTGGCTGCCAGGATCTCTTCCCTGGTTTTCTTTCTCCGGGAGAAATCGCTCTTGAGATTCAAGAAATCGATAATGGTATCGCCATCTTCCAGGCTCTGGCTGCGCAGCAGGTGTTTTAAGAAGGTCAGGTTGGTTTTGATCCCGCGGATGGTGATATTTTCCAGGAAATTCTTCATGTCTTTGATGGAATGCTCCCGGCTGGAAGAGAAGGCGAGTATCTTGCCGATAAAGGGGTCATAGAGGGGGGAGACCCGGGCTCCGCTGTACAGATCGGTCTTAAAGACGTTCTTCAAGGTGGCATAATGAAAAAATTCCGATACTGTGCCCGAAGAGGGCTGGAAATTATTCCCTGGGTTCTCGGCCATCAGGGAGATGAGTAAAACCCAATACCTGGGCTCGATAATCTCCACACCGTTCACATTATGAAGAAGCTCGCCGGTGGATATGGCGAATTGCTTCTTGATGATATTGGCAATGGTATGGATTTCGGGGATGAGGGAATTGATCTGGAAGGTGGGATTGATCTCGAAAAACAGCGGTTTACCTTTTTCCAGGATGAATTCCACGTACCCGAGACCGATGTAGCCGATCTTTTCGATGAGCGCCCGGGAGTAATCATATAAGGATTGTCGCAATTCATCGCTGACATGCGGGGAGGGTGATTCCTGGAAGAGTTTCTGGAACCGGCGCTGGATAGAAGATTCGATTTCCGGGTAGAAGAGGATATTGCCCTCGCTATCGCGGAAAAAGGGTATCTCGATATGAAAGGCAAAGGGGAAATACTCTTCGATAAAGAGCCCCTGTTTCTTAATCTCCTCCTGCCTGAGGAGCGTATCGATCTGCTCCTGGGCCTCCTTCTTGAATTCCGCCACCCTGATGCCGCGACCGCCCGAACCGTACAGGGGTTTAATAATGAGCGGAAAGTGATCGAAACTCCCGGCCGCTTCTTCAAATTCGGCCGCATCCTTGATCAGCCGCGAGTGTTCCAGGACAGGGATGCCGAGCTCCCTGGCCATCTGTCTTAATTTGAGCTTGTTGCGCACCAGGTCGACCACCTGGGAACCGGGGCCGATGACGGTGATATTGTTCTGTTCACACAACCGGAAAAACTCCGGGTCTTCTGCCAAAAAGCCGCACCCGGGGTGGATGTAATCGACTTTCAGGGCCAGGGCCTTATCCACGATGGCTTCCATATCGAGGTAGCTGTCCTGCAGTCGGGAGGAGAAGAACTTATAGCTCTTATCTGCCAGTTTCACCGGCAGGGAGAGGGCATCGTCCGGGGAATGGAAAAGGATGGTTTGCAGGCCGATACTCTTCAGCGAAGAGATGATATCCAGGGCAATGACGCCCCGGTTGGGTATGAGGATTGTCTTTTTCTTGTTTAGTGCCTGATTCATGTTTACTCCATACTAACGATCGACGGCGGGCAAGAACATCACAGGGGAATGTTCCCGTGCTTCCTGACCGGGGCCTTGACGACTTTCTTTTCCATAGACTCTAAAGCCTTGATCAGGAGCGGCCGGGTATCGGTGGGCAGGATGATGTCGTCCACGTAACCAAAAGCAGCCGGTTCCCGGGGATTGGCAAATTTTTCCTTGTAATCGAGGATCAACTTATCCCTTAAAGTATCCGGCTCGTCGGTGTCTTGCAGATCGCGGCGGAAGATGACGTTGATGGCGCCCTGCGGCCCCATCACCGCTATCTCGGCAGTGGGCCAGGCATAGACGATATCGGCACCCAGGTGTTTGGAGCTCATGACAATATAGGCGCCGCCATAAGCCTTACGGGTGATCACCGTCAGTTTGGGCACCGTCGCTTCCGAGTAGGCATAAAGCATTTTTGCCCCATGCTTGATGATGCCCAACTGTTCCTGGTCCCGGCCAGGTAAAAACCCCGGCACATCGACCAGACTGATCAATGGGATATTGAAGGCATCGCAGAAGCGGATAAACCGGGCCCCTTTGAGCGAGGCCTGGACATCGAGCGTACCGGCGTACACGTCCGGGTTATTGGCCACGATACCGACCGTCCGGCCACCCAGGCGGGCAAAGCCGACCACCAGGTTGCGGGCAAAGTTTTTATGTACTTCCAATAATTTGTTGTTATCCACCACCAGGGCGATCAATTCTTTGACATCATAGGGCTTATTGGGGTTGGTGGGCACGATCTCGTTGAGTTTATCTTCCAGCCGGTCAAACGGGTCATGGGTTTCCAGGTAGGGCGGAAACTCCCGGTTGGAAGAGGGAAGATAGCTCAGCAATTCTTTGACCATATCCAGGGTGTTTCTCTCGTCGCTGCCCACAAAATGGGTCACCCCGGACACAGACGAATGGACTTCCGCGCCGCCCAATGCCTCGAACGTCACTTCCTCTTTGTTGACCGCCTTGATCACTTCCGGGCCGGTGACAAACATGTGCGACGTCTTATCGACCTGGAAGACAAAATCGGTGATACCGGGCGAGTAGACCGCACCCCCAGCGCAGGGGCCCATGATAACCGATATTTGCGGGATGACACCGGAAGACATGGTATTGCGGTAAAAGATATCGCCGTACCCGGCCAGGCTGCTGATCCCTTCCTGGATGCGCGCGCCACCCGAATCGTTGATACCGACCATCGGGGCGCCGGCCTTCATGGCCAATTCCTGGACATTAACGATCTTCTGGGCGTGCATCTCGCCCAGGGAACCGCCGAGAACGGTGAAATCCTGGGCAAAGATATAGACCGTCCGGTCATGGACTTTGCCAAAACCGGTAATCACGCCATCGCCGAGGAATTTCTTCTTGTCCAGGCCGAAATTGCCCGACCGGTGCTGGATATAACCCTGCAATTCCACGAAGGTGCCCGGGTCGAAGAAGTACTCGATCCGCTCCCTGGCACTCATCTTACCTTCTTCGGTGCGTTTCTTCAGCTTATCGAGGCCGCCGGCTGTATCCTTCTGTTCCCGCAGCTTTAACAGTTCTTTAATCAGATTTTTCATCGTATCGATCCTTATGTTTCCTGAAGAATGAAAAAGTGATTTTATACCCTTTTGCCCAAAAAAGCAAATTCATATTCACCTGGCCAACATTTTTATGGTTTACCCCTTGATTTTATCTGCAAAATCATTTACTCTTATCACCATCAAGGAGGTTACAGATGAAAAAGATGAGCGTCTTATGGGTTTTAATGGCTGTGCTGTTGGTCTTCTCGTTCCAGGGGCTGAACGCTGCCGAGGACGGCGGGTTATTCTTGAACGTCGGGTTAATCACCGATGATTCCCTGAGCTTTAAACCCCTCCAATGGATGGCCGGCCTCAGTATCGATTTTCCTTTCGGTAGCGCCCTTTGTATCAGTCCCGAATGTTATGCGGTGGTCAATAAACTCGAATTCGACACCCTGGCCCTGGCTCCCGGGATTATGCTCAACCTCAACCTGGATTCCCTGTTCGTGGGCGGCGGCGTGACCAAATGGTTCAATATCGGCGATGTGGCTATGTACAATACCGATTTCATGTTGAAGTTAAACGCCGGGCTCAAGAGCAAGAGCCTCAAGTTGACTGCCTTTGCCATCATGGCTTTCGATAACCTTTTCAAAAACATGTCCCTGGGCGTTACTTTGGGTTTTATCTTCTAAAGACGCCGGCGTTATTAAATATTTTTAGAGAAGAACCTCTTATCCGCCGATGTGGGAGATGATACCGCACCGGTTGGGATGTGAATGGCGGTTGACCTGGGAATAAGAAAACGTTATAATAGGCATCCAGGTCAAATATGAACAATTACTTTACCAGTAATACTTACCATACGCCGGAGGACACCCCGCGGGCTCTTATCGACCGCCTATCTTTCAAATCCAGTTGGGGGTTTCACCTGCTGTTTCTCAAGACCGTATTCCGTTCCTGGTATTTTGCCCGCCAGGGGATATACAGCCATGACTTATGGGTCAAGACCTCTCACGACATCTTCCGGGACATCGAGCGCTGCGGCGGCCGCTTCCATATCGAAGGATTCGACAACCTCCGCCGATCCCCAGACCCGGCGGTTATCGTCAGTAACCACATGAGCACGCTGGAGACAATGATCTTCCCCTGCGTTATTTCCTCCATCAAGCCGATCACCTTTATCATCAAGAAAAACCTGCTGAATATGGCCATTTTCGGCCCCATCCTGCGCTCGCAAAATCCCATCGAGGTCGGTCGGATAAACCCCCGGGAAGACCTGGCGACCGTCCTTGAACAAGGGCCGAAAGTACTGGAAAAAGGCCGTTCCCTGGTTATTTTCCCGCAAAGCACCCGCCGGCCCCGGTTCATTCCTGGAGAATTTAACTCCCTGGGTATTAAATTGGCCAAAAAGGTTGGCGTCAAGATCATACCGGTAGCCATCAAGACCGATTTCTGGGAGAACGGGAAGATGATAAAAGACCTGGGGCCCATCAGGCGGCACAGGCCCATCTATATAACCTTTGGTCAACCCCTGGAGATTAACGGGAACGGCAAAGAGGAGCACCGGCAGATCATCGATTTCATCGCCGGTGAATTCAGCCAGTGGGAAGAAAAACAAAATAGCGATCAAATCCGTAACCAGGAAATGCAAGGAGACAGATGATGAAGAGAAAAATAGTGGTTCTGCTCGGTGTGATGATTGGGGCGATTTTACTTTCCAGCGCCCTGTTAACAACCACGCCGCTGACCCGGGAGCAAGTCCTGGCCCGGTTGATCTACCAGGGATTGGAAGAGCTCCATTACAGCGAATCTAAGATCGATGACGAATTTTCCGGCAAAGCCTTTGCCGTATTGTTGGATATCCTGGACAGCAATAAACATTTTCTACTTACGGAAGATGTAGACAAGTTACGCCGGTACCAGGACAAAATCGATGATCAATTTGCCGAAGGCAGCACCGAGCTAATCACCCTCAGTACCGAGCTCCTGCAAAAACGCATTGAACAGGTCAAGGCTTTCAGCCAGGATATACTCTCGAAACCCTTTGATTTTTCCCTGGACGAAACCTTTCAGACCGATGTCGATAAAAGAACCTTCTGCACCAGTTCGGAAGAATTAAAAGCAATGTGGTCTAAAATTCTCAAGTACAATGCCATGATCCGCTATATCAACCTGCAAAAGAGCAAGGGGAAAGAGAAAAGTGCCAAAGAGCTCGAAGAGCTCGCCCGCAAAGACGTGCAGAAGAGCTTTCAAACCAATTTCAGTAACCTCTCGCAAGGTAACAAAAACGACGCCCTCTCCCGTTTCTTTAACGCCCTGATCGGCGCCTATGACCCCCACAGCATCTATTTCGCCCCCAAAGACAAACAGGATTTCGACATGGAGATGTCCGGCACCTTTGAAGGCATAGGCGCACTCCTCGGAGAAAAGGACGGCTTTGTCAATGTCGCCCGCATCATACCCGGCGGCCCCTCCTGGCGGCAGAAGCAGCTGCAGGCCGGCGATGTGATCCTGAAAGTGGGACAGGGTGATGAAGAACCCGTCGATGTCGTCGGCATGCGGCTGGTCGATGCCGTAAAACTCATCCGCGGTAAAAAAGGTACGCTGGTGCGGTTAAGCATAAAGAAACCGGATGGCCAGCTTCCGGTCATCTCCATTGTCCGGGATGTGGTGGTGCTCGAAGACACCTTTGCCCGCTCCGCCGTCTTAACCCCCGAAGAAACCGGGAAAACCTTCGGCTATATTTACCTACCCGGTTTTTACAGCGATTTTACCAAACCCGATGGCCGCAATGCCACCGATGATGTCAGGATCGAGTTGGAAAAACTAAAACGGAAGAATGTGGCCGCTATCATCCTCGACCTGCGCGACAACAGCGGCGGCGCCCTACAGGAAGCCATCCGCATGTCCGGTCTCTTTATCAAAGAAGGACCGGTCGTCCAGGTCAAAGACAAACACAACCAGCCGCGCGTCTACAGGGACCCGGACCCGGGCATCGTCTATTCCGGGCCGGTGATCGTCCTGATCAATGCCTTGAGCGCCTCTGCTGCCGAAATCCTGACCGCTGCCCTTCAAGATTACAACCGGGCGATTATCGTGGGCGGCGCCCATTCCTTCGGTAAAGGCACGGTCCAGGTCATGCTCAACCTCGATCAATACCTGCTTTCCCGGGCTGAAAGTTACAAGCCCCTGGGCGCGCTAACCATCACCATCCAGAAATTTTACCGGGTAAACGGCACCGCCATCCAGTTGAAAGGGGTGACCCCGGACATAATCTTACCCGATTATTACGATTACCTGGAACTCGGCGAACAATATTACGATAATCCTTTAGATTGGGACTCTGTCCCGGCGCTGACCTTTCAGGCCTGGACCAACCAGCGCCCCGATTATGGGAAACTGGTAGAGAAAAGCCGGCAGCGCGTGCAGCAGGGCGAAAGGTTCAAATACCTGCAAAACTACATCGCCAAGCTCAAAGAGATGCGCGGCAACACATTGCAGAGCCTCAACCTGGAAAAAATGATGGCCGACCAGGAAAAAATCAGGACCGAGACCGAGCAATTCACCAAATCCCAGCAGCAGGCATTGCCCATCAAGGTGCTCCCGGCAGCCGAGTTCGACCCCACGCTCAGCCCGGCGCTCAAGCAGGAAGCCAAGACCCGGCAGGATGAATGGTTTACCCAGCTCCAGAAGGACCTGATCCTGGATGAAACCCTGCACATACTCGGCGACCTCATCGATCTTTTGCCCAAGCCCCCCCAGTAACGCACAGCACCCAGGCATCAAAATTTCTGCAGCACCGGCGGTTACGAAATTGGCCTCGATGCCATTAGAGTAATCAAGAAATAGACAAGGAGCGAAATACTTAAGGGAACATGCCGCCAGGGTTTCCCCCAAAGTTTCCGGGGATCTCCTTAATGTCGCCGGGGATAGGCACAATTTTAGGCGATAAGCCATTGCATTTTCCCCCGGTTTTAGGTATCATATAGGGGCTATGACCCGAAAACCTGTGAAAACCTCCCGCCTGGCCAGGGGAGCCAGCGATTACGACTCCGCCTGGAAGGATGTTATCGAAGAACTCTTTGAGCCTTTCCTGGATTTCTATTTCCCGCAAATCCACCGGGACATCGACTTCTCCAAAGGCTACACCTTCCTGAGCAAGGAATTAAGAAAGATCGCACCGGACAGCAAAGTAGGTAATCGCTATGCCGATGAATTAGTCAAGGTCTACCTGAAAAGCGGCTCTACCGGTTACATCTGCATCTTTATCCACGTGGAAGTCCAGGGCGCCAAAGATACCGATTTCTTGACAAGGATGTACGTTTACAATTACCGCATTTTCGACAAATTCAGGCAGGAAGGGGCAGAGGTCATCAGCCTGGCCATCCTGACCGATGAAGACCCTTCTTATCGGCCCGATGAATACCGGGTCAGTCGCTGGGGATTCGAGTTAAAGCTCAAGATACCGGTGGTCAAGCTCATCGATTACCGGCTGGATGAAGTAAAGAAACAGGAATTGGAAAGCTCTGAAAACCCCATGGCCATGGTGGTTAGGGCTCATTTTAAGAGCCAGGAGATCAAAAAGGCGAAGCCGGAGTCGAAGTTTAGTGCCAAGACGGATTTGATCAGGCAGTGTTACCGGCGGGGCTATGGGAAGGAGCAGATCAAAACGCTATTAAAGTTTATCGACTGGATCATCCGTTTACCGGATGCCCTGGAAGATAAGATTAGCGATGAAATTATCAGCATAGAGGAGGAATATAAAATGCCATACGTAACAACCTGGGAACGAAGAGCAAAGGAAGAAGGGGTTGTCCTGGGCATGGAAAAAGGTGCTCGCAATAGGAACATCGAGATTGCCAGGAAATTATTGAGAAAGGGCATATCCCTGGATATCATCTCTGAGGCCACTGGCCTGTCGCAATCAGAGATCGAATCCCTTGAGATAAAGCAGCCTGTGCACTAAGAGCGAAAATATGACCTCCCCGGTGCAAGACCTGGCTCACCCCGGCGCCATAAAAATAGAAGCCTCTCAATCACATCTGAACCGCAGATTAACCAGATTAACCAGATTCCGCAGATTATGGAAGTATAGTACGCGGATCATGGTCTTGAACTATGATTAAGCTGATTAAATGATCGACTATGATGATGAAGAGGTCTCATGGCGCCTCACTTCCTGCCGGGATGGTATACCTTTTAGCAATCATAGTCTTCATCAAATCATGTCAATCATAGTTCTGACACCAGTACCCGCACCCACCATCACATCCCCCCCAGCTTTTCCCATCACCCCGGGAATTCTAATTGTCGTTGATCACCCGCAGGCCAAATCGCCGGATGATATTATCAACCTTTTGCCGATGTATGTTATAAAATCAGATATAGATGCCCTCGATCCAAAGGCAGATTTAGATAAACTATCCCAACCGCCCTCCCAACAATAAAACCAGCCCCGCCCCCCAGGGGGTGTACTTTATTGATCGCTTACGGTACAAATATAGTTGGGCCTCCAGCCTAACCAAATATGGCGATATCTGGTAAGACCCGGTTATCTGCATAGATTACCCATATATATTTATTAGCTGATTTTTGGAAAGCCACGCTGTAGGTCCATGCAGCGTGGCTTTTCCTTTTTATAACCGCAGGGAAGGTATGGGCCAGCCCCCGGCCCCTACCAACTAATCAGTCCTTGTCCAGAGGAATTTTACTTTTTTTGTCCTGGCCTCATCTTATAAATCATTAAATTTGATTTTTACTCAAAATTGTGGGACAATACTATCGTATTTTTACATAAACCCTGGAATCGGTCTTTAGCTATGGCCCAGATAAGCAAACTGATAACCAGCTTCCTTTCTCACTGCCGGTTTGAAAAAAACCTCAGCCCCCATACACTCAAAGCCTACCAACTCGACCTGGCCCATTTCAGCCGGTTCCTGTCCACCAGAGCCAAAGAACCCACTATCAAAAAAATCGATAAAACGGTCCTGCGCGAATATCTCCATCACCTCCAGGGACACCGCAAGATCAAGACCATCAAACGGAAAATAGCCACCCTCAAGGCCCTCTTCAATTACCTTGAATACGATGATCAGATCGCCATAAACCCATTTCGCAAACTTCGTATCAATATCAAGGAGCCCCTCACCCTACCCAGGGTATTGACCCTGCCGGAGGTAAAAGCCCTATTCGAGGCCGCCTACAAGAAGAAAAACCAGGTAAAAGACCCCACCACCTACACCGACCAGGCCATCATCCGGGATATTGTCGTGTTGGAGCTTCTATTCGCCACCGGCATCCGGGTTTCGGAGCTCTGTTACCTGAAAATCCAGGATGTGAACCTGGAGCAAAAGTACATCCAGGTCAAAGGGAAAGGCAACCGTGAGCGCCTTATCCAGTTGTGCAGTCCCGATATCATCGCCATCATGAAGAAATACATCGCCCTCTTCCATTCCGCCCAAACCGATTTCCCCTATTTCTTGATCAACCGGTTGGGTAATCGCCTATCTGAGCAGTCCGTCCGCTTCATGGTTAATTGTTATGCCCGTGCTGCCGGCATCAAAAAGACGGTTACCCCGCATACGCTCCGCCACACCTTTGCCACCCTGCTTCTGGAAGAAGGCGTCGATATCCGCTATATCCAGCAATTGTTGGGCCACAGCACCATCACCACCACCCAGATCTACACCCACGTCACCCAGAATAAACAGCAAGAGATCCTCTCCACCCATCACCCCCGGGTACGCTTCCGCTTATAGGTCGTTTTTCTTCTTCAAAACCGGCATTAAGCGCCCGCCAGGGTCGGATGATTCCGCCCCGATAGCGTTACACCCGAATCTAAAGGCATCTTCCACTGGTCTACCGGCACCCAGGGCATCGTAAAAACCGACCGAGAATGCGACCGCATCATCATCCTTAATTTCCTGCCGCATACCGATAACATAATCGATATGTTTACCGATGGCCCGCGCCTGGGATGCGGAATAACAGGCATTCAGGATGACACACTCGACATGGGAGGCACACAATTCAAATAGACTGGAGAGCACCTGGGTGGAAATAAGGACAGCCAGCCCGTTTTCATTTTCCAGGAATAAACCATCCCTTTTACCATGCCCGCAGAAGTGAACGATCTGCGGTTCATGATCCAATAATGCCCGGCGAAGATCGATATAGCGCACAGCCAGCTTCGTCTCGATCTTGAAGCGGCTGCGGTTTTTTGACCGCTGTAAGCCTTCTTCGATCTCGCGGATCTCTTTATCCAGGCGCAACCTGGGGGTACTCCTGGGATTAGCTGCCAGGATAAGGATTTTCTTAATTCCCTCCTTTCTGGAAGAACCGCGGGATTTAGAGGTTTCTTCCACTGGACGAACACGGGGAAGTTCCGGCAAAGTGCCCAGGGATTCCAGTACCTTTTCCATCTTCTCGATTATCAACGGCTTTCTTTCTTTAAGTATTCCAAGTAGATCAAGGATAAACTCGGAAAAGGTTTTTTGAATATGGCAGACCCTGTCCAGGTCTTTGATGGAACGGGGGACTTTTTTGCCTGACGGATCGATCAGGAAAATGGGCGACCTGCCCCGGGAAGAGATTAAAAGCTGCTCTATGACTTTATCTTGAAAACTGTACCCGATAAATATCATCGGTCTTGTCATCCAGTCGATCAGTTGCTCCTCCACACCGGGCTCAAATTTCATATCTTCCGTTTTGAAGATGGGGCTCTGGGAATCCAGGTCGCCGAATAGTTTGAGTATCACCGGCCGTCCATCTCTTAGGTGTGCGTCTAAATTGCCGGTCATGGTCTGGAATTCCGAACCGGTCATGCGCGGCCTGATGGACAGGGTAACTGTTTCAAACCTTCTTCCCGGGTTTCTTTCCAGGTCGGTAAAGGCCCGCTTCATTAAATCATCGTAATTGGTGGTCAGGTACAGGAGCGCATTACTTTCGCCAACCAGGGCAATCGATAAGGCGGCCAGGCAGTAATGGGCCAGGCCGGGCTCGCCTTCCAAAAACTCCCTTAAGCGTGCAGCCAGTACTCTCTGGGTCTCCCATTCCTTAATCACAGTCAAGAAATTCTTAAACCGGTCTCTCTTCTGTTGGGGGTCAAAGTTGAACTTCAGTAAAATCTCGTCTATAAGGGCATCGAAACCGGGGAACCCTTCACCATTCCTGGTTCCCTCCATCGATGCCCCAGCACCCAGGAAAATGACCATTTCTCTATCGTCCAGCAATGTGTTGACCAAATTATACATCGGATCGATTTTCACCATCTTTTCATTACCTCCTATTTTAAGATACCATTCTACACAATTCCCCAAAAAAGTCCAATCCCCTAAAACTTCCCCCCAACCGCCCTGGTTTTACCCCACGCTGCGCATCCCATCAACCCGGATGAGACAAATGTCTCTCCAAAAAGGATGATCTTTCCCCTCAAAAAGAAATTTTGACGACATCATTTTTTCTGAATACAGAGATCTTAATTTTTTTATGAGTTTATGGTAAAATATGAAATGCAGGACAGAAATTATTTTCAATACAAAAGTAATGATGGAGGAAAAAATGAGTGAAAAAGCGCACGTTTCACTAATAACAAAATCGATCTCTAATTTAACGGATAGTATGGAGAACGATCCACGTACAAAACTGGTGGATCAACTGTTTTCCCAATACGATAGGAGAGATACTCCAGGATGTGTTATCGCAATTATTAAAGACGGTAGAATCATTTACAAGAGGGCATATGGAATGGCTGACCTGGAGCGGGATGTGCCACTCACCACAAAATCGGTATTTGAACTTGGTTCTTTATCCAAACAATTTGTTGCGATGAGCATTTTACTTCTATCAGAAAGTGGAAGTCTTTCAATAGACGATGATATCCGAAAATATATTCCTGAAATTCCGAGCTATCGTCGAATTATAACAATAAATCATCTGATTCATCATACAAGTGGTATTCGAGATTATTATGGCTTAATGACACTTTCAGGGATGCCTATCGAAAATCACTACACGGAGGCACAGATATTTGAATTAATTACCCGGCAGAAGGAGCTAAATTTTCCGCCTGGAGAGAAATATCTTTATTCAAATACGGGTTATTTTTTATTAGGAAATATCGTAAAAATAATTTCCGGAAAATCATTGCAGGAATATGCAGATGAAAATATTTTTAAGCCACTGGGTATGAATAGCACGCTCTTTAATGACGACTTTACACGTGTTATCAAGAATCGTGCTATTGGTTATTTTTCAAAAAAGGAAGGAGGTTATGGTCTTGCAAATTACGTTTCTGATATTGTTGGAGATGGGGGCGTAATGACTAGTGTAGAAGATCTATTTCTCTGGGATCAAAACTTTTACTATAATAAATTGGGAAAAGGAAGACAAGAAATTATCAAGCAGTTCCTAACCCCCGGGGCCCTTAATAATGGAAAAGAAATAGATTATGCTTTCGCCATCGAAATTGAAACATATAATGGATTAAAAACATTCGGCCACGATGGTGGATGGGCCGGTTATCGCTCTCATATGATTCGATTTCCGGGGAATTTTTTTTCAGTTATCTGCCTTTCCAATCTTGCAGATTTTGGCCCAACAGCTATTAATAAAAGAATTGCAGATATTTACTTAAGAGATAAATCATATATAAATATACAGAAATCTGCAAAAATATCAATGCTGAAAGCAAAATCAAACAATCAATCAGAATTACTACTAAAAGAAATAGAAGGGGCATATCAGAACAAAGAAACCAGGGAAATCTATAGATTAGAGACTCTGAACGGTAAAGTTTTTGTCAATCAATCATCGGGTAGAATTTTTCAATTAGTCCCGATTAATGAAAAGAGATTCAAATCAGTAGGTGCGCCAGTGGATATTCAAGTTATTTTCATTAATTCAAAAAAATCTAAGAACAAAAATATATACCTGAAAGTCATAATTACTGAGAAAAAACCCATTTTTTTTAGACAGATAAATCTATTCTCCCCTTCTATTGAAAAATTGAATGAGTATAGTGGGAGTTATTACAGCAAAGAACTTGATGTAACCTATATATTAAAGGTAAAAGATGATCAACTGACTTATTATCTTAAAGATATAAAGGAAACTGTTGTTCTTTATCCAACTATAAAAGATGAGTTTAGATCTGACGTTACTATATTTAATTTTATCCGAAATAGAAAAGGCCAGGTTAAGGGTTTAAATGTAGAAACCTACCGAATAAAAAAAATTAGCTTTTTTAAAATCTAATAAAAATTAAACAACTTTTTTACCAAATATTTCAAAACAATCTTTAATATTGATATCAGAAATCCCTATTTTATTTTTCATTATATCTCGAATTACATTTCCTTATAAGCGATAACTAAAGATTATGCTGTGGATGTACAGAAGGTGATTTAAAGTACTTAAGGGCGGAAGCCTATGCAAAGGAATAAAAAATTTTTAATGTGCATTGCCGGTTTAGGTGGAGCAATCGGAAGTACCGTGAGCGTGGGTCTATCGATTGCCGATTCTGATGATTCTGTAAACTTAGGGATGGTAACTGAGTCTCCAATCATAAAGAAAATGAACCTGGATCTTCCGTTATTGAAATCCATAAGAGTCATCGGCTGGGATATAAAAAGAGATAGCCTTTATCAATCAGCCAAAGAGCAGAAAATCTGTCCGGCAGAAGCAATAAAAAAAGCTGGGAATAAGCTTAAGAATTTAATTCCTAGAAATGCTTATAGAGAAGAATCGGGGAGCATTGAAGAGTGGATAAAAGATGAAGCCAGGTATATCAGGCAAGAATGCGATAAAAATGAAATAGAACAAACGACAATGATAAACTTATGTCCCACTGAACCATATTCCACGCAAGTTGATGACCAGGACGTCGATTGGGAAGATTTAAGTACTATCAAGATGGGTAAAAGCGGGATTACACTGAGTAGACTATATTTCCGGCTTGCCATAGAAGCCGGTATTCACTTCATTAATTATACTCCCAATATTGCCGAAACAGAAAAGTTACAGAAACTGGCAAAAGAAAAAGGTATAATATACTGTGGTCGAGATGGTAAAACGGGACAAACTTTCATAAAAACAGTGATTGCACCTGCATTCAGAGATAAAAACTTTAATATTGACGGGTGGTTCAGCACCAATATACTTGGAAATAACGATGGGGCAACTCTCTCAAACGAAGATTGCAGATTAACAAAAAGAAAATCCAAAAGCGAATGCTTGAAATCAATCCTCGGTTATACTCCAGGTGGTGAAGATTCCGAATATGGACACCAGGTTCATATTCATTATTACCCTCCACGTGGCGATGCCAAAGAAGCCTGGGATAACATTGATTTTACTGGATTCTTGGGGCACAAGATGCAGATGAAGATCAATTGGCTTGGACAGGATTCTATCCTGGCTGCTCCATCCATTCTCGACCTGATAAGAATCTTAAGCTGGGCCGCGCACAATGGGGATAAGGGATTACTATCCGAGGTCTCGTATTTTTTCAAATCACCATTAGCCCCGAACGGAAAAACTGCTCAACATGCAGCCCCAGATCAATTTAATCAATTAATTAATTATCTTAAAAATAGTCCCAGGGCAGAGAGCATAAATTGAAAAATAAGAACGATAAATTAGCCATCCTGGGAGGCGAGCCAGTACGCAAAAAGCCGTGGCCTATCTGGCCTCGAGCAGATAAAAATACAGAAAAATTACTTAAAGACGTTCTCTATTCGGGAAGGTGGACCATTAGCGGTTGTTATACCGGGAGAAAGTCTTATGAACGTCAATTTGCCGAAGCATTTGCCAAATTCAATAATGTCCCTTATTGCGTACCGACAGCAAACGGTTCTGCTGCATTGAAAATAGCCCTGGAAGCCCTGGGAGTAGGATATGGAAAAGAAGTACTGGTTCCAGGATTGACCTGGGTGGCTTGCGCTTCTTCTGTTCTTGCTGTGGGTGCTGTTCCCATCTTAGTAGATATAGATCCCGATTCGCTATGTATGTCACTCGAAGATGCAAGGAAAGCCATTACTAAAAATACCGCTGCCATTATGTTGGTACATATGTACTGCATGATTGCAGATATAGAAGGTTTTCTGAAACTCTCGGCAGAAACAGGTATTCCGATTATTGAAGATTGCTCGCATGTTCATGGCGCGATCTGGAAGGGGCAGCGGGTTGGCACTTTCGGAAAGATCGGAGTATTCAGCATGCAGCAATCCAAAGTATTGACCTGCGGCGAAGGAGGCGCAGCGATAACCAAAGACCGAAAGCTTTACGAAAAGATGCAGGAATTCAGGGCTGATGGCCGGCGATACAAAGAAGGTGCCGTTAAAATCGGCGAAATGGAGCTAGAAGAAATCGGTTCCGTTCAAGGTAGAAATTACTGCATGTCAGAATTTCATGCAGCTATCCTCCTGGACAGGCTACAACATCTCGATGAAGAGAATAAAATACGTGCTAAAAATGCGGCATATCTCGATTCGCTTCTACTCAACATCGGGGATATAACCCCCTTGATTCCATCCCCCGGCACCGATCTCCCAGCCTATTACCAGTACTGCATGCGTCTTAATCTTCTAGCTTTTGGAAATAAAACAATTGACCTAATTGCAAAAATATTAACTTCCGAATTAAAAATACTGATAAAACCAGTTTACTCCCCTCTAAATATAAATACTTTGTACAATCCATTGTCTATTTTGACAGCATTAATGCACTCGCAAATTTCATCTAATCTCGTTCATTTTGAATTACCAATAGCACAAAAATCAAGGTATTATTACCTAACAATACCCCATGGTGTTCTCTTAGAAAATAAACGCACTTTCAATAATATTATATATTCATTAAACAAATTAAAAAATACCAATATAGAATCAATGTCCTTTTAAATAATAATGAGCGGAGCTAAAAATTATTCTCTTTTTAATGTTGTTGAAATGGAAGTCAATTCTCGCTGTAATAGGAGATGTAAGTATTGTCCCACATCAATGATTCCAAAAACTAAACTACCAGAATATATGGATGATTACCTTTTTAAGAGAATTATTAGTGAATTGCAAAAATTAAATTTTTCAGGACAGATTTCATATCATTTTTACAATGAGCCTTTATTGCGAACCGATCTACATGACTTAGTAAAATATGTCGCTAAAAGACTTCCTAATCTTTTCCAAATTCTTTTTACAAATGGTGATTATTTAACAGAAAAATGTTATAAAAGATTAAGCATTGCAGGGATAAATCATTTTCTTGTAACTCGGCATGATTATAAAGCTATCCCAAAGAGAGAATTTCAGACCGTCTTATTTCCAGATAATCTTCGATTATCAAATCGTGGAGGTACTTTATTTAAATTAGAAAAACCTCTTATTTATCCTTGTTATGGGCCGAGTGAGAAGTTAATAATTACTATTACAGGAGATATTTTATTGTGTTTTGAAGATGCTAAACGATCTCAAAGAATGGGGAATATATTGGAAAATCGAATCACAGATATTTGGTTTTCAAAGAAATTTTCCGATATTAGAAACATATTGAAAAAGGGAAGGAGAGACAAAGCATCTCATGTATGTAAAAATTGTAACAATTTAGATTATACAATCCCCAATAAAACATGGTTTTGGAAAGAATTTAGTGATTTTCTATAAAAATAATTTCCGTAATTCTGTTTGCTTCTCTTTTGTTGAGATGGAGGTGAATTCACATTGTAATAGGAGATGTCAATATTGCTCTAATTCATTATTATCATCTCATAATGTCCCAGAATATATGAGTGATGATGTAATAACAAAAATTATCCAAGAACTATCATATATAAATTATTCAGGAAAGATCTCCTATCATTTAAATAATGAACCGCTTCTCCGTAACGATTTGGAAAGGGTAGTTAAAAAAATCAAAAAAGCAATTCCAAATGCTTTTCAATTATTATATACGAATGGTATTTTGTTGAGTTACGAACGTTATCTGAGTTTATTAAAAGCAGGAATAAATTACTTCTTAGTAACACGCCATGACTATCTACCTATGCCCGATCGGCCTTTTCAGAAAATTATATATCCAAATAATCTTATTCTTTCTAACTGGGGAGGAGCATTTTTTAAATTAAAAAAACCTTTAAATACACCATGTTTTTCACCAAGTGATAGACTTGTTGTGACCTTAAAGGGAGATATACTTCTTTGCTGCAATGATACATTTAGAACACAGGTTATGGGAAATATTTTAAATGATAAATTAGAAAATATATGGTATTCAAATACATTTTGTGAAATAAGAAATATACTTAAGGTGGGTAAAAGAAATGTAGCTCCTGATATTTGTAAGCATTGTAACGAAAAGGAATATTCATCACCAGGAGCAGATTATTTTTCCGGAATAAATAAAGAATCACTAAATCTATAAATATATGGAAAAATTTGTAAAAGAAAAATTTACCGAAAATGTTTTTGACAAAATAATCAATAGATATGGATTTAAAAAAGAAAGTGTCAAGAAACTAAATAGCTTTCAAAGTTTTGTGTATGAATGTAGTCATAAAGAAAAAAAATATATCATAAGGATAACTCATAGTTCTCATAGAACTAAAAAGCAAATTGAAAGCGAACTAGATTGGATAAATTTTTTAGATCAGAATGGAATTTTGGTATCTAAAGCCATTAATATTGAAAGAATGAATTTGATTGAAACAATTAATTTAGATGATTCTTTTTTTTATACTGTAGTTTTTGAGAAGGCTAAAGGGAGACCTATATCAAAAAACGATTTTTGTCCAACATTCTTTAAAAATTGGGGTAGAGTTGTTGGTAAAATGCACTTTTTATCAAAAATTTATAGCTTCAAATTTGATAGACCTTTTTGGTATCAGGAAGATAATTATAATATTGATAAGTTTTTACCTCCAGACCAACTCATTGTGCGCGAAAAATATGGTATTATTTTAAAAAAATTAGAAAGTCTCCCTCATTTAAAAAATTCATTTGATTTGATACATGCAGATTTAAATTCTACCAATTTATTTGTAAATAATGATAAAATAATAATTTTTGATTTTGATGGATGTATCTATAGTTGGTTTATTCATGATATCGCTATAATTATATTCCATACGCTTCAATTTACAGATTTTCTTTATGATGAACAAACTTTCCTGGAATATTTTTTAAAATATTTTTTGTTAGGTTATCGAGAGGAAAATATTCTTGACAAATTCTGGTTTGAATATTTATTTGATTTTATAAAATTAGAGGAAATAGGAGAGTATTTATTGATATATAGAAGCTTTAATTTAAATAATCTTGATAAAAAAAATAATAAATTCATACATGAAAGAATAAATAAAATCAAAAATGATATTTATTTTAATAATATAAATAAAAATATTTTTTTCCAAATCATTGATGACTTATGATATTTATTGTTCTATTAATTAGATATTGATTTTAAAAATTAGCATTTAATCATTATATTTAAGATGCTATTTAAAAATGCTTTTAAAAATATAGTCAACAAAATCGAAGCAAAAACTATCGAGATTCTTAGATTCTAATAGTTTTAAATACCATTGGGCAAATACAGTACGTCTTTTGCGATTTTTTAAAAATATAGCTTTATATAAAGGCTCCCCATCATACCTTGCTCCTGTAGGATCATTTATATCATTTCTAAATTTTATAGCTTGAATTCTTTCCAGATTTAATCTGTTTCTATGAAAAAAATTTTCCACAAGACGTGGATAAACAAGATATATCTCTTTCAAAATCCTTTCAAGCCAATCTTTTATGATTGGAACATTATTATTTATAACTATTTCCAATGTTCCTAATATTTTTTGGGGATTATCTCTCCAAAAAAATCTAGTAGATAATAATGCGAGTTGTACTTTACTCAAGTTCGGGCTAAGCAATATATCTTCTAAGAATTTTATTGGTCCTTCTTGTGATGAAAAGAATTTTGAATCAATTGAAGCAGTAGGATCAATAGGATTGAAAGTGCAAGAAAAAGGATCTTCTTCTTTTAATGTTTGATAAAACATTTCTACATTATTTTCAAACTTATCAACCCATTCTTTCATTGTTTCAAATCCATCTTTTATTATAGATTCATTATCAAAATGTATGAATTGCAGAATTCTCCTCATTGTACTTAATGAAAAATCTATTGCATTCCAATTTTCGACTTTAACAAAATTGTTCAATATATCTTTTACTTCAATATATTTTTTTATGCTTCTTAAAACCAATATCCACATAGCAATCCTATATTCGATTCCATATGTATAAAACTCATTATTGCTAAAATCGTTCTTTTTTTGCCAATATTTTAATTCTGAAGCAAAAAAAGTTATGGTTTCAATTGAATCTTCAACCAAATAAATATTGGGATCAATTATCAATGGAATGAGTTTCTTTGCTGCATCTCGCTCATTTTTAGAAAATACTTTCCATATATATTCAATTCCAACTCCGTCCGAATTGGAAGTAAAAAAACGGTATCCTTCTTCTTTTAATAATATAACAAGTTTTTTAACAATAACATCTTTGATTTCATATAGTTTTTCTTTGTAAGGTTCTAAAATTATTCTTAAAAACTTTTTAACTTCAATAAAAGGATCATTCTTTGTGTGTTCTTCCAATGCAAATATTATCGCTGTGTAATAGATTAATCCGTTTGCATGTTCCTCGTTAAAAGATTCAACCGTTGCTATTTTATCAATAATTAAATCTTCAAATTCCCGACGAATCGTGTCATCCTTGTTTATTACTGATAAAATTTCAATACATCGTCTAGTAAAATGTTTAACATTGGAAAATATCCCCTCAAGAAGAATAGGTTTTATTTTTGGTGAATCTCCCGCTATATCCAATGCAAGTAGTTTCCATTCCAATTCATCATCAGTAATTTGTTTGAGAGCAGCAAATGTATCTTTTTCTGCTTCAAAAGTTAATTCTCTTAATACTTCTTTTGTAAAATTCTTTATTGCTGCGTCTGGATTATTTAAAAATTCTTGGAGAATTTTTGGATCATAAAATGTCCAATTTCCTTTTTGATCATCTATGTTACACCGGATGATCTCAGATTTAAGGGCCTGGAGAAACGAGAAGTGGATACGTTGGAAAGCCAGGATTTTTTCACTGAGCTTACTGACAAAATCTTCATGGGAAATTACATTTAGTTGTATACCTATTTCCTTTCCCAACAAATACTCAAAAAATCGATCATAGGTAAAACGATAAATAAATTTATCTTTATCAATCGAATTAAGAATACCTTCATCTTCTAATAATACAAGTGGTTTTTTATTATTATAAATTAATTGCTGCAAGGTAATATCTGATAATATATGATTTGAGCGTATTCTTCTAACTTCAAATTGATCTGAAACACTTTGGTTTGTTTCAATTTCATTAAACTTATCTATAACTAATTCCTCCATAAAATCCATAAGAAAAGAACCTTGAAACCTCTTCCGTAGAGTTTCCTCATATTTTTTAAAAATTTTTACAGCCGGTGCAAATGTAGGTAACCTTTCTCCTTGATACCCTTCAGCGAGCATTCTTAACATAAGTGGGTCTCTAATCTTATCTTTGAATTCATCTTTTAGTGAATCGAATGTTCCTTCAAATTCATATAGCTGGTGATAAAGGTTAAATGCTGCCTGGACTTCTACTAACGAATAAAAATGAAGTAAAAATTCTTTAGAATCATGATATAGATTGGTTAAAATTGGTGATTCGACTTTTACATAAGAGTTCCAAAAAATTGTTCTACAAGAATATGCTATCTTTATAGATTTGGGCAATTTATTCCCTAAATCATCGATACCTGACTTTATTTCTGATGGGACAATTTTCACACTTTCATTTAATCCATCGACTATAATTAAAAGTCGTTTGTTTTCATTACTAAAAATCTTTTCGATATGTTCAAAAAAGATCTCCAACTGTTCAACATTACAGTTAAAATCAAGGGCTAATCGTTTTCTCAAAGAACCAGGTTCTTGGAGATGATGTACATCATAGAATAGAGTTATGAAACCCTCATTGATTGGGTTTTTCGCGACTTCGTAGAGCAATGTAGATTTCCCCGAACCGGAATCGCCGATCAACGCAAATAAAGGTTTGTCGCTTTTTATAAATCGTTTAAAATCAGGCCCTGTATCAGGTCTATCGATCGGGATAAACTCTTTTGTTTTCCCATCGATTTCGATTTTGGGTAGTTTATCTTCTGCCCGCATAAGCGAGACCTCTGAGCATTCAATAATACGGGACTTTAGTGAATCAAAATCGATATATTTTACAGAAGGAGCAGAATACTTAAGAAGCTCAACTATTTTTTGTTTTACCGGGATACCCCGTTTTTCAATGAGTTCAATCAGTTCTTTTATAAACTCGGAGAAAGTTTTTTGGATATGGTAAACTCCTTTGTGCTCTCTCTCATATTTAGCTAAATCTTTACATGGATTTACGATAAAAATTGAATTGCCTCTATTATGGGAAGATAAAAAGCTCTTCATGATTTTATCTTTGAAACTATAACCGATAAAAATCATCGGTTTTTTTAACCAGGTTTCCATTTGTTCTATGACAAATTTATCGAAACCCTCAGGCATATCGTCTTCAGGAAAAATTGGGCTTTCAGAGTCCAGGTCTCCAAATAGTTTAACTATTACAGGTGATCCCTTAGTAATATGAGCATCGATATTACTAACAATTTCTTGATATCTTGAATCGATTACTTTCCTGGGTAATGAGATCAAGCGAATGGTGAATTTTTTTATAGGATTGCTTTCAAGCGCAGTGAAGGCTTTTCTCATTAAATCATCATAGTTCGTAGTTAAGTAGAATAGCATCTTATATTCACTCGGGAGAGAGAGCGATAAGGCCGCGAGTTTATTATGGGCTGATCCCGGATCACCATCAAGATATTTACTTAATCGAGATGCAAGGTTTTTTTCATTTTTCCATCTTTTTCTGACTGTTTGAAAATTTTCTTCACGTTTCTTTTTATTTTTGGGATCAAAGCCCCAATCCTTTAAAATACTGTCTTTTAATTCTTCAAAGCTGGGGAAGCTTTTATCGCCTTGCCTGCCTTCTGTGGATGCCCCGGAGCCAAGAAAGATAATTGCCTCTTTATCATCTAATATTGTATTGACTAAGTTAACCATTGGATCGATTTTGGACATTTAACTGGCTCTCCTGACCTCACGACTTTTATAATACATAATCTTTAGTTATCCTTTATTCGTGAAGGGAAATTTTACTGGAGTTTTGAGGGGATGTCAAGGGGTTTTGGGCAAAAAAAAATTTTTTTGGAGAAAAAAGTGGGGACAGGGGCCTCAACGAAAAGTGCTGGTCGGTGCTTGACTTTCTCTTTTTTCTCGTCTACAATAAAAACACGGTTTTTTGAAGCGGCCCTCAGTATCCGGCCAAATTAGGGCCGGGGTTCTGATGCTTGAAAAACCGGTACTTTGAAATAAGGATAGGTTGAACAATGACCAATGACACGGAAGAGTTAAAACAGATCGGCGAGCGTATCCTGGCCGTGCGAAAGGCCCTGGGCATGTTGCAGAACGAATTTGCCCAGGCCATGGATGTCTCCAACGGTAGCCTCTCCATGATGGAGACCGGCAAGAACCAGCCCCGGTTCGAGCTGCTCTATAACCTGGCCAAAAAGTACAAAATCAATCTCAATTACCTCTTCTTCGGCCAGGAAGAGATGTTCTTGCCCCCGGAGCCGGATGACGCTATTAAGGAAAAGAAGTATGGGCCGGAAACGGAAATCTGGCTGAGGGACTTTTACCGTTACTTCAATGAGTCCGAGATTTTCCGGTTTAATGTCATGGCCACGGTATCCATCCTTTTGATGGAAAGAGGAAATATCATCAAACACGAAATAGAGATGAATTCTAACCCGGATAAAAAGTAAGCGGCCAGGGGATACGGAGGGGGCGCTACTCAAATATTGAAATATTTTTAATTTTCATCATTATTTGCTTGACAATCTCTTTAATTTGAAATACAATTCAATCATGAATGAAATGATGAAGATTCGCGTTGCCGGTTTTGCCGGGCGGGCACGATTGGGTGCCTACCGGACAGACCGGGTAAAGATAGGGTTTCCCGCATCTTTCTCGAATCTTCATGGCCTCATAGAAAAAGAACCCAGAAAATGTCCCCGGGTTTGTGGTCTCAGTTTTTTAATGTCGCTTAAGTTTCCTGAAGAGACAAAATTTCTCCCGGGAAACCGGAGAGGACATTCAAAATCCGCCCCCAGATGGCTTCATAAACCACTATTGGAGGTAAACCACGATGTACAAAAACATCAGTGCTCAAATGAGCGATGAGGCTAAAAAACAGGTGATTCAAAAGTTGAAAGAGGTGGAGTCTATGCTCCCCTTTATCGTCGATTTAAGCCCGGATGAAATCAGGTCATTGCCCAAACTGGGGCGCAAATCCCTCAAGTTCGTGGAGAGTGCCCTGAACTATGCCAGGCAGCACCCCAATTTCATCCCCCCTTACCTGGATATGAACGAACAGGAACGGGACCTGCAGTTGACCAGGCAGTTGGTCGAGATCCTGGAAGTGCTCAACCCCCTATCTGAAAAGGTGAACGACACCTGCTATGCGGTCGGCGCAGAAGCCTATGCGGCGGCCAGGGTATTTTACACCTCTATCAAAGGAGCGGTAAAGACCGGGGTCCCGGGCGTGGATGTGATAGCCAGGGACCTGGGCAGAAACTTTGAGAAGTCCGGGTATACTCCCAGGAAGAATGAAGAAGAAAAGAAAGAAGAATTGGGCTAACATGTAATCGACAGTTGTTCCGGGGCCCCGGGGTGGCGTTAGGTCATCCTGGGGCTCCGGTCTTCTTCAGTAAACAAACTTTTTCCCCCTTACCCGAAACGTCCGGGGATTTTAACTAAATTTTCTCCGGCATTCCTGAACCGTTAAGGCAAATGATCCAAAAATCAAGGCAAATGAGATGACCGGACCCCAAAATGATAGAAAGATTAAGGTAAATGAGATAAATGAACCCCAAAATGATAGAACCGTTAAGGTAAATGATCCAAAAATCAAGGCAAATGAGATGACCGGACCCCAAAATGATAGAAAGATTAAGGTAAATGAGATAAATGAACCCCAAAATGATAGAACCGTTAAGGCAAATGATCCAAAAATCAAGGCAAATGAGATGACCGGACCCCAAAATGATAGAAAATTTGAGCAAAATGACCCAACGGCAAGCAAAATGACACAACCCCTAACCACCTTTCCTTTCAAGGTTGTCTCTTCCAGCAGAGGGAATGGGATGAAATCTCTCGAAAATACTTGACAGAACCTGGAATAGGGAGATAAAATAACGGCCAGGAGGACACAATGAATGCGCAGTTTAAGGCCCGGCTAAAAGCGGGTGACCCTTTAATCGGTATCATTCAATCCCTGGGCTGCCCGGAGGTGACGGAGATTGTCGCTCTGTCCGGTTTTGACTGGGTGTTTATCGATCTGGAACATTCGGCCCTGGATGTGGGTCCGGCCATGCGTCTGCTCCAGGTTTGCCCGCCGCATTGCCCCGGCATTGTCCGGGTTCCGGCAGTAGACGAAGCCTGGACCAAGAGACTCCTCGATAGCGGCGCCAGCGGTATCATTTTCCCCCTGGTTAATTCGGCCGAGCAGGCGGCCAGGGCCGTAGCATTATGCCGCTATCCACCGGCCGGCACGCGGGGTGTCGGGATATCCCGGGCCCAGGGTTATGGGCTGAAATTCAAGGAATACATAGACACAGCCAACCGGGAAATGGTGGTCATCCTCCAGATCGAGCACCATGAGGCCGTGCGAAACATCGAGCAGATCGTCAAAGTACCGGGCATCGATGCCCTGTTTATCGGGCCTTACGACCTTTCCGGCAGCCTGGGGAAAATCGGCCAGGTCGATGATGCGCAGGTGCAGGAACAGATCGAGAAAGTACGGCTGACCGCCCAGGCGGCCGGGGTTCCCCTGGGTATATTTACCGCTGATCCGGCCTCGGTTCCCGGTCTTATCGACAAAGGCTATACCCTGGTGGCACTCGGTATAGACACCCTGTTTCTGAGCCGCACGCTTGCAGGGGCGCTGGCCGGTATAAAAAATAATCCAATCAGGAGGTAACCGATGGATATGAAAATAAAAGGTAAAGTGGCGGTGGTGGCAGCGGCCAGCCGCGGCCTGGGCCGGGCAGCGGCAGAGGCCCTGGCCGCCGAGGGGGTCAACCTGGCCATCTGTTCGCGCGATGGGGCGGCCATCCGGCGCGTAGGTGAGGAGATCCAAGAGACATATAAAGTGGATGTCCTGGCGATGGCCTGCGATGTCACGGATCCCCAGGCGATCGAAGACTTTAAAAACAAGGTGCTCGACCATTTCCATGCCTGTCATATTTTGCTGGCCAATGCCGGGGGGCCGCCGCCGGGCAAAGCGGAGGCTTTCTCTGTGGATGATTTTGAAAAGGCTTTACAAATCAACCTTTTGAGCACCATCCGCCTGGTTTACGCCTTTCTCCCCAGCCTGAAAAAGGGGCAATGGGGCCGTATCCTGGCATCGACTTCCATCTCGGTTAAGCAGCCCATTCCCACCCTGGCCCTATCCAATGTCTCCCGGGTCGGTGTAATCGCTTTTATCAAGACCCTGTCCGGGGAGGTGGCGCCGTTTAACATCACGGCCAATTGCCTGGCCCCGGGTTATATTATGACGGCGCGGGTGGAGCAGCTGCTCCAGGACCAGGCCAAACGGGAAGGCATTACCTATGAGCAGGCGCTGGCCAAAATCACCGCTGCCATACCGGCCGGGAAAATCGGTCAACCGGGACAGTTCGGCGCTTTGTGTGCCTTTCTGGCCTCCGAGCAGGCCGCCTATATCACCGGCGAGACCGTCCTGATCGATGGCGGCATGTACCGGGGCTTGATGTAAGCGGGATTAAGGGTGGCAAACCGGGACAAAGACCGGAGCCGGCAGTTCACCGAACGCCTGGCTGCTTTGGTCGGAACAACTGGGGCGGCCGGGCTTCTCGATGCGCTGGGGCAGAAGAACCCCAGGGCGGTGCGGTTTAACCGGCGGGTTTTTCCGGGTGATGGATTGCCGGGCCCGGTGGTGCCCTGGAATGCGCCCTTTGGCCGGTATTGGCAAGAAGAAATCTCCCCCTCCCGGTCCATCCCGTATGCTGCCGGGCACTATTACATCCAGGAAGCCAGCGCCATGCTGGCTGTGGCGGCGGCCAGCCGGGTGATCGATTTTTCCCAGGTTATTGCCCTGGATATGACCGCTGCCCCAGGTGGGAAAGCGACCCAGGCGGCTGAGCTGATCGACCGGGGCTACCTGGTGGCCAACGAGGTCATGCCCGCAAGACGTCCGGCCCTAACCTGGAATATCAACCGCCATCGTCTCGATAATGTCGTTATGACGTCGGTCCCGGGTCGGGATTTGGCCGCCGCGCTGGCCGGATTCTTCGACCTGGTATTGGTCGATGCCCCCTGCTCCGGGGAAGGGTTATTCCAGTTGGGGAAACACGCGCTCAAGAATTGGTCGGAAAGCCAGGTCCTGGCCTGCGCCCGGCGGCAGAAGGGCATTTTACAGGAAGCCCTGGCCCTGCTCAAACCGGGCGGCTACCTGGTCTATTCTACCTGCACCTTTGCCCGGGAAGAGAATGAAGACCAGGTGGAATTCCTCCTTTCCAGGGGCCTGGCGCCGGTGCCGCTGCCCGCCGACCTGCCGGTCTCCGCCGCTATCTCGGATAATGATAAAGTCCTTTCCTGTGCGCGCAGGATCTTTCCCCACCGGGAGAAAGGGGCCGGGGCCTTTGTGGCTGTGCTGCAAAAGGGGATGGATAAAATAGAAGCCCGCCCGGTGGCATTCGCTTACCCGTTAACGGAAGAAAAAACCCGCGCCGCCTGTCCGGCCTACCTGCGCCCCCCTGGACCGGACACCTATATCTATGAGAAAAACGGTATCCTGAATTTATTCCCCCATGACCGGCTGCCCCAATTCTTGTTCGACAAGAGTCTCCAGTTGGGTGCGCCGCTGCTGGACAGGCGGCGCGGGGATAGGCCGATGTATGGCGGCCTGCACCTGGCCAGGCCGGAGAGGGTCATCGACCTGGATGGGTCGCAAGCCGACCGTTACCTGGCGGGCCATATCCCGGCATTAGATCTCTCACCGGGTATTTATTTTGTCGCCAACCAGGGGCTCATCCTCGGCCCGCTCCGGGTTACCTCTAGCGGTAGCGACAACCTCCTGCCCCTTCCGCTCAGGCAAAAATGAACCGTTTGCTACTTTTAAGCCCGCGATCACATCCGTAGATTTATCTCCTGGTTTTCCGCAAGCATAGTGACACCGGCAACAACGATTTTGCCCGGCTGGAACGAAAAGCAGGGTTCAATGGCCGTGGAGAAGCGCGGATCAGGTGAGGGAGAAGAGGGGATCGCCGACAAATATGGGTTTACCGACCCGGTCGTAATCGGGTGCGGCCAAAGAGGCGGGCACCAACAGGATAACGGTCGAGCCCATCTCGAAGCGCCCCATCTCATCGGCCTGGTTGACTTCCAGGTTGACCTCGTGCCAGAGATTGTCCCGCTTGATCCGGTCGATGAATACCATCTTGATACTGCCCACAAAAGAGGCGCCCACAGCCACCATAAATAGGGGCGCCCCTGTAATAGAAAACCGGGAAATGATGCGTTCGTTGCGGGTAAACAACCCTTTAACCAGGTTCATGCCCAGGGCATTGACCGGGAAGAGACGGCCGCGGGCATGGCAATAACCTTCCAGGCCGGCGCTGACCGGGTAATGGAAACGGTGGTAATTGGCCGGGGAGAGGTATATCGTGGCCAGGTAAAAACCGGCTGAAAAATCGAGGTCTTGCCGGATAAGCCCGGAGATGGTATATTGTATGCCCTTGACCTGGGTGGCCTGGTCAACGGAAATGGCCTGGATGCCCTGTAAAAACCCGTCGGCCGGTGAGACGATCGCCCCTGGGGTCCGGTTTAATGGCCGCTTGACCGGATCGAATGGCCGGACGAAGAAATCGACCAGGCAGCGGTAATCGTCCAATTGGCCCTGGTATTGGTCCATGTCGATACGGTAATGGCGGCAATAGGCCCTGATGGCCCGGCGTACCAGGCACCTGGGCCTTTTCAGGCCCATGATGCGGCCCCACAGGCGACTGAAAACCGGGAGGGAAACCACGGCCAGGGCAATGCGCAGGATGGCCCGTTTCATGTTTTACTCACATCCCCAGCTTGGTTTTCAGGTCGGGCGGCAGGATATTTTTGTGCACCAGGATGTTGATGGTGTGCAGGCGGAAATAGGCGCGCGAGATGTAGTTGTATCCTTTATAGCGGCGATCGGTGCCCCAGGAATTCTTGATTAAATAGAACCGGTTTCCCAGTTGGTCGTGGGCCAGGCCCACCAGGTGCATTAAATGATCGTCGGTGGTAATGAAATTATTGAAGCTCTTCTGTCGCATCTCCTGGGTGATCTCTTTTTCCTGGACCGGTTTGCTGATTTTTTCCTTGCTTTCGGCCACGGTTTGATCTTCCCAATCTTTTAAGGGTACAATGGCGTATTCGGGCCGGTCGAAGGTCTCCAGTTTCTCTTTATCTTTGGGAGAAAACCCCTTATCGCTGACATCGGCATCCCAGGTGACCGAATATCCCTGGTTTATGGCTAGCTCGACGATCCGCTCCAGGTCATCGATGGGCACATTGAAATATTCGCTGTTATACGTCCAATTATCGGGAATCTCCAACCGGTATTTTTGGTAGAAAGGCTGATGGGTGTAAGAGGTTAATTCGATGTAATCATCCGGGTTTAGGCCCAAAAGATCGGTGGCAAAAGATTGGGGGGTATAGGTCTTTCCCTGGAAAGAAAAACTCTCCGCTGCATCGCCCAGGTAAACATCGAGTACCGATTCGACGGCCTCCAACCAGCGGGGTGTGACCCGGCCGCCGTGGTTGGTGACCACTGCCTCCAGCATGGCCTGGAGCACGGCCGTCATCTCGCCGTGGTTATGCCGGGTCTCTTCGATTTGCTGCCCCGGGTAGACCTCTTCCGGTACAATGCCAAAGGAACGAATCTGGTCCAAGACATCGTGGCCCTGGCCGCCCTGGCCGAAATTGGCGCTGCCATGCAGGCGCACATAGTTGATGGCTTTGAGCGGGTAGGCGTGCCGCGCCACGAACATCTCGGATAAATCGAATTCACCCTTTTCGAGCCTGAGTAATTCCGATTCGAGGAAAGAGATGGTGGCGAAAATCCAGCATGTGCCGGTGCGGGCCTGGTTTTTCACCGACGTATGGGGCACTTGCTTGTCAATGGTGAATATATAGGCATCTTTCCCTTTTTTTTCTTTGGCCATAGCCAGGCCCGGGGCCAGGATCAGGACCAACAAAAAAGCGATAAACTTTACCAAGTTTCTATTCATGGGGTTTTGACCTCCTGTTTATTGATTTTAAATTCTTTGTTAAAAAATTTCCGAAACCAGAAATCGATCTCGGCCCGAAAAGCATCCTTTCGGCTGCGGGCCGAATTTCCATGCCGGTCGCCCGGATAAATCATCATCTCGAGTACCTTCCCGCTATCCAGGGCTTTGGCCACAAATTGCAGGGTGTTCTGTAAATGGACGTTGTCATCCATAGAGCCGTGCTCGATGCGCAGGCTGCCGTCCCGGTATTGGTCGATATAGGAGAGAACCGAAGATTTCTCATAGCCGGCCGGGTTCTCCTGGGGCGTATCCATGTACCTTTCCGTGTACACCGAATCGTAGAGCCGCCAATCGACGACCGAGAAACTGGCGTTGCCGTAATTAAAATAGCCGGCGCCCTGGGTTAAAGCCAGGCAAACCACGTAACCGCCGTAGCTGCCGCCGGTAATACCGATCTTTTCAGCATCCACAAAGGGCAGGCGGCGCAGGTAGGTGGCCGCTTCCCCATAATCGTGCATCTCCCATTTACCCAGGCAGCGGTGCATGAGGTCGATTCCTTTTTTGCCGAAATGACCCGAGCCCCGGTGATCGACCAGGAGCACGATAATGCCCTGGTTGGCCAGGAAGTGGTGGCGGAGAGAACCGAAATCATCGGCCACCCGGGCCGCTCCCGGCCCGCCGTATATGGAGAATACCACCGGGTATTTCCGGCTGCTGTCCAGGTCTGCCGGCAAGTACCAGCGGGCCGGGAGTGCATAGCCGTCTTCCGTCTTAATGCGGAATAATTCTACCCGGGCGAGCTTATAGGTCTGGAGCACCGGGGAACGTGCATCCCCCATTCTCCGCACCAATTTCCCCCGCTTGTCCCGTAAATCCATGCGTTCCGGGGTCTGGATAGAAGAATAGCGGTCGATAAAGTATGTCCCGCCGGGTGAAACATCGACCCTATGCGAGCCGTTAAAACCGGTCAATCTTTCCGGCTGCCGGCCCCTAAAACCGAGGCGGTAAAAATCGGTACGGGTAGAATCCTCTTTGTGGGCGCAAAAATAGATCATCTGCGTCTCTTGATCCACATATTCGAGCTCGCTGACCGACCAGGGGCCTGACGTCAATTTCTTTTCCGGTCGGTTCTTATCGATCAAGTAGAGGTGATACCAACCGTCTTTGGCGCTCCTGAGCAGCAGCCGGCCATCTTTTAACAGGTAAAAACTACCGGTCTCGAAAAATTCTACCCAGCAGGGCTGCTTTTCCTCGTAGACCAGGTCGATTCGGCCCGAAATTAAATGATATGACAGTATTTTCAGGTGATCCTGGCCGCGGTTCAGCCATTGGAAATAGATTATATCGCTCTGGCCGTTAAAGACCGGGAAAGCCAGGTAATCGTCCCCGGAATCGCCGGGCCATTGTACCCCTTTTTTGTTGCCCAGGTCGATCAGCCCGATCTTGACCCGCGGATTGGGAAACCCCGGTTTGGGGTAGCGCTGCTTTTCTAAGGTCCCATAGACACCGTCGGCATTAAAAATGGGAAATTCCGGCACCCGGCCCTGGTCGAAGCGCATAAATACGATTTTTTGGCTATCCGGGCTCCACCAGAAAGCCCGGTACCGGGTCTGCCGGCCCAATATCTCTTCGTAGTAAATCCAGGAAGCATACCCATTCAAGATCGATTCGCTACCGTCCTCGGTCAGGGCCGTGGTCAGACCGGAGGCGATGTCGTAGACATATAGGTTTCCCGACCGGGTAAAGGCGAGCTTGCGGCCATCGGGAGAAAACTTTGGGTTCTCTTCCACACCTTCGGTGCGGGTCAATCGCTCGTATTTCCCGTTTTTCCCCTCGGACCGGGAGAACAGGTAGATATCGCCAGCGGTGACAAAAAGGAAACGGCTCAAATCTTTTGTCCGCTCAGCGGCCAAAAGACCGGGGGCATTTTCCCCCAGCAATTCTTTGTATCGATCCGGATCGAGCACCGGTACGGCTTTGCCCGTGGCTGCCGCTACTTTAAAGAGCTTACCGTCCTTTTCCTGGTAGTAATGGTCGTCATCGCACCATTCCTTGACATCGGGATTCGGGGCGAGCAATTTTTCGCCCTGGTTTAAGTAAGCCTGCTCGAAAGATAAATCTTTTAATGCCCCGGCCCAGGCCAGGCCACCTAGACACACCATGAATACTATAAAAATTCTTTTCATTAATCGATCCGGGACAGCGATTCGTTTTACCGCAATCCTGTCAGGCCCCATTATATAACTTTTCCGGGAAAAATCAAAGAAAAAAGCGGCATCATCCGCCCGGGAAATGATTTTTTAATAAGATTATGATCGATAGATGGTTTTGCTGCGGCAAAGATATTGCCAGGGGGTAGTTTTCGGAGTAAAATAATGGTCTTAGCCAAAAAACGTGGAACATAAGGAGGAAAAATGGTCCCGGTAATGAGAAAGCTGGCGTTGGCAGCGATGGTCTTATTCCTGGTCTGCCCTTTTGGGGCGTGGGCCGGGGAGACCGCCGCGGTAAAAGAACTGAAACCCATCGGGATAGAGGAGGCCCTGGCCTGGAAGAATATTTCCGCACCGAATCTATCCGAAAACGGCGACTGGTTCGCCTATCAATCGACCCCGGTCAAAGGCGACAGCACCGTGGTCATCCGGCAAACGCACAAGGGTGACAAAGAGCACCGCTTCCCGGTCGGCAACAGCGAGCGCGGTAACATCGCTTTTTCCGTGGATTCCGCCTGGGTGGCCTTCTCGATTTCCCCGGCCGAAAAAGAGAAAAAGCAACTGGAAAAAGAGAAAAAACCGCCTATCCTGAAAGCCAAACTGCTCGATTTAAAGACCGGCAAAGAAAGGGATTTCGATAAGGTGCTCGCCTTTGCCTTTGCCAAAGAAAACCCCAACTGGCTGGCGGTGCACAAGAATGCGGCGCAAACGCAGGAGAAAGAACCCTGGAAAGGCTCGGACCTGATCCTGCTCGAGCTCCCTTCCGGTAAAGAGTACAACCTGGGCAATGTGTCCGGCTTTGCTTTCGATAAGAAAGGCCGGTGGCTGGCTTATACCATCGATGCCCAGGGAAAGAGCGGCAACGGCCTGCAATTGCGTAACCTCCAGACCGGGGCGGTCTTGTGCCTGGATAGCGGCGCTTACAGCTACGAGAAATTGACCTGGACGGAAGATGGCGACGGGCTGTGCGTGCTGCGCGGCCAGGAGGACAAAGATTACGAGGGCAAGCTCTATTCGGTGCTCGGTTTTAAGAACTTTCTCGGCACTGGGCCGCAAAAATTCCATTTCGACCCGGCGGCTAGCCAGGGTTTCCCGGCCGGCATGACCATCAGCCCGGAACGGGCGCCCGACTGGACCAAAGACTTGCAGGCCATCCTGTTTGGCATCCATAAAGTGGAGAAAAAAGAAGCCAAAGAAGAGCCCGCCGCTAAAGATAAAGCGGAGAAAGCCAAAGAGGGTGGTCAGAAAGAAGCGCCCGGTACTGAGGCCCAAAAGGAAGCGCCGGTAGAGGAAAAAGAGATACCGGACCTGGTGCTCTGGCACTGGAAAGATAAGCGTTTGCAGTCTCACCAGCAGAAAGAAGCGGAGCAGGACAAGACCTTTAGCTTCCTGTGCGGCTATTGGGTAAAAGAGAAGAAATTCGTCCGCCTGGCCGATGACTCGCTACGGGAAGTGGAGGCCATGCCCCGGGGCACCTGGGCGCTGGGCTACGACCGGCTCAAATACCAATGGCAGGGAAACCTGGATGGCCGCAATTATACCGATATCTATATCGTGGACATGAAGAGCGGCCGGAGGCGGCTCGGTTTAGAGAAGTGCCGCTGGTTCTACCAACCCTCGCCGGACGGCCAGTACCTGCTCTTCTATCAAGCCGGCCATTTTTACACCCTGGAGATGAGCAGCGGGAAAGCCGTTAATATCACCAGCGGTCTGAAAACTTCGTTCATCGATGCGGACAATGACCAGAATATCAAAGACCCGCCCTGTCAACCGCTGGGCTGGACCAAAGACAGCCGCTCGCTGCTGCTCTATGACGGCTGGGATACCTGGAAAGCACCGGCCCGGGGCAATGGGGGAACCAACCTGACCGGGTGGGGCAAGCAAAAAGGTATCCGCTTCTTAGAGCGATTCACGCTCGATCCCGAAGAGAAAGGCATTGACCTGGCCAGCCGGCAATACTTCAGGGTATTGGAAGAAAAAACGAAAAAGGGCGGCATTGCCCGCCTGGACCCGGGCCGCTCCTCAGCCCACAGCCTCTTTTTCGACGCTGCCTCTTATGAAGAGGTGAAAAAAGCCAAAAAAGCGGACATCTACCTGTACACACGCGAAACCTACCAGGATTTCCCCGACTACTATGTGGCCGGGCCATCCCTGGCCGGCGGCAAAAAAATCACCGCAGCCAACCCCCAACAAAAAGATTACCGGTGGTGCAGCGGCACCCGGTTGCTCGATTACCAGGGCGACAAAGGCGATAACCTGCAAGCGGCCCTGTTTCTCCCGGCCGACTATCAGCCGGGTAAAACCTATCCGACCATCGTCTACATCTACGAGAAACTCTCCGATTCATTGAATACCTATTCCTCTCCCCGAGTCGTCGGCTTCAACCGCACCGAGTACACCAGCCGGGGGTATGCGGTCTTGTACCCGGATATCAAGTACCAGCTCAACGATCCCGGTATGTCGGCCGTCTGGTGCGTGCTGCCGGCAGTCAAGGCGGCCATCGCCACCGGTATCGTGGATAAAGAGCGGATTGGGCTGCAAGGCCATTCCTGGGGCGGGTACCAAACCGCCTTCCTGGTCACCCAGACCGACACGTTCAAGGCGGCTGTGGCCGGTGCGCCGCTGACCGACATGATCAGCATGTACAGCTCGATCTACTGGAACGCCGGCATAGCCAACCAGCAACTGTTCGAGAGCGAACAGGGCCGGTTCACCTCCGGGTACTGGGAAAACATGGAGGCGTATATCCGTAATTCGCCGGTGTTTTTTGCCACCCGGGTCAAGACCCCCTTGATGATTCTCCATAACGATGCCGATGGGGCGGTCGATTGGAACCAGGGCATCGAGTATTTCAACACCTTGAGAAGGCTCGATAAACCAGTGGTCATGCTCCAGTACAAGGGGGAAAACCATGGTTTAAGAAAACTGCCCAACCGCATCGATTACACCTGCCGTATGCAGGAATTCTTCGATCACTACCTGCTATCTAAACCGGCGCCAGGCTGGCTGAGCGACGGGGTTTCGCACCTGGACATGGAAAAATACCTCAAGGAATACCCGGTCAAGAAGACCTAACCAGCGGCAGGTAAAGGTCATCGATGTAACGCTGGACCGAATCGGCCCAGGGGAAGCGTTGAGCAAAGGCCCGCTTCTGCAAGGCCTGGAAAGCCTGGGGCTGGTCGGTATAGACATCTCTCGCTTCCCTGACCGTGTCGATCAGGTTCCGCAGCACTTCCGACCGTGTAACGCCATCGAAACCGAAACCGGTGCCGTTTTTCTCCGTGTGCGGGATGACCGTATCTTTCAGGCCGCCGGTCAGGCGAACCAGGGCCGGGGTGGCGTAGCTCATGGACTCAAACTGGGTGATGCCGCACGGCTCATACTTGCTGGGCATTAAGAAGACATCGCATCCGAGGCTGATCCGGCGGGCTTTTTCCTGATCGAAGGCGATAACTGCCGTGAAGTTCTTCCGACCGCTAAAACTCTTCAAGAACGATTCGTATTCCGGCAGGCCGGTGGCCAGGACAGCCACATCGATATTCTCAATATCCAGGATATGGGCCAGCACGCTTTTGCCATCCACTTCTTCCTTTAAAAGTTGCAATTTCTGCTCCACCGCCCGCCCCACCAGGCCGAGGAGAAAGCCGCTGGGCCGGGGAAAATCTGCCGATAAGCTATCTTTCCATCGCGCCTTTTCTGCCAAAGTCTCTGCCCATTTTTCCTCGCTGGGTGCAAAGGAATAGTTAAACCCGTTCAGGATACCGGTCAGGTCGCCCTGCTCAACCTTGTGCCGGGTTATCCCGTCCAGCCCCTTGCCGCCCTCGAAATAACGCTCCTGGTTTTCCGGCTGGGTGATCTCGCGACAGTAGGTGGGACTGACCGTATTGACCTTATCGGCCAGCTCGATGGCCAGCCGCAGCGGGTTGACACTCTGCCAGGCCGGTCGCGGATCATGGAAGAGCGGCCCGATGCGCGGATCCTGGAGGATCCGCGCCATATCCCAATCCTTGATGGTGGAGATGCCGATATTGCCCTGGTAACCGATATTGTGGATGGTGAGCACGATCTTAGGTGATTTTTTCTCCATCCGCAGGTAACCGGCCAAATAGCCGAGCAGCCAATCGTTGATGTGCACGATAGCGGGATTTAACCGCTCGATCAGGGGCAGGCAGGCAGCGGAGAAAAAGGAGAACCTCAGGGCGTCATCGTAGTAGGCAATTTCTTTGCTGTCGATGTAGATTTCCCGGTAATGCCCTTCAAAATAGGTCTTGTTGGCGATGAAGTAGACCGGCACGTCCCCGAGCCTGCCCTCATAGACCTGGACCTCTTCCTCCTGGCCGTGGAAGTTTAACTTGTAATCCATCGACTCTCGTCCGATCCATTTCCGGTCGATCTTGCCGTAAAGGGGGGTGACCACCGCCACATCGATGCCCTCTTTTTTTAGGGCCGGCGGTAGCTCGCCGGCCACATCGCCGACACCCCCGGCCTTGGAGAATGGCTTACACTCGGCAGCTATATATAGTACTTTCATGGTTGTTTCTCCTGGCCCGGTCCTAGGTATTATGATAATTTTTCCCCGCTAACATTGTTTCTCCTGCTGCTCCTGGGGGTTGATCATCATGTCTTTTTCTTCCGGGCCTTATAGCACCTGCTTCTTATAGCTTAAGAGGAAATGATAGCCCAAAGGCCCCCAAATGTCAAATGACCCGGGACACACGGCAGCGAGCTTGATCGCCGCCTGTATTTTGCGGAGGGAGAAGCGGGAAACGCTCCCATTAGGTCGCGTTTGTCATTGTTGTCTCCGCCTGTACATTGTGGAGACAAGGGAGAGAGCCCGGGAACCTTTGTTAAAAAGGTTCCCGGGTACAGGAAAACATGGATTGCTTACTTCTCCAGGGCTGCTTTGCCTGAAGCTGTGCTGATCTCTATTTTTGGTGTTTCGCCCTCGATTTTAAAGGACTTAACCAGGTATTTTTTGCCGTGTTTGTATATCTCTTCTTCTTTATCGAACTTAAAAGGGGAATCGATTTCTCCCCTCTCTGCCAGGGCGCTGAATTCCACATAGCCTTTCACCGGGTGGCCGTTGTAGTCCAAAAGAACATCGCCGGAAGCAGAAGCCAGGGATAGGTTGAAGGCTGCGGTATCGGCCAATTTGACGCTCACATCCCCGGAAGCGGTTTTAAAATCGCTTTCCCCGGTCAAATGGACATCGGCTACCTTTAAATCGCCGCTGGCTGAAGCAGCTTTAATGGCCCCTTTGGCTTTCTTTAATACGATGTCGCCGGAAACGACCTTCAGGGTGATAGCTCCATCGAGATTGCCGGCTTCGATATCGCCGCTGACGGTTTTAACCGTAATGGTGCCGGTTAGTTTTTCGGCCTTGAGGTCGCCGCTGACGCTACCGATGCCGATCTCGCCGGAGCAGTTGGCGGCAGCGACATCGCCGCTGACAGACTTGATTTCCAGGATACCCTTACAATCGGTGGCTTCCAGGTCACCGGAAGCGGTTTTCACAGTGATATTGTTCTGGATGCCTTTGGTAGAAAAATTCCCGGAGGCAGAATTGAATATGATGATTGTCCCCTTGGGTACCCAGATTTCCAGGGTGGAATCGTTGCCGATCGAGAACCTGGAAACTTTTTCGCGGATGGCCAGTACATCCCCTTCCTGGGAGATGGCGGACTCGCCGAATTCTTCTTTTAGATCCGCGGGTACCTGGACCCTGATTTCACCCTCTTTGCCGGCCAGGACCTGGGCGTTGGCACTGACGGTATCGATCTTCAGTGTATTTTTGGCAGGAAATGTCCGGGTAATCGGTTTATCCCCGGCGGAAAAAAGGGGAGAAACCATGAAGCATACAGCCAACATACAGATGATAATGACTTTTTTATTGATCATGTTGTCCTCCTTTAAAGGGTCTATTTACTCTTTTTTAAGTAGACGTTGCCGTTAATGGTTTTGATTTTGATCTTGTGCTTGCCGTCTTTGACAGTACCACTAGCGGTAATAACTTTTTTAAAGTTGTGGCCTTCGTCTTCGAATTTGTCGCCGACACTCTGCTTGAGATCAAAGTCGCTGTAAATCTTGTATTTATCGCCCTGATCTTTGGAGAGGCCCAATTCGATTTGGATATCCATGGAAAGACCGTCTGGTACAGTTAGTGTGACGTCTCCACCCATGGACGTGAGAGACACATGCCGGTCACCCTGCTCGGGATTCCCGGTCATAGACACTTCGACATCGCCGCCCATGGTGGTGGCCTCTACCCAGCCGTCGATACTATCGATCTTGATTTCTCCACCCATGGTCTTGGCTTTGATGAATTGCCTGGCTGAACGGACGCGGATCTGGCCGCCCATGGTATGCACGTCGGCCCCATTGAGCGCCTCGCTGATATTGATGTCGCCCCCCATAGTGGAGATGCGGGTCTCTTCTGAATTACTCTTCCCATCACGGGATTTGACATTGTTGTAGACCACATTACCACCCATGGTGGAACCTTCTACATCGCCGCTGACATTTTCCAAAAGCACGCGGCCGCCCATGGTCTTGACCCGGCCATCCAGGTCGGAATCTTTGAGCACGATCTCGCCGCCCATGGTCTTGAAATCGATGGTGCCTTTGAGCTTACTGAAATCGAGATCGCCGCCCATGGTCTTACCTTTAATGGTGCCTTCTACCCCGGTAATACGGACATCGCCACCCGCGGTCTTGATATCCAGGTTAAATTTCTCCGGTACAGTAACCTTGAAATCGACCCCTTTCTTACCGGTAGAACCTGAATACTGAATATGTACACCGGTCTCGGTCTTTTCAAGCTTTAAATCCTCATTTTTAATGGGACTACCTTCTGTTTCTGCCTGGATTTCGACACGCAACTGTTTCATCCCGGTTATCTCGATAGAACCGCCGCTTTTAATGTCTATCTCCAGGGTTTGCCCGGCTGTTACCGGCACTTCTTTCTTCACGGTTTGCCCCTGGACATTCAACGCCACCATCCAGAGGATTAAGAAAAATACTAAAATCAATTTTTTCATGCTGTCCTCCAACATTTCGGTTTCTGGAACCCTATCGAATTCCACCCCTATGATATGATAAAAAACTCGCCATTTCGCCCGGAATTGAAATTTAGTACCCCGGATGGGGTTTGAAATTGTAAATCGCTACTTTTTCGGTTTACCGAAAAGGGAGAATCGGTCTTTTTTCTTCTCCTCTTCGGGGAGAAGCTCCAACAGTTTCTTACGGGCCAGGGCATGGTCGGGATTGACCGATAATACCTTGCGGAAGAAACCTTCGGCCCGCTTGAGCTGATTTTCGGACGAGTAAAACACCCCCAGGGCAGCCAGGGTTTCTTCGTTCCAGGATTCGAGCTCAAGGGCACGCAGGAGATTTTTTTCCGCTATCCGCTTTAAAGAGGGGACATTCATCTGGCACAAACCGAGGAGCAAGAAATAAGCGGCCTTATCGTTTTGCAGCTTAACCGCTTCATCGAGCAGCACCACTGCCTCCCAGTACTGTTTCTGGGTGTAAAGGGTTTTTGCTTTCCGGTACAGGGTGCGGGCCCTATCGGCCTGGCTTTCATTGATAATATCGGTTTGGCCGACCGAGCGGTGTTCCCGTTCCAGGTAGCCCCGGCGCTTTTCCTCATGGCTCATTAAATCGTAGGCTTTATTAATTTCCGAAAACACAAAATTGGCTTTATCCTTTATCTCCGGGTCCGGTGCCCGGGTCACCCGGTCGGGATGGTATTTCCTGGCGAATTGGAAATAGACGTTTTTGATGGCCTCCGTATTGGCATCGTTGGGCAGTCCGAACAACTGGAAATAATCGATTTTCCCGGTACGCAGCTTTTCGTAGAGGTCGAGTATCTCTTCGATGTTTTTATCAACCTCTTTGTCCTGGGTGGCTTCGGTAAAATCCACGATATTCAGCAGATAGAAAAGGGTCATGTATTGCCAGAAGGTATCTTCATTTTCACCCAATTCGGCGATAATGTGCTCATTGGAAAGGTTCTTAAAATTGGAAACCTGGCGGTAAAAGTGGATTATTTCCTGGGGGAAATGGGCAGAAATGGCCGGCGGGATGGGGGAGAGCCGGGGCGATTGGTAATAAAATTTGTTCCTGAAATAGGAGAGGTTCTTTAACTTCTTCACACCTTCGATCATGACTTCCGGTAATTCGATGATAAAGTTACTGTCCTCCGGCACACGGGGTATTTTGGCCACGAAACCCCATTCCCCGGAATTGAATGTGAAGAGCGAGATAGCGATGGTGCGGAGTTGAAGTAAAAGCCCCTGGTAAATGTCCTGTTGATTTAATATCTGGCTCTGCACCAATACTTTACCGACCCTCTCCCTTTTACCTTCCATGAGCTTATGGATATTCCAGAACCGGGCCCGGTCGATTTTTCCCATCTTAAAGAGTATCTCCCCCAGCCGCTCCTGGATAACATTCGTCCGGGCAAATATGAGATTGCCTTCCTTGAAATATAGCACCTTTTCCACGCTATCTGCCCGGAAGAGCAGCTCACCGCTCATTTTGTCTTTGGCTATCCGCCTCAATGACAGAGGCACCGGGTATTCGGCAATTTTTTTCCACATGTTCATTTTTTATCTATTAATACACCAAATTGTAATTTGTGTCAATTTGATATTGTTTTATTATAGCAACAATTTTGTATTAATGTCAATCGGATGGAGAAAATTTTCCTGGGGAATTCTTCCTTTTAAGCAGTACTTGCATCCGGGCAAACATCTCTTCGGTCGTGACCTGCGAGGTGCCGATCTTTTCCACCACGATAGAAGCGGCCGCATTGGCCAGGTATATAGCCTCTTTCAGGCTGGCGCCGCTGACCAAAGATAGGGCCAGGACCGCCACCACTGTGTCCCCGGCACCGGTAACATCGTAAACCTCCCGCCCAACTGCCGGCAGATGAAACACCCGCTTGCCCTTTTCGGCAGCCGTCATACCCCGGTCTCCCCGGGTGATAACGGTAAACTGGGTTTGGTACTTGCGGCCGATCAGCTTGACCGCCTGGGCCGCATCGTAATCGTTATCGATTCTCCGGTTAACGATCATTTCTGCCTCTTTCAGGTTGGGGGTAATGCCGGTAATACCCCGGTAAAGATGGAAATTGGGCGGTTTGGGATCGACCAGGATCGGGATTTGCCGCCCTGCGGCTATGGCCTTTAAGCTCTCCATGATACGGCCGGTCAGCGTGCCTTTGGCATAATCGGAGACCACGATTCCAGCCAGTTTCTCTCTATCGATCTCTTTTATCTTTTGCAGGACGGCTTCCTCGAGCAGCGGTGCCACCTTTAGTATATCTTCGCGGTCGATGCGGACCACCTGCTGGGTATGGGCGATCACCCGGGTCTTAACCACAGTGTTGACCAGGTGCGATCTTAAAACGAAATTGTGCTCCGGCTTTAACCGGGAAATTTCTTCGGCGAACCGGTCGTCTCCGGTTATCCCCAACAGGATGCCGCAAGCACCAAGCTTATCGATGTTGACCGCCACATTACCGGCACCGCCGGCCCGGGATTCTTCGGTCTTGACTTTGACCACCGGCACGGGCGCTTCCGGGCTGATGCGGTTGACATCGCCGAAGATGTAGCGGTCCAGGATCACATCGCCAAATACCAATATTCTTTGGGAATGGAATTGGGAACAAATCTCCGCCACCCTCTTCAGGGTCATCATTGTTCGTCCCCTTTATTCATCCGCAGGTTCTTGCCCGCCGGTCTTACCGTCGCTTCTTCCTTAACCCCGCCGGTCGTAATCTCCCCGGGCAAGCGGATAAAAGGAATAGCCAGGAAAAAGAAGAGGAGGAATTTGATCTCCGAATCGCCGAAATTGTACTCGAATAGGCCGGCGGTCAGAAACCCGATAAACATGAAGAAGACGGACAGGAAGACCTGTTTTAAAAGACCGGCGCTCCGGCGGATACCCTTGATCAGCTCGACGAAAATGGCGATGAGTGCCAGCAAGAAGGCGATCAGGCCAAGAATCCCCCGCTCGGCCAGCACCTGCAAAAAATTGTTGTGTAGGTGCGGGTTGGAGAGCTGGGCTTCTGCCGGTTTGTACCGGTCGTACACCTGGTCGATATTGTTGGGCCCGACACCGGTCAACGGGTAATCGGCGGCGATAGCCAGCCCGACGCGCACCATGTAGACCCTATCCTGGTTGGTGGCATTATGCAGATCAAAGATCGATACCAGGCGGCCCTTAACCGGACCGGGCAAAAACAGGCCGAGGATAATAACGGCTGGAATGGCCGCATACAGGATTTTGGGCCGAAAATAAACGATGAAGAGACCGATAGCCACAAAGACACCGACCCAGGCCGAGCGCGTCAGGGAGAGAAGGATGGCGGCCAGGATAACTACCAGGCTAGAAGCCAGGAAAATTTTGTTCTTTTTATCTTTCTCATAAAAGGAGAAGACAAAAAAGAATATAAAGGTCAGCATCAACAGCCCGGCGTAGGTCATCCAATGGGAAGTCAGGCCGCGCAGCCGGTAATCCAGGGAGACCCCACCGGCTTTCAGGGCGGTAAAAATACCGATCAGGGCAGAGACACAAGCAGAGGCCAGGACAGCTATAAGCGACAGTTTGAGCTTTTTAAGCGAATCGATCACCGCCAGTACCAGGGGAATGAGCAGAAAAATAAAAAATTCCTTGTTATCCTTCAGGCTCCTTATCCGGTCAATGGAAAATAGGGTCGATACAAGGGAAAAGAAGATAAAAATCAGGAAGTACTTAAAGTAGCCGGGCAAAGCCGGGATGCGGCTGCCTTTGAGCAATGAAACGATCCAGGTGATGAGCAACAGGCTGAAGAAGATGTAGCAGGCAGCGATAGAGAGATCGATGGAGAGCAAGAGACCCAACAGCAGGTAAACGGTAAAATTACTGGAGATATCGAATAATGGCTTCATAGGTTTCATCCACGGTAATGTTTTTCATACACATCATTGTATCATATTGACAACCCCGTTGCGAACAGGGCCGGCAAGCGAGGTCTTGCTGGAGCAAGGTGACCTGGCTTTGACGCCAGGGGCCGCTCACCGCCGGGATATTGGGCCCATATAGGGCCACTATCGGCGTGGCGGTCAGCGAGGCCAGGTGCAGGGCCCCCGAATCTACCCCGAAATAAACGGCCGCTTTCGATATAACATACAGGGTCTCAAGAATAGAGAGGCGGCCGGTCAGGTCCCTAACCCGCAGGCGCTCCTGGAGATAGTTCCCCCGCTGCCGCTCCGCTTCGGTATTCCCGATTAAGAGCACCTCTACCTTGCAGTCCGGGCATTGGTTCAACTTCTCGATCAAGGAAAAGAAATTTTCTGTACCCCAATCGCGGAACCGGTTCCCGGCCCCAATATGCAATACGATTTTTTTTCGGCCATCGACCGCCTCCTTGACGTTTTCGGCCACCCGGGTCTCATCGATGGGAATCTCCGGGTAGACGGGGATTTCTTCCGCTTTGATCGGGATACCGAGCAAGGTCAGCAGCCTGGCCTGGTTGAAAACCGAATGGGTAAAACCGGGGCCGATCTTCCTGGGGATCAAGCGGTTGTACGCCCAATTGCGGTTGGGGGTGTGATAGCCGATGCGGATTTTCGCCCCGGTCAACCGGGTCAGGAGAGCTGCTTTGGGACCGGAATGAAAATCGACCACCGTGTCGATACCAAGCCCCCTGATCTCGCGCCTAAAGCGGAAAATATCTTTTAAGCCCATCTTGAAGGGGACAGTCAATACTTGATCAATGCCCGGGACCAGGGCGGCCGCTTCCCGGAATTTTTCCTCGACCAGGTAATAGATGCGGCTGTCCGGGAAATGCCGCCGATAAATCTGCACCGCCGGTATGGTAAAGATGATGTCCCCGAGCAGTCTTAAACGGATAAACAGGATATCTTCCATTGGGCTTTCTTAGAACCTGTCTTCCCGTTAGTCCCCTTCCTTGATCGCTTCATCGATCAGCATGATGGGAATGCCGTCACGGATGGGATAGGTGCAGCGGCACTGGGCGCATCTTAAACCGAATCGGTCTTTCTCGTATTCGATCAACTCGATTTCCTTCTTACATGCCGGACAAACCAGCATATCCAGCAGTTCTTTTGAAATGATATCCTTGTCCATGTTTTTCCTTTTAATGGGCCATTTTCTCACCTTTGCCCGCATAAGTCAATAGGCCAAAATCTAACTCATCCGGTTGGTTTTGGGAAGGGGTCTACAATCTCGAACGCGAGCGAATTCGTAGGAGCCAGGCGCTTCATGATCGAACGAAACTTAGGAAGGCAATTCTGCTCCGACCCTAGCCACCGCATAATTAAGGCGGTGGCTACAATTGGAATGCGACTCAAAGGA
>Ga0315287_10000277_pt1 | contig 44860 bp, 39 predicted proteins | sample YL17G11_0_MG_FD_205037 | JGI IMG/M metagenome (GOLD analysis project Ga0315287, IMG submission 205037) | Sediment microbial communities from Yellowstone Lake, YNP, Wyoming, USA - YL17G11_0 | ecosystem: Environmental > Aquatic > Freshwater > Lake > Sediment | place: USA: Wyoming | collected...
CTGCCAGCCAAGATCCGCCCCGATGCTCAAGTGGTTTTTTAACCCTTCGCCGCCGGCAGTATGATTGACCTGGAGAGAAACACCGGGCGTATCGTAGGCCCGGTGAATCAGGGACGAGGGGACGGACTCCGTGTATTTAGTGTGCCGAAAGAATCCGGTCAGGGCCAGGTCGAGGTTCTCGGCCAAATCGACCGAAGCCGTCAGTCCGCTCGTAAGCCGGCTCGTTTTCTGGTATTCGTTGAAGGTGTAGGAGTCAGGGTTGGCAATCCGGCGCAGAACGCTCGGATTCGCGCTGAACCAGCTCAAGTTGAGGCCTTCGGCGTTCTCGTTGAAAAAATCCGTCCAACCGAGAACGGCCGTCAGTTTCACGGACGGGGCCGCATCGAAATGGAACTTGCCGTAGAAATTGTCGGCCCAGTATTTCGTATGCTGGCGGTAGCCGTCGCTCGTCAAACCCGAGCCCGAAATTCGATAATTCATCGGGCCGACGGTGCCGCCGGCTTCGGCCTGGCCTTTGTAAAATCCGAACGAGCCGGTCCCGAGATATCCGGAGGCGGACAGCGGCGTCGATCCGCCGTCGCACGTCAGGATGTTCAAAATTCCGCCCGAAGAGCCGCTGCCGTAAAACGCCGCGGCGGGACCTCGGAGGACTTCGATCCGACGGACCGTCGCCCAGTCCACGTCATAGAAGTCCGAGACAAAGCCCGAAGGATCGTTGAGCGGAATCCCGTCCACGATGGCTTTGATGCCCCGCGTTCCGCGTTCGGTCAGAATGCCCTGGCCGCGGATGGAGAGATGAACGCGTTCTCCGTCGGCCTGGTTGTCCACTTTGACGCCGGGGACGAGCTTCAGGGCTTCATCGATCGCGAGCGTCCGCGGCTGGCTCAGCAGAATCGAAGTGTCGACGACCGTCGTCGCGGCCGGATTCTTTTTGAGGGGAATCTCGACGCGCGGCGCGGTCACGGTGATCTCCACGGTCTGAGCGGCGACCTTGGGGTCCTTTTTCTCGGTTTCCTGTTCTCCGGATTTCGCCTTCACCGCGACATTCGATTTCTCCGTATCCTTCGAGACGGGGGGGGACGCCGAAGACGGTCCGGGCGGAAGAAGCAACAAACCAAGAACAACGCATAAAATCCACGAGGGTTTGGAAAATGATTTCATGATAAAAATATCTCCTTTTTAAGTTAGACACAACCGAAAAGAGAATTCTTCCATCCGTCCGCTTCCGTTTTTCCGGTTTTTCCGGTTCCTTGACAGGACTTCCGGCCGGGGCTACATTGACGCCGTGACGCCGAATCATTTTTCCGAAACGGACGGAGGGCGCGGGGTTCTTTCCGTCGAACAGGAGCGGATTCTCGTGTCGGCCGCCCGGAACGGCGAACCCCAGGCGGTTCGGGAGCTCTATCAAGCCTACCGCGGGCCGATCTGGACGCTGATCGTTTATATGGTCGGAGATCCTCTTCAGACGCAGGATGTCCTTCAAAACGTCTTCATGAAAGCGTTCCGGGGACTTAAAAGCTTTCGCTTTCAATCCCGTTTTTTCACTTGGATCTACCGGATCGCCCTCAACGAATGCCGGAACCATCGGCGGAAACGGGATATTCCGCATGTGCCGCTCGAGGCGATCCTCGGCAGCCGCGACGAAATCGATAAAACGACCGTTTCCGAGGAATCGGAAGCGTATAAAACCATTCTTCGGGAGGCCGTGAAACGCCTGCCGGAAAAAATGCGGGAAGTCATCCTCCTCAAGTACCGGGAAGATTTGTCCTACGAGGAAATAAGCGGGATCATCGGATGCGCGCCCGGAACGGTGGCCTCGCGATTGAACCGCGCCCTGGCTGCCCTCGAAGAGCGACTGAAGCTCCACGGATTCACCTCCGCGAAATCTGACTTGGGCAGGCCCGTAAGCGTACTTTTGGAAACCGGGAGTACCGGCAAAGCCGCACTCTCGGAAACCAGGAGTACTGGCAAGGCCGCACTCTCGGAAACCAGGAGTACTGGCAAAGCCGCACTCTCGGAAACCAGGAGTACTGGCAAGGCCGCCGGTCCCCGGAGCGGGGAATTCGCTCTTCATCCACGGACAAACATCCGTGAAAATCCGCGAAGGGGATTAAAACCCTCCAAGGAGCAAGGAAAATGAGTCCCCGGTGTTATGTTCTTCGCCGAAATTTTCTGATCCATCTCGAAGGCCGGATGCGGACGCCCGAGGCGAAGCGCTTGGAGGCGCATCTCGGCAAATGCCAACCGTGCGGGAACCTGTACGCAAGGATTCAAGCCGGCGACCGGATCGGGCGCGAATTCGCCCGGCTGGGCCCGGATTTCGTTCCTCCACCGCCGGAATTCGAGGAGATCCGAACAAAGATCATATCGGATACAGGCGGGATAGGCCGCGCGATTCGATTCCGGATGAATCCCCTCCGGGCCTTGGCCACCCCGCTGGGGGCCTGGATCCTTGTCGGCCTGGTTTTCATCCAAGCGGTTCTCTTGGTTGTCTCCAACCGGAAAACGATCTTTCCCGGAAAAGACCCCGGACTCACCGCCACCGCCCGGACCTTCGCCGGCTTTCATCAGCTTCGCATTCCGGAGTTCCCCTCCAACACCAAAACGAACGTCTTTACGGAGGGCTTCGTCCGCGATGTCTATTTTGACGAGGTAGAAAAAACCCTTCATTTGAAACTGGTGGATATGGCCCAAAATTCGGAACCATTCGTTATCTGCGAAATCCGCCGGCCGGGCGGGATGACCATCCCGCGGGAAGGCAGCCGGGTCCGTGTTTACGGCACGGCCCGTTTCGATGCCCAGCCCGGCCGCGAATGGCACGAAGTCAATCCCGTCCTGGATGTCGCCGTCCTCAAACGCTGACGGCCTTCTCCCCGGCGGGAAAACTCGGACTCCGCGGCGCAGCGGGGAAAGAAGCGGCTGTCCGTCCACGGAGCGGAGCGTACTCGGCTCAGGCCGGAAAAACTCTCTGGGGTCTGCGGTGGAGGGGATTGACTTGAAGGCACGCAAGGTCTATATTTTGAGGGCTTTCCCGCGACACAGAGAAAAAATGTTCGGAAATATCGGTCTCCCGGAATTGATGGTCATCATGGCCATCGCCCTGCTCATTTTCGGTCCCAAGAAGCTCCCCGAAGTCGGGCGGACCATCGGCAAGGCCATCCGGGAATTCAAGAAATCCACCGACGAAATCAAAGATAAATTCGAAGAACAGATCAGGGCGGAGGATTTCAAGTCTATCCAGGACGACCTCAAGAAGGACCTCCGAGAAGTCGATATCCGAAAGGATCTCATCGAGGATGGGGAAGATCAAAAAAACGCCTGACGAGATGTCTTTCCTCGAGCATCTCGAAGACTTGAGGACTCGCCTCTTCCGGGCCTTCATCTCCATCTTCGTTGCCGTCATCCCAGCCTATATATTCAGCCAGGAGATCTTTCGTTTTCTGGCCAAGCCGCTGACCCAATTTCTCCCCGAGGGCGAAAAGTTGGCCTTCCGGACGCTGACCGAGCCCTTCATGTTATACATCAAGGTTTCGTTCCTGGCGGCCCTCTTCGCCGTCTCCCCCTACGTTTTCTACCAGCTCTGGAAGTTCATCGCCCCCGGCCTTTACCAGAAGGAAAAGAAATACGTCGTCCCGTTCGTCCTGTTCACTTCGGTCTTTTTTCTGGGCGGGGCCGCCTTTGCTTATTACATCGCTTACCCCTTCGCCTGCCAGTTTTTCCTGAAACTCGGCTCCGAATTCAAGCCTGTCATCACGGTCGACGACTTTTTCGGCCTGACGATCAAAATGCTTCTGGGCATCGGCCTTGTCTTCGAGATGCCGACGTTGATCTTCTTTCTGTCCAAGATGGGTCTGGTCACGTCCCGCTGGATGATCAAGAATTACAAGTACGCCGTCCTGGTCGTTTTCATCATCGCCGCCGTCATCACCCCGACTCCCGACATGATCAGCCAGAGCATTTTAGCCGTCCCCATGCTGATCCTCTATACCCTCAGCATCCTGGTCGCTTTCCTGTTCGGCAAGGAACGGCACGGCCGAAAGGAACGCCGGGCCAAGAAAAAAGAGGAACCCTCCGGAAACGCCGGATGAGTCATCGACGTCCGACCGCGGAGATTTTTAAATTTTGATTTCCGGACCGAATCCGGGAATCTCACAGGAAACAAGATCATGAAACAATATCGTCTGATCGGCCTGACCGGCTCGAACGGGTCGGGAAAAGGCGAAGCCGCCGCCTTCCTCGTCGCCCGGGGATACTCCTACCGGAGTCTGTCCGACATCATTCGGGAAAAGCTCGCCTCCGTCGGCCTCGCCGCCAACCGGGATAATCTCATCGCCAAGGGCAACGAGCTGCGCCGGACCGGCGGCCCCGACGTCTTGGCCCGGCTGCTCCTGGGGAGCGTGAACAGCCGGACGGTGATCGACAGCATCCGCAATCCGGCCGAAGTCGAGTGCTTGCGGAAGGAAGACGGATTCATCCTCCTGGCGATCGACGCGCCGGCCGCCGTCCGGTTCGAACGGGTCCGGGCGCGCGGGCGGGACGAATCGGCCGCGACCCTGGCCGAATTCATCCGCAAGGAAGCGGAGGAAATGGGGTCGGACCCCGAGGCCCAGCAGATCCATCGGTGCCTGGAAATGGCCGACGCGACCATCACGAACGACCGCTCCCGCGAAGACCTGCATCGCCAATTGGAGGTTTTCCTATGACCGATCCGCGCATCTCCAAGGAAGACTATTATCTCGGAATCGCCCGGGAGGTGGCCCGCCGGAGCACTTGTTTCCGCCGCTCCATCGGCGCGCTGATCGTCCGTGACGACCAGATCATCTCGACCGGATACGCCGGCGCCCCGCGCAAGACGCGGGACAGCCGGGAACACGGCTTCTGTCTCCGGGACCGGTTGAAGATTCCCCACGGCCAGCGGTACGAACTCTGCCGGAGCGTCCACGCCGAGCAGAACGCCGTCATCAACGCCGCCCGGTCCGGTGTCAGCCTCCTTCGAGGCGATATGTACATCTTCGGCAGCTCTCCCGAGCAGGGCGAGCCGATCAACGCCTTTCCCTGTTTCATCTGCAAAAAGATGATCATCAACGCCGGCTTGATCCGGGTGATCTGCTCCACGGCCGACGGGTCGTCCGCGGTTTTCGCGATCGACGATTGGGCCCGCGATTGGCGTGAAGGAGACATCCTCGATGACACCCATCAGTATGGATGAACGGCGGCCACGCCGAACCGGACCGGCCGCGGCCGTTCTGGCCTTGACCCTGATCCTGACGGCCGGGCCCGGCCGGATTTCCGGGGCGCGGTCTCCCCAGTCCGCCCCCGAAGGCGGGAGTCTGCTCAAGCTTCTCGGAATCGTCGCCTCGCCCGAATCCGTCGATTACGTCGTCCGGAAAACGCCGTTCCAGCTTCATACGCTCCTGACCGAACAGCGGCACACCAAGACCTGGACGCTCAGCGACCGGATCGCCAAGGATACCGAAGGCGGCCTGCGGATGCTGTTCGGCGTCGACGATGACATCGCCGTCAAGCTCGCCGCACTCGCCCGCGAAGCGGCGGACCTCTCCCGGCTCCGTCTCCTGGTCGAGTCTTTCGAGGAGGCGATCCTCGCCCGCCGGAAAATCTATATCTACGGCTGCGGAGCCACCGGCCGGCTGGCGAAACAAGTCGAGAGCGCGTTTTGGCGGCCGTTCTGGAGCCGGGTCAAAGCCGACCGCGAGATTTGGAAAAAATGCCTGGACCGCCTCGACTCAGCCGTCGAAAACGAATTGACCGGGGAGATGACCGGCGCGGATCGGGCCTTGATCAGTTCCCTCGAAGGGTTCGAGGATCTTCAGCTCATCGGCCGTCTCCAACTCCATGACCGGGGGATCAAACCGGGCGATGTCGTCGTCGCCGTGACGGAGGGCGGAGAAACATCATCGGTTATTGGAACGATTCGAGCGGCCCTCGACGACCTGAAAGCCGTCCCGGGCTTCAGTCCGCTCGAAAGCCGGAAAAAGCTCTTTTTCGTCTATAACAATCCGGACGATCGGCTCCGTCCTTTCGAGAGAAGCCGGACCGTCATCGACGAGCCCGGAATTACGAAAATCAACCTGGCCACCGGCCCCCAGGCCATCACCGGATCCACCCGGATGCAGGCAACCACGATCGAAACCTTCGTCGTCGGAAGCGCCTTGGAAACGGCCGTCGAGCGGGTTCTTCGGTCGATCCTGAATAAAAAAGAGATGGCCCGGCTCGGGTTCGCCGTGGAGACGACATTGGAAGGCCGCCTCGCCGCGTTCGCCCCGCTCCTCGCGGAAATCAAGCGGAACGCCGCGGAGATCGGCCGGTTGACGGACCTGGAGGCGAAAGCTTATGCCTCCGGCCGGTTCTCGACTTACTTTGCCGGAGAGGGACTGATCACGGTCTTCATTGACAGCACCGAACGGAGTCCCACCTTCCGCCTGTACCCCCTGGATACTGTCCGAGAACCGAAACGGAAATGCTGGATTCAGGTTTGGACGAACGCCGCCGAGCCCGCCGCGGCCTGGAAGGCTTTCCTCGGCCGCCCGTTCCGGGGACTGGACCCTCAGCTCTATCGAAGACCGTTCGAAATGGAAATTGACGACGTCTACCTCAAGGAAAAAGCCCTTCTGAGCTTATCCCGCGCCGGCGACGATCAGGCCGGGCTCTACGATTTTTCCTCCGGCGGAACGAACGCGGCAAGACGGGCGCCGAAAAAAGGAGACGTCGCGGTCCTGACTTTGATCGGTCCCGAGGTCGAGGAGAGCCGAAACCGGGATTCATCGTTCGCCCGGTTCGCCAAACTGGCTGTCGACGGCGGGGCCGGATTGAGCGTGATATCGATCCAGGATCGTCCAGCCGGGACAGGCCCGTCGATCGGGCCTTTGGCGATTACCGCCGCCGGCGGCGCTCTGACCGTCCCGAACGTCGATGTCCGGCTGACGGTCTCCTCGAACAACGACCCGATGCGGATCCGCGCGCAGATGGCCCTGAAGATGATCCTCAACGCCCATTCCACGGCCGTCATGGCCAAGCTGGGTAAGGTGATCGGCAACACCATGACCAACGTCAGCCCCTCAAACCTCAAGCTGATCGGGCGGGCGACATATCTCATCCAACTTCACGTCAACGATATTCTTGGAAAAACGGAATGGGTCCGCCTCTTCGGCGCGCGCCGGCCGATCTCCTATGGTGAGGCGAACGCCGTCCTTTTCGATTCCATCGCCTTCATGAAAGACCAGGCCCAGGACGCGGGCCAGGCGGCCGAAGTCCCGCTTTCGATTGTCCGAATCCTGGAATCGTTCCGGAATAAGACCAAGGTCACGGCCGAGGAAGCCTTGGCGATCGTTCAAGAAAAAGGATTAGCCACATACCTGGCCGGGGCGGCGACTCCTGTCATCCTCGTTCCTTGAGGACGGCCCTCCGCTTTTCGAGCCGCGGACGGCCGATTTCCGAAGATTATCCGATCGGGGGAACGCTGGTCATCCCAAAACAAGGGCTGATCGTCGGGCGGCGCTCTTTCCGGGGCGCCCTCTTTTCCGGAACCTTGGGTTCGGTCCGCGGCTGGGGATAAATGAACGTCTCGCCCTCGAAATTCCTCATCACGACCTGCTCGTCGGAAATCGACTGGACATATTTCGGAAGAACGGGGATTTTTCCTCCGCCTCCGGGCGCGTCGATGCAAAAGTACGGAACGGCCAAACCCGAGGTCCAACCCCGCAGGGATTCCATGACCTCGAGTCCTTTTTCGACCGTTGTCCGGAGATGGTCCGTGCCGCTGACATAGTCGGCCTGGTAGATGTAGTAAGGCCGGACTCGGGCCAAGAGCAATTTCTGCATTAGCCGCCGCATGACCAGCGGATCATCGTTGACGCCCTTGAGCAGGACGGTCTGACACCCGAGCGGGATTCCGGCATCGGCCAAGAGGCCGAGGGCCTTCATCGCCTCCGGGGTCAGCTCGTCGGGATGGTTGAAATGGACGTTGACATAGAGCGGATGAAATCGGCGGAACAGGGCCGCAAGTTTCGGGGTGACCCGCTGAGGCAGGAAGCAAGGCACGCGCGTCCCGATCCGGAGGATCTCGAGATGGGGCATCGTTCGGAGTTGGGTGAGGATATATTCGAGCCGGACGTCGCTCAGCATCAGCGGGTCGCCGCCGGAAATGATGACGTCGCGGATCTCCTCATGAGCCCGGATGTAATCGAGGCCGTCCTCGATGTAGCGGGGGTGGATCTTGCTGGCGTTGCCGACCTTGCGCTTCCGGGTGCAGAACCGGCAGTAGGACGCGCAACTGTGCGACACCAGAAAGAGAAGCCGGTCGGGATACCGATGGACGATGCTGGGCACGGGAGAATCGTGATCCTCGGACAACGGGTCGGCGACGCCGCTGTTTTCGACCAGTTCGGCCATGTCCGGGACGACCTGGCGGTAAATCGGATCGCCCTTGGTCTTGATCAAGCCGGCGTAATAGGGCGTGATCTGCGTCTTGAAATGGTGGGAAATCCGGCGGACCTCCGTCACGTCGAGATCGAAAGCGCAGGCCAGTTGTTCCGGCGTCCGTAGACTTCCCCGAAGTATCTGCGGCCATTCATCCATGATCCATTCTCCTTCAACCCAATCGCTTGGTAAAAATCACGCGGTCATCGCCCGGGCCGTAAAAATCGGGAATCCGGGCGACTTCGGTATATTTCAAACCCAGGTAAAACCGGCGGGTCGGCTCGTATTTCACCGTGGACGAGGTTTCGATAACCAGCAGGCGGCCGCCCGCTTGGCGAACGGTTCTCTCCAGCCATTCGACAAGCGCCCGGCCATGCCCGCGGCCCTGGGTCTTGGGATCAACGGCCATCCAATAAAGGTCAAACGTTCCCAAGGTCAGGGGAGTCGGTCCGTAAGTCATGTATCCGGCGGCGGCGCCTTGGTCGTCCGTGACGACGACGACGTTGTAGTCCCTCTGGCTCGGCTGATCAAGATAGGCATCGATCAATTCGGCGGCCACCTGGATTTCATCCGGGCGGAAAAAGCCTGTCGCCTCAATCAGAGCGAGGACCGTCGGGCGGTCGGCGCGGGTCATCGGACGAATCATGATTTCTTTCTCCGTCGCCTGGCTTTTTCGATCATTTGCTTCCAAAAGGCCTTGTATTCGACCCCGGCCGCTTGAAGCGCCCGGGCATACCCGGCATTCAAGCTGATATCGGGATTGGGATTGACTTCGAGGATGAAGGGCCGTCCTTTTTTATCCACCCGAAAATCCACCCGGGCGTAATCGCGGCATTCGCAGGCTAGGAAAGCGTTGACCGCGATCTCCTGGAGCTTGGTCCGCAGGGCGTCGTCGATTTTGGCCGGACAGATCGGCGGCGTGGACTGGAAGAGGACGTCGTCCGTCAGCCACTTGGCCGCGTAACTGCAGATGGTCGGCTGGCCTTCCGGCAGGCCGGTAAAATCGATTTCGCTGACCGGCAGGGCTTCCGGCTTCTCCACGTCCATCACCGCCACGTTGAACTCCCGGCCTTCAATGAAGGCTTCGACCAGGGCGGGCTCGGAGAACACGTCCTGGATGTGGTGGAGCTGTTTCCGAAGGCCGGCCTCGTCCCGGACGACGGAATCGGGGTGGATGCCGAGGCTGGCATCCTCCGTGTTCGGTTTGACGATCAGGGGGAAGGCGATATCGATTTTCTGGTCGGGCGAATCCGCGAGGACGGCCGCCGCGGTCGGCAATCCGGATGATTTCAAGACCGCCTTGGTCTTGAATTTGTTCAGGCACAGGGCCAGCGTCCGGGAATCGTTGCCGGTGAACGGAATCCCGACGAGCTCCAGGGCCGCGGCGATGTTGGCTTCCAACTGCGCCCGTCCGTGGAACGCCTCGCAGAGGTTGATGAGGACGTCGGCGTTGAGCGTCATCAGCCTCTGCAAAAAATGCATGAAGCTTTTCTGCAGGGGGAGGATAAAGGACGAGTAGCCGAGCTCGGTGACGGCCGTCAGGACTTCCCTGGCCGTCTGTTCGACCGACTCTTCGGACGCCCGGTCGACCTTATCGGCCGTGAGCGGATCGTAGGCATTGAAGGCGATCCCCACGAGCATGTTCCGGTCGGAGCGCCCGCTCATGCCCGGCCTCCCCGCCCGACCAAGCCGTAGCGGATCAGGGCTTCATCCACGACCCGAAGAATGAGATCGTTATAGGAGTACCCGGCTGTCCGGGCGGCCTTGGGCAGACAGGAGTTATCCTCCGGCTTCGGAAGGATCCCGGGAAGGGGATTGACCTCGAGGATGTTCGGCCGTCCTTCTTCGTCGAGCCGGACGTCGATCCGGCCCCAATCCCGAACCCGGAGAACGCGGCAGGTATCGGCGACGATCTTCTCGATCGCGGCCCGGAGCTCGGCGGGAATCCGGGCCGGGCATTGGAAAATCTCCAAAGGTTTATCAGGCGTATCCCAGATCCACTTGGCTTCGTAGGAGTAGATCGGATGCGCGCCGGCCGGCAGGAGGGAGTGATCGATTTCGACGATCGGGAGGATTTCGAGGTGCGGATCGTTCCCCAGGACGCCGACGGTGAATTCCCGGCCGGTGAGAAACCGCTCGATGATGACCGGTTCTTTATAGACGCCCGTAATCTCCCGGACACGCTCGGCGAGCTCCGCGGCCGAAGCCACAAAGGAATTGTCCTTGACTCCCTTGCTCGAGCCCTCGAAGAGCGGCTTGACGATCGCCGGGAGCGGGATGCCGGCGGGCGGCGTCGCGCCGGGCTCGACGATCCAAAAGGCCGGATTCGGAACGCCGCGGTACGAAAGGATTTCTTTGGCCCGCGACTTGTCGAGACAGAGACTCAGCGTCAACGGGTCCGAGCCGGTATAGGGAAGGTCGAGGATTTCACAGAGCGTCGGGATATGCGCTTCGCGGTTAGGACCGACCAGCCGTTCCGAAATGTTGAAGACGAGGTCGGGACGGGTTTCGCGCAGGCGCGGATAAGCGTCCTCGTCGGATTCGATCGGGATGACGTCGTAACGGGAGCGCAAAGCGGCCGCTACGGCGGAAATGGTTTCGTCGGAGTCGCACTCGGCGAGCGCGTCTATCGGTGGAGGTTCGTCGTCATCGACCAGGGTCGCTTCGTCCAAGCGGCGATGCAGAGAGGCGGCCATGCCGGCCTTTGAACTGAAGAGCAAGGCAATCTTCATCGCCGCTCTTCTCAGCCACGCCTCAGATCGAAGTACGTTCCCATCGTCGTGATCATAGTCCGGTTCACATTCTCCACGTGTATTTATAAATCATTCAGGGAAAAAGTCAATAGGGTTTGTCAAGAAAAATACAATTTGTTGGGTTAAACCGAATCCGAACCCCCTATTTCTGGTACTGTCTAGGTCCTGGACATGTCAGCGCATGAACTCGCGGTAAAGATAGCAGGCTTTGGGATCGAGCCTCCGCCGGGAGGCTTTCTCCTCCAGCGCTCGGTAGGGCGACCGGTAGTCGCTCGGCGGAGTTTGGAATAGAAGATAGGCCCCGGCGACGTGGAGATCGGACAGGATCTCCACGGGAACAAGGCGCTCCAGATGCACGACAAGCCCCGCGCCCGCGGCGGCGGCAGCCGCGGCCAAATCTCCGAGAAGTGGAAAATTCCGGAGATCCGCGGCGACGTCCCCGAGAATGTGAATCCAAGCGCCGCGATTCGCCGCTTCTTCCAAGCCTTCGAAAAGAGCCCCGTGGTGATAATAGCCCAGACGGCTTCCGCCTCTCCGGGCATCATGGGCCAGGACGGCGAGCGTGTCCGCGGCGCGGACCGCGGATTTATTCGAAAGATAGATGAACGCTCCGCGTCGAGCTAATTCCCGGACGGCCTCGAGCGGCAACGTCGCGGCCGGCGGAATTTCAGCGAGCGGCCCCTGGTGGAAGTACGCGACCGCGCCGCCGCCTTTTTTCGTCGCGGCGAGTATGAGAATGAAGTCGTCCAGGTCGCGGTGGGCGGCGTCCGAGGTGAACAATTCGGACCCGGCCCGGCCAAGACATTCCAGCTCGAACACGGAAAGCCGGCCGGCGTCGATCAGCTTGAGACGGGCCCTGTGGGCGCGTCGCTCCTTGGCTGCGTCCAGGAGGGCGAAATACTCCGCCTGATCATCGCGGAGAACGAGGTCGCCCGAAAGGAGAGCCTTCTTCCGTTTGTATATTTTCATCGACAAACTCTTCGCGCAGAGTCCTTTCCGATTTCGAAGATCGAATCGGTTCAAGAGTGTACCCCCCACCCTGAACGATGTCAAGAATTCGACGGCCTTTCGGCCGGCGGATTTGAACGCCTTAACCTCTTCCTATATATTAAGGATGAAAATGCCCGATCCGAAGAATTGCGCGGTTTTGTTTTCCGGAGGTCTGGATTCGACGACCGCCCTTTATTGGGCCCGCCGCCGGTATGACGAAGTTTACGCCTTGACCTTCGATTACGGCCAGCGTCATCGGGTAGAAATCCGTTCGGCCCGATGGATGGCCCGTCGCCTCGGCATCCCTCACGCCGTGCTCCGGATCGACTTGCGGCAAGTCGGCGGATCGGCCTTGACCGATCCGGCGATCGCCGTTCCGCGCCACGCCCGCGTTCCCCGCCTCCGCCGGGCGGGCCCTCCGGCGACTTACGTCCCGTTTCGGAACGGCATCCTTCTGGCTGTGGCCGCGGCCTGGGCCGAAGCGCGGGGGATCACCGAACTCGTCTGCGGGTTCAATATCATCGATTCCCCGGAATACCCCGACACCCGTCCGGCGTTTGTCCGAGCCATGGAACGGGCGGTCAACGCCGGAACCAAATCGGCCGTCGGTGCGCCGGCGATGAAAATCCGGGCGCCGTTCCTCGCCTTGAAGAAATCGGATATCATCGGAATCGGGCTTTCGCTCGGGGCGGACTACTCCCGGTCGATCACCTGCTACTCCGGTCTGGAAACGCCATGTGAGGCCTGTTCGGCCTGTCTTCTCCGGGCCCGGGCTTTCAAAGAGATCGGCCTCGCGGACCCGCTCATCGAGCGCCTGGCCAGGGGAGAACGGAAATGAGTTGGACTTTAAAAGTCAGGGACCATTTTTCGGCGGCCCACTTCCTGCGGGAGTATCAAGGAAAATGCGAAAAAGTCCACGGCCACACGTTCCATGTGGAAGTGGAAATCGCCATTGTCGAACTTGACCGGACCGGCCTGGGGATCGACTTCACTCTGATCAAAGCAAAACTGGCCGAGATCCTGCCCGACCACGCCTTCCTCAACGAGGCCTACGCATTCAACCCCTCGGCCGAAAATCTGGCCCGGCAGTTTTACAATGACCTCAAACCGCATTTCCCAGTCCGGGCCGTCACCGTCTGGGAGTCCGAGGATGCCTCCGCAACCTACACTGAAGATCACTGAGATCTTCGCCTCCATCCAGGGCGAAGGGCTGGGCCTGGGACGGCCGACCCTGTTTGTCCGTCTCACCGGCTGCAATCTCCGTTGCTCCTTTTGCGATACAAAGTCCGCTTGGCGGAGGGGGCGGAAAATGACGATCGACGAAATCCTTAGCGCTCTGGCCAAGCAACGCCGGACCTGGCCCTCGGATTGGGTTTGCCTGACCGGCGGCGAACCGTTCGCCCAGGAGATCGATCCGCTTGTCAAGAGGCTCCATCAAGACGGATTTCATATTCAGGTGGAGACGAACGGGACGATTTATCGGGATTGCGGAATCGATTGGCCGACGGTCTCCCCCAAACCCCCTCGGTATGAGGTCGCCGCCGAATTCCTCAAGTCGGCCCGCGAAGTGAAGCTCGTCGTCTCGAAGGAAATGACGTTCGCCGTCCTGGGCCGCATTCGAGCGAGCTTCCCGGCCGAAATTCCGCTGTTCCTCCAACCCGAATCGAACAGGCCCGAAAGCCGAGCCCGGGCGACACGCCTGCTGCGGAGGTCGCTGGCGGAACGTCTCCCGGACGTCCGCTTGGGCATTCAACTCCATCGGATCTTCGGCCTGCGCTGAAATCCGGACTCATCATCGTTCTTTCACGCAGTCGGTTCGACGCAAATTCCCCGCTCCGAAAACTGTCTGAAAGGTCTATAAGCTCGCAAGAATAAATCGTGGGGAGCTTCAGTCGCGAATTCTCCAAAGACGCGTGTCCTGAGTTTTTGCGTCCGGACGAGGAAAATCAGGCGGCGCCATGGACGCGGATGAAATATCGATAGCCCGCCCGGGTCAGATAGACGCCGACCAAAATGACAGCCGCGCCGAAGATCTGACGAGGCCCGAGGGATTCGCCCAGGAAGATCGAGGCGAACAGCGCGGTGAAAACCGGGGTCAGGTTGCTGTACACGGCCGTCCGGGCGTTGCCGACGCGCCGGACCGAGTTGTACCAGATGAGATATCCGAGGACAAGGCTGAACACGGCGGAAAAAACGAGGACGGCCCAGGACTTGAACGAAATGCGGCTCCAGGGAATTCGGACCATCGCCCCCGCGCTGAAGGGGAGATACGCCAACGCGCCGAACATCACCGTGATCGCGGCGAATTTCAAGGGCGACATCCGCTCTAAAAATTCCTTGGAAAAGACCGTATAAATGGACCACAGAAACGTCCCGGCGAGAATCATCAGATCTCCCCGGAAGCCCTCGCTCGAGAGCCGAAAACCGCCGTTTCCGGCGATGACGAGGTAGAGTCCGGCCATGGAAATAAAAATCCCCAGCCAAGCCGCCCAATGGATCCGCTCGATCCGGAACACCCCGCTGAGTAGAGCTACGATCACCGGGGAAATCGAGAGGATGAACGAGGTGTTGGACGCGGTCGTTCGGTTCAATCCGCCGATGAACAAGACCTGATAAAAAGCGTTGCCCATAATCCCGATCAGGGCCAATTTCCACAAATCGCCCCGGCCGACCCGAAAACTTTGGCCTGAGATCTTCAGGAGAAGAACGAACAATACGGCTGTCAGAACGAGCCGTACACCGTTGAATCCCTCGGGAGACATCTCCCGCAGGGCGATTTTTATCAGGGAAAAATTGAGTCCCCAGACAACGATGATCCCGAGCATGAGCACGTCGCTCCAGCCGAAAGCAGCGTCGGGTTTAGGGCGCATGATATTTCCGATGTTGCGGCAGCGCGGAGCGTCGCGGGAAGGCTCGGGGCTTATCGCTTTCTCGACGCGCGCGGACGGGGATAGCCGGCGTCGATGACGGACAGAAGCCCGCCGCGGGCGTTGAATTCCCCGCGGACCGAGGCTTCCACGGGACGGGCCGCCTTGACGACGTCCTCCAGAATCCGGTTGACGACGTTTTCGTAGAAAATACCCAAATTCCGGTAAGCCAGGACGTATTCTTTCAACGATTTGAGCTCCAAACAAGCGCCCCGGGGGACATACCGGATCGTGATCGTCCCGAAATCGGGAAGACCCGTTTTCGGGCAGACCGAAGTGAATTCCGGAATCTCGATCGCGATCTGATAGCCGGGGAACTGGTTGGGAAACGTTTCGATCGCCGGAAGCTTGGCCTTCAATCCGGCTTTCGCCTCTTTTTCGCCATATCCGCTCATGGGGTCCTATCCTTTACTGAAACTCCGCGGACTTGCGTCCATCGATTCCCGCAAAGGGAATTAAATGCTAGGATATGATATCCGAATCCCTTCGGGATGACAATTTTACGCCCCGGAGAACGAAGCCGAGGATCAAAAATAGAATGCCCGCCCTCCGGACGAAGCGGACTTATCTCTATGGCCCCGTACCGTCCCGGCGCCTGGGATTCTCGCTCGGGGTAGACCTCCTGCCGCTCAAGACCTGCTCGATGGACTGTGTTTATTGCCAGTTGGGGGCCGAGGCCGCGACGACGGTGAGGCGGCGGTCGTTCGTCCCGATCGACGACGTCTTAAAACAGATCGAGGAAGTCCTCCGGAGCGGCCGCCGGGTGGACGCCATCACGTTTTCGGGCTCGGGCGAACCGACGCTCCACGCGGGAATCGGCCGCCTCATCAGGAACATCAAACGACGGACCTCCGTCCCGGTGATTGTCTTGACGAACAGCTCTATGCTCAGCCGGCCCGCGGTCCGGCGGGATCTCGCCGCGGCCGATATCGTCGTCCCCTCGCTTGACGCGGTCACCGAGAACATTTTTAAAAAGGTCAACCGGCCGCACGCTTCACTCACCGCGGCCGAAATCGTCGACGGCCTGGCCGCGTTCCGTCGCGGATATCGAGGTCAAATCTGGCTGGAAGTACTTTTCGTCCGAGGGGTCAACGACGGCCGCCCTCATCTTCGAGCGCTGAAAAAAGCGATCTCTCGAATCCGACCCGATCGGGTTCAACTCAATACCGTCGTCCGGCCGCCGGCCGAAAAGTCGGCCCAGCCGCTCGGTCCCGAAGATCTGGAACGGGTGAAGGCGTTTCTCGGCGGAACGGTGGAGATCATCGCCGATTTCAGGAAATCCGATCAAGCGCCGGCCGAAAAAAACATCGCCGACCAGGTTTGGGAATTTGTCCGGCGGCGGCCCGAAACGGCTGACGGAATCGCCCGATCCCTGGGGACGACCGTGGTCGAAGTCCGACGCGCCTGCCGTGAACTTGAAGAAAGAGGCGAGATCCGCCCGGCGGTTCATGACGGCCGGACCTATTATGAATCGGTGTCTCCCGATTCAAAGCCCAAAGCTTGATCGTTCGGTTTCCTGGCGTTCTCGTCGCAATTCTATCTTTCTAAGACGCCGGCCCTCGCTCGCGGAGAATTCCCATTCTCGAATGCGGCCCGGTGAACTCTCGCCCGCCATTCTTCCCATTTTGAGGGAATTATGTTAATCATATCTCTAAGCATTCTGCCCGCCGAAAATATCAGATTTCAACAGGAAGGAGATTAGAATGCTCGAAACGACCCATTTCCCTAAAGCGACCCGATATTGGTCCAACGGGAAAATGTGCGATTGGTCCGATCTCACTCTCCATCCCATGGTTCACGCTCTTCATTATGGAACCTCGGTCTTCGAGGGCATTCGAGTCTATCCTACGGCGAATGGACCGGCGATCTTCCGCCTTCCCGAACACATCGATCGTTTTTTGGTTTCCGCCGGCGTCGCAAAAATGAAAGTTTCCTATTCAGCGAAGGAAATCGAAACGATCATTTTTCAAACCATCCGGGAAAACGCCCTGGAATCCTGTTATGTCCGGCCTCTTCTCTTTTATTCTTACGGCAACCTCGGGCTTGTCCCCAAGGCCTGCCCAGTGGACCTCGTCGTCGCCGCCTGGGAGTGGGGCGCCTATTTCGGCGACTCGGCCGAAGGCGGCTTGAGCGTCTTCCTCGGTCCCTGGCGCCGGCTTCACCACAGCCAGCTCGACATGCGGGCCAAGCTCGGCGGCGCCTATGTCCAATCCATGATCAACGGTCTCGAAGCTCGGGCCCAAGGCGCCCAGGAAGCCCTCTTTCTCAACATCGAAGGCCGGATCGCCGAAGGTCCGGGCGAGAATCTCTTCGTCGTGAAGAACGGCCGGGTTAAAACCAACGAACGGTCCGAATCCATTTTGGAGGGAATCACGCGAACGAGCATCCTCGAAGTCGCCCGCGACCTCGGGCATGAAACCGTCCTCGGGCCGATCACGAAAGAGGAATTGATCGAGGCCGACGAGGCCTTTTTCACCGGGACGGCCGTCGAAGTCATTCCGGTCGTGCGGCTGACCGACGGCTCGGACCCGAAAGTTCCTCACCGGGAATACCCTATCGGAGATGGAAAATCGGGGCCGATTTCCCTCCTCCTCCGCCGGACCTATCTCGACCTCGTCCGAGGGAAGAATCCCCGCTACGAGAAATGGCTGATGTACGTCCGGGGATGACGCCGGAAAAATCCCGCTGAACTCCGCGCGGACCTGGACGGAGGGATGATCGCGATGAGAGGAACGGCCGCGAGGGCGTTCGCTTTAACCTGGGCCCTCTTCGCCGGCGTCGCGGCTTTGTCTTCGTGCAAAAAAGCGCCGGACCCGGACCAGTTCGCCGTCGAGCTTCTCCCGATTCCCGACAGTCCGGATGTCGCCGTGCGCCTTCTGATCAAAGTCGGCGCGGCCGAAGATCCCACCGGGAAAGACGGCCTTTGCTGTTTGACCTGGCGCATGCTCGCGGAAGGCGGAACCCGGCTCCGCTCGCTCGAAGACATCGCCGGCGCATTCGACCTCGATTCGGCAGGGTTCGCCCTGCGCCTGGAAAAGGAAGTCGCCGTTTTTTCGGCCGGCGTCCGGAAGGACGATCTGGCCGCCTTCTATCCGGTGTTCAGGGAGATGCTTCTCGATCCGGGCTTTAGGGCGGACGATTTCGATCGGCTCAAATCCGATCAATTCTTTTTCATCCGGACCGCCCTGGCCGGCGAAATGGATGAGCCATTCGGAATGGAAGTCCTGAATCTAAACCTGTACCGAGACCACCCCTACGGACGGACCGACGCCGGAACGGTCGAAACCGTCGAGGGCTTGACCCTGGAGGACGTGAAGGCTTTTTACCGGGAACATTTTGTCCGGGGGAACATCGTCCTCGGGCTCGCCGGGGGATATCCGGCCGATTTTCCGGCCAAGGTCCGCTCCGATTTCGAAAAACTCCCGGCGGGCTTTACGCCCCGCTTGCCTCTCCCCCGGCCGAGAGCGCCCCAAGGCCTGGAATTCATCCTGGTCGAGAAAGCGACCGCGACACCGGCAATTTCGATCGGATTTCCGATCGGTCGGACGAAATCGGGGAAGGCGGACTGGGCTCTCCGAATCGCGGCGGCCTATTTCAACGAAGACGTCGAGACTGGGCGGAGCGGCCGGGACGATTTCCCGGAACCGACACTCGCCCGCCGTCAAAAGAATTTCTCGATCCGGATCCGGCCCCGGTCGAACGAAAGCCTTCATTTCGTAATCCGTCGGACTTTGCGCGATCTCCAAAACATCGTGGAAATTGGACTTGCCGAAGAACGGTTTCAAAGCATCCGAACGGCTCTCCTCGAATCCCTCCCGCCCGCTTCTCAAACGCCGGAAATGGGGCTCATCCAGCAAATGGCCGCCCGAAACGACGGGTACGATTTTTCGGCGAACGCCCGGGAGATCCTGGCCGGACTGACTCTCAAAGACGTAAACAAAGCCATCCGGAAATATCTTCGGGCGGAGAATGTTGATATCGCCGTAATCACTTCCGATGCGGCGGGATTGCGGGACGCCCTGATCTTCAACGCGCCTTCGCCGAGCTCTGACTCCGGTTCGACCGCTGCGGGCGATCGTCCCAGCGAAGACGCCGCGATTCGCATTTATCCCTTAGCCGTGAAGCCGGAAAATATCCGGATCATCCCGGCCGGCGAATTCTTCCTCAAACCGGGAATGCCGGGCTTGGGGGCGCCGCCCGCAGAGAGGAAATAAAAAGGACCCCATGAGCCGGACGGAAAAGACGACTCCCTGGACGGCCGCCGAGCGAGCTGTTTTCAAGCCCCTCAACACACCGACGAAAATCCAGTATTTTCTGAACGGACTGGACTACGATCCGGAGCCTGGGACAGCCTCGCCCCGCCTGGTCTTACGGGATCGGAAAGCCAACTGCTTCGAAGGGGCCATGTTCGCCGCGGCCGCTTTCCGCTTCCATAGACGCCCGCCGCTTCTCGTCGACATGCGGTCCTACAACGACGACGACCATGTCCTGGCGGTCTTCCGCCAAAACGAGGCCTGGGGCTGCGTGGCTAAATCGAATTATACGGTGCTCCGTTTTCGGGAGCCCGTCTATCGCAGCATCCGCGAGCTGATGATGTCGTACTTCGACGTCTTCTTCAATCCGATCGGGGAGAAAACGCTCCGGGCGTATTCCGTTCCTTTCGACCTGAGCCGTTTCGACAAACAAAACTGGATGACGACCGAAGAGGACATCAGTTGGATCGGAGATGCCCTCGACCGCGCCCGGCATTATAAGGTGATGACCCCGGAGCAGATCCGCGATCTTCGACTAACGGACCCGGCTCTTGTAAAGGCCGGCTTGATGGGCTCCAATCCCGCCGGCTTGTTCAAACCGAAATAATCCCTCTCGTCAAGGGACGAGCCTTCGGCTCGCCACTCACCCGTGGCCTGAAACCACGGGCGAGTACTGCAGAAATTCCCCCGGGCTTTGCAGTCCTCCTTCGCGAAGCGAAGAGGGCGGGCAAGCCCGGGGCCTTGGTCGCTGTCAAGCCGGGAGAAGCTCCCGCAGGGTTTCCCGAATCAGTTCCCAGGCCGCGCGGACATGACGCTCCTCGGTCGATCGCGTACCGATCGCCATGCGCAAGGTATACTTCCCGCGCAGGACTGTGTGGGACAAGGCCACGGCCCCGGAAGCATTCAATCGATCCAACAAAGCTTTATTGATTTCGGTCAAAGCCTCTTCGCTCCGGCCGTCGTTGAAGCGGAAGCATACGAGGCCGAAGCGGACGGGGGCGAGGGTCTCGAATTTCGGTTCGGCCTCGATCCAGCCTTTGAACAATTGGGCCAGCCGCAGATGTTCCCGAACATGCGCCTGAAGTCCTTCCACTCCGTACGACCGGAGAACAAACCAAAGCTTCAAGGCCCGGAACCTCCGGCCCAATTGAATCCCCCAATCCCGGTAATTTTTGACATAGGGATCGGCGTCCGTTTTCAGGTACTCGGGATGGATCTCGAAGGTCCGGATGAGCGCTCCGGGATCCTTGACGAAGTAGGCCGAGCAGTCGAAGTTCGTCAGCATCCATTTGTGCGGGTTGAAGAGGAACGAATCCATGTATTCCGCGCCGTCGAGCATCCAACGATTTTCCGGACAAACAGCGGCCGTCCCGGCGTACGCCGCGTCGACATGGAGCCAAAGGCCGTATCGGGCAACGATCTCGCCGATCGCCCGGAGCGGATCCACGGCCGTCGAGGACGTCGTTCCCAGGGTGGCAATGACGACCGTCGGATGAAGGCCGGCGGCCCGGTCGCGGATAATCGCCGCCTCAAGTTTGCCGGGGATCATGGCGAAGTTCTCGTCCGTTTCAATCATCCGCAGGTTCTCGCGGCCGTATCCTGAGATCTTGATCCCCTTCTCGAGGCTCGAATGGGTCTCACTCGTGGCATACGCGATCAGAGGCTGCCTCAACCCCTTATCATTGGAATCATAATTCGTCGCCCGCTCGCGGGCGGTCAACAGGGCAGAAAGCGTCCCCGTCGAGGCCGTGTCCTGGATGACCCCGGAAAAACCTTCGGGCAAGCCCAGCATCCGCCGGAGCCATTCCATGACCAGATCCTCCAGTTCCGCCACCGCGGGTGAAACCTGCCAGCTCATGCCTATGGTCCCGAGCCCCGCCGAGAGCATCTCCCCGAGAATGGATTCCGGGCTGTTGTTGGCCGGAAAGTAGGCGTTCCAACCGGGATGCTGCCAATGGGAAATCCCCGGAAGGATGATTTCCTTGAAATCGGCGAAAATCCGGTCCATCGGTTCGCCCCGTAAGGGTGGCGCGGAAGGGAGCTTCGACCGGATTTCGCCCGGTTTAACCCGGGACATCACCGGAAAACACTCGATATCCCTCATATAATCGGCGATCCAATCGACGAATTCGTGTCCGGATCGCCGGAATTGATCGTTATCCATGGGTATTCTCCAGGTTAAGGGCCGATTTATTCTAATGTAAACCCCTTTTTGGGTCAAAAGATACCCTCCCAGCGCCGGTTCGGCGATGTTCGCGGAATAATCTTGTAAAAAACATCAATATTTTCCTTTATTTTTGTATATCAAACCGATTTTACGAAAAAAGATTATTTTTTCAAAAAAAGACTTGCATAAGGAGCTTAACCTGTGGTATAATTATTTCAAGTTAGAGTTGGGGGGCGATTTAAAAAATATAAAATCAACGGTTTGTGAAATTTCTGTCGATTTTTCGGGCGATATCCTCCAGCCGATCCATCAAATAATTCCGCGCCTTTAATCAAACCCGCCAAAAAACTCCAATATCGCCCCCGACGACTCCATCGATTGAAGTTTTCCCTCATTCGGACGTTTTTCGAGTCGACGATTTCCGGCAAACTGCAACTATTGCGCCCTAGGACCCGTATATATTTATGGAATGAGAAAGAAAGAGTACCTCCTTTACCTCCTCCTCCTCTCAACCTTCTGATTCATTCCTTTCCAGAGGCGGCCCGCTCGTAACCGACGGGCGGGCCACCTCGCCTCTCCTCCCTCCCTCAGGTAAGCCTCTTCCCGCACTCTCGGATCATCCGTTCGAATCGGCGGATGTCCCGGCGCGCCGGCTCTAAATCAAATTGCGGAGTTTTTTTTTGCCGGATCGTTCGGAGAAATGATTCATGATTCACCACCCGATTCGACATCGAGTCCAGCGCGATTTGACAGCAGCTCCCAAAACATCGACAATACGCTTTCCTGCGAGTTTGGGCGGAGGGAAGTCCGTGAAATGCGGACGCAGTCCCCGCTACTGTAATCGGGAACGAATCCCGGACGACGCCACGGCCCTCATCGAGGGTTGGAAGGCCCGGGAGGAGAATGATCCGAGAGCCAGGAGACCTCCCCCACGCTTCAGCGAAACCAATCTTCGGGTCGGAAGAGGAGGTTTCACATGTCCGTCCCCCGTTTTTTCCGCTTCGGTGTTTTCTGTGTTCTTTCGTTGATCCCGGCCGTCGTTTCCGTCGCCGCCCAGGATTCATCTCCAACGCAAACTCCGCCCCTTCGTCATGACGTGGTCGTCACCGCGACCCGCCTGGAAACTCCGCTTCGCGAAGTCGCCAGCGCCGTCACCGTCATCACTCGGACGGATCTCGAACGGACGAAAAAAACGACCGTGCTCGACGTCCTTCGGGACACGCTCGGCTTGGCCGTCGTCCGGAACGGGGGCCCCGGATCGGCCTCCTCCGTCCTTATGCGCGGGGCGAACTCGGAGCATGTCCTCATTCTCCTGGACGGCGTCCCTCTCAACGATCCCATCAATCCGTCCCGGTCCTTCGACCTTGCCCATTTGACTCTCGACGGCGTCGAGAGGATCGAAATTCTCCGCGGCCCGCAGAGCACCCTGTTCGGATCGGACGCCCTCGGCGGGGTTATCAACATCCTGACGGCCCGAGGGGCGGGCAAGCCCGCTTTATCGCTCCGAGCTTCCGGCGGATCCTACGGTTCTTTCGGCGGAGGAGCGGATGTCCGCGGCTCGAGCGGACCTCTCCATTACGCCTTCGGCTTGTCCCGCGAATCGACGACGGGGGTCTCGGCGGCCAACGCCGCCTATGCCGGAAATTCGGAAAAGGACGGATATCGCAACTGGACCCTCGCCGGCCGGGCCGGGCTATCGTTCTCGGAGGGAACGGAAATCGACCTGATCGTCCGCGGCGTTTCCGCCCGGACCGACATCGACGCTTTCGGCGGACCCTTCGGCGACGACCCGAACAGCGTTCAGAAATACGCCTCCGGATTCGCCCGGGCTCAAGCCCGAACCTTGTTCGCCGGCGGCCGCTGGGAGTCGAAACTCGGCTTTTCGTATATCCGCTCCGCCCGCGATAACGACAATCCCGCCGACGCCGCCCACCTTTTCGATTCCGAGATAGGACGATTCCGAAGTTCCCTGGCCCGTCTCGATTGGCAAAATAACCTCTTCATTCAGGAAGCGCAGACCCTTTCTTTGGGCGCGGAAATCGAACGGGAAACCGGCGAATCGAATTATCTGTCCGAAAGCGCCTTCGGCCCCTATGAAAGCATTTTCCCCGGCCGCCGGGCGGACCGGGCCGGAATCTACCTCCAGGACCAGTTCCATCTCGGCCGGGCCTTCTTCGCCTCGGCCGGTCTCCGGCTCGACGTCCACAGCCGGACCGGCGCTTCGCTGACCTACCGCTTCGCTCCGGCCTATATCATCGAGGGGACCGGGACGAAACTCAAGGCCACGATCGGGACAGCCTTTAAGTCGCCCTCGCTCTATCAGCTTTACGCGCCGGGGACGTTCTGGGGGCCGATCGGAAACACGTCGCTCTCCCCCGAGGAAAGTCTGGGCTGGGATGCCGGAGTGGAGCAGACGCTCGCCGACGGCGCGGTGCTTCTCGGCGCGGCCTATTTCCGTTCAGATTTCAGGAACCTCATCGATTTCGATTTCGCCCGCGGGTATATCAACATCGGGCGGGCTCGGACAAGCGGATGGGAAATCTCGGCCGAAGCACGGCCGGTCGACGGGCTGACGGTCCGCGGAGGGTATACCCGACTGAACGCCCGGGACTTGAGCACGGACGCGCCGCTCCTCCGCCGCCCCAAAGACAAGCTCTCCGGATCGATCCAGTGGGCGTTCGCCGAAGACTGGGACGCTGGACTCTCCGCCGTCACCACCGGCGCCCGCACGGATAAAGATTTCAGCGCCTGGACGGCTCAGATCGTTACTCTGCCCGCTTACACGCTCATCGACGCCTTTGTCTCCTTCAAACCCGGGGCGGGCCTCGAGATCTACGGCCGTCTGGACAACATCACGAACGCGCGGTACGAGACGGTCTTCGGATATGGAACGTTGGGCTTCGCCATCTCGACCGGACTCAAACTCCGCATTTAACGAATCGTGACTTCCCAGGGATGCTATTTTCGGGACATCCTCTTATCTGCATCGCGGCGTCAACTTGAAGACAAAATCTCTCCGCTTCGCGCCGCCCCGGGCCGACCCTATTTTTTCGCGGCCCGAATTGTCCGGTCTCCGTCAAAAACGATATAATGCCGGCAGGAGGACCGCCATGCCCAGCTTGACTCCCCGAGAACTCGTCGACCTCGTCCGCTCCGTTTTTCCCCGCCACCCGAACGATCGGGCCCTGGCCTTTCTGGTCGATATTCCGCGCGATCCCTCCCGGGACAATCCGCCCTGGAAAGGACGCCGGGCTCTGGCTTTCGAATGGTGGTCGGCCCTCCGCGACGGTCGGGCCGGGATCCCGCTGGACGCCGTCCGGCTTTACGCCTACCCCGATGTCGGCTCGAACAACGCCGACCTCCCGGCCGAAGCCTATCTTCTCGAATCTGCCCCGCCCGACGAAGCCGCCGGCTTGGACCGATTCGGACTCCGGGTCGCGTTCGAACATATCTTCGCCGAATCCCAGATCCTGCTCGCGCCCACCGAATATTCGACGACCGCCCCGCTGAAAATGGCCGCCAAGAAGTTTCTCTTCCGGGCCGCAACCATGCCCGGATTCGCCCCCTCGATGATTCCGGCCCTGCGCATCGACTACGGCGAAGTCGCCCGACGGGTCGAAGCTCTCAAAGCGCGCCTTGACGATGCTTCGAGCGCGGATGTCGTTTTTCTCGCGGACGGCCGCCTGGAATACCGGATGCATTTCGACCTCCGGCATCGGACGGCCCACTCGAGCACCGGCCGGTTCCCCGAACAAGGAACGGCCGGGAATCTCCCGAGCGGCGAGGCGTACATTGTCCCTTACGAAGGAGAAAAGGGCGAGGCCAGCCTGACATCAGGGATCTTGCCGGTCGAAATCGAAGGCCAAATCGTCCTATTCAGGGTCGAAAAGAACACGGCGATCCAGGTCGAAGGCGACGGCCCCGCGGCCGAAGCCGAACACGATCATTTAAAACGGGAGCCGGCCTACGGCAACATAGCCGAACTCGGATTCGGCGTTCTGGCCGACTTCGGGCTGACGCCCTGCGGCGAGATCCTTCTCGACGAGAAGCTCGGTCTCCACGTCGCCTTCGGCCGGAGCGAGCATTTCGGCGGCATCGTCGGGCCGAAGAATTTTTCCTCCCCGGCCGCGGTCATTCATCTCGATCGGATCTATATTCCGGAATCCCAGCCGCGCGTCGCGGCCGCCTCGGTGACGTTCGTCTATCCCGACGGCCGGACCGAACGGGTCATGAAGAACGGCCGGTACTCGATTTTTTAAATCAGCGTCCCTCACCGCTCAAGACAGGTGGTCGACAAGGATTTTGACGGCGATCGCGAGAAGAACCAGGCCGCCGGCCAGTTCGGCCCATTTTCCGATCCATTTCCCCAAAACCGGGCCGATCTTCGTCCCCAGGGCCGTGATCAAGAAAGCAACCACTCCGATCACCGCCGCCGGGTAGACGACCGGAACCTCCAGCGCGGCCAAGCTCAGGCCGACGGCCAGGGCGTCAACGCTCGTGGCCAGGGAAAGAAGGAGAAGCCGGCCCCCCCGGGTCTTATCGAGACAAGCCGCCGCCGTTTTTTCCTCTTCCCCATGGAAGGCTTCCAGAATCATCTTCCCGCCGACGAAAACGAGCAACCCGGCGGCGATCCAATGGTCGAAACTCTGGATCAGGCCGACGATCGTCCGGCCGGCGGCCCAGCCGACGATCGGCATAAAAAACTGGAACAAGCCGAAGCTGCCCGACATCCGGAGCGTTTGCTTCGGCGTACAGCCGCGCATGACCAGGCTCACGCCGATGGAAACGGCGAAGGCGTCCATGGCCAACGCCAGCGCGATCGCCAGAATAACGCCGAAGCTCATCTTTTCTCGTCCAAAAAGCCGAGGGCTAAAGAGGCGAGCAGGGAAGCCGCCTGAACCAGGGCCCGCTCGTCGATATCGAAGCCGGGATGATGATGAGGATGCGGCCGGCCGTCCCCCGCGCCCAAGAAGATAAAAGCGCCGGGAACTTTTTGGAGATAATAGGCGAAATCTTCGCCGCCCATGACCGGGGCGAACGGCACACGCGCGTCAGGTCCCCAAAGCTCGTCGACAACGCGGAGGACGAAATCGACGGAATCCGCGTGATTGATGAGGGGCGGGTACCCGTCCTCGTATTCCACGGCGGCGTCGACGCCGAGTGCCCGGCCGGTCGACCCGGCGATTTCGGTCAGACGTTTTTTCATCAAGGATTGAACCGCGGGCTCGAACGTCCGGACCGTTCCGGTTAGCCGGACTTCGTTGGGGATGATGTTATAGACCGTTCCGCCATGGACCGTCCCGAAGGATAAGACCGCGGGTTTGAGGGGATCGACGTTTCGGCTGACCACGCTCTGGAGCGCGACGATGATCTGACCGGCGGCATAAATCGGATCGGCCGTCGCCTGGGGCATGGAACCGTGGCCGCCCCGGCCGGTCACCGTGATCCGGAAATTATCGGATTGGGCCATGATCGGCCCTTTCACGATCCCGATTTTTCCGGTCGGCAGACTCTGCCAGAGATGAAGGCCGAAGATCGCGTCCACCCCGTCGAGCGCGCCCGCGGCGATCATCGGGGCCGCGCCGCCGGGCGGAAGTTCCTCGGCCGGTTGGCCGAGGAAGACGACCCGGCCGCGGAAGGAGGATTTTCGGGCGGCCAGGATTTCGGCCGCGCCCATCAAGGCGGCCATATGGCCGTCATGCCCGCAGGCATGGCAGGCGTTCGGCAATTCCGAGAAGTAAGGTTTGTCGCCTTCCTCCTGGAGAGGCAAGGCGTCCATATCGGCCCGCAAGGCCACCGTCCGTCCACCCGGAAGGCCTTCCAGATCGGCCCGCAGGCCCGTCCCGGCGAACGCCCTGACGGGAAGCCCGAGCTGCTCGAAAAACGCCTTCAGCGCGGCCGAAGTCTCAACTTCTTGATGGGCGATCTCCGGCCGGCGATGGAATCCCTGCCGCCATTCGGACAATCGCGCGCTCAGAACTGCGGCATCTTTTTTTACGTCGTCAAACATGCTCTTTCTCCGGCGGGATTGATTTTCCGCGGATCATATTCGCCTGAACTGCCCTTTCGGCCGTCGGCGCATACGCATGGAAACCATTGGAGGACGACAAGGTCGCCCTGCGTCCACGAAGAAGGAAGTTGGCGATTTGTCCGGGGATAAGCATCCTGGATTTTCCGAAAATACCCACACGTTAATCTTACAGAAAACAGTCCCGAAATCATAATCCGCCCGGAACTCGGCCTTTGTTTCGAAATCAGGCCAGGGCTTTTCGCGGCGACGGCCGGGAAAGCAGGCTCACGACGACCGTGACGAGGGCGTTGAGGCCCAAGGCCACGAATCCCGCGTTGAGACCGAAAAACGGATCATGTTTTCCGAAAACGAGGAACGCGGCCGTCGCGATTCCGACCAACAAGCCCGCCGTCACGCCCGTTCGGGTGACTCTCTTCCAGAACAAGCCGAGAATTACGCCGGGGAAGAACTGAGAGACGCCGTCATACCCGATCAGGAGAAGATTCACCAGGGCGCTCGGAAAAGCCAGGGCGAAAATGAGGGCGGTCGTCGAAACGACCAGGACCATCACCCGGGAGACGCGCATGACCTCCGCGTCCTCCGCCTTCGGACGGAAGCCGGCCCGGTAGACATTTTTAGCGAGAAGCGTGGCGGCCGACAAGACCAGAACGGAGGCGGGAACCATCGCCGTCACTGCCCCGGCCGCCCCGACGATCCCGACAAACCAGGAGGGGTATGTCTTCCGGACGAGGGTGAGGAAGGAAAGATCGCCGTTGGCCAAACCCGGCAGGACGAGAAACGCGGTGAATCCGACGAAAAAAATGAGAACGATCGGGATCTGGTAGAGGGGCATAATGATGGCGTTCCGCCTGATCACTTGCTCGCTTTTCGCCGAGAAGGCCGTCCCGAACAATTGCGGCCACATATAGAAGCCCATCCCGGTCAACAGGACGGTGGACATGACCCAGCCGACGCCCATGGACGGGGCGGACCCGGGAAACACGAGATGCCCGGGCGCCTTTTCGATCAGGGCCTGGAACATCCGGCCGATTCCGCCGAAATGGATCCGCGGAATCCCGAAGCCGACGATCCCCACGGCCGCGAGCATCAGGATATCCTTGATGACCGCGACCCAGGCGCTGCCCCGAAGTCCGCTGGTCAGGACGAAGGCGCTGGTCAGAAGAAAGGCCAGAAGAATGGCCGTGGTCGACGAGACCGCCCCGTCGCTCGCGATCTCGACGATCATACCCAAGCCGGCCAGCTGCAGTTGGAGGTAGGGAAGAATGGACAGAATTCCGATGATCGCGACCAGTACGCCCAGGGCCCGGCTTTCAAAAACATGGGCGAAAAAATCGGGTTGGGTGTGCAGGCCCCGGCGTTTGCCTATTTTCCAGATCTCGGGAAGGATGAAAAAAGACAGGGTATAGGCCAGCGTCCCGTAAATCAGAATGTAAAACGTCGGCGCTCCCTTGGCGTAAGCCCACCCGCTGGCCCCGAGAAAGGTGAACGTCGTATAAACCTCTCCGGCCATGAGCAGCCACATGATGACGATTCCGAATTTCCGACCTCCGACCGTCCAGTTTTCGAGATTCATCGGGACGCGTCGTCCGGCAATAAACCCGACGCCCGCGGACACGAGAATGACCCCCAGGATGATCGCCAAGGCCGGGGTCATCGCCCTTCATCCTTTCCGGCGTCGTCTTTCCGCAGGGCCCGATCGGCGAGCAAGAGGAAGACGGGGGTGAGGGCAACCCAGAGCAAAATCCAGAAGAGAATGAACGGCAAACCGAGAATGACCGGCCGGATCCGGTTGACGAACGGCAAGGCCGGAACCAGGGCCAGGACGGGAATGGAGCCACACACCAAGGCGGTTTTAAGACCCTTGCGCATGGGAATTATTATCCATATTTTCTTGGAATATGCTATAATAATTCGTTTTTTAAAAGGAATTTGACCTCCTATGCACGCCGAAGAAATGATTCGCCTTCGCGGCGTCCGCGTCCACAATTTAAAGAATATCGACGTCGATATTCCCCTGGACACCTTCACCGTCGTCACCGGCGTCAGCGGCTCGGGTAAATCTTCCCTGGCCTTCGACACGCTGTACGCCGAAGGCCAGCGCCGGTATATCGAATCCCTGTCATCCTACGCCCGCCAGTTTCTCGAGCGGATGGACAAACCCGACGCCGACGTCATCGAGGGCATCCCTCCGGCCATCGCCATTCAACAGAAGGCGGCGACAAAAAATCCCCGGTCGACCGTGGCCACGGTCACCGAAGCCTATGACTTTCTCCGAGTCCTCTACGCCCGCATCGGGACGGTCCACTGCCTGAAATGCGGCCGGCCGGTCGCCCGGGACACGATCGACTCCGTCATCGACGAACTCTACGCTCTGCCGGCGGGAACCCGCCTGACAATCTCATTTTCCTGGCCGGGAGAAAAGGGCTTATCTTCCCTCAAAAAATTGGGATTCTACCGGTCTCTGGTCGCGGGGGAAGTCGTCCCCTTCGAGGCGATTACGGCCAAAAAGGGAGAAATCTTCTCCATCTATATCGACCGCCTCGTTCTCGACCCGAACGACCGGGAACGGCTCGTCGATTCGATCGAATCGGCGATGAAACACAGCGGCGGCCGGGTTTCCGTCCGGACAGACGACGGCCGCGAGTTTTCGTTTTCCGACAAGCTCGAATGCAAGGCCTGCCGCCTTCCCTACGAGGATCCCTTCCCGAATCTCTTTTCCTTCAACAGCCCCCAGGGCGCCTGCCCCGAATGTCATGGGTTCGGGGACCTGGCCATCCTCGACGAAGAAAAGATCATCCCCGATCCTTCGAAATCTCTCGAGGAGGGGGCGATCGAGCCTTGGACGAAACCCGTCTCTCTCGGGGTCATGAAGGAAATGCTCCGCGTGGCCAAGCGCCATGGGATCTCCACGCAATCGGCCTACCAGAACCTGAAAAAAGAGGACCAGCGTTTCCTCTTCGAAGGCGGCGACGGCTGGTACGGAATCAAGGGATTTTTCGACTGGCTGCAAGCCAAGAAATATAAAGTCCAAGTCCGGGTCTTTCTCAGCCGATACCGGAAATACGCCCCCTGCCCGGCCTGCGCCCAAACCCGCCTGAATCCGTCGGCCCTGGGGGTAAGAATCGACGGTCTTTCGATCGGAGAGATCGTCCGTCTGACGGTTCAGGAAGCCTTCGTTTTCTTCGGAAACCTGAAGCTCTCTCCGACCGAACGAAAAGTCGCTGAAAAACTCGTGGCTGAAATCCAAAACCGGCTCAAGTTTCTGATCGAAGTCGGGCTGGATTATATCTCCCTCGACCGCATGACCTTCACCCTGAGCGGCGGCGAGGCCCAGCGCATCAACCTGGCCGCCGCCCTGAGTTCCTCCCTCGTCGGGACGCTCTTTGTCCTGGACGAACCCTCGATCGGCCTCCATCCGCGGGACAACGGCCGTCTCGTTCAAATTCTCCGCTCCTTGAAAGACGTCGGGAACACCGTCCTCGTGGTCGAACACGATCCCGACATCATCCGCTCGGCCGATCATTTGATCGACCTGGGACCCCGGGCCGGGGAACACGGCGGGGAAATTCTATACGCCGGCCCGATCCGCGACATTCTCAAAGGCCGGAACGGATCGCCCCCCCCCATCGGAAACGGCCATGGTTCGATCACCGCCAAGTACCTGAACAGGGAGAAGGAAATCGCCCTCCCCCGCCGACGGCGCGATCCCCGGGGTTTTCTGCTCATCAAGGACGCCCACTCGCACAACCTCAAGCATATCGACGTCCGCCTGCCCTTGGGGGTCCTGGCCTGCCTCACCGGCGTCTCCGGCTCGGGGAAAAGCACCCTCCTTCACGACGTCCTCTACGAGGGCTGGAGCGGAGAATCCCGAGCGGGATTCGGGGATATCCGCGGCCTCGAGCGCATCGACAAGATCGTCATGGTCGACCAATCGCCGATCAGCACTTCGCCCCGCTCGATTCCGGCGACCTATACGAAGGCCATGGACGGAATCCGGGAGCTCTTCAGCCAGACGCGCGAAGCGAAACTCCTCGGATTCAAACCCGGGACCTTCTCGTTCAATACCAAGGGCGGCCGGTGCGAGGAATGCGAAGGCGCGGGCCGGCAGGTCGTGGAAATGCAGTTTCTCTCGGACGTCACCCTCGTCTGCGAAGCCTGCCGGGGCAAACGGTTCAAGCGCGAAGTCCTCGACGTCCGCCTCCGCGGGAAAAACGTCGACGAGGTCCTTCATCTGACCATCGACGACGCCCTGGAGTTTTTCGCCGACCGGCCGGAAGTGGTCAAAAAAATCAAACCGCTCCAGGATGTCGGCCTCGGGTATCTCCGATTAGGCCAGCCGACGACGACGCTCTCGGGCGGCGAGCTCCAGAGAATCAAACTCGCTTTTCACCTCGTCCACGAACGCAACCGGAACATCCTCTATCTCTTCGACGAGCCGACCATCGGACTCCACCCGGACGACGTCTCGACGCTCCTCCGCTGTTTTCAGCGACTCGTCGAGGAAGGCCATTCGGTCATCGTCATCGAGCACAACCTGGACATCATTAAGAGCGCCGATTACATCCTTGATCTGGGACCGGAAGGCGGGGACAGAGGCGGCCGGATCGTCGCCGAGGGGACGCCCGAAGACGTCGCCAAATCCCGGACGTCCATCACGGCCAAATATCTGCGGAAAGCCCTGCGGTAACAGCCCAAGAAATCTATTTTCCCGAACCTCCCGGCGGACCGGATTTCTCGGGGACCGGCCCGGGATCCTTTTTCGGCTCTCGGACGGGAAGGGCCGGGGTCTCTCCCTCTCGCTTGGCCGCGGGAGCCGGAGTCGGCTGGAGAGCTTTTCGCCGGTCCATCTTGGCCGCGAGATAGCCGACAATGAAACCTACGGCGAAGACGCCGATCACCAGGATGAAGACCGGCATATAAGCGCTCCAGAAGAGCAGCCGGAAGGGCATAAGCTCGGAATTTTGAATCACCAACACCGCCAGCAGAACGACGAGAACGGCGATGAGAACTGTTTTCGCCTTCATCGATTCCTCCCGGGCTCGGCCGGAGGGCGGCTTAGAGCCACTTTTTGCGCTTGAAAAAATAGACGAGTCCGACGCCGACCGCGATCATGATTCCCCAGACGAAGAAATACCCGAACCGCCATTTCAACTCGGGCATATGCTCGAAATTCATCCCGTAGACGCCGACAAGGAAGGTCAAGGGGATGAAAATTGTGGAGATGATCGTCAGGATTTTCATGACCTGGTTCATCCGGTTGGACACGCTGGAGAGGTAGGTTTCCAGCATCCCCGAAAGCATGTCCCGGAAAGTCTCGACGTTGTCGATCGCTTGAATGACATGGTCGTAGACGTCCCGGAGGAAGATATTCGTCGACGGCTGAATCAACGGCGATTCCGTCCGTTCGAGGGCGGCCACGACTTCGCGAAGGGGCCAAACCGACTTGCGGAAAAAGAGCATCTCCCGCTTGAGGGCGTGGATCGTATGGAGCGTCTCCTGCCGGGGATCGGCCACCAATTCATCCTCCAGGGTCTCGATCCGCTCGCCGACGGTCTCCAGAACGACGAAATAATGGTCTACGACGGCATCGAGAAGGGCATAAGCCAGATAGTCGGGCCCGAGTTTCCGGATGCGTCCTTTCCCGTGGCGGATGCGCTCCCGGACCGGATCGAACATATCGCCGGGTCGTTCCTGAAACGATAAGACGAAATTGCGCCCGAAAATCAGGCTGAGCTGCTCGGTGACGATCTCTTTCCCTTCTCCGTTGAGCTCGACCATCCGGGAGACGACATAAATCGACGTTTCGAGGTCATCGAGTTTGGGCCTCTGCGACGTCGTCATGATGTCTTCCTGGATGAGCGAATGGAGCCCGAACGCCCGGCCGAGTTTCTCGATGACGTCGGCATCATGGACGCCGTCGATGTTGATCCAGGTCACCGTGGAAGTTTCGTTGAAAGGGAAACATTCCTCGACGGTTGCAACTTCCTTTTCCAGGAATTGGTCGCCGTCGTAATCGATCAGGGTAATGCGGGGTTGGTCGACTTTCCGTTCTCCGACATGGACGAGACTACCGGGCGAGAGGCCTTTTTTCTGGGAACGTTTGCTGGAGTTCAGACGCATTCGATCCCTCCTCCCCTTCACGAACGTTTGGCCGCTCCCTTTCGAGGAAGAGAGGCGTCAGCGGCCGCGCCGTTCGGACGACTTTTCCGACGGTTTTTCAAACGACCGCACGGGCTTATCCTCGGGCTTATCATTCGGATCACCTTCGGCCGTCCCGTCCGCGGGTCCGATTCCGAGTTTTTTCCGGATTTCGGCATCGAGATCGGCGGCCAAGGCGGTGTTTTCCTTCAGGAGTTTCTTGACGTTCTCCCGGCCCTGGCCGATCCGTTCGCCTTTGTAGGAGTACCACGTGCCCGACTTTTCGACGAGGCCGATATTCGAACCCACATCGACGAGGTCGCCTTCGCGGGAAATGCCTTCGCCGTAGATGATATCGAATTCGGCGTCCCGGAACGGCGGGGCCATCTTGTTCTTGACGATTTTCACCTTGACCCGGTTGCCGACGACCTGGTCGCCTTCCTTGATGGCCGTCATCCGTCGGACATCGACCCGGAGGGAGGCGTAAAACTTGAGGGCCCGTCCCCCGGTTGTCGTCTCCGGATTGCCCAGGAAGAAGCCGATTTTTTCCCGGATCTGGTTGATGAAAATGAAACAGGTTTTCGACCGGGCGACGATGGCCGTCAATTTCCGGAGGGCTTGGCTCATCAGGCGGGCCTGAAGGCCCATATGAGCGTCCCCCATCTCTCCCTCGAGTTCGGCCTTGGGAACGAGGGCGGCCACGGAATCGATGACGACTACGTCCACCGCGCCGCTCCGGACCAGGACTTCGGCGATTTCCAGCCCCTGCTCGCCATAATCGGGTTGGGAGATGAGAAGATTATCGATATCCACTCCGACTTTGGCGGCATAGGAGGGATCCAAGGCATGCTCAGCGTCGACAAACGCGGCTTGGCCGCCCCTCCGCTGGGCTTCGGCGATGACATGGAGGGCGAGGGTCGTTTTCCCGGTCGCTTCGGGCCCGAAGATTTCGACGACGCGCCCGCGGGGAAAACCGCCGATGCCGAGGGCGAGGTCGAAAGCGATCGAACCGGTGGGAATGGCTCCGATCTTCAAGGCGGCGCCCTTTTGTCCGAGTTTCATGACCGAGCCCTTGCCGAATTGTTTCTCGATCTGGGAAACGGCGGCTTCGATGGCCTTGCCGCGCGAAACCTCGCGTTGTTCCCGCTCTTCATCTTTCATGGGATCCTCCGGATAGGAATGCACATCAAGGGAGACGCTCGAGGCGCGTATTTTTCTCGTTCCTTTTGTATCACAATCCCGAGCGGGAGTAAAACGCGCGAAGACTAAAATACGCCCTTGACTTTGCCGGTTTCGACGTCGACATCGACGCGGCGGAAGGCCGGGTTAGAGGCCGTGCCGGGCATCAGGCTGATCGCCCCGGCGACCGGGACGACAAAACCCGCGCCGCCGTAAACCAGGATATCGCAGACCTGAAGCCGCCAGTCTTTCGGAACGCCCTTGATCTTCGGATTATCGGAGAGCGAGAGATGCGTCTTGACCATGCAGGTTCCGAACTTGGAGATCACCGGATCCTTTTCCATCTTTTCGGCTTTAGCGGTCGCCTCGGGGGAGTAATCCACGCCGTCCGCGCCGTAGACTTCCCGGGCGATGAGGTCGATGCGTTCGCGCAGCGGCCTTTCGAGTTCATAAAGGAATTTGAAGTCGTTCGGTTCATTGCAGGCGTCGACGACGGCGTCGGCAAACTCCAGCGCCCCGTCTCCGCCCTTCAGCCAGTGCTGGGAGACCGCGACCCGGGCTCCGGCCGCCTCGGTCAGCTCCTTGATCTTTTTGACTTCGGCGGGCGTATCGGTGTTGAAGGAATTGAGGCAGACCACCGGATGGATGCCGGCTTTTTTAACGGTGGCGATATGGTGGATCAGGTTGGCGCAGCCCTTCTCGACGAAACCGACGTTTTCCTGGCCGTACTCTGCCGGCAACGTCCTTCCGGGAACCGGAATCGGCGCGCCGCCATGGCTCTTCAGCGCCCGGACCGTCGCCACGATCACGGCCGCGTTCGGCTTCAGGCCGGAGAAGCGGCACTTCAGGTTCCAGAACTTTTCGAAGCCGATGTCCGCCCCGAAACCGCTCTCCGTGACGTGGTAGTCGGCAAGCTTCAGGCCGATCTGGTCGGCGATGATCGACGACTGGCCGATGGCGATATTGGCAAACGGTCCGGCATGAACCAACACCGGCTGGCCCTCGATCGTCTGCAACAGGTTCGGTTTGAGCGCCTCGACCATCCAGGCGGTCATCGCCCCGGCGACCTCGAGGTCCTCGGTCGTGATCGGACGACCCTCCTTATCGTACGCGACGATGATTCGGCCCATCCGCTCGCGCATATCCTTGAGGCTGGTCGCGACAGCCAGGATCGCCATGACCTCGGAGGAGACGGCGATGCCGAATTTCGACTCCATCAGGAAGCCGTTGGACTTGTCGCCGAGGGAGAGACCGATCAGGATGTGGCGCAGCGATTGGGCGCAGAAGTCCATGACCCAGCCCATTTCGACGTTAGTCGGGTCGATATTGAGCCGGCGCATTTTCGTCAGGCGGGCCAACTGCTCGTCGCTGTAGTTGCGCTCGTGCTGCATGCGCGCCGTCAAGGCCACCATCGCCAGGTTGTGGGCGTTCATGATGGCGTTGATATCGCCGGTGAGCCCGAGAGAGAAGGGCGACAGAGGGATGCACTGGGCCAGGCCTCCACCGGCGGCGGAGCCCTTGACGTTCATCGTGGGACCGCCCGAAGGCTGGCGGATCGCGGCGATGGCTTTCTTGCCGCGCTTGCCGAGCCCCTCGACCAAGCCCATGGTCGAGGTCGATTTGCCTTCGCCCAGCGGGGTCGGAGTGACGGCCGTCACGTCGATATATTTCCCGTGAGGTTGGTCTTTCAAGCGGTCGAGAACGGACCGGAAGTCGATCTTGCCCACGTAATGGCCGTAAGGTAAAAGCTCTTCCTTCGTCAGGCCAAGCTCCTCGGCGACCTGATAGACGGTCTTCATCGACTTTTCGGCATCTTCGGCGATTTCCCACTCCTGGTACTTGGTCGGATCGAGAGGCATAGTATTTCTCCTAAAGATGAATCCATGAGATGGGAGAATCAGAATTCTTCATGAGGTTGCGGCCCCGGAAAAGCGGCTTGGGGGGAATCCCGGCGGCAACTTCCGAAGCCGGCCTATATTAAATAGACTGTCAATATGTTGTCAACTCGGGTCGTCCCCGGCTCTCCCGCGAACCCCGACGGCAGCGGCCTGTTTTCTCCGGCCGCGGAAAGCGGAATTATCCCTTCCCCTGGATGGAAAGAAACAGAAGGTCGTAATCCGCGATCAAGCCGTGATCGGCGAAGCTGAAATAGCAGTTGTTGCCGATCACGATATGGTCCAGGACCTTGAGACCCATGACCCGGGCGGCGAAGACGAGTTCCTTGGTGATCTCCCGGTCGCAAAAAGACGGATCGGGATCCCCCGAAGGATGGTTATGGGCGAAAATGAGGGCCGCGGCGTCGAATCGGAGGGCATCCTTCATGATCTCCCGGGGATAAACCGCGCTTGAATCCACCGTCCCCTCGAACAGGGTTTTCTCCTCCAGAATCTGGTTTTTCGAATTGAGAAAAAAGACCTTGAAATGCTCTTTTTTCAGGTCGCGGAGGGCGTGATAGAGGAAATCGAAGACCTCCCGGGCCGACCGGCAATATGGCCGGCTGAGCATCCGATCCTTGAGAAAGCGCCGGGAGACTTCCTGAACCAACCTGATTCCGAAAATATTATGGAGGCCGATCCCGGGAATCCGGCGGAGGTCGTGCGGATCGGCTTCCAGAACGCCGCGGAGCGTCCTGAACTCGCGCAAGGCCAGCCGGGCGACTTCCCGGCAATCGCGGCGGGGCGTGCCCAGGGTCAGGAGGAGTTCGATGATCTCATAATCGAGAAAGGCGTTCAGGCCCGCCTTGAGAAACTTTTCCCGAAGACGGCCGCGGTGGCCGTCGGCCGAAGAAAGGGATTCAGAAGGCTCCCGGCCTTCGTTCGGACGACAGGTTTCATTCGGCCGGCCCTCGGGACTCGATTCAACAGACGGTTCGTTCATTTCTTCGTCCATGGCTCCGCCCACCTCATCGCTCTCCATGGCCTTTCCGGCTGATCAGGCCGAATCCGGCCGGCTGCGAACTTCGCCGTCCGATCCGGCCAGATCGTTCGATCGGCCTGAAAAATAGTCTCCTTATGTGGAGACGCTCGCCGGGGTCATTTATCGCATCCTCCCGATCGATCTCGGGGACGCCCAAAGTTGACGTTTTCTTCCAAATATTGACGCCGCGACTCTGAAGCACCACGGGCTTACGCCCGTGGGAGCTATTTATTAAAGGCCGGGGAGCGCCCTCATGACCGTCTCCTTGGAAGCGAAACAGGGACACCGAAATCGTCCCGGGGGGCCTGCCTTCGGGATCAGCCGGGGGCGAATAACGGCGAAAGTTTTGGAATAGCCGAGAGGCCATCATTTCCAGGCCTCGCGTCCGGCGCGGCCGGCTTCTTAGCGAGGTTCGAACCTGCTTAAGCCGAAAATTCGACCAGCGCGTCCCTCACGGCCGTCACTTTATCGGGAGGAAGATCATAAGGAAGAATTCCGGTGCCGAGGATGAATCCGGGATGGCGGCGGCCAACGGCCAGAAGCCGAAGAACCGCGGTCCGGATCTCCGGAGGGGACGCTTCGAGAAGAAAGCGCGGATCCAGGTTTCGCCGAAGAAGGACATCCCGACCGATCAGCCTATCGATGAAAACATCCAGATCCGCCCGGAAATCGCAAAGAATATTATTCGTCCCGGTGGCCAGGATTTCGTCAAGAAGGATCGTCGTATCTCCGCCGATGATATAGGGAACGAGGGGCAGGCCGAGATCCCGGCGGAAATAGGAAATGACCCCGGCCGTCGGCGGGAGAATGATCTTCCGGTAAAGGGACGGCGAAACGAGAGGCGGAGAGGCATGGGAATCGAAGAGAACGACACCCAGCCCGATTTCACGGAAAGCCCGGCCATAGATTTTCACGACCGCCGCGGTGAACGTGAGAAGCTCGGAGACCCAAGCGGGGTCGTCCAGGAGGGCCAGGTATATTTTCTCCGATCCGACGAGTTCGCAGGCAATGGAGAACGGCGCGCTCACGGCGCCCCGAACGAACCGCTGCCCGCCGAAACGGGCTTGGGCCAGAAGCCCGGCCTCCAAAAAGACCGGCATCCGGCCGGCCCGACGGGGGTCGGGAAGGCGGAGGCGGCCCAGCCCGTCGCCCGGTTCAAGAACGCGCTTTTCGATGGAGGGGACGTCGTTCGAGGCATAATACCGGACGGAACAACCAAGCGCCTCGGCCTCGACATTATAAACGTCAACGCCGACGGTCATCATGTCGGCGGCGTAGAGTTCGACCTCCCGGGCGATCGCCCTCTCCAGAAGCCGCGGATCGCGGGCTAAATTCGAAGGCGTCACGCCGATCAAAGCCGCCTTATGTTCGTAAACGGCCGGAGCGAAAGGCGGACGGTCCGCCGGCCGACCGGACAACAAAGCTTCGATCCGTTCCCGTCCGTTCATTGTCTTCATCATACGCCAAAACACAAGTCCCCGAAAATTGATTCTCGGGAACGGGTGTGGTAAAAGTCGGGAGACGCGAGGAGGCGCTTATGACCGGCCAAATCCCGACCCTATTCGTCACCGGAAAAAACCTGCCCGAAGCCTGGGAAAACGCCGTCCTGGAATGCTGGCGCAAAGGCGCGGCGATCCGGACCGAATACGATAAACCCGGCGATCCCCCCAGCCGGGACTGCACCATGATGTGGGTCGTCGAGGATCCCTTCGCCGAACCTCGCATCCACCGGGCCTTCCCCGGAGGACTCGAGGACCTGGAGATCTACCGCCGGGAGGTCGTCGACGGCGTCCACGATCATTGGATCGCTCCGGAGGAAGGCAAATGGACTTACACGTATCATAAACGCCTGTTCGCCTACGAAACCGAAGGGCGGACGATCGATCAGATCGAATACCTCGTCGATAAATTGAGCCGGTCCGGCCATACCCGCCGAGCCCAGGCCATCACCTGGAACGTCTTCCTCGATCCGCCGACGGACGACCCGCCCTGTCTCCAGCGCGTTTGGTGCCGGCTTCTCGACGACGAATCCGGTTGTCCCGTCTTGAACATGAATACGCACTGGCGCTCCCGCGACGCCTATAAAGCGGCCTACATGAACATCTTCGCCCTGACCGACCTCCAGAGAATCCTCGCCGACCGGATCGGCGAACGGATGGGGAGGCCCGTCCGGGTCGGCCGCTATGCCGACCTGGTCGACAGCTTCCATATTTACGGATCCTATTTCCACGATTTCGAAGGTTTTCTCAAGCTCGTCGAAAAACGTTCGTTCGCGGAGCGGACCTGGGATTCGGCTTACGCTGAGCCCTTTTTCGCCGAGGCCCGGGAACGGCTGCGCCGGGAGAAGGAAGAATCACGGTGACGCCGGGAATTTCTTTTCTCCTGGGCCTCGCCGCGGCCTCCGCGATCGCCACGATCGTCGCCGACTTGCGGGGACTTCTCCCTCTCGCCCGCGTGTTCCGGCCCCTGGCCATGGCCTCAATCATCCTTCTCGCCGCGGTCCGTCCGGCGGCGGTGTCCGAATCCTATCGACTGTTGATCGTCGCGGGCCTCGGCGCTTCGCTCGTCGGCGATGTCTTCATGATGCTCCGAAATAAAAAATTCTCCGCCGGCTTGGCCGCCTTTCTCCTCGCTCATGTCCTCTATACGGCGGCCTTCCTGAGGACGATGTCCCCCCGGGTCGAAGTGATGACCGTATTGCCGCTGTTCATCTACGCGCTTTTCATGATGCGGACGCTCTTTCCCCATCTCGGACGCTTGAAAGCGCCGGTCGCGCTCTACATTCTGGTCATCACGGTCATGACCGGGCTGGCCGTCCAGCGCTACATCAATGTCGGCGGGACACCGGCGTTTTTCGCGTGTATCGGGGCCATTCTCTTCGTCATCTCGGATACGATCCTGGCGTTCGATCGCTTTGTCAAAAAACTCCCTCTCGCCCAATTCACCATTTTAGGAACATACTTCAGCGCTCAGATTCTCTTCGCCTTATCCGTTTAGGCCGAGGAAACGGATCCGCTTATCGCTCGTCCTTATCGATTCTGGAACTTCAATCCGCGTAGGACGCGATCCAGCAGGGCCGGGGCGTCCCGTCCCTCCGCGACCAGTATCCAGGCATCGGGTTTGAGGTCAAGGACAAGCGCGGCCTTGTCGCCGCTCTGGGCCATCAATCCGGATAGCGTCCCGAGCGAGATTTTTCTCGCCGATCCTTTGATTCCCTCCTGGGCGAAAAGTTCTTTCGCCGCGACCGGGAACTCCTTCCAGGGCGAGGGCGTCGTCTCCCGCAGAACAAGACGCGCGCCGTTCGGTCCTTCGAGTCCGACGACGGTCGGATCGGGCCAGACGACCGCGGTTTGGACAAAGGCGAAATCGGATGGTTTCTCCCAAGCGAATCCCAATCCCGGATTCGAGTAGAGGTTTCCCTCTGCTCGAAATACCGGGGCGTCCTCGGAAACCTCGACGGGTTGTCCGTTCCGACCGAAGGCGAGGATCTTGATCTCCGTCCCGCCGAAGAGACGGGCCGCCGCCCCGCCGGTCAGCCCCATCGGACCCGACTCGAGCGAAGAGGCGGAAAACCCGATCCGGGCCGGGTCGGCGATCCCGGAAGAAACGACGGCGGCGTCCAGGGGGACCCAGGCTGAGCCGACGAGAACTTCGGTCCAGGCGTGCCCGCCGAACATTCCCAGAGCATAGACGTAACCGAGAACCACCCGGGAGGGGATTCCGGCGGCTCGGGCCAGGGTCGCCAAAAGGGTCGCGTATCCCAGGCAGGTTCCCCTTTTTGTTTTGATCAACTCGGAAGCCGGGGCGAAAGCGATCCCGAGGTCGAAGATCATGTTGTCCGAAACCCAGCGTTCGATTTTAAGGGCTGCTCTCAGCGTGTCTGTTTCGCCGCCGACAATTTCAAGCGCAACCCGAAGAATTTCGGCAAGGTCGGATTGGACGTATTCGTTCGGCCGAAGGAATTCCCGGTTCGCATCCGTCTCTTCGGCCGGCCGTCGGACAGACGGCGGGACGGGTAACCGGTGAAGATCGAGAACCAGATCTTTCCCTTTTTGGGAAACGACCGTCTGCCCGGGCCGGGCGAGATTCGGCCACTCCCCGCCCGGCTGTCGGAGGGAAAGGCGTATCCGGAGCGAATCCAGAGCCCGGGCCTGGGGCAGACGGACATTCGCTTTGAGGATCGATCGTTCATACATCTCCGAAGGCAGCTCTCCGCCGCCAGCGGCCGCCAAGGCGGTAGCTCGGTCGGTTCGGATAATTTCAGAAACGCCGAACGGCGTGGGCATCTCCCCCTTCACCGCCTCGCCCGTCGCGTCGAGCCAGGCCGTCCCCGCGACACCGGCGGCTTCGATGGTCTCTTCCACCTTCAAGCAGGGAACGGACCGGCCGGCGAGAGTGACGTTTTCCCGGGCGATCGTCTGGCGACGCCCTTTCGAGATCGATCCTGTTTCCGTGGAAAACGTTTGGAAATCAATCACATCGCCCGGCCCCCGGAGCTTCTCCAGCGAGAGGCGGCGGATGCCTTCCGGGCCCAAGAGGTCTCCCGAATAAGGAACCGTCCGGGTATAGCTTCGTCCGCCCGCTTCGCTCGTGATTTCAAGAAAGCCCGGCTTGACGACCGCGGAAGTTTTCGTCGACATCAGAGAGGCCCGCAATTCGGCTTCGACCCGGATAAGCCGCCCGGGACCGGATTCTTCCGTCCGCGAGCGGACCTCGAGTTCGACCCGGTTCCCCAACCGATTCAGGACGATTTTCGAATCCGACGTCGTGATCGTCACGCCGCTCGGACCGGATGTGATCGTTTCGAAGATATAACCGACCGGCGTGCCGGCGATTTTAATGATCGACCAGGCGTCATCCGCGGACACAACGCCGGCGGAGATCAGAGCCGGAACAAAGAACGATAGCCGGAGAATTTTTATTAATCGTCGAAACGGCATGGCGGCTCCTTTCTTCAAGCCTATCCCCGCCAGGTGACGACCCGATTGCAGGCAGCGTCCCTTCCCCGGCTCCCGGCGACTGACGGGGTTGCCGAAAGCCAACAAGTCGATTGAGCCATCCAACGATACCGGCCGCGCATGATTAACCCTTCCCGACTCCTCTTATCACAACTTTTCGAGATCGCGATCGGATAAATCCGGCTCCTGTCCGCGCTTCGGCCGGGCCTTCCAGCCATGGATTTTCAGATCCACCACGCCCGAACCGTCGACGCGAACGCCCTCGACCCGAAGCCGGCGGGCCTGTTCCTTCCCGCCACGGCCGGGCGGAAGCGAGATCCGGCCGCGGGAATTGATCACCCGATGCCAGGGCAAGCCTTCCCCCTCGGGCGTCGCGTGCAGGACCCAGGCGACCTGCCGGGCCTGCCGGGCGTCGCCCGCGAGAGAGGCGATTTGCCCGTAGGAAGCCACCGCGCCCCGGGGAATCGAACGGATCAACGTTCGAACACGCCGGGTAAAGGGAAGAAGCCCGCGCTTGGCCAAGGCGGCTTACTTCTTGACCAGTCTCAAGGCCTCCTCGATCGCCTTATCCAACTGGAGGTCTTGACCCTTTAAAATATGCCCGAGGTCGTTGATCACGAGGATATCGGGTTTCACGCCGCCGCTCGTTTCCAAATCCTTTCCGTCAAGCGTATAGCAGCCCCACCATGGCAAGCGGAACATCCCGCCGTTCATCAAACCGGCGCTCGTTGTGAAGATCAGCCAGCCGTAGGTCGTATTCCCGACGACCGGCCCGCGCTTCAGGGTCTTGAATCCGCTCGTCGTCATCTCCCCGTCGCTCAGGGTGAATTCGTTCGTGATCACGACCACCGGTTTATCCGCGAATCCAAAGGTGGACTGCTGCGTTTCGGACAGGCCGCGCTGACGCCATTTGGCGTAAACGGGTTTCATCAGGGCTTCGAGAACCCGGTCGTGGACGTTGCCGCCGTTGTTGAACCGGAGGTCGAGAATCAAGGCCTTCCGCGGCACGGCGTCGCGTTCCAGCTCGAGAAGGAAACGGGTGAGGTCGCCCATGCCCATCGCCCGCATGTAAAGATAAGCGACCTCGTCTCCGGTCTTTTGCTTCACCACGTTCCGGCGGCCGGCGATCCATTCCTCGAGCAGCAAGCCGTTTTCGGCGCCTGAGGAGATGGGTTTCACGACGACTTCGGCCGTTTTTTGACTCTGAGGATTCCGGAACGACAGCTTGACCCGCTTGTCGATTTTTCCGTTGAAGATCTTCCAGAGATTGACGGTCGGATCCACCGGCGTCCCGTCCACCGCGAGAAGCTCGTCGCCGGGCGCGACCTGGTCCCTCCGATCATAGAGAGGCCCGTCCTTGATCAGGCGGGCCAACGTGATCTTGCCGCCGTCAAACGACCAGACGGCTCCGACATGCGCGCTGGGCTCGTCGATCCGGCCCGCCCGCGGCATGTTGAATCCGGTATGGGAAGAGTTGAGCTCGCCGATCATGAGGTTGGCGTAATCGCCAAAGTCCAGGTCTTCGCGCACTTGCTGGAGCACCGGTTTGTAGCGCTCGAAGATGGCCCGCCAATCGGCCCGATGGTGTTTGTCGTCATAATAATAATGCTGGAGGACGTAATACAATTCGCCCAGCATTTGTTCGTAATCGGCGGTTTTGTCGACCATAATCTTGGTTTCGAACGAGACGGCCTTGGCCCGCCCCGCGGCCAGATCCAGCCGGCCGATCCGGCCGGCCGTCGAATAATAAAGACCTTCGGCCTTGCGGTCGAGCTGCAATCCGCGCACGCTTTCCAGGTTGGACGGATGCGGCTCATACCGGCCGCGCTCTTTTTTCTTCAGGCTGGTTTTCCACAACCGGCTGCGGCCGTCCATGGCCGAAACAAAGAGAACGGTTTCATCTTTCGGAATATAAACGAAGTCCTGCTCGCTGCCCAGGGTGACGGCCACGACTTCGGTCTGGCGGTCGATGTCCTCGAGCTTGATTTCGATCGGCGTCGGGCCTTTCTCGGCCGGCTTGGCTTCAGGTTTCGTTTCCGGCTTGGCCTCGGGTTTGGCCGCCGGTTTATCCTTGGGCTCTTCCTTGGCGAACAGCTTGTCGAAATCATCCTC
>Ga0315287_10000279_pt1 | contig 44732 bp, 41 predicted proteins | sample YL17G11_0_MG_FD_205037 | JGI IMG/M metagenome (GOLD analysis project Ga0315287, IMG submission 205037) | Sediment microbial communities from Yellowstone Lake, YNP, Wyoming, USA - YL17G11_0 | ecosystem: Environmental > Aquatic > Freshwater > Lake > Sediment | place: USA: Wyoming | collected...
CTTTTGGTAAAATGACCATGTTATTCATGGGTGCATATCCTCCTTATTTGTAAATTTTTCTAAACACTGGAGTATATGCACCTTTCTGCCTCCTGTCAAATTTACACAACTTATTGTACACTACCAACAAAGTTGTGCCCACTAAGAACAAAGATGTTCCCAACAAGAACAAATCTGTTCCTACCAAGAATATTTCCGTTCCCATTGGCAACATTTCCGTTCCTACCAAGAACAAAGTTGTGCCCACCAGGAACAAATCCCTGGGGTAAAAGTTGTTTTTCGTTCCTACCAGGAACATATCCACGGGGTAAAAGTTGTTTTTCGTTCCTACCAAGAACAAAGTTGTGCCTACCAGGAACAAATCCACCGGTAAATGATTGAAATCCAGCGGTTGCCATGGGGATGAGCCGATGTCGGATGAGATGATTGAGAGCTGAGGCCGGCAGCCGGTTCCCCAGCATTTGCTATCCGGGACAAGTAGGCCACATCCGCCCCCAGCCCCTGACCGCCGACAACCGAAGGGTGAAATCAAGCTAGTAATTGGGCTAACCCCTCAGCCAATTTGATCGTCTGCACTTTTTGATTCTCATAGACAAAAAGGTAAGCCGTAGGATGTGGCTGACATTTAATGGGAAAAGTAACCATTTCCCGGTCGATATCGGCTAAGATTTGTTCGATATCGAAAGAAAAGCTTTCGATGAGTCTCCCTTCTTTATCGACCAGCTTCGTGCAGAGTTCATAAAACATCATATCGGCCAAAAGTTCACGTTCGTCTATTTTGGGGAGCAATGATATTTTGAGAAAATCGTAGATGTGCTTCAGGGTTTCAAGGTAGCCTTCCGCATAAAAATTAATATCAGCGATAGGCAAGTTATCCAATTCCTCTAAAATCAATTCGATCAACCGGTCTTTCTCCTGTTTCCACAGGACGAACATCGTATATGGAAATTCGGAAGAAAAATTGATCACCAGGTATACTTTTTGCAGGAAAATCTTGGAGAGTGCCGGTACGGGTATGGTATAGAAGGCGCTGAAGATATCGGGGTATTGGGCGATCAGGGCCTTTTCTTCCCCATTGGGCAGGGAAAGGGCGATATCGGACGGTTGGCCATCGAAATACAGGAGTTCCTTGTACCGTTTTTGGATGGGGGTACCCGGCAGCGGCGATAATAAATGTAAATGGGTAAAATTACGCTTACCTGAGGCATACCGTAACCTGAAGATTAATTGTAGTGTTTGCTTTAAATCCGACAGGTTTTCTTCCGGGAAACCGGTAATAAAAGAGGCGGTAAACCTGATGCCGTGCTTGCCGGTACTCTCGGCATTCGGTAAAACCACAGAATAATCCATCTGCTTCTGGATACTACCCTGGACCTTTTCCGAACCGGATTCGATGCCGTAAAATATCTCGATGCAGCCGGAATCGGCCATTTCCCCGGCCAATTGAGTGTTTACGACATCGATACGGGCGCTACACCCCCATTCGATCCCCAGGCCAGATTCCTTTAAAGAGTGGCAAAATTGTCGAAAGAATTTTGGGGAACTGGTCATATTATCCTGGACAAACTCCACTCTTTTTATTTTATATTTATCGGTCAAATGCCGGATCTCGGATAATAAACGTTTGACGGACTTCATCCGGAAGCGTCCCCCCCAATAACGCGACGTCGAGCAGTAGACGCAATGATAGGGGCAGCCCCGGCCCGATTCGATAGGAATCCGTTTGTTCTCGGTGATGGAGAATGGGTTTAAATGATAGGCCGGCATGGGAAGTTCATCGAGATTTTTGATCAACGGGGCTTTTTTGTTTTCTACGATGCCGGATGTGCTTCTCCAGACCAGGTTGTAAACGCTATCCCAATTTTTTCCATTCCCCAGGGTTTCCAATAAAGATGGGAAGGCGATTTCTCCTTCACCGGTAAGAATTCCGTCGATGGCATCGAAGTGGCGCATGGTCTGAAGGGCGGTTACCGAGGCCTGCGGGCCCCCCAACACGATAAACAGCCCCGGGAGTTTTTTTTTGCATAGCCCGGCCAGCCTCAATATGGTCGGGTAGCAGTTACAAATAGTAGAGAAGCCCAATAAATCGGGTTTATTATCTACTAAATAATCGGCCACCTTCGCTATATCATCCAATGCCCGGTAATACTTAAAGGTGTAATTTATATCTTTAATTTCTACCTGGTGCCCATCATTCTCGGCCACGGCCGCCAGGGACAAAAGCCCGATGGGTATGTACCTGTTCAGTTTTTCCCATTGATAGTTGATATGGGGACATAAGTTAATCGTTAGCATCGGTATCTCCAGGGAAGACATTTCTCCCGTAAAGAATGATCTGTTTGAGGTTCATCTCCTGCCGGTAAAGAGCGGGGATGTCGCCTTCTAAAAAGCGGGTGACCGCCGGGTTTTTGAGGATGGCCTGGCAGCAGCCGCACATCTCATGCCTGGGTATCTGATCCAATTCAGGCAGGGCAATTTCATTTTCTCTTAAATAGCGTATGGTCTCATCGAGACCGATGAAGGCCATGAAAGGGAGATAGAGGGAACAACGCAGGCGATTCATGAGGTGCTTAAATGGGTGTGCTTTTAAATTTCCTAACCTTAACGGAGAATCCACCGGCAATCTATCGCCGCAGCAGGCATTAAAGTCGCCGTTAAGGTGAAGGGTGGGGGAGATGTTTTGGCAGTACCGGTTTCTATCGTTTGCCTGGAATAGCCCAGGTTCAAATCGTCCAGAAGCCCGACCCATGGCCAGGATGGGACCGGCATTTAGATATCTCACTTTCTTTGCCTTATCGGCTCCCAGTATCTCTTTGATTTCGTTGAAAACGCTTTGCCTATCCTTATCGCCATGGTACTGGTAGAGGATACCGATGGAAATACCCAGGTTAGAAGCCTCATCGATAGCTAGAAGAACATTATCGACAGGCACCTGTTGTCGATGATAGTCGCTGATGCTGAGGTACAATGTCTTAAGACCTTTTTGGGCCAACGGTTCCAATTGTCTCCCGGCTTTTCCCGGGTCGGTTGCCCAGTAACCGCTGGAATTAACCGTAACCTCCAGCCCGTTGTTAGAGATGATTTCCACCAATCGCTTTAGCCGGTCGAAAACGGCGAAAGGTTCTCCCCCGGTTATATTGACCTGGGAAATGAGATGACTATCGTTGATGTCCTTAAACCAGGCATTTATAGATTCCCAATCCGGCTGAACCGACTCGGGTTCGTTGCCGGCATCGACCGCACAGTGATCGCAATGCAGGGGGCATACCGAGGTCATAAAGAAGGCCAGGGTATCGATGGGTTGCGGGTGATAATAATTAGCCAGGTCTTCAGTGCCTGCCGTATGTTCCCGGTGATCTGTCATTTTCTATTCTCATGGGTAGTAATAAAAAGCCGCCCCACAGAAGCCGATAACTTATTTTAAAACGATATTATGGGATTGAAACACCGACCTCTAAACTACCGGGACGGGAAATAGCCTCGGCCTGGGTCAACCAGTGGTTGAGGTCCTTGAGTTTCATGTCATCCCAGGTCTCAACCTTGAAGCTTTTCAGTTGTTTTAATTCATCTGCAGAAATTTCATACTTTGGGTTTTCTTTCAAGAACTTTTCCGGGTTCTTAACGAAACTCTGCCGAAAATCTTTTACCAGTAGGCAACTTATGAGGAGCTCTTTAAGTCCGCCTTTTTTTTCTGCCATTTTTACCTCCTTTCAAATTTTTTTATTTTCTGTAAAGCGGCTTTTTCGATCATATTGAACCCATTTTGAAGCGATGGAATTTTTCCAGGAATCCTGCCCAGTTGGGTGCGTCCCGGGAAAATTCGAGTTTTTTGTAAACAGTGTAAAAAGCGTCTTCCAGGCCCTGGAAGGGGAAATAGATGGTAATGCCGTGGGCGTTGGCCAATTGGCCCGATAGGTGGTCCTCGAAGTAGACAACCCCTTTTACCCCATCGATCACGTCGTTACACGCCTCCGCTATCCCCTTAACCTTTATCTTATCCTTTACCAATAAGGCGAAATGCAGTAAATCGATATAGCTTTTTTCGTAGAAGCGTTGGATATCTTGCTTTAAAATGAGCAAAAGTCTGATATATATCTCATCATTGAGGTTTTTGGCCAGCAACGCTCCCAGGTTATCGACCGCCCCGGCTAACGGCTCGACTTTCTCTGTGTCCAGTACCGAGATAGCCACCGGTTTTTCCTCGCCTTCAGCGGCCTTTCTCTTAAAGTGGGCGATGATATCCTCGATGATCCCCCTGGCAAGCTGTTCATCCGTCGGTGGGGTGTTGGTGAGGAAGCGTTTCAAGATAATGTGGTAAGGCCAACCTTCCCCAGGCTCAGTCTCGGTGGAGCCGATATAAAAACGGGCCGAGCGACGATTTTGATACAACACCTCGACGGTGTTCATCAGGCAGGCATCGAATCCGACAATAGAAAAGGTCGTATTCTGAGGGATAGAGGATTTTATCGAATCCAGGGCATTGGCCAATTCCTGGTTATCTAAAAAGTCTTTGGCATTGTCATCATTGGCGATCGATTTTACTAAATCCGCCTGGCTGGATAATAAAACCCCCCGATCCTGCCGGTTACGCACGATGCTGGGATGATTAAATATGGCCCGGTTAAAGGACTGGGCCGTTTTGTACTCGGGCCAATCTTTCCAGCCTGTGCCATGGCTGGATATGATCAGCATGTAATTCCGGGCCGGGTAATTTTGAATGGCCCATTGGGCAAAATCCTTAAGATACTGCGGATCCCCGGTATTGGTCTCCCCCAGGTCCTGGATTTGTGGAGATGTAATAGAAGATGGGTTATCGCTTTTTTGAATCAAATAACGCCGGGTCGTTTCCCATCTGATATCGCTATTAAAATTCTGCTTTGCCCGGTCCAATTGAACGACCAGATTTAGCGTTGGGGTAGAGCCCACTTGTTCCATTTCCTTAATATCGTTCAGGACGGCCTGGTCAAGATTATTGTCCCCAGCCATATAGACCATGATGGTCCAATCTTTTTGGAGCACTTTAAACCTCCTTAACTACTAGAACTATCAGCAGAACAGACAGTGAATCCCAGTATGTCCGCCACTAACCTTAAATTATCTATGAATAGTAGGCTGAAAACAAGCCCCAATATTGTTGGGAGAATCAAACCGTATGACTTCCCCTTTCTTTATCGCCCCCCGACCCGGAAAACAACCGTATATTCTCTCAAAAGCATTACTGGTTAACGATATTGACATTAATTTTTTTCCCAACATTTTTATGGATTCTTTCGCAATTGACGGAAATTGGGCATCAGTCAGTTACTTTCGAACGATTTGCGGATGAATTAGGGGGGTTATGGGGCGGGGTGAATTTTGGTGCTTGAAATTTGGTCAAAAGTGTCATAAACTATAGCCTTAAAATCGCCTGGATTAAAATAGTCGCAGTTGTCTGGCCGGTCGGGGTAATGCCTGTACCGATGCGGGCAAACATGACCGGAAGGAGGATCCATGAGTTTAGATGATGTGATGGTTTCGAGAGCGATCATAGACGAATACTATAAAAAGCTGCTGGCCGTGCTGGAAGTCGATGTGGCCCTGGTGGGCGGCGGCCCGTCAAACCTGGTCTGCGCCACCCTGCTGGCGGAAAGGGGCGTGAAGACCGCCCTATTCGAATCGAAGCTGGCACCCGGTGGCGGCATGTGGGGCGGCGGCATGATGTTTAACGAGATCGTGGTGCAAAAGGGCGCCCTGCCGCTGCTCGATAAGATGGGTATTGCCTATAAAGAGTACGGCCACGGCTATTATACGGCAGACAGCGTCCTGGCCACCGCCACCCTGATTTCCCGCTGCGTGCAGGCCGGTGCTTTAATTATCAACCTGGTGAAAGCCGTCGATGTGATGTTCCGCGAGGATGAGCAGGGGCAAAAGCGGGTCAGCGGCCTGGTCCTGCAATGGACGCCGGTGGAACACATGGGGTTACACGTCGATCCCCTGTCCATCCGGGCCGGGTTCGTGGTCGATGGCACCGGCCATCCGGCCGAAGTGTGCTCCATTATCACCCGCAAGATCGATGCCCGTCTCGATACGAAAACCGGGAAAGTGGTGGGCGAGATGTCGATGTGGGCCGACCGGGGCGAAGAGCTGACCCTGGATAATAGCGGCGAAGTTTTCCCCGGGTTGTATATCGTCGGCATGGCGGCCAATGCCGTTAAGGGCGCTCCGCGTATGGGCCCGATTTTCGGCGGCATGCTGCTCTCCGGGGAAAAGGTGGCCAATATGCTGCTGGAGCGGTTGGGAAAAAAATGATCAAGAACTTTTGCCCGGTCTGCGCCACCAACCTGGAGACGAGGTTTTGGGAGGGGAAGAGCCGCTTCTTTTGTCCGCGCTGCCAAAAACCGGTCTATGAAAATCCTTTGCCGGCCACGGCCGCTTTGGTGACCAATAAGGCTGGCGAAATTTTACTGGTCAAGCGGAATGTCGAGCCGAAGAAAGGCCAATGGTGCTTACCGGGCGGGTTTGTCGAGTTGTACGAGACGCCGGAAGCCGGCTGCTTAAGGGAACTCGAAGAAGAGACCGGGCTGAAGGCCGAGATCGACCGGTTGGTGGGCGTCTATTTGAGCGAGAATCCCATCTACAAATCGGTGCTGGTGATGGGCTATACGATGCGGGAGGTAGAGGGGGAAATGAAGGCTGGCGACGATTCGGATGAAGCGGCCTATTTTCCCTGGAACCGGATGCCGGCCCTGGCTTTCCGTAGCCACCAGGCGATCATCGATAAGGCTTTCCATGCCCTGGGCTCTGGCCGGAAACTCACAGATCATCTCCCTTTCGGCGCTTATGTCATTACCAGCGGCGATCACCTGGAGATGGCCCGGGATGCTTGCCGGGCCGGAGCCCGGATTTTGCAGTACCGGGACAAGACATCGGGGAAGAAGGAAATCCTGGAAAAGGCCCGTATTATCCGGGATATCACGGCCGCTAACCGGACACTTTTCATCGTTAACGATTATATCGATATTGCCCTGCTGTGCGGCGCAGATGGGGTGCACCTGGGCACAGACGATATCCCCGTGGCTGAGGCCCGCGCCATAACACCGGCCGGTTTTCTCATCGGCCGGTCTACCCATTCCCTGGAGCAGGCGCTGGAGGCTGAAGCGGCAGGCGCAGATTACATCGGCAGCGGCCCGGTTTTCCAGACGCCGACCAAAGAGAGTTACCCGCCCATCGGCATCGCCTGTGTGCAAGAGGTGCGGCAACGGGTACGAATCCCGGTGGTGGCTATCGGCGGCTTAAACCTGGAAAATATGGCGCCCTTGCACCAAATCGGGGTGCAAAATTTTGCTATGGTGCGGGCATTCCAGGGGGATACGGCCGGGGTGGTCGGCCAGATCAACCGCCTGTGCCTGTGAGCGAATTGCAGCGCAGCGAGATCGATAAAATAATTTTTAGCGGTTGTCAACAAATTTCCTTTTGTGTTATAATAACGGCCTGGAGCGGAAAAATTCGGGGGCTAGCCCGGACATAAACGTAAGGAATAAAAATGAAATGCTTGATCATCGCCGCCGGTCAGGGAACCCGGCTGGCCCATAAAGGAGACTCAAAACCCCTGGTGCCGCTTCTCGGTGTTCCTTTAATCGAGCGGGTTATCCTCTCTGCCTGTGGGGCCGGGGTCAACGATTTCCTGGTAGTTACCGGTTTTAATGGGGACAAAGTGCGGGATAGGCTCCGGGTCTTCAGATCAAACCACCCGCTGACCATCGATTTTATCCACAATGCCGAATGGGAGAAACCCAACGGGATTTCCGTTTTATGCGCCCGGGAAAAGCTGGCTGAACCCTTTTTCCTGCTGATGTGCGATCACCTGTTCGATGCGGCGATACTGACGGAGTTGGCCGGTGCGGGCGTGCGGCCAGGCGAGGTAAAACTGGCGGTCGACCGGAGAATACAGGCCAATCCCCTGGTCGATATGGACGATGTTACCCGGGTGCTGGCCAAGGATGGCCAGATCGTCGAGATCGGTAAGCATATCCCGCAATACAATGCCTTCGATACCGGGATATTCCTGTGCACACCGGCGCTTTTCCCGGCTTTGGCAGAGAGCGTTTCCAGGGGCGATGCCTCCCTATCCGGCGGTATCCGCCGCCTGGCCGGTCAACAGGATGCGACCACCTTCGATATCGGTAGCCGTTCCTGGATCGATGTGGACGACGATATCGCCTTTGAAAAGGCACAGCAGATCATCGGGAGGCAATCGAATAAGCATGCTTCATAAAAATAGAACCGGGAGGGGGAAATGAGCGAAATACTGAGAGGAAAAGATATTCGCCCGGCCGGCGGTAAGCTGGGCGTGTTGATACCGGGAATCGGGGCAGTGACCACTACCCTGCTGGCCGGGGTATTTGCCGCCCGTAAAGGATTGGGCCGGCCCCTCGGCTCTCTCACCCAGATGGGCAAGATCCGCCTGGGTAAGCGCACGGAAAAACGCATGGTGCCGGTCAAAGAGCTGGTGCCCCTGGCCGGGCTGGATGACCTGGTTTTCGGCGGCTGGGATATATTCCCGGACACCGCTTATCAGGCTGCCGCCAATGCCAGTGTGCTCGAACCCCGGCATATCGAATCGGTCAAAGATGAGCTATCCGGCATTGCGCCGATGACCGCGGTTTTCGATCACGCTTATGTTAAGAACCTGGATGGGGCCCATATCAAGAAGGGCAAATCGAAGATGGACCTGGCCGAACAATTGATGAAAGATATCCAGGCTTTCAAGACCGGTCAGGGGATCGAGCGGCTGGTTATGTGTTGGGCCGCTTCTACCGAGGCTTATCGCCAGGCTTGCCGGGCCCACAGTAGTTTGAAGCAGTTTGAAGAGGGGCTAAAATCGTCCGACCCGGACATTTCTCCCAGCCAGGTTTATGCCTATGCGGCCTTAAAGCTGAAAGTTCCTTACATCAATGGTGCCCCGCACCTGACCACCGACTGCCCGGCCCTGCTGGAACTGGCCGAAGAGAATAAGCTGACCGTTTGCGGTAAAGATTTTAAGACCGGTCAGACCCTGATGAAGACCATCATCGCCCCCGGGTTACAGGCCCGGCTGCTCGGCATATCGGGCTGGTTTTCCACCAATATCCTGGGTAACCGGGACGGCGAGGTGCTCGATGACCCGGAATCTTTCAAGTCTAAAGAGGTCAGTAAATTGGGGGTGCTCGATACGATCTTAAAACCCGATATCTACCCGGAATTGTACCGCGACCTCTACCACAAGATCCGCATCAATTATTACCCGCCCCGGGGCGATAACAAAGAATCCTGGGACAACATCGATATATTCGGCTGGCTGGATTACCCGATGCAGATCAAGGTCAATTTTTTGTGCCGGGATTCCATATTGGCCGCACCGGTCATGCTCGATCTGATCCTATTCACGGATCTGGCCCAGCGGGCCGGCATGTATGGCATACTGGAGTGGCTCTCCTTTTATTTCAAGAGCCCGATGTCCAAAGCCGGGCTCTACCCGGAAAACGACCTTTTCGTCCAGCGCAGCAAACTGGAGAATACCCTGCGTTACCTGGCCAAAGAGGAGCTCATCCATCATACCGGGCTCGATTATTACTATGACCTGGAGGACTGACCAACGCCATGAAGACTGGAGAAGATGTTGCCGATAAGGGCAGTACCATGAATGCCGCACAAGAAAACCGCGAGCCGGGATTCGATTACCGAAAATCCCTAAAAAAACCGCTCTATAAATTTATCGATCGCCTCAAGTACATCGATATCTACGTCAACCGGCCGCTGGCCGGCCTGTTGGTGCGGGCCGTGTATAATTCCCGCATCACCCCCAATGGCCTGACCGTTTTTTCCTTTATATTGGGTCTTCTCGGCGCCATCTCCTTCACTCGCGGGCAATACCCCTATTTTGTCATCGGCGGGGTACTGGCCCAGCTCTCTTCCATCGTGGATGGGGCCGACGGCATGTTGGCCCGGGCCAGGAACCAGTGCAGCGATTTCGGCGCCCACCTCGATCTGTATCTCGACCGTCTCACCGATTTTTGTCTCTTCCTGGGGATTGCCTGGGGCATCTACATCCAGACCAAATCCACCCATTTACTGGCCCTGGGCATTTTGGCCAGCAGCCTCTATTTTCTCAATGTCAACCTCTTCTACATTATCAAAAGCTACCGGCAGACCCGGCAGACCGGGGAGACCGGCGAGGCCCGGGCCATCATGATCTGGCTGATAGCGATATTCGCCGTGCTCAACCGCCTGGATTTCACCATCTACGTGCTCCTCGGCGAGGCCGTCATCGCCAATATCGTCACCCTGGTGGTGTTTATCAACCTGGCCCGCAAGCAGACCCCCTGACCTGTTTATTTGGGTTGTCCCGCACTTCCGGGACGATCTCCGCCACCTTCGGCGGTCCATGTCGAACGCTCCCCCACGGATGATTTGGGGGAAAAAAAACTTGACATGGGGTATTGGATTTATTATAATACCTATTCTGGTTTAGTTTGAAAATAAAATCTAGCTTAAGAAGGAGAAGTACTGCATGAAGTTAAGAAAGATACTGGTTCTGGCGGGTGTGGCTGTCTTGTTGGTAAACTTTGCGCTGGTGGCGCAAACCACTGAGGCAGGATGCCCGGAAGTAGTCAATGTCGAAGTAGCAAAGGTTGCCGGGCAGAGTTTCCCGGCTTACAGCCAATTCCAGGCCCGCATCAGGCCGGAGATCATCGTCATCAAAACCCAGGTGCCCGGCAAGTTGGTGGACATTAAAGTGGCTGAGGGCGACCTGGTCTCCCAGGGCCTGGAACTGGTGGTCATCGACGAGGGATTGGCTTCAGCGATCAAGGTCCTGGAAGCCGAGGTCAAGAGATGGGAAGCCAACCTGGCCGTACGGAAAGGCTGGAAGACCCGTGACCCCAAAGCCGAAGCCCAGGCTATCGACAAGATCAAAGAAGCCCAAAAGGCTCTCGAAGACAAAAAAGCCGCGGCCGCCGATTATGTCATCAAATCGCCGGTTGACGGTAAGATAAGAAGCATCAAGGTCACCTCCATCAATGTGTCGCAAGAAAGCGGTATGATCACCGAAAAAGAAGTGATCGTCGAGATCGAAAACAGCCAGGTAATGCTGGCCGAGATCGCCGTACCGGCAGAAGAAAAAGGGACATTCATCGACGGTAAAGAATACCTGGTGAGCTTTGCCGAGCTCGGCGAGAAGTACACAGCAATAGCCCGGGGCGTGACCGAGACCACCCTGGTACTGGCTATAGAGAATAAACAAAAACTCCTAAAAGAAGGTTTTTCCCTGAAGTTAGAAATGTTAAAAGATTACATCGTGGAAAACCAGGTGGTCATCCCGGTCAAATGGATTTCCAAAGACGAGCAGGGTCCTTTTATTTACAAAATGAGCGGCGATTATGCCCGCAAGACCTACCTCAACCTCGGCCCCACCCGGGAGAAAAAGATCCTGGTCTTAGAGGGCTTACTCCTGGACGATGAGGTGATTATCAGCGAGATTCTCTCCCCCGGGCAGGGCCTGTTAAAAGAGACGCTGGAATGCGTCAAGGATAACGGCCAGGTGCAGGTCATGGTGAAAAAGTATTTCAAGCGAAAAGCCTCGAAGAAAGGCGTCGAAGAAGTGGCCGGTATCGAAGTAGAAAAAGAGGGCCTGCCAAATGTTTTCAAGATGGCCCTGGGCGGCGGTATCTTCGATGTACCCGATCCTAAATGGACCGATGTCTACAAGAAGATGAACCCCCTCTTCGGTTTCAGGCTGGCATACGCCATCAAACAGCGTTTCGAGATCTTTGCCGAAGCAGACATGATGGCGGCCACAGGCGAGCTTTTCCCAACCTTAATCGAGACCAAATTTTCCGCTACCCCCATCTACCTGGGTATCCGTTACATTTTTATGCCCGAAAAGAAGGTCACCCCTTATTTAGGTGTAGCCGGTATCATGGCCAGCATCAGGGAAAAGACCGATGTAGAAACCATTAAAGACAACGCTTTCGGCGGCAGCATCCAGGTTGGCGGCTATTTCAATTTTGGCCAGAAATTGGCCCTGGATCTCCAGGCCAGATACGATATCCTCACCTTCACCATCGAAGATTTTAACGAGAAAGTAAAGTTGTCGGGTTTGCGGTTCATGATCTTCATGACCTATAAATTTTAATTAAAACATGTGAAAAAAAGATTTGTACTGATCCTGACATTGATTGTCCTGCTGGGCGGGGTCGGGTTACGGTTTATGCACATGACCGCCGACCCGCCCACGGACCTATCGGTCAGTGGCGGGATCCTGGGAGATGGCGGGCTATATGCCTATGCGGCCCGCAACCTGGTGCTTTTTAATAAGACCGGCTTCGCCGGTTATGAACCCATTGCCGGCACACCGCTGATGACCTATGTCAACTACCTGGTCTACCAGGTCTTTGGCATCGATTTCTTTACCCACCGCATTATCCCCGTCCTGTTCAGTATCTTTTGCCTGCTTTTCCTCTTCTTTTTGGCCCGCAAATACCTGGGAAAATGGCCGGCCTTTTTTGCCAGCCTGTTCTTCTCCCTGAATTACCCGGTACTGATCTATTCGAAAACGGCCAACCGCCAGTTTCCCACCCTCTTCTTCTTGCTCCTCTCTTTCTATTTTTTCATCCGCGGGGCGGAAACGAAAAAGAATTTACCCTTCTTCTGGACAGCCATATTCTTTGCCTGCTCCTTCCTTTCCCGGGGCACGGCCCTGTTTGCCTTGCCCGTCTTTTTTGTCGTCGGCCTGGTCTGGCTCCTGGAGAAGAAGATCAACTGGCAAAATGTGCTGACCCTGGCCGGTTCCCTGGCCGTTTTCGGTCTGGCCTGGAGATGGCTGGTTTACCTTCCTTATAGCACCTTTATCGACGGCTTAATCGGTCACAACAAAGCAGCCGGCACGGTTATCAGCCTGTCCGGCCTCATCCACGACATCCTCCACCACCCGCTGCGCTTGCTCGATGTGGTCCTGAAAAGCCCGTTCATGGTGCAGTTCCGCAGCGATCCCAGCCTCTGGTTCTTTTGCCTGGCCGCCATGATGATCTATGTTTACCTGCGCCTGCAAAAAAAAGGCGCTATCCCCTATATCCTCGACCTGGCCTTTGCCTGGATGTTGGTCATCATCGGTAAGAACGCCCTATTCACCTACCGGCCGGAGCGACATTACCTGGACCTGGTGGCCCCGGCCGCTATTCTGGCCGGCTGGTTCATGAAAAAATGGCTCGACCGGGAGATCAAGCTGGCATTCAATGCCCGCCTGGTGGCGGCCGTTCTCTTCACAGTGGTCCTGGTATTCCCGTTCGGCATCATTAAATACGGCCGCTACCTGGCCGGGGTATTATTCCATGACCCGGTGCAGACCGGTTTTTACCTGCTCATCCTGGCCTCTTTCCTGCTGCTATTCGCCCGGCGTGACAAAAAGATTTTCCCGGCCACATTCATCATCTTATGCCTGGTCTTTTCCGCTTATCTCAACCTGAACTATTTTACCCGCTGGGCACACCACCGCACCTACCAGGCCGTCCATATCTCCGGTGTTTTCGGTAAGGCCATACCGCCCTCGTTCGTGGCCGGTAACTGGGTCTTGCTCCTGGCCACCGGCACGCCCCACAAGACCACATTGGCCTGGCCGGGACAGATCAATTGGTATCCCGATTTTCTCAGGAAGAATGGCCTCGAATACGTGATGGTTTCCGATTTCTCCCCGGACGGCTACCTGGCTTACCGGCGGATGTTCAAACAGGACCTGGACAATGCCACCCTGCTGGCCATCTTCGAGCTCCACAAAAAGAACCTCTACTTCTTCAAACTGGAAAAAGACCCCCAGCCCCTGCGCCTGGAATTCGAGGCCTTTTACCGGGATAAACTCGATAGCAACGTCATCTATGGCAAAGACCTCTCCCGCCGGATGGGGGTCGGGCTTAAACCCCTGCCGCACGTCAGCTATTCGCTGTACCGGGACTTCCAGGTGCCGGCAACCGGCGATTACACCTTCTCCCTCAAGGCCCGGGGACATTTCATGGTCGAGATATCGATCCAGGACGGGGATAAAATCCTGACCCGCAGGGAGATGATCATCAAGGGCGAGGCATTCCAGGAAAAAACCTTCGCCGCTGCTTTACCTGGGGAAACCGGCCTACGTTTGAATTTCCGGGTTCACCGCCTGAGAGGGGCCGGGGTCCTGGATTACATCGAGCTCAAGAGTATGCGGGAACCGGTTATGCTTCCATCCCCTTTCCCGGTCACGGACCGGCTGGGAAATCGCCGGGATTACCGGGTCTTCTTACCCGATCGGCCGGAAAAGAGTAAAGGACTGCCCCTGCTGGTTTATTTCCATGCCGTCATGTCCCCCGGGTTCCAGGCCCGGGTGCCGGCCTTAAAGCATTATACCGGTTCCCCGGTGGAAGAGACCGGCTTAATCGAATTGGGCCAAAGAGACCCCTTCATCCTGCTGGTGCCCACTGCCCTTTATGAGTTTAAATCTTTGAAAAACTGCCTGGCCCGCGGCTGGGACATCGACCGGGAGATCGACGGCATCGAGAAGATGATCGATGGCGTCGCCAAAGCCTACGGTGTACCCAGGGAGAAAGTCTATTTGACCGGTATTTCGGCTGGCGCGGTGCTGTGTCACCACCTGGCCAATCGCCGTCCCGAACGTTACAGCGCCATCCTATCGCATTCCCAGGCGTATACGGGTAAAGACGGCAAGGGGAGCGTGCGGCCACCGGTTCTCAGGGGCCCGCAATTCGGCGTGCTGTTCGCTTACAACCAGGGCGATTACCCCGATTTGATCAAATTCTGCGAAGAATCCTACCGGCTATACAAAGATTACGGCTATAAGACCGAGCTCTTACCCCATGTGCCGCCAATCGGCCATGCCTGGTCGGCTGCCACTAACGATAAATTCTGGCGCCTGTTACAGTCCCTGGGCCGCAAAGTAGACTAAACGCTGTCTCAAAAATTTCCCCTTGCCATAATCACCGGACCTGATATAATTACCGACACATTTGAATAAGTGTAGGTAATTTTGTCATGGATTTTCGAGAAAGAAATAACCGATGTTCCCGGTTCGACAGGGCCGTGGGGATGAGGGCCGTCCAGCCGGTCCCCGAGCGGAGTCGAGGAACCGAGCGAGGCGCAGCAGCAATCCCCTGGGAGCCGATGAACGCTCCCTTGAGTCGCGTTCGCCCTTGTAGCCTCTGCCTTAACTTTGCAGAGGCTAGGGCCATGCTGAACCGAATTGCGGAAAGCCCGCAATTCGTGAAGCCGCAGGCAAAACTGAGCACAGTTTTGGCCGGTAGTGAAGGGGATTGCTGCGAGAGCCACGCCCACTAAGGCTTGACTCGCTTGATCATGAAGCGCCTGGCCCCCTGCCCGGCTGTTTTCCCTCACCCCGGCCTCCGGCAACCCTGGAGTTACGAGTTAAATGCTCTCGATATCGGCGGGGGTTAGGCCGGTATAACGGACGATTTTTTCGATGGGCTCGCCCTCTTGCTTCATTAGCCGGGCCATATCGATCTTTTCTTTCTCTCGGCCTTCTTTTAATCCATTTCCATGCCCGTTACCATAGCCTTCATCATAGCCTTCATCATGGGAGGTATCGATAACCCCTTTTAAATCCCGGTAGACCTTGAGACTATCTTCATACGCCTGCATCTGGGCCGCATCAAAATTCGCCAGCTCGGCGATCTCGAAACCTTTCAAAAATACCTCCTCCTTCAATACCTGCGGTATATCGTCGAAACTCTCCAGGTTCTTTAAAAAATACAACCACCGGTCCAGGTGCGTCTTAAGCTCATGCTCCCCTTTGGTAAACCGCGGCATCTCGATAAAGATGTAGGTCAGCTTGTCGAAAATCACCTGGCGATACTGATCCTTCAACTGCACTTCGCACAGATAGGTTTTCTTTTCCCGCTCTTCATCGAAGGTAAAATCCAGTATGGCCACGCAAAAGACCGGCTTTAACTTAAAATCCCAATCCCCTTTCTCGGCCATGTCCCGGATCGGGAAGGTGGTGTAAAATATGGCCCGGTCTTTGAAGAACTTGATCTTGGCTTTCTGCATCTCGACGATGAATTGCCCGCCATGCTCATCCTGGCAGTGGATATCGAATATGGCCTTGCGATCCGTGGTTATGGCGCCTATATGCTCGGCACTCTTCAACGTTAGCCTGGCGATCTTGTGCTCGCCGGGCAGGAGTTCGTTTAAGAAGTCTTTCAGTAAATCTTTATTGGCCTCTTCGCCGAAGAGCTTCTTGAAACCGAAATCGGTGTAAGGGTTAATGAACCTTGCTTTCATCGCAGGCAGCTCCGTTTATTTGTTCCATGCTTTATTATAATAGCAATCCCCCGATTTTTCAACTACTGCCCAAAACCTAAATCATCCGCCTGGTTTTGGTTGGGGATAGACCTGCAATGACATCTGAACCGCAGATTAACCAGATTAACCAGATTACACAGAATATAAGAGTGATACTGTCCGGGGGATAGGCGCTTCATGAATGAGCGAAACTTAGGGAGTGAATCCTGTTCCGGCCTAGCCACCGCATAATTAAGGCGGTGGCTACAATGGGAATGCGACTCAAAGGAGCATTCATCTGCTTATTCGAGCTCCCCGCTTTAGGGGGAAAAATGTCGATGTTTGAGCGTAAGCGAGTCCGACATTTTAGTGAGACAAGCCATTGGCCGGTCGATTCACGGACGGTTGAGCGAATCATGAAGCGCCGGATGTTGTCAGAACCTTGTCTCCGCAAAATTAATGCGGAGACTACAATTGGAACGCGACCAAAAGTTGCGTTCTTCAACTTCACCCCTCTCCCGTCTATTCATCGGACAGGCGAGGGGGAGATTCCCCTTCTCCTGCATTAAGCGGGAGAAGGGGTTAGGGGATGAGGGCTTATTCTCCCCCTCTCCACACTTGGAGAGGGGGCAGGGAGGTGAGGAGAAAGGAGACCTGGCAGGTTTCAAAAACCTGCCAGGTCTTGCTTCCAAAACCTGGCGGATGATATAGGTCGAGTTCTACCCTTGAAAATTTTTTCCCGGCCCGGTATAATGTTTTCATGACAACCAAAAAGAAGAAACGCCTCTCCACTTTTGCCATCTGGGCCAGCATCCTGGGCTTTGTCGTCGGTGTGATTGCCCTGGTGGTGGCCATTATATTGAGCTCTTCTTCAGCTAAGCAAATAGATGAAGTGAAAAAAGAGGTGATTAATTTTAATCCTTTGACGCGGGATAAAGTACTGCAAGAAAAAGAGAAAATGCTGGCAGATCAGGGTACGCGATTGGCCGAGAAGGAAAAGAAGATCAAGGAGCTGGAAAAAGCGGTGGCCGAGTCGTGCGCTTCCACCGCGCAGGAACGGCAAGAGGCGCAGGCTGAATTATCGAAGGGCAACACGGGCAAAATCCAGGAAGTATTTAAAAAATCTATTGCCCGGAAGTGTGGGTTTTTGGCTGCCGATTATTACCAACTGGGCAATGCTTATTTTGTCGATAAAAAACCCGATTACCGGGCTGCCCTGGCCGCGTACCGGGAAGCGGACCGGTTGAGCCCAGGGAATGCCGAATATTTGAATATGATCGGAGTAATTTACCGGGAATTGGGTCAGTATGGCCAGGCGAAAGATTACCTGGAAAGGGCGCTGGCCATCCGGGAAAAGGTGCTGGCTGCCGATCACCCCAACCTGGCCACTTCGTATAACAATTTATCGCTGATCTATCAAGACCTGGGCCGAATGGACAAGGCCCTGACGTTCCAGTTAAAGGCCCTTAAAATAAAAGAAAAAGTCCTGGGCGCCGATCACCCCGACCTGGCCAGCTCGTACAACAATTTATCGCTGATCTATCGATCATTGGGCCATTTGGACAAGGCCCTGGCGTTCCAGTTGAAAGCGAATAAAATATATGAAGCCGTTTTGGAATCGAATCACCCGCTCAGGGCCACCTCGTACAACAATTTATCGTCGATCTATCAAGACCTGGGCCAATTGGACCAGGCGCTGGCATTCCAGTTAAAGGCCCTGGCCATGCGGGAAAAGGTGCTGGCTGCCGACCACCCCTCCCTGGCCACCGCGTACAACAATTTATCGATGATCTATCAAGCCCTGGGCCGATTGGACCGGGCTCTGGCGTTCCAGTTAAAGACCAGCGACATATTTGAAAAAGTATTGGGCCCGGATCACCCCGACCTGGCCAGCTCATATAACAATTTATCGATGATCTATCGATCCCTGGGCCGAATGGACAAGGCCCTGACGTTCCAGTTAAAGGCCCTTAAAATAAAAGAAAAAGTCCTGGGCGCCGATCACCCCGATTTGGCCGGCTCGTACAACAATTTATCGCTGATCTATCGATCCCTGGGCCGACTGGACCAGGCCCTGGGCTATGGCCGGCGGGCCGTGGCCATCCTGGAGAAACTCTTTCCCCACGGCCACCCCAACCTGGATATCATGCGCCAAAACCTGGCCATCATCGAGGCCGAGGCGGGGAAAAAGAAGAAATAGGGCACGGGGGTAGGGGCGTATGGCAATACGCCCCTACGGATATGAGCGCCGGATGTTGTCAGAACCTTGTCTCCGCAAAATTATAGGCGGAGACAACAGTGGCGCATGCGACAAAAAGGAGCATGCATCTGTTTTAAAAGAAACATTAACCAGATTACACAGATTACGCAGATTCTATAAGTATGGGGGCTGAGAGCCGGGCTGAGCGGATTAGGCAGACTAGAAGGAATTGATGATGACAGACGGATTCAAACATAAGGAGTTAACGGGCCGCATCATCGGATGTGCACTGGAAGTTCACAAAATCCTGGGCAACGGTTTTCAAGAAGTTATATACCAGAGGGCATTGGCAAAAGAGATGACATTAAGGCAGATTGAGTATTGCCGGGAATTGGACATGCCCATTTATTATAAGGATGAGCAGATCGGTACGCGGAGGGTAGATTTCCTGGTTGAGAACAATGTGCTGGTAGAGCTAAAAGCAATTATAAACCTGGAAGATGTTCACCTTGCCCAGGCCATAAACTACCTGGAAGCTTACGGCCTTGAGATCGGACTTTTGATCAATTTTGGGGCAAAGCAACTTGAGTTTAAAAGGATCATCAATAGCAAGTTTAGATAGTCCATCGCCAGTTCCATCATCGCAGCCATAGCCCCGGCCAGTATCACTCTTATATTCTGTGTAATCTGGTTAATCTGGTGAATCTGCGGTTCAGACAACAGGGCGGGGCTTACGCAGATAGCCTCTGCAAAGTTAATGCAGAGGCAAAGTTCGCTCGATCATGAATCGCCTAGCCTCCGCAAAATCCGGGGGTTGACCTGGGGGGGTATCCTGGTGTATGATACCTTATCCGGTGAGATGAAGGGACACGGCGCGCCGTGCCCCTACATACCGGGCATTTGCCGAATTTTGGCTAAGTTAATCCATGATCTTCTCTTGACAACGCTTTCCTCTTGGACTAAAATCGATCCGTACGCAGGACAGGCATGAAAGTAAAGGACATTATAAGAATGCTTAAAGATAGGGCACATTGGGAAGCATCCTGAAACAAGCAAAAATCAAGGAGCATTAGCTATGATAAAATACCTGGTCATATATGAAAAAACCGAGACCGGTTACAGCGCCTATATTCCTGATTTACCGGGATGCGTCGCTACCGGGGCAACGAAAAAGCAAGTGGCGGAAAACATCTATGAAGCGATGAGATTTCACCTGGAAGGACTGCAAGAAGAAGGCATAGACATCCCGGAACAGCATACGGAAAGTGAAATGATGGTTTTTGCATAAAACTGGGGGAGGAAATCACCGGGGCCGGGCTCTCGCAGATAGCCTCTGCAAAGTTAAGGCAGAGGCAAAGTTCGCTCGATCATGAATCGCCTAGCCTCCGCAAAATCCGGGGGTTGACCTGGGGGGGTATCCTGGTGTATGATACCTTATCCGGTGAGATGTAGGGACACGGCATGCCGTGCCCCTACGCGCCGGGTAATCGAGGAGGAACATGGGTAATGTGGCTGCCGACCTGTGGCGAACAGGTGATGAGACCCGGTTTGACAAGGAAAAGGCCCTGTTGCCGGAATTCTTCGCTCTAGAGGCGGGATAAATGGCCAGGGAAAACAGCCATAATAACGGCGCCAAACTCGGTTTCGAGCGGGAGTTATGGCGCTCTGCCGATGCGCTCCGCTCCAACATGGATGCCGCCGAATACAAGCATGTGGTGCTCGGCCTGATCTTCCTCAAATTCATCTCCGACGCCTTCGAGGAGCAATATGCCCGGCTGGATGCCGAATTACACCGGCAACAACAGGAATCGAGCCGGCTGGACAAGCTCATCTGGGCCAACCTGGAGGACATCGGCTATGGCGAATAAACCGGCTCCTCTTCGGCCCGATGGGCATATTCTCATCTACCGGGACGGCTGCTTGAACCTTCAGGTCCGGCTCGACGGCCAAACCGTCTGGCTGACCCAGCGGCTGATTGCTGATCTCTATGGGGTGTCTGTGCCCAACGTTAATCAGCACCTTAAAGCGATTTACGGCGAGGGGGAACTGTCGCCGGATCGAACTATTAAGCGTTACTTAATAGTTCAAACCGAAGGCCCGCGTCGGGTCTCCCGGCAGATCGATCACTACAATCTCGACGCGATCCTCGCCGTCGGCTACCGCGTCCGGTCTGCACGCGGGACCGCGTTCCGGCAGTGGGCCACGGCCCGCCTGGCCGAACTGCTCGTCAAGGGTTTCACCATGGACGATGAGCGCATCAAGGCCGGCCGCACCATCGGCGAAGACTATTTCGACGAACTGCTCGCGAGAATCCGGGACATCCGGGCGTCGGAACGGCTCTTCTATCAGAAAATCACCGATATCTACACCACCAGCATCGACTACGATCCCAATGCCGAGGTCACGCAGACATTCTTCGCCACGGTGCAGAACAAGCTCCACTGGGCCATCCACGGGCGCACTGCCGCTGAGATCATTTCCGAACGCGCCGATGCCGCCAAACCCCACATGGGGCTGACCACCTGGAAGAACGCCCCTTCCGGGCCGGTACGCAAAGCCGATGTGACCATCGCCAAGAACTACCTGACCCACGAGGAGATCGAGTCGCTGAATCGCATCGTGACCATGTACCTTGATTACGCGGAAGACCAGGCCCGGCGGCACAAGCCCATGCACATGGCCGATTGGACGGTCAGGCTTGACGCCTTCTTGCAGTTTAACGAGCGGAACATCCTGACCCATGCGGGCACGGTTTCTCACCAACTGGCCGAAGAGCGCGCCCACCGGGAGTTTGAAAAATACGACACCGAACGGTTGCGGCTGGCCGCCTCGCAGCCGACCAGCGACTTCGACAAGTTTGTCGAGGAGTCAAAACGGATGGAAAAGTTACCGCCGCCTAAGTCGTCTAAACCGCTTTGCCGGAAGAAGAAGCAAGACCAATGAATCGTGAACTGCTCACCCGGACAACCAAAGCCAGCCGGCTGGACAAGCTCATCTGGGCCAACCTGGAGGACATCGGCTATGGCGGGTGAGTGGAAAGAGAAAAAACTCGAACAGGTTTTATCGTTTTCTAATGGTAAATTCAGTCCAGAACGCTTCGACAATTTGCCATTCCCTGTCTACGGTTCAAATGGCATTATTGGCATGGCAGGGAAATCAAACTCCGGTCCAAACACGATTATTATTGGGCGTGTAGGAAGCTATTGTGGGGCACTTTATTTTAGCCATCAAGAATGTTGGGTAACAGACAATGCGATTCGAGCAGTAGCATTGAATAATAATTCACCGAGTTACCTCTATTATCTTATCAAGACTCTAAGATTAAATCAGTTGAAAGGAGGTTCCGGTCAACCTCTTATTAATCAATCAACACTCAACATGATCCCGGTTAGAATGCCTCCTTACTCCGAACAGCGGGCTATAGCCTGCATCCTGGGGGCGATGGATGATAAGATCGAGTTGAACCGGCGGATGAACCGGACGCTGGAGGAAATGGCACGGGCGATATTTAAAAGCTGGTTCGTGGACTTTGATCCGGTGCGGGCCAAGGCCGCAGGCCGCGATCCCGGTCTGCCCAAAAAGATTGCCGACCTATTCCCGGATTCGTTCCAGGACTCCGAACTGGGCCAGATACCGAAGGGGTGGAAGGTAAGTCCGCTATGTGAATTAATTCAGATTAATCCAACTCGGAAACTCTTGAAGGGTTCTTTGGCACCATATCTTGATATGGCTAATATGCCGATCCAGGGGCCATATCCAGGATCGTGGGTGGTCAGGGAGATGGGATCGGGAATGAAGTTTATCAATGGCGATACATTGGTGGCGCGGATCACTCCCTGTTTAGAGAACGGTAAGACGGCATATGTTAATTTTCTGGATGAGGGTCAGGTAGGATGGGGTTCAACGGAATACATCGTGCTTCGTCCAAAAAAAGGAATTCCTCCGGTTTTTGCTTATCTGCTGGCCCGTACAGAAGATTTCCGAAACTTTGCTATTAAACAAATGACAGGTTCGAGTGGACGACAGCGTGTTCCTTCTGATAGTATTTCAAATTATAGCATCTCATCCCCAAATATAGAATCTTTAATCTTCAAAAATTTCGGTGAGATTGTGGCACCATTTTTTGAGAGAATCAAATCGGCCATGCTTCAATCCCGGACCCTGGCAGCCCTGCGGGATGCGCTTTTGCCGAAGCTGATCTCCGGCGAGTTGCGGGTGCCCGATGCCGAGCGCATCGTCGGGAGGTGTGTGTGATGGGGGATTTAACAGAGGACGAACCGTGGCACGTATAACAGAATCCGATATCGAACAGGCAACGCTGGCCTGGCTGGAGGCATTGGGTTATACCATCCGGCCCGGGCCGTTGAAGCGGCCCAGGTGATCGAAGAACTCATCTCCCTGGCCAAAGAGATGCGCCAGGCAGACCGGCGCGGCGAACAACTGGGTTTATCCGAGGATGAGATCGCCTTTTACGATGCCCTGGAAGTAAACGACAGCGCCGTCAAGGTTCTCGGCGATCGGACATTACGGCAGATCGCCCAGGAACTGGTAAAAGCGGTTCGCAGCAATATCAAGATCGACTGGACCGTGCGCGAGAATGTGCGGGCCGAGATGCGCGTCATGATCAAACGCATACTCCGGCGTTACGGTTATCCACCCGATAAACAGGCCCGGGCTACCGAGCTTGTCTTAGAGCAAGCGGAAGTCCTTTGCCGGGACTGGGCCGAAACCACCTGACCAAATAGCCCAGGCTCTATTTTAGGGCTATCCCTCGGGGTAATTAAATAAAGTCACGGGTACATTTTACTTTTCCACCGGTAGGAACTTCTTTTCCGTCGGGCAATGCCCTGATCCATGGGAACATGACCCTTTTCTTTGCTTTGAGCGCCCGATTTCCTTCAGGTAAGCCCGGTCGCCCATAGCCCGTAGGGGCGAATTGCATTCGCCCCATCCGATTCATCTTATACCGGGAATAGGATACCCGCGGCCAAAACCTGGCGGAGGGTTGAGAAAAAAAAATGTCTTGACAAGTTTTCCTACCCAATGCTATAATCGCAACCAGGAGAATCAAGATGATGAGAAAAAGTTTAAAATTATTATCGATTGCCGTTCTTGTCGGGGTTATGGCTTATTCGCTCTTCGGCTGGGTCACTGATGCCTGCCAGACGCGCTCCTGTGAGGATCAACTAAATAAAGCCTGTGCGAACCTTTGTAGAAAGCATGGGGGATCCTGTATCGGCTTCAGCTATAATTGGGGAATCTGCCAACATGGTATCTGCCAGTTCGAAGTAGAAGTATGGTGTTTAGATGGGTTGTGGATCTGGACAAACATTTATTGCACCGGTACATGTCCCCTTTAATGGAGGTTGATCATGATGAATAAAAATATGAGTAGAACGGTTTGCGTTTTTATTCTGGTTGCCGGGCTATTTGTTACGCTCGCTACCCAAGATTTCGATATCAAGGTCATCGAAAAGCCGGTCCCCAAATATCACGGTTTGAGTAACGCCCAAAATTTAATCCTGTCAAGGAGTGTGGATGAGATTTCCGAGAATTCCCTCCGCTACTTCCAGGGGATCCAGGCCGCTGCCGTAGATAAAAGCGGTAATTTCTACTTCTTCGACTATAAGCACTGTTGCATCGTTAAGCTCGACCCGGGGCTCAAATACGTTGCCCGCATCAGCCGCAAAGGGGAAGGTCCCGGGGAGATCCGCCAGGAAACCCAGGCCCCAACGGTTGTCTTCCTCAGTGCCGGATTGGATGGGCACCTCTATCTTTTCGATATTATGAGAAAATTGATCATGAAGTTCAGCCTGGATGGAAAATTCCAGGGAGATTTTAAGATCGAGCAATTTGTCCCGGTCAAAGTCCTGGCCGACGAAAACGGCTCGCTCTATCTACCTTCGGTTCATGACCATATCCTCGATGTCTATAATCCAAAAATGGTTTACCTTAAATCCCTGGTTGCCAAAAGTCGATACTGGAACAATTTTTTATTTGCCAAACCGCCGGCCTGTGTTATCCACCGGTATATCATGCCGAGTTTTGGTATCGTGTATTATGACTTTCTTTCAACCGGAGATCTTCTTCTCATCAATAATGTCGATCTTTCGGTGATGGTTTTTGACCGGTTAAACGGGACCCTAAAGAAACAATTCTATGCCTGGGATGATTTTGTCCTGGCTGAATACCGGGGAAAAATAGCCAACGCCATCAAGATAGCGGAAGAAACACCCGGTACCTGCGCTTACAGCACGGCATTCAGTAATTTTTTCCTGGATGAGTGCGACAATATCTTTCTCCAATTTGTGGATACCCACAAGGATTCCTATATTTATAGGCTATCGGTAGATGGAAATGTTTTACAGGTTTTTAAAGTAATCAAACCGGATATAGAGGGCGACCCCCGTTTCTTTTATGTGAAGAACAACTGTTTTTATGGATATACCCAGTTTGGCGTTCATATATTCGAGCCGGCGTATGCGCCCCGTAAGGGCGAATTGCATTCGCCCCTGTCAAGAGGCGGACATTTTTATGAGTAGATCGGCGCTTGTTACAGTCCCTGGGCCGCAAAGTAGACCAGCCCAATTAAGATTTTACGGTCAAACTTTTTGCTCGACCGGTGATGGCCTGATTACCCGAAGCAAAAGCAAGATTGCGGTAATCATTGCCGAGATCAACAGGCTTAAATCGAACAGGGTATAGGAAAAACGAGTGACCGTTTCGAGCCAGGAGAATTTCAAAAACATCAGTGCTCCAGAAACTCCGGCAAGCACCAGGGCACTCCACCCGCACCAGAGAAATAGTGGAGTGGATTTTTTGTCCAGTAGAGTAAATAGACCGCCAAGAAGCACAAGGCATGCAATTAAAAAATGGTGGGCATCCAGATTGAACCGGTTGCCGGTCATATACTCTAAAAGGCCGGGGGTATGCCATGTGATGATCATAAAAATAAGCCCTGTGGCGAGAACTGCAACAGATAGCCGACGGACCAATCGGGCATCGATGCCTTGTTTTTGAATGGCAAGGTTTCCAAAAACCAGCACCAAAAATACGAAAAGTATCACACCGATAAAACCATAGAGTAACGGCTTTATGACGGCTTCACGAAATGTCCCGAGTTTAATCCAGAAAGAAGATATGCCGAGAATCCGATAATTGGGCGCCCATTGCGGGGCAGCTTCGAGCGACGAAAAGGTTTTCTCCAGGGTTGCGCCCTGGAAGAAGGAAGAATCTTTCCGGTGGCAGTCTATACATCCCGTAGCACCCAGGGCGGCTCGCGCCGGCGAAACATCATGAGAAAATTTGTAAACCGAGGCGTAGGCCGTCGCCTCCCACTCCTCACGCGGTAGCTCCCTGAACTCCGTCGATGAGTAATAAATCTTGCTGTCGGAAACCCACACCAGTCGGCGTCCCTCCATCGGGAAATTGGTTTCAGTAAGGTAAACACCGGTTGCAGCCAGCAATGCGTCGATTTCCTCATTACGGTTTACCTCTATGATACCGTCTTTATTGTCATCGGTGATTTTTGTTAATTCCGGGTACTTATTCCCAGGATTGGCCCGGTGCTGGGTCCACATCTGGAAAAAATCCTTCATGAAAAGTTGATTTAACCCAGGCTTACCTTGCTCCTCGAAGCCGACCCAGGCGCTATGCACCCGGTTGGCGGGATATATCTTACCTTTATAGCGGATCAGTGTCGGCCGTGTGACATCGGTCGGTTCGTCTTTGCCTGTGAATAGTTCCAGTTCACCGTAGTGGTTCCAGACGGCCATTTCCTGATCATAAAATGTCCAGATGTGTTTGGGGGGAGGCGTGATGCGGGGAGCGGGATTATACACATCGCTGGCTTGTACCAGGGCGCTTTTCACCGCGCGGGTCGGGATATGGCATGCCTGGCAAGAAATTTTCTCCAGGTGAAGTGGGGGTAGCCATTCATGCGATGCGCGGGGAGAATTGCGCCAACCGTCGAGATGGCAATTCTCGCAGGAACGAACGGTGTTATCGAGATCGTTGCGCACCCAACCCGACGGATCGTCACCCTTGCCGAACTGGTGGACTTCATATCCCCTAATACGCGGGTCTACGGCTTTACTGCCGGCCGCATGACAATCCACGCAACGTAAGCCTGCCACCATGTGAACATCCGTTCTTACCGAATAAGCCGCTCCACGCTTTTTCCAGTCTGGCTTAAAGTGGCAACCCAGGCAGGTATCATTGCGCGGTTCGGGAGCTATATGTAAAATAGTATTGGCAGAAGAATCAAATTTTTTCTTATCATAGGTGACAGTCGGCTTTACGTTGTCCTGGACCTTCCCCTGGATTTCTCCAAAACCTGCCCCAGCGGTCGCCGCCCAGCGGAAGTTGAGTTTTGAGAGTTCATCATTTCTTTTCTTTAAATCATATTCCGGCATATGACACAAGAGGCAATCGGCTTCAATTATCCCGGTCTCTGACCAGCGGGCCTTGAAATAATCTCCATCCAGGCCATTCTCTTCACCCGTAACCAGGCCCGAGGCAGGATCGCGCATCCAGACATCATAGCGGTTCCCGTTGCGATCGTACTCAAGCGGACCGCCACCCGGGTGGCAATTGCCGCAGGTGGCAGTGACGAAATCGAATGAGGTCATGTCTATCAAGCGTGCGCTTGCGTTTTTCTTTGGGGCCAATTGGCGGTACAATGGGGCTGGCGAGCACCATGTCCCCCCATAATTTCCTGGTGAGCTTACCCAGCGATAGCGGTTGACCATGCTTTGAGGCACTTTCTCACCTTTCCCCTGGGTAAAATGAAATCCCTCGGTGATTTTACTGTAGTCGTGGCAACCGCTTGTGCCGCAGGTTTGTTTTGGCGAGTACGGTACGGTGTCGTTCACACCATTGACGGGATCGATCACACTGCCGGCCTCATCGCGTAGTGGGAACGGCGGACAGACACCCAAAGCCTTACCGGTAACCATTGGTGCCAGGGGGGAAACTGGATGTGGTGCAGTATTGTTGCAACCGATTATGAATCCAAAGAAAAACAAAACCAAACCAACATATTTCATCTCTATTCTATTAATCATGAAACGCTCCATATGATAGAATTTATAAAAAATGGAATGGGAAGTGAAGCCAAAAAATCTAAATCATTTAGACCATTAAGTAAAAAAGTAGATAGCGTTTTCATCCTTGGCTATTTGATCTCTCCTAACAAATCAGCAATTTTTTTTATGAATACCTGCGCTTGATGGTCATCAAAATCATAAGATGCTTTAAATAAAATATTACCACTGTGATCAAGCAGCATTAAAGCAGGAGCAAACTGCAACTGGTATTTTTCAAGTATACTTTCAGCTTCTTTGCGATTTTCAAAAAAGGGAATGTCCTTTATCTCAATTTTTTTGTCCAATTCAGAATCAATTTCTATTAGATTATCAATGGTTGCAGACATTTCCCCGCTTCTTTTCTTCATACATTCGCACCCGGAATTGTTGCTGGAAATAAAATAGACTGTACCCAGGATGTTAGTAGTGCCTGGTGTTCTCGTTTGTTCCCCAGCATTATCTTGGGCTTTTGACTCCTGAAGGCTAAATCCTATAGCTGCGACTACAAACAGGATCAGTAACACTAAAAATATCATTTTGGTTTTCATTGTATTTTTCTCCTTCTAAACAAGCATTTTCCTCTAATTTTCGGCACCTGGGACAACCGGTACCCAGGATTTGTATCAGCATGGTTGCTCCTGGGCTAAAAATGAAACCGACATTCTTTTGCCTAGCTCGGCAACCACCATGTCTATCCGTTCGGTAGTGACCGGCGACTTACCTTTCACAAAGCCGAGGTCGGTAACACGGAGATAAACGATGTTTTCCGTAATGCCTTTTTCTGCCAGGGTCTTACGGGCACATTCCATTGGACACCCGTCAACGACCAATAGCCGGTCGGCACCCTTCGCAGAAGCAATGAAACCGCTAATGTTCGCACCTACACCGGCCAGGCATGACATGCCTGCACAGCCACTGGTGGCAAAAATACGGGCGGCCCGGTCGGCGATCTCCCCGGTGTCGGCGGCGCCGGAACAGGGGAATACCAGTGTGGTTTTACCACCACAAGCACAACTTTTTTGTTCTTTTTGACTCATGTATCCTCACTTATTCAAAAATTTCCGAAAATGGTGCCGGCAATGGTGGAAAGAACCACCACCAGCAAGACGAACACGGCTGTCTTTTTTAAGCCCATCACCCTACCCAATACCAACATACTGGGTAACGATAACGCCGGGCCGGCCAAAAGCAAGGCCAAAGCCGGGCCCTGGCCCATACCTGAGCCGATCAACCCTTGCAGGATGGGCACCTCGGTCAGGGTGGCGAAATACATGAAGGCCCCGGAGAGGGCAGCGAAGAAGTTGGCGAAAAGTGAATTGCCACCGACCACCCCGCTGATCCATGCAGACGGGATCAGCCCTTCGTGACCGGGCCGGCCGAGCAGCACGCCCGAAACCAGCACACCGCCGATCAGCAGCGGGAAAATCTGTTTGGCAAAATCCCAGCTCGAAGAGAACCATTCGCCCGAATCGCCTTTGTCGGTGGAAAGAACGAGCGACAGGCCGATGACGGCCACGCCGAACACCAGCAAAGGTTGGCCCGGGAAGAGGAAGGCCAGGATAACCGGCGGGAGTGCGGCGGCGGTCACCTTCCAGGTGGCCAGCTTGAACCAGGAGATCAGTATCAACGCCAGCCCCAGGGCGGCGGCCCCGCTGATCCACCATTTCAGGGCGTAAACGGCGGCAAAGAAGCCCCCAACCCCGGCCGGCTTGCCCCAGTTGGCGAAGACCAGGATAGAGACCAGCGACAGGAAGAACAGCGCATTCTGCCACAGGGGACGCGACACCGCCGGCTCGGGCATGACCCTCTGCGCTTCCGCTTTTGCCTTCTCCTCTTTGCGGAAAATAAAATGCATCAAGAGACCGATGACCACGCTGAAAAGAATGGCACCGACGGCCCGGGCCAGGCCGATCTTCATACCCAGCACCCGCGCCGTCAGGATAATGGCCAAGACGTTGATGGCCGGGCCGGAATAGAGGAAAGCCGAAGCCGGGCCCAGGCCGGCACCCATGCGCCAGATGCCGGAAAACAACGGCAACACAGTGCACGAGCAAACGGCCAGGATCGTGCCGGATACCGAGGCCACGCCATAGGCCAGCACTTTGTTGGCCCTGGGTCCGAGGTATTTCATGACCGATTCTTTTTTAACGAATACACCGATGGCCCCGGCGATGAAAAAGGCCGGGATCAGGCACAATAATACATGCTCACGGGCATACCACTTGACCAGGTGCAACGCCTCGAATACGCCTTGATCGAAGCGGGCCGTACCGACCGGCAGGTAAAACAGGAGCAAAAACAGGGCCGCCAACCAGAGCAGAGGCTTCCATTCAGTTTTCCAGTTCATATTGTCACTCCTTACTGCATCACCTGTCGAATCTCCTGGATATTGGTGCATATCGCATCATCGATCAGGGAGAGCAATCGATCTATGCCGGCCATTTTCAGCTTCGGGAAGATCTGGGTGCCGCGTTTTTCCACCCGCACGATACCGGCCTGCTTTAATATGGCCAGATGCTTCGATACGGTGGTAATATCGGAACCGATCTCTTCGGCGAGTTTACAAACGCAAATATCAGCCTGGCAAATGCGCTCGACGATGTAAACCCGGGCTGGATGCGCCAATGCTTTTAAAAACCTGGCCCTAAGATCATGTTTGCTGTTCATTATTATTTCCAATTTGGCATTATAGCCAAATTGCCACATATTGTCAAGCACTTATTCCAGGAAAAATAGCCCGCTATTCGATTGATTTAATAGGCTGGCAAGACAAGAGCGCTATCTAATAAAATATTTTCTGGCGTCTCTTGCAGTCCCAGGACCGCAGGGTAGACCGATCCCGCTAACCGCAACCGGTCGGGGGTGATGTGTTTCCGTTCCCCGGCGTTCAGGATGTTGCTTTGACGCGCTCCTCCTGCGACATAGCGGCGATTTTTTTAACTTCGGCCAAATCCAGGCCCAGCCCTTTGGCCACCCGTTCGCCATACTGCGGATCAGCCTTGAAGAATAGGGCGGTCTGACGGAGTTGGATTCGTTTCATGGCGTTCCGCAAATGGCCGACGATATTGCCGACCAGGTGGGTACGGTCTTCCTCGCTCATGACCTGGCGGTAGAGGTCCCCGGCCTGGACGAAATCCACGTCGCCCAATGTATAGGCGTGACGGGCCGCCAGCCCAGAGATATCGATCCCCGGGATGCCGGAACCCGGTACGGGTTCCGGGCCATTGAAGGTGTTGGGCCAATAATTTGGCCCGGGCCCGCCATTGTTGTCGGAGCGCATGGCCCCATCGCGTTGATAACTGTTCATGACCGTGGCCCTGGGGGCATTGATCGGCAACAGGTGATAGTTAGACCCCAACCGGTGGCGGTGGGTGTCGTGGTAGCTGAAGAGACGGCCCTGCAGCATCTTATCTGGAGATGGACCGATGCCCGGGACGAAATTTCCCGGCGAGAATGCTGCCTGCTCGACTTCGGCGAAGTAGTTTTCCGGGTTGCGGTTCAAGACCAACCGGCCGAAAGCCAGGGGTGGAAAATCGGCATGAGGCCAAACCTTGGTGACATCGAATGGATCGAAGCGGTAGGTCCCGGCCTGCCCTGGGGTCATTATTTGCACTTCTACGCGCCAGGAAGGGAATTCGCCCCGTAAGATGGCTTCGTGGAGATCCCGGGTGGTGCAGTCCGGGTCGATGCCGCGCATGCGGTCGGCCTCTTCACCGGTGAAGTTTTGTATTTTCTGTTCGGTCTTGAAATGGAGCTTGATCCAGCAATGTTCACCTTTCGCATTGTACCACATGTAGGTGTGGCTGGTGTACCCGTTCATGTGGCGGTAAGAACGCGGCGTGCCGCGGTCTGAGAAGAGTATGGTCACCTGGTGGATCGATTCCGGCGTCAGTGAGAGGAAATCCCAGAACATGTTGGGGTCTTTGAGATTATTGGCTGGGTTGCGTTTCTGGGTGTGGATGAAGTCCGGGAATTTCAGCGGGTCGCGGATGAAGAAGACCGGTGTGTTGTTGCCCACCATGTCGTAGTTGCCCTCTTCGGTGTAAAACTTGACCGCAAAGCCGCGGGGATCACGTTCTGAATCGGCGGAACCCTTCTCTCCGCCAACGGTGGAAAACCGCAGGAAAACATCGGTCTTCTTACCGACAGCGGATAGGAATTTAGCCCGCGTGTATTGGCTGACGTCATGGGTTACCTCGAAGTAACCGTGCGCCCCGGCCCCTTTGGCGTGCACCACACGCTCGGGGATTCGCTCGCGATCGAAATGGGCCAGTTTCTCGAGCAGGTGGATATCCTCGATGAGCACCGGACCCTTGGGGCCGGCGGTCATCGAATTGAGATCGTTGTCGACCGGCATACCGAAACCGGTAGTTAAAACTGTTTTCTCCTTTATCATCATTACCTCCTTTGTTTACTCATTTTTTAATTTAGTGGTCGCAAGCGTTATCGCCGGCCTGGAGCGTGCCGGCCAGGTAATCGGCGACCAGCTTTTCCGGGGTCTCGACCGGCGCCCCTACCACCACATCTACTCCGTGCTGGGTAAAAATGTCCCGCGCCCGTTGCCCCATGCCGCCGGCAATAACCAGGGTGGCGCCACGTTCGGCCAGCCAGGGGGGGAGAAGACCGGGCTGATGAGGCGGGGGAACGATATCCTCTCGTTTAAGGATACTTTTTTTTATCATATCGACTTCGACGAGAGCGAAACGCTCGCAGTGGCCAAAATGGGCGGTTAGTTTGTCGCCGGCCAATGGTATCGCTATTTTCATGTGTTTGTCCTCCTTTGGGGTGATTTTTTTCGCTGCCGCACCGGGTGTAGCGGTGCCATCCAGGGCGATGATCGGCTGGATAATTTTCCGCATGATTTCGGCTGTTGGAGAAGCAGCGTATTGCTTGATAAATGCCTGGCCCTTATCGGATGATTCGGCAACCTTCGGGTCCATGGGAATAGACCCCAGGAAAGGCACCTGCATATCCGCGGCGATCTTACTGCCGCCGCCTGAGCGTAAAATCTGCGTAACCTCGCCGCATTTCGGGCAGGCAAAACCGCTCATGTTTTCCACTACCCCCAGTACCGGCACCTGGAGCTGCCGGCAAAAGGTGATGGACTTTCGCACATCGACTGCGGCCACTTTCTGTGGCGTGGTCACCACCACTGCCCCGGCCAGGGGTGCGGCCAATTGGCAGACCGAAAGCGGTTCATCGCCGGTCCCGGGCGGGGAATCGATGACCAGGTAATCGAGGTCCCCCCAGGCCACATCCTTCAGGAACTGTTTGATGGCGCCCATCTTCATCGGGCCACGCCAGATTACGGCTTCATCCGGGTTAGGGAGCAAGAAACCCAGGGACATGACCTTCAAACCATCTATGTCGATGGGAATGAGCCCGTCTTTGCTTCCCTGGATGGATACATCTTCCAGGCCGAGCATGGTGGGAATACTCGGGCCGTGGATATCCACGTCCAGTAGCCCGACCCGTTTACCGGACAACCCCAGGGCCACGGCCAGGTTAACGGCCACCGTACTCTTGCCCACTCCGCCTTTGCCCGATAAAACGATTACCTTGTGGCGAATGCAGTTGAGCCGGTCCTGGAGTTTACACCGCTCCTCGAATTCCTCATCGCTTTCGCCATGCAGGCGTTTGTGGGCCGAGCAGCCCGAGTCTTTATCCATTTTTTTACAATCCATGTTATCTTTAATCCTCCTTTGCCATGGTACCGAGATCGTTTCCCGATGGGGTGACGGTAATTTTCATCAAAACTTCTCCTTTTCGCTTGACCCTGGCCGGTGCTGGCAGCCGAACGCCGCCCGGCAAGGTTGTCTGCTGGATGCCTATTTTTTCTTAATGGTACTGAGCACCTTTTCTTTATCGATTTTTTTGGTGCAAAAGAACCAATCGTAACATTTGATATCTTCTTTGCCGGCCATACGCTCTGCGGCCACGCCGCAGGAACCCGCTGTCGGCACGATGACGTCATCGCCCGGCCGCCAATCTGCCGGGGTCGCCACCGAGAAAGCATCTGCTGTCTGTAAAGCCATGACCACCCTGAGCAGCTCATCAAAATTGCGGCCCAGGCTGAGCGGGTAGTAGATGATGGTGCGAATGATGCCTTTGGGATCGATGACGAAAACGGCGCGCACCGCTTTGGTGGTGCTCTCACCCGGCTGAAGCATGCCGTACATTTTGGCCACTTCCATGGAAACATCTTCGATCAAGGGAAACTTGACTTCGACGTTTTTCATGCCCTTGTATTCGATTTTTTCTTTGATGGTGCGCAGCCAGGCGATATGGCTGTAAAGTCCATCGATAGACAAGCCGACCAATTTACAGTTCAATTCGCTAAATTGATTTTCCATCGAAGCAAAGGTCATAAACTCCGAGGTGCAGACCGGGGTGAAATCGGCCGGGTGACTGAAGAGAATGACCCAGCTCCCCGAATACTGGTCGGGGAAATTGATCTCGCCCTGGGTGGTCACTGCCTTGAAAGCCGGCGCCTTGTCCCCAATGCGCGGCATCGAGACCCCTGGTGTTTCTTTGTTAACGTCCATTGTATTCCTCCTTTTTTTTGTATTTTAGCATCTTAATATTTTACTGTCAATTAAAAGCCGCTTTAATTTCGGCAAACCCACCCGGCATCTTTTCGATCCATGTTATTTTTAAACTTTCTGGACACCAAGTCGGTCCCAGATCTGTTTGATTTCCTTTACGCAGGCGGCTTTTGTTTCCACCACCGCCCGTTCCTCTATCTGCGCCCGGGTGAAGGCGCTGTCATAACGGATGCGACCGGCGATTTGTGCACCCTCCTGGCGGGCTTTTTCTTCTATTTTTTCGGTCATTCCAGGGTTGATATCCCACTTATTCACGCAGACCGCCGCCGGGATGCCAAAATGCTGCGTCAGGGCGAGAACCCTTTTTAAATCGTGTTCCCCGGATACGGTCGGCTCGGTAACGATGAGCACCAGCGTGGCCCCGGTCAGGGACGCGATTACCGGGCAACCGATCCCCGGTGGGCCGTCCACGATGATCAAAGGGAGTTTTCTTTCCTCGGCGAGGCGGCGGGCTTCCCGGCGTACAGTAAAGACCAGTTTACCGGAATTCTCGGCCGCTATGCCCAGTTTTGCATGTACCATGGGCCCGCAGCGGGTCTCCGATATCATCCATGCGCCGCAGAATTTTTCCGGGAAATCGATGGCTTTGACCGGGCAAAAGCGGACACAAACGCCGCAGCCCTCACAGGCCAGCGGGTCGATCACATATTTTATCCCGGTATCGTCCTCAGTTTTCAACTTTACGGCAGCGAAACGGCAGTACTCCAGGCAGGTGCCGCAACCGCTGCAATCCGGTTGACGGATGACCGCCTCATGACCGCTGTAAAAGTCGTGGCGTTCTTTAACCTGGGGAGAAAGAACCAGGTGCAGATCGGCCGCATCGACATCGCAATCGACAATCACCGACCCTTTGGCCAGTACGGCAAAGGAAGCGGCCAGGCTGGTCTTGCCGGTTCCGCCCTTGCCGCTGATGACGACGAGCTCATTTATCATGTGGTTATTAACTCCCCGATTGAATTCCATAATTTCTCGAAATGGCACCGGTATCCGGGTAATGCCTCGACGATCAGCTCTCCCCGGGAATAGGCCTCGGCGATGCGCCGGTCATCGGGTATTTCTAAAAGTAGCGGGATGTTTTTTTCATTGCAGTAAGCATGTACGCGGTCATCGCCGCTACCGGCCCGGTTAACCACCACGCCGAAGGGTAGTCGCAGCTCACGCACCATGTCCACGGCCAGTTCCAGGTCGTGCAAGCCAAAGGGGGTCGGCTCGGTGACCAGGGCCACGAAGTCTGCGCCCTGGAGCGTGGCGATTACCGGGCACGAGGTTCCCGGGGGCGCATCCAATATGACCGTCGGTACACCTTTTGGGAGGCGTGCTTTCACCGCCCGGATGAGCGGCGGGGCCATGGCCACACCGACATCCAGCCGGCCCTGGACCAGGGTGATGTTTTCCATCTGGGCTGTTTCAACCACGCCGATGCGGTGGTTGGCTTCGCTAATTGCCAGGCGGGGGCAGACCCTGGCACACCCCCCGCAACCGTGGCACAACTCTGAAAAGATGAGCGGTTTCCCCCCGAACGAGGCGATGGCGTGAAACCGGCAAAAACGGCTGCAATCGCCGCAGCCGTTGCAAAGGGTTTCATCGACTTGTGGAATGGGAATGCCGACAATTTCCTGGCTGGCCGGTCCGGTTTTAAGAAACAGGTGGGCGTTCGGCTCCTCGACATCGCAGTCCATTAACCCCACCGTAAAACCGGTCACCCGCGCCAGGTTCACGGCCACGGTGGTCTTGCCGGTCCCGCCCTTGCCGGATGCGATGGCCAGGATCACGCCCAATGACCTTCCACGTCGGCGGAGCCGGCTTCTACCAGTTTTCCCGCTTTAAAATGTTCCAGGGCCTCCGTCACGGTGGCAGCGTTTGAATTGTAGACCTTGATCCCGGCCGCCTTGAGCACCCGGAACGCTTTCGGTCCGCAATGGCCGGTGACAATAGCGCCCACCCCCAGGCGGGCCACTGTCTCCGCCGATTGGATACCGGCCCCCTGGGCGGCATCGAGGTTCTGGCGGTTATCGACCACAGCGAAGGTTCCATTGTCCAGATCGTAAACGAGAAACTTCGGCGCCCGGCCGAAACGGCTGTCCAACGCCGCATTCAGGTCGTCGCCCGATGTTGAGAAAGCAATCTTCATAATTTTCTCCTTATTTAGTCAATTGTAGGCCATTTTGATCTCCGGCGCTTCCTGGAAAAGGGGCTCTGCCCATTCCTTCATGTTGCTTTCCTGCCAGAAAGGCAGCTTTTCATGGGCATCCATATATTTTTGCGGGATGGGGTGGGTGCCGATGACGACCGGCAGACCATAAGCGGTCTCGATGAATGCCTTGAAGCGCCGGATATTGGGACATGGCGGGTAGCCGACCACCAGACCGGTGGCCAGGTGGATGACGGTGGCGCCGTTTTTCTTGAACTCGGCCGGGACGTATTCCACGTTCCCACCCGGGCAACCGCCGCAACTGGAATAGCCCACAATTTCCACCGGCTCTTCTACGGGATAGCGGGAAAAAGCGCCGGCACGTTCCCGTAGCGCCCGAAAACACTTTCCGCCGCCGCAATCCTTATAGCGCGCACAAATGATAATGCCTATTTTAGTCATGGTATCTCCATATTCGATTTTTCCCGGGTCAAAGCTGTGCCGCACTTCGGGCACTGCTTCTGCACGCAGGGTACGCCCCGTTCGTGCGCTTCACGATGTCCGCATTTCGGACACACGCAGTTACCGACCGCACCCGTGACTTGAGAACCGCCCATGCGGCCGCGTCCCTGTCCCCGCCCGCCACCACTTCCCGTACCACCTTGTCCGCCTCCAGCTCCTATTCCACGGCCCTGTCCCTGGCCGTTGCCTCTTCTTCCATTCATGGTATTTTTCTCCTTTTCAGTCAAACGTATGCCTGGAAAAAAACGGCGGCCACGACCGCAGCACCCCGGCATGGAGAAACGATCGCCGGTAAGATTGCCGCTGAGCCAGGCCTGGATGACCTCGCCCAATTCGCCGGCCACGAACGGTATCACCTGGATGCCGTAAGCGGTAACCAGTGCTTGCAGCGGCCTGGAAATAGCGCCGCATACGAGCGTGCCGATTCCTAATTGTGCCAGGAAAAGCGCCTTTTGAACCGGCAGGTCATCGGCCAGGATCTCCTGCCGTTCCGTCACGATCCGCCCGGCTTCGGCCTCGACCAGATGGATATGCCGGGCGATATCGAAGACCGGGGCGATGCGCTTGTCCCAATATGCAAATGCCGTTTTCATCATTTATAAACCTGCGTTTTACCGATAAAAAGAGTAAGCAATATCGATGCCAATCCTGCTTTATCTGGAAAAAAATTCGAGATGCCGGTTAATACAGGTGAAATGAAAGCTAGCCAAAGCGCCCACGGGAAATTAAGGTTGCATTTACGCAACCATGTGTGCGAATTTATGTTGCAACAATGCTACTTTGTCCGCGCTTGGCGGGAGCGGCCATCATGCCCCGGCGTAGATATGGCCAGTTTCTTCATTTTTCTAAAAAGGGTGGTGCGGTGAATATCGAGATCTTTGGCTGCAGCCCGGTAATTAAAACCGTTTCGCTCTAATGCTAAACGGATGGACTGGGCATCGAGAAGATCATGGGCAGAGCGTTCATCGGCAGGGATACCGGCCGCTGAAGCATGTTTCGTCAATTCATCGGGGAGATGGCCAATACCGATAAAACCCGACGGGCAGAGGATAAAGGCCCGCTCGATTACATTTTCCAGCTCACGGATATTACCCGGCCAATCATGGGCCATGAGCAAAGAGATCGCTTCGGTCGAGATTCCCTCCAGGAACTTATGTTGCAGGCGGTTGAATCGCTCGATAAACTGTTCGGCCAAGAGCGGGATATCTTCTTGACGCCGGCGGAGGGGCGGCAACTCGACGCGCACCACGTTCACGCGGTAATAGAGATCTTCGCGGAATGCGCCCCGGCGCATCTGCTCCGCCAGGTCTTTGTTGGTGGCGACGAGGATCCGGGCGTCGGCGGTTTCGGACCGGGTGGCACCCAACGGTTCGTAAGTGCGCTCCTGCAGGACACGTAAAAGCCGTACCTGGAGTGCCGGATCGATATCGCCGATCTCGTCGAGGAAAATGGTTCCCCCCCTGGCCCGGGCAAAGCGCCCCGGTTTATCTTTATCGGCCCCGGTAAAGGCCCCGGCTTTGTAACCGAAAAGCTCCGATTCCAGCAGTGTTTCCGGCAAGGCACCGCAGTTAACTGCAATGAACGGGCCTTCCCGCCGCGGACTCAGACTATGAATCGTTCGGGCGATCACCTCCTTACCGGTCCCGGTTTCGCCGAGGATTAAAACTGTGCTGGGGCTGGCGGCAATGGCTGGCAGGACCTCGAAAATGCGTTGCATCAAGGGGCTATGACTGACCAGGTCACCGACACCAAAGCGCCCTTCCAGTTCCCGGCGCAAGGTCTCGAGCTCGGTCAAATCGCGGAAGGTCTCGGCCCCACCGGTCACGTGCCCCTCGGCATCCCGCAAAACGGCGGTGGAGATGCTGATAGGTATGCGGTTCCCATCTGCATCGATGATGTAGCCCGATTTACCGATAATGGGCTTGCCGGTTTTTAGCGTTTGCTTTAAAGCGCAATCCTCACCGCACATGCTGGAACGAAACACTTCCGAGCAAAGACGGCCGATCGCTTCGGTCCGGGGTACGCCCGTAATTTCTTCTGCTGCCCGGTTGAACGAGCTGATATGCCAATCCATGTCCACGGTAAAGACACCGTCCGAGATGCTCTCCAGAATGGCCTCGGTCGCAGTAACCGCACCCGGTGTGGGCATTTTTCTCTCTCGGTCTTTTCTTGCAAGCTGTTTTTGGGTCCGTTTTGCTACCGGCATCGGGGTTCTAATTTTGACGCGGAGAATAATGGGACCGGGACTGTTTGGGGGCGAAGGTGTAGGTGAGACCGAGGATGAAGAGGGTATTCTTGTAAAGGGAGCCGGGCAGGAAGAACGAATAGCCCGATTCCGTTTCCGGCCAATGGCCCCGCTGCTGCATGTAAGAGAGATCGATGGCGAGGCGCCCGGAAAACTTTGCCCCCAGGCCCAGGGAATAGTTTTTGAGGTGCATGGGGGGGATATAATCGGAAGCGACAAGCTGTTTCTCCCAGCCCAGGCCGGACCGCAGGAAGAACTCATTCTTGCCGGAAGGGATATTGACCTGTAGGCCCAGCCTTTGACCGGGAATGGTTGCCGGGTTAAAGGGGAAATCTTCCATTAGGCCAAAATTACAGGTGTCGCGGTCGATCTTCGACCAGGAAATGATATAATACTCATAGACGATCGCCAGGAAATCGATAGGTTGAAAATCGATGCCGATGGTCAGGTGGCCCGGGATACGGACCGGGGTTTCGCTGAGTTTGGCCGTGCCGCCGGTGCCGCCGTTTTTTATCGGACTGGTCACTGCGCGTTCCAGGGTGCCGTTTACCGGGAAATGGTAGGCGGCCCCGAGGCTGATGCCTTTGATCGGTCTAACCAGGAGGCCCAGGATAAAGCCGGTGGCGGATAGGTTCTTATCTCTTACTGTCGGCCCAAGGGTGCTGTCACCGATATCGCGCGTTTCCCTGGATGTCGAATTGAGAAACTGCTGGAAAGTAAGGCCGATGGAAAAATCGTCCACCAGGAAAAAAGCGGTGGAAAAGGCCAGCACGTCGTAACCGCCGCTGCCGCTATAGGTTAAGTTTTTCGGCATGGCGGGGAAAAGTTCATCTTCATCATGGTAAGTGCCGGTATAGCCGGCCGGGAAAACCCGGTAATAACTGGCGGCAAAATTCCATTTCACCTGCCACAGCGTGACCGGCACAGCCACAGAGATAAACTGGATGTCTTTTTGTTCTAAATCCCATTGAGAAAAGTAGCCCGTAAGTTCCTGCCTACACTGGATGCGGTCGTTTCTTAAGGCCAGGTGAAATTCCGGGTACTGGAAAAAGGCCAGGCCGGCCGGGTTATGGACGACCGCGGTCAGGTCATCGGCCGTGGCCGTAAAGGCGTTGCCCAGCCCCAGGGCGCGGGCCCCAAAATAGTAATTGTAATACGTATAAATCGTGCTTTCCTGGGCCGGTAAACACACGGTTACGGCCAGTACCAGGCAAAGAAACAAGACCAACCGGCGATTACCCATTTCCTTTCTCCTCGACCAGCTCTTCCTCTTCATCGTAACCGATGAGCTCATCCTGGTCCTCGATAAATATGCGTCCACCGAAATCTTCTTCGTAAGAGAGGCAGCACATCAGCCGGCCGCACTGGCCGGAGATTTTCACCGGGTTCATATTCAGGTTCTGCTTCTTGGCCATTTGCAGGGTAATCGGCTCGATGTTGCTCAGAAAGCTTTTACAGCAAATGTTACGGCCGCAAATGCCGAGTGCGCCTATCATCTTGGCCTCATCGCGGATGCCGATCTGCCGCATCTCGATCCGCATCTTAAACTTTTTGGCCAGGTCTTTGACCAGGTCGCGAAAATCGATCCGTCCCTCGGAAGTGAAATAGAAGATGGCTTTGCGCTCCGAGGTAAAGAAAGAGACCTTAATCAGCTTGATGGGGATCTCCCGCTCTTTGATCTTCTTCAGGCAAAACTCATAGGCTTTTTGCTCCTCTTCCGATTTTTGCTTAAAATTCTCCACATCCTGGTTCGTGGCTTTGCGCAGGATCTCGGGGATGGATGATATATTTTTAATCTCGTTAAATACATCGCCGAAGCTCTTGACCACGCGGCCCAATTCTTCACCGAGCAAAGATTTGATGATCACTTTGTCGTTCGGATTGAGATCGGGGTCGCTGGTCTTAAAATGAAAAGTATCGTTTTTGCCCTCGACAGACACAGTAATCACTCTAAACATCGCTGACCTCTTTAACCTGGTAACTCTTGATGAACTCGATGATCAACACCTTGGTATTCAGGTTGCGCTGGATGTCGCGCAGCAGGTACTCCATTTTCCGGATCAGGAAAAGGAGCTTCTCGATGCCGATCGACTCGCCCAATGTCATCAACGTGTTTTTATAATCGATATTGATAATGTTTGGGTTATCCCTATCGATTTTAAGTATCATTATATCCCGTAACAGCAGAGAAATCAAATTGACCAGGCGGCGGAAGTAGTCGATAAACTGCTCGCGACTCCGGCTCCTGGCGGACAGATCGAGTAGGATATCTTCTACACCTTTGCCGCTGAGCAGGCTGGTCAAATCGGCCAGTACCTTGACCCGCCTTTCCATCAGCTCATCGAAATCTTCGCTTAAGATGCCCCCGATGTTGCTCTGGCATAAATGGGATAAGAGCAAGGCCCTGGCCGGTTCCTGGCCCTGGGCCAGGAGGTACTTTTCGATCTCGGCCCGGGGCAGGGGGGAAAATTTTAAAATCTGGCAGCGCGAGCGGATGGTCGGTAATAGGCCGCTGAGATTGGTGGTCAGGAGGATGAAGATATTATCCGGTGCCGGTTCTTCCAGCACTTTTAAGAAAGCATTGGCCGAATTCTCATTCATCCGGTGCGCCTCGGTCAGCAGGTTGACCTTCTTCTCCCCTTTGATGGGGCGGCGACGGTTATCCTCGATCAAAAAGGAAATCTGTTCCTTCTTGTAAAACTGGCCATCCGGCTCGAGCACCTTCAGGTCCATGAACATGCTCCGGTCGATCTCCCGGCAGTTTTGGCACTCGCCGCAGAAATCGTCTTTGTGCGTTAAGCAATTGACCGCCTTGACAAAGGCCAGGGCAAAGTCCAGGAGATCGGCCGGATGCGGCCCGGTAAAAATCATGCTGTAGGGGATAATCTCGTGGCGTATATAACTGGCCAGGATATGTTTGATACGATCATTACCGATAAGGTCTTTAAAGGACATGTGGTTTTTTTACCTCCGTGCTGTGTGTGATGTAGCGCCCGGTTATCGATTCCGGGCAGGCCGAAATACCCGGCAGGCCACCCTGGAAGAGAATCTTGCCGCCGTGCCGGCCGCCGCCCGGGCCGAGGTCGACGATGTAGTCTGCTGCCCGGATGATGTCCAGGTTGTGTTCGATCACCACCACTGTCTGGCCGCGGGCAATCAAGGCCCGGCAGACCTGGATCAATCGCTCGATATCGGCGAAGTGCAGCCCGACGGTCGGCTCATCCAGCAAGTAGATCGTCGGTCTGGCCGCTGCCCGGCCGAGTTCCCGGCTGAGCCTGATCCGCTGGGACTCGCCCCCGGACAGGCTGGTCGAACCCTGCCCCAGTTTCAGGTAACCGAGTCCCACATCCAGGACGACTTTAATTTTCTTGGCCAGGTACGGGATATCGCGGAACAGGGTATAGGCTTCAGCGGCGGTCAAATCGAGCACATCGGCAATCGAATACCCCTTATACTTGCAGAGCAAGGTTTCGGAATGGTACCGCTTGCCGTCGCAGACCGGGCAGGTCACTTCCAGGCGCGGCAAAAAACTCATCTCCAGCCTCTTAAAACCGAGCCCCCGGCAGGCCTCACAACGTCCGCCGGGCACATTGAAGCTGAACCGGCTGGGACCATAGCCCCTGATCTTTGCTTCCAGGAGCCCGGCAAAGAGTTCCCGGATACCTGGCATGAGGCCGATATAAGTGGCCGGACAAGAATGGGAATTCTTGCCGATGGCCGCCTGATCGACCGTTAAGACCCGGATCTTCCCCTGCTGGCCGGCCAATCCGCGGATTTCCCGGGAGATTGCCCCCAGCTTCCCTGGCTGTTCCCCGGCCAAATAGTCCCTGACCAATGGGTAAAAAGCATCCATGATCAAAGAACTCTTACCCGATCCCGATACGCCGGTCACCGCCGTTAAGGCACCCAGGGGAATGCGCAAATCCGCATCCCGGACATTGTTGATCGTCAGGCCGGTAATTTCGATGAAATCGGCCTTTTCCGCCACCCAGCCCGGTGCGGATGGGCCGGCAGGGAGCCGCTTTTTCCCGGACAGGTAATCGGCGGTCAGCGAGCCCTGGGCGGCAAAAAAATCTTTTAGCCAACCGGCATAAACCACCCGGCCCCCGGCACTGCCGGCACCGGGACCCATATCGACCACATAGTCGGCGGCCCGGATGGTACTCTCGTCGTGCTCCACCACGATCACGGTGTTGTCTTTTTCTTTCAGTTTTTGGAGTATAGCGATCAGGCTTTCCTGCTCGGCCACGTGCAGGCCGATGGAAGGCTCATCCAGGATATAGATGATACCGGCAAGACCGAAACCCAGTTGCGAGACCAACCGCGTGCGCTGCAATTCACCGCCGGAGAGCGTCTCGATGCGCCGGTTCAGGGTTATGTAGCCCAGGTGCAAGCGGATAAAAGCCTCCAGCCTCTGGATGATCTGCGGCATGAGTGGCGCAACAATTTGCTGTTCCAGTTCCCCCAGCTTTACCCCGCCAAAGAAATCCGCTAAATCGGCAATCTCCATTTCCCCCAGCTCGAAAATGTTTTTCCCGCCAAAGTAAAAGGCAAGCGCCTCCCGGTTAAAGCCTGTACCCTGGTAATGCGGGCAGACCGGGCCCGGGGAATGCAACGAAAAAGTGGCCGGCTGCGGCTCCTTTAAAGAGATATGGCAGGTTGGACAATAGAGCCGGTCGGAAAAAAAGTACTCCTCCTGGCCGTGCAGCACGATGATCTCGCCGCTACTCTCAAACCCGGAAAGCGATATGCTCTCCTTGATCTGGGCCTCGTTTTCCCGGCCGATCTTGACGCCGTCGATGAGCACGGAAATGTCATGGACCCTATTCCGGTCGAGCGCCGGCACGGCATCCAGGTAATAAAATTGCCCATCGACCCGCGCCTTTAAAAAGCCCCGCTTCCGGTAACGCTCAAATAATGCCTGGTGATTTCCTTTGCGGTTCTTCACCAGCGGTGCCAAGAAATAGAGCGATTGGCCGGAGAACTTCTCGAATACGTAATCGAGGATTTTTTGGAAAGAATAGCGGGCAATCTTTTTACCGCAGCCCGGGCAAAAGGCTTGGCTGGCCCGGGCAAAGAGCAGGCGCAGGTAGGGGCTGATCCCGGAAATGGTGCCGACCGTGGAATGATAATAGAAAGAGGCGTGTTTCTGATCGATGGAGATCGTCGGTGAAATGCCGCGCACCCGTTGTACTTCGGGCTTATCTACGGCCTTGATAAATTGCCGGGCATAGAGCGACAGCGATTCCAGGTAGCGGCGTTGGCCTTCCTGGAAGATGGTGTCATAGGCGAGGGTCGATTTGCCGGACCCGGAAACGCCGGTGATGGTAATCAATTGTCTCTTGGGCAGATTGAGGTTGATCTCTTTCAGGTTATTTTTCCGGGCTCCAACGATCTCGATTTCCTGCATGGCCCCTAAATATTAGCACAAATCCTCCGCCATTCCAAGTGGCCGGGTGAAATTTTCCTAAATCATCCGCCTGGTTTTGGGAAGGGGTCTACAATTGGAACGCGAGTGAATTCGTAGGAGCCAGGCGCTTCATGATCGAACGAAACTTAGGAAGGCAATTCTGCTCCGACCCTAGCCACCGCATAATTAAGGCGGTGGCTACAATTGGAATGCGACTCAAAGGAGCATTCATCT
>Ga0315287_10000280_pt1 | contig 44675 bp, 36 predicted proteins | sample YL17G11_0_MG_FD_205037 | JGI IMG/M metagenome (GOLD analysis project Ga0315287, IMG submission 205037) | Sediment microbial communities from Yellowstone Lake, YNP, Wyoming, USA - YL17G11_0 | ecosystem: Environmental > Aquatic > Freshwater > Lake > Sediment | place: USA: Wyoming | collected...
ACGGCGAAGGACCAGGGGCTCTGGTGGGCGAACCCCTTCTACTCGAAGCGGAAGATCTCGCTCCGGATCCGCAACTTCGAGACGCCGAAGATGAAGGTGAACGACCTGCGCTCGAACCCCATCGAGATCGCGGCCATCGTCGTGTGGCAGGTGGTGGAGACGGCGGAGGCGATGTTCGAGGTGGACAACTACGACAACTACGTCCACGTGCAGAGCGAATCGGCGCTGCGGAGCCTGGCCACGCACTACCCCTACGATTCGCATGCGGAGGGGGAGAAGGCGCTCGCGGTGCATACGGACGAGATCGTGGACGAGCTCAGGGGCGAGATCCAGGCGCGGCTGGAGAAGGCGGGCGTGAAGGTGCTCGAGGCGCGGATCAGCCACCTCGCCTACGCACCGGAGATCGCCCAGGTGATGTTGCGCCGCCAGCAGGCGAACGCCATCATCGCTGCTCGGCAGCGGATCGTCGAGGGCGCCGTGGGGATGGTGGACATGGCGCTCGAGATGCTGTCCAAGCGCGAGATCGTGAAGCTGGACGAGGAGCGGAAGGCCGCGATGGTGAGCAACCTCCTCGTCGTGCTCTGTGCCGAGCAGCCGGCGCAGCCGGTGCTGAACACGGGTTCGCTCTACCAGTAGGCCGGCGTGGCGGAGCGCAGGGCGTTCCTGCTCCGGATGGACCCGGAGACCTACGCGGTACTGCAGCGCTGGGCCGCGGACGATCTGCGCAGCCTGAACGCGCAGATCGAGTTTGTCCTGCGGCGCGCGCTGCTCGCTGAGGGACGCCTGGGGCCCCAGGCCCGGCCGGTTTTCGACCCGCCGGTCGGGGACGGTGACGTCCCGGCCGGCACCAAGGAGTCGTGACGATGCACGCGCACGTGATGCCGGTACAGCTCAAGACGGCGGCCCGCATCCTCGCGATCCTGGCGGCGCTCAGCCTCACCTGCGCCGTGCTGGGTTCCGCGCAGGAGCCGGCCGCCGACGCGGGGCTCCTCCGCTGGTTCCAGGGCCCGCGCGAGATCGGCCGCGAGTCGTTCCGCCGCACGCCCCTGCTCTTCGAGACGGAGACGCAGGTGCCGATGCTGAACCTCAAGCTCCGGTACCGCTCGGAGTACGACGCCGAGGGGCGCCTGGTCCGCTTCGAGGCCCGCGCCTTTGACTCCCGCGCCGACACCGTGGTCCGGACCTACACGGCGGTGGCCCAGGGCGACACTCTCCGGATGCGGCAGGTCGGCGGCCGGCCCGCCGACAGCGGCTGGGTCAAGGCGCTGCGCGTCGAGGCGGTCACGCCGTCGCAGTCCCTCGCCGCGATGCTCGAGCTGGCCCAGCGCGCTGCGGGGCGGGACCGCGCCTACGTGGCGTTCTCGCCCGAGAGCAACGACACCATTCGCTTCGAGGTCGCCTTCCACGGCGACTCGGCGGACGTCCGGCTCGGCCCCTTCTCGATGGTCGCGCGACTCGGTCCCTCGGGCCGGATCGAGCGCCTGGAGATCCCGATGCAGCGCCTTCGCGCCGAGCGCTGGAACGGCCGCGACAGCCTGCCGCCGCTCGAGGGGACGCGGCGCCCGACGCCCGACTACTCGGCGCCGGCGCTCGCGCCGTACACGGCGGAGGAGGTGCGCGTCCCCGTGCGCACGGCGGCCGGCGACACCTTCGGGCTCGGCTGCACACTCACCCTCCCGCGGGCGGGGCGCGCGCCGTTCCCCGCGGCGATCACCATCACGGGCTCCGGGCTCCAGGACCGCGACGAGAGTCTCTGGCCGCTGCTGCCGGGCTACCGGCTCTTCCGGCAGGTGGCCGAGTGGCTCGCCGCCGCGGGGATCGCGACGCTCCGGTGCGACGACCGCGGCTTCGGGGCCTCCACCGGCGACGCGACGCGTGCCACGACGCAGGACTTCGCCGAGGACGTCGGCGCGGAGGTCGTGTGGCTTCAGCAGCGGCCGGGCATCGCCCGGGACCGCATCGCCCTCGTGGGCCACAGCGAGGGAGGTGTCATCGCGCCGATGGTGGCGGTGATGCACCCGTCCATCGCCGCACTGGTGCTGATGGCGGGCACGGCGAAGAACGGCGTGGAGGTGCTGAAGGACCAGGTGGCGTGGCCGGTCGAGAGCACGCCGGGGCTGAGTCCGGAGCGCCGGGCCCAGCTCCGCGCCGAGGCGGTCCGCGCGATCGAGACCGACACCACGGCGAACCTGTGGCTGCGGTTCTTCCGGCAGTACGAGCCGCTGCCCACGGCGCGCCGCGTGCGCCGGCCGGCGCTCATCCTCCAGGGGGCGCTCGACCGCCAGGTGACGGCGGGGCAGGCGGACACGCTGGCGGCGGCGATGCGGGCGGGCGGGAACCGGGACGTCACGGTGCGCGTGTTCCCCGGCCTGAACCACCTCTTCGTCCCCTCGCCCACCGACGGCTCGCCCAGCGAGTACGCGTCGCTCGCCGATGCGGCCGTGAACCGGGAGGTGCTGGACGTGATGGCGGGCTGGCTCGCCCAGCGGCTGCGGGGCGGACGGTAGGTTCGGCGCACCGGCTATCGGCTATCGGCTCCCGGCTTGCACTTGCGTTATGACCATGGTACTATGACTATGGTGACATCTTCGTCCGGAGCACTCTGATGGCGGCGCGCACAGGGAAGGGCAAGACGGGGGCGGGGAAGCGGCGGAGTGCGCGGAAGCCCGGCGATCCGCCCACGCCCGCCGTGGTGCGGGAAACGGCCGTGGCGCCCGCCGCCTCGGTGCCGGCGGGCGTGTTCAAGGCCACGTGCCTCGAACTGATGGACCGGGTCAAGGAGCGGCGGGAGGAGATCGTGATCACCAAGTACGGCAAGCCGGTGGCGAAGCTCGTGCCGGTGGAGGATGAGGACGCGGTTCGCCGGATGGCGCGCGGGTGGATGAAGGGCACGGTCCTGTGGTACGGGGACGTCATCTCGCCGATCGACGTCGAGTGGGAGGCGATGAAGGACTGATGGCCGGCGAGCCCCTGCTGCTCGACACGCACGTCTGGCTCTGGTACGTGGAGGACCGCACACGGGAGATGTCCGCCGCGTGCGTCAAGGGGCTGGATCGAGCGGCCGAAGAGGGCCTGCTGCGCGTCTCGGCGTTCTCGGTCTGGGAGGTCGCGATGCTGGAGGCGAAAGGGCGGATCGCGCTGTCTCGGGAGTGTGGAGAGTGGGTGTCCGCGGCGCTCGCGGCCCCGGGCATTCGGTTGGCGCCGCTCGACCCCGCGGTCGCCGTCGCCAGTACGCGGCTCCCCGGCGGTTTCCGCTCCGATCCCGTGGATCAGATCCTCGTCGCCACTTCCCGCGTCTTGGGCTGGCCCCTCGTGACGCGAGACCGCCGCATCCTCGACTACGCGCGTCGCGGCCACATCCGTGCCGTGGATGCGAAGGCGCGGCGCGTCCGTCTCTAGGCGGCGCCTCCCTCAGCGAGCCCAGCCACCTGAAGCAGGACCTCCCGCGCGAGATGGTGGCCGCTGGCGTACGTCACGACCCTGCACGGCACGCGCCCTCGCTGCAGCCGCGCCTCGTCCTCGGCCACCCTGGCGCGGTCGTAGTACTGGTCGCTCTCGCCCCACACCAGCAGCACGGGGAGCCGTCCGAGGCTCGGCGTCGCCGCGAAGTCCAGCTCGGGCGGCAGGTAGCCGCCCCACAGGATGAGCTGGTCCACGCGCGTGGTGCCCTGGGCCGCCCAGCGCGTGGCGGTGGCGGCTCCCTGCGAGAAGCCGAGGGCGCGGAAGGTCACGCCGGCGCGCTCGACGCGCCGGAAGACGTGCCGCGCCAGGGCGTCGAGGTAGGCCACGTAGTCGGCGATCTCGCTCAGGCGGTCCTCGCGCGTCATCCACGAGGCGCCGGTGCGGCCGGCGCCCGAGAGATGCGGGTCCTCGTGCAGGTAGAACCGGGAGAGCGCCTCGGGCGCGACGAGCAGCCTCGACCCGTCGTCGAGGACCTCAAACTGCCGCAGGAACCGCTCGGCCAACTGGCTGTAGCCGTGGCAGCAGAACCACACCTCGCGCGCGCCGCCGTCGCCCGGCTCGATGGTGAAGTACCGGGCGGTGCGTTCGACGGTGAGGTGATGCTCGTGGAGCATCGGGGGAACCGGTTTCCCGCGCCGAACTGCGGCGCCGTCTCGGGTTGCGATGCGGGGGGTCGCTGACCAAGTTGCGAGGTTGCTGTCGCCACCGCAACCACACCACCGCGGCGGAGTGCCGTCCGCAGATGGGAATCCCGGTGCCCTTCCGACCCCTCCGGTCCGTCCTAGTGCTCGCCATAGCCGCGCCGCTGTTCCTCGCGCCCTCGGTCGGCCGCGCCCAGCAGCCCGCCGCCGCGCCGGCGCAGGACACGCCGCTCCAGGCGCGCTACCGCGCCGGCGCCGATCGGCTCATCGACGCCGCCCTCGCGGACAGCGTGGCGTGGCAGAAGATGGCCCGGCTCGCCGACAGCTTCGGCCACCGTCTCGCCGGTTCCGCGTCGCTGGAGCGCGCGCTCGACTGGGTGCTGGAGGAGATGCGCCGGGACGGCCTCGAGAACGTGCGCGGCGAGCCGGCGATGGTGCCCCACTGGGTACGCGGGAACGAATCGGCGGAGCTCATCGAGCCGCGGCGCGCCCCGCTGCCGATGCTCGGCCTGGGCGGCAGTGTCGCGACCCCGCGGCGCGGCATCACCGCCGAGGTGCTCGTGGTCTCCAGCTTCGACGAGCTGCAGCGGCGCGCGGCGGACGCGCGCGGGAAGATCGTGCTGTTCGACGAGGCGTGGCGCGGCTACGGGCCCACCGTCCAGTACCGCGGCAACGCGGCGAATGCGGCGGTGCGGGCCGGGGCGGTGGCGGCGCTGATCCGCTCGGTCACGTCGCACGCCCTGCGCACGCCGCACACCGGCGCGATGCACTACGACTCCGGCGTCACGCGGATCCCCAGCGCGGCCCTCACCGTCGAGGACGCGATGATGCTGCACCGGATGCAGGACCGCGGTGAGCGCGTCGTCGTGACGCTCCGGATGGAGGCGCACACCCTTCCCGACTCGCCCTCGCAGAACGTGATGGGCGAGATCGTGGGGTCCGAGCGGCCCAACGAGGTGGTCGTGATAGGTGGCCACACCGACTCGTGGGACGTGGGGCAGGGCGCGATGGACGACGCCGGCGGCGTGGTCGTGGCGTGGGAGGCGGTGCGGCTGATGCAGCGGCTGGGCCTCCGGCCGCGGCGCACGGTGCGCGTGGTGGGTTGGGTGAACGAGGAGAACGGGACCCGCGGCGGCGAGGCCTACCGCGACGCGCACCGGGACCAGCTCGACGACCACGTCCTCGCCATCGAATCGGACGGCGGGGTCTTCCGGCCGACCGGGTTCGGGTTCACCGGCTCGGACTCGGCGCGGGCGATCGTCCGGCAGATCGGCGGACTCCTGCGTCGCATCGGGGCCGACTCGATCGAGGGCGGCGGCGGCGGCACCGACATCGGCCCCATCACAGCCCTCGGCGTGCCTTCGATGGGTCTCGAGACCGATGGTCCGCGGTACTTCTGGTACCACCACACCAACGCCGACACGCCCGACAAGCTGGACCCGCGGGAGATGGCGCAGTGCGTGGCGGCGATGGCGGTGATGGCCTACGTGGTGGCGGACCTGCCGGACAAGCTCGTGCGCGGACGGTAGGACGAGCGTACCGGCGTGCCGTCCGCTTGTCCGCTCGTGCGCCGCAGGTAACTTCCGCGCGTGACGCTGCTCGGTTGGCTGGCGGCGGTGTCCATCATCGCGACTGGCGCGGCGATCCAGGGCTCGGTCGGCTTCGGGCTCGGCGTCTTCGGCGCCCCGATCCTCTTGCTCATCGATCCGCGGCTGGTGCCGGGTCCGATACTCCTCGATGCGCTGCTGCTGACCGTCCTCGTCGCCGTGCGTGAGTGGAAGTGGGTCCGGCTCGCGGACCTCGGCTGGTCGGTGCCGGGCCGCCTCCTCGGCACCGCCATCGCCGTCTGGGTGCTGCGCGCCGTCCCCGCCTCGCGGTTCCAGCTCGCGATGGGCCTCTTCATGCTGCTCGCCGTCGCGCTGACCGCCTTCGGCCCGCGCCTGCCGCTCAACCGGCGCACCCTCTTCGGGGCCGGCACCCTCGCCGGCGTGATGGGGACGATCACTTCCATCGGCGGCCCGCCGATGGCGCTGCTCTATCAGAACGAGGAAGGCCCGCGCCTGCGCGGCACGCTGGCGGCGTTCTTCACCATCGGCGTGATCTTCTCGATGGGCGGGCTCACGGTCGCGGGCCGCTTCGGGTGGACCGAGGTGAAGCTCGCGACCCTCTTGCTGCCCGGCATCGTGGCCGGCTTCGTCCTCTCGGCGTGGACGGCCACGCGGCTCGACAAGCGCCACACCCGCGCGATCGTGCTGGTGACTTCCGCCGTGGCGGGCGTGCTTGTGGTCGTGAAGGGCCTGCTGGCGCCGTAGCCGCGGATGCGGGGCGGCGCGGCGTCGGGTAGCGAGCCCACCGGCGCGGCGAGGAGCAGGTGGGCAGCTGCCCTACGGTGCGGGGCCCCAGCGCTGGAAGAACGCGCCGATCATCGCGCCGAACACGGCCCAGCCAACGGAGCTTCCTGCCACGATGCGGACGGACCGCGCGGTGCCCGGGTCTCTCTCTTCGCCGAACTTCACAAGTTCCACCGCCACGAATCCCATCGGCACGCCGACGATGGCGCCAATGATCGCGCCCAGCTTCGCCCGTGACCCGCGGTAGGTCTCGAGGCCGAGGACCGCCGCCGCGGGGCGCACGACGTGGCGCTCGCTTCCGAGCGTGCAGGGAAGCGCGGGCCAGCGGCAGTAGGAGAGCGTGTCGGAGTCCAGGGAGAAGCGGGTGAGGAGCTTGGCGCCCTCGCGCGAGCCGTCCCGCAGGCGCAGCCGGACCACGGCGCCGCTGTCGAGGGGCTGGGTGAGGAGCGGTGCCTGGGCGGCACCGGGGCTCGCGCGGAGGGCCGCGCTAGCCGTGCACGCCCCGAGGAGAAGCGCGACCCGGTATGCGGTGCGTGTCGCGGTTGTCACTTCTCGAATGCGTGCTTCCAACGCTCGCGCGGATCGTCGAAGACGACCGCCGCCGGGTCGAAGTCGTCGGGGTCGTAGTGCCCGCCCACCCACACGAGATTCTCGGCGTGCTCCGGGTGCCTGGGGTCGGCGATAGCCTCCAGGAAGTTCGCATAGCCGTCGGTGCCGCCACAGTCTTCCGGCGGGCACTTGCGGGCACCAGCTACACAACGGGGGTACCGCTCCGACGGGGCCGCTGTGGAGATGCCCTCGTAGATGACCACATGTTGCCAGTCATCGCCGAAGTCGTACCAGTAAACGGCCGGCGGTGAGCCCTCGGCGAAGTAGCCTTCGATCTTCACCTTCCAGCCCGGCAGCTGCGGCCGCTCCTCGGGGAAGTCGTCGTCGGGGATGCCGATCCGCGTCAGTGTGCCGCGCTTCTGGTGCACGACGGTGAACTCGTGGAGGTGGTAGTCCAGCCAGCCCATCGCGTCCTGGATCGCAACGTGGAGGTCCCAGAACGTGTAGGTCGTCGGCACCGCGATGCGCCGCCACACGAGAGGGTCGGTGTTGCAGAGGACGACGAGGAACTGGTGGATGTCGCGAGGTCGCCGGCGCGAAGCGCGCCGCTGAGTGGTCGGACCGGGGAGTCTACGCTGGTTCATTCCTGCGCCCACCCTTCGGATAGCACCTCCGCCTGCTCCAACACGGTCTGCGTCGCCTTCTCCTGCTTGTCGGGCGGGTAGCCGTACTTGCGCAGGATGCGCTTGACGAGGACGCGCAGCTGGGCCCGCACGTTCTCCCGCACCGTCCAGTCGATGGTCACGTTGGCGCGGACCGTCGCGACCAGCTCCCGGGCGATGGTCCGCAGCGTCTCGTCGCCGAGCACCTGCACGGCGCTGTCGTTCGTCTCGAGGGCGTCGTAGAAGGCCAGCTCGTCGTCCGAGAGGCCCAGCGCCTCGCCGCGCGCGTCGGCCGCGCGCATCTCCTTCGCGAGGCCGATCAGCTCCTCGATGACCTGCGCCGTCTCGATCGCCCGGTTCTGGTACTTGCGGATGGACCGCTCGAGCATCTCCGCGAACGAGCGCCCCTGGACCACGTTGCGGCGCGAGCGCGATCTGATCTCTCCCGAGAGCAGCTTCCGGAGCACCTCGACGGCGAGGTTGCGGTGCGGCATCTCCCACACCTCGGTGAGGAACTGGTCCGAGAGGATCGAGATGTCCGGCTTCTTGAGCCCCGCCGCGGCGAAGATGTCCACGACCTGGTCCGATGCGACGGCCCTGGACACGATCTGCCGGATGGCGAGGTCCAGCTCCTCGTCGCTCCTGCGCTCCCCCGGCTCGCCCTTGGCGAGTCTGGCGCGTACCGCCTGGAAGAACCCGACATCGTCCCGGATGCGCCGCGTCTCCTCGTGCGGCACGGCCAGGGCAAAGGCCCGGGAGAGGTCGTTCACGGCCGCCAGCAGGCGGGGCTTGCCGTCCTCCTGGGCCAGGATGTGCTCCTGCGCGGCGGGGAGCACGGACACGCGCTGCTGCGCGCTGCCCGTGAGCCAGCGCGTCCAGTTGAACCTGTGGAACAGCCCGGCGCAGATCTCGTACTTCTCGAGCATCACGGCAACAGCCTGCGCCTGGTCGATGGCCGTCTCGCCGGTTCCGCCGCTCTCAGTGTACGTCGCGAGCGCCTGCTTGAGGTCTTCCGCCAGGCCGAGGTAGTCCACCACCAGCCCGCCCGGCTTGTCCTTGAAGACGCGGTTGACGCGGGCGATGGTCTGCATCAGCCCGTGCCCGCGCATCGGCTTGTCCACGTACATCGTGTGCAGGCTCGGCGCGTCGAAGCCGGTGAGCCACATGTCCCGGACGATGACGACCCGGAACGGGTCCGCGGGGTCCCGGAACCGCTTCGCCAGCGCCTCGCGCCGCTGCTTGTTGCGGGCGTGGCCGGCGATGCGCGGCCCTTCGTCGGCGCTCCCTGTCATCACCACCTTCATCGAGCCGGCCGCGTCGTCGTCCGCCACCCACGCGGGCCGGAGCGCCGCGATCGCGTCGTGGAGGTCCATGCAGATGCGGCGGCTCATGCAGACCACCATCGCCTTGCCGTTCAGCGCCTCCTGCCGCGCCTCGAAGTGGTCCACGAGGTCGCGGGCGATCAGCTTCACCCGCTTCTCCGAGCCGACCACCGCCTCGAGTTGGGCCCACTTCGACTTGAGCTTCTCCTTGCGGGCCACCTCCTCGCCCTCGGTGACCTCCTCGAACCGCGGGTCGATCCGCGGTCGCTCGGATTCCTTCAGCTCGAGCCTGGCGAGGCGGCTCTCGTAGTAGATCGGCACCGTGGCGCCGTCGCTCACGGCGCGCTGGATGTCGTAGATGCTGATGTGGTCGCCGAAGACGGCGCGGGTGTTCTTGTCGCTCAGCTCGATCGGCGTGCCGGTGAAGGCGATGAACGACGCGTGGGGCAGGGCGTCGCGCATATGGCGCGCGAAGCCGTCGATGAAGTCGTACTGGCTGCGGTGGGCCTCGTCCGCGAGAACGACGATGTTGCGCCGGTCCGAAAGCACCGGCAGCCGGTCGCCCTTCTCGTCGGGGAAGAACTTCTGGATGGTCGTGAAGACCACGCCGCCCTCTCCGACGCGGAGCTTCTCCCGGAGGTCCGCCCGGTCGGCCGCCTGCACCGGCTCCTGGCGGAGCAGGTCGTGGCAGCGCGCGAAGGTGCCGAAGAGCTGGTCGTCGAGGTCGTTGCGGTCGGTGAGAGCGACGATCGTGGGGTTGGTCATCGCCGGATGGAGGATGATCCGGCCGGCGTAGAAGGCCATCGTGAGGCTCTTCCCCGAGCCCTGCGTGTGCCACACCACGCCCACCCGCCGGTCCCCCGGCTCGCCCCCGGGGCGGCCGCCCGCTTCGTAGCGCCCGGTCTCGGTCGGACGCTCCATCCCCTTGCCCGGCCCGGGGGCTGCCGCGCGGAGTGTCTCCTCGACCGCGACGTTGACGGCGTGGAACTGGTGGTAGCCGGCCATCTTCTTGGCCAGCGCGCCGCCACCCAGGTCCTCGAAGACGATGAAGTGCCGCACCAGGTCGAGGAAGCGCCGCCGCTCGAACGCCCCCTGGAGGACGACCTCGAGCTGCGCCAGCGTGGGGGCGGCGTCTTCCCGGCCGCCGATGGTGCGCCACGGCTTGAACCACTCGAGGCCCGCGCCGAGGGTGCCGATGCGGGCCGCGACGCCGTCGGACGCCACGAGTGCCGCGTTGAAGGTGAAGAGCGCCGGGATCTCGGCCTGGTACGTCTGGAGCTGGCGGTATGCGGACTCGACCGTCGCGTTCTCGTCGGCGGGGTTCTTGAGTTCGAGGACGGCGAGCGGCAGGCCGTTGACGAAGAGCGCGACGTCGGGCCGGCGCACGTGCTGGTTCTCGGCGACGGTGAACTGGTTGACGGCGAGCCAGTCGTTGTTGGCGGGAGCGGCGAAGTCCAGGACCTGGGCCTGGGCCCCCGCGATGGAGCCGTCGGGGCGGCGGTACTCGACGGTGACGCCGTCCACGAGCCTCCGATGTGCGGCGCGATTGCGCTCGAGGAGGGAGGGCGCGTCCGTCCGCGTGATCTTGCGGAAGGCGTCGTCCAGAGCCTCCGGCGGCAGGTCGGGGTTGAGGCGGACGAGGGCGTCCCGCAGGCGCCGCTCGAGGACGACGTCGCGACAGAGGGGGTCCGACCGCTCGGCGCCCGATTCGCCGAACAGTATGTCCGGGCCGTGGCGGATGGCGTAGCCGAGGCCATCCAGCCAGGCGAGGGCCGCCTCCTCGACGACGGATTCGGTGAAGGCGGTCACGCCGGGTGGGGTCTCCGCCCGTCCTTGGGCCGTTGAGTGAAATTGCTCATTGCATTGAGTAAACGAGCAACGGATTGTCCCGCAAGAGGTTCGAGTGGCATTGAGCCTGGAGTCCCTCCCGACTCAGCGATACGGGGCGGCCCCCGGAGTCCGATGTGATCACAGCGGCGGCTGGCCCGATTTGTTTCGGCAGGACCACCAGCCCTTGGCCCCGGAATTCCCCCGCCGCATCGAATCCCGACAGGTTGTCGGGATTTCTGTCGGAATGCCCCGTGTGCCAAGCGAGACGCAGCGGCACCTAAATGGGCCAAAATAAGCATCTCCTTGTGTTGCATGGAGTTGGGAGCGCCCGTGCCGAGTCTTCGGGTTCGAACCTAAATAAGATCAGGCCCAGAAAGGCACGTAGCGGGTGTACTTCTTGGAGCCGCTGCCCGTCTCCTCCTGCTTGATCAGCCCCGCCTCTCCGGCGTCGCGAAGCACCCGTGACACCGTTTCCGCCCGATCATCGGGCAGGCCGAACCGTTTGCGGAGCGATTGGTTGCTCGTCGTCTCCCGCATCACATAGCGCAGACAGCAGTGCTGGTAGCACGCACGAATTCGGTCCCCGCGGCTCATGGCGGAGAACGACCGGTGCCCGTGGAGGATGCACGTCGTGCGGACGTGGTCCACCAGGAACTCCGGCGCCGGAAGCTGAAAGACCTCGGCGCCGTTCACGACTTTGTCGATGCCGCTGCCCTTCTCCTCGCAGATGCCTACTCGGCGCATCACGTCCGCCAACCGTTCGTTTCGAGACCGATACTCGTCGATGAACCGCTCGACCTGCACGGAAGGCTGCCCCGGATTGGAGATCTCGATTCGGTCGTCGAAGATCTCGATCATCACGGACGCGCCCTCAGCCATCAGGTCCTGGTGTATCAGCGCGTTGGCGACGGTCTCACGGATCATGATCGTTGGGTACATCCGGACTTCGCGTCTCAACGCCTGTTCGACCACCTCATTGGCGGGAGTCTGGGATTCGATGAACTGAACCAGGCCCTCGAAGCCGACCGCGTAGCCCTTGCCGCCGATCTGCTCGCGCTTCGTTCGCAGCTTGGATGGCCCATCGTAGGTGATGACCCGGGGAGCCTTGCGTGCCAACCCCTCGAACTCATCCAGGCGCTTCGCGAACAACAAAGCGCTGAGGTTGACGATGTCGAAAGCTAGTCCCGAGGCAGTGATGAACCCCTCGCGAGCGAGACGGTCGAGGACGCCTTGCCGAGTCGCGGGATACGGCAGCCTCAGGAGCTCGAAGTAGCTCTGGGTGTCAAGGAGTTCGATGACCCTCGCGGCCGAGACTTGGCTTGCGGCGACGCCTGACAGCCATTCCGGCTTGCCCTCATCGAAGATGGCCCGAAGCCTGTCTTCGCTCATCGCCACCAGAGCCTCGCCGGACCGCATCAGGTACGCGCCGTCGAGATGATAGGCGGTACCGCGTGGCCGAGACGGGACGTGGAATACCAGCACTCGACCGTGTGGATGAAGCACCGACTCGATGTCCACCCGAAAGCCGACAGCCTGGTAGAGTTTCTCGGCCATCGCGACGGGGTTTGCGAATGCCTGCGTGCCGACGACGGGGCGGGGTGGCTTGTCGGCCACGCCGAGCACCAATCGCCCGCCTCCCTCATTCGCGATCGCGACGCAGTACTCGTACAGCTTGCGATTGTCGTACTGCGTCTTCGCTTCCTTGAACTCGATGTGCTCGTCTTCCGCGCGCGACAGTCGCCACACGTCGATCTGCTCCGGTGTGGTTGTCATCGCGGCTCCGCATTGTGGAGGGCACTCACAGTTGACGAGGGCATCGCCTACTCCGGCTCCGCTTCCTGGATCGCCTTGAGCGTTCGCCCCTTCGCGTCCTTCCAGTCCACTCGGCCGTTGGAGTTGCGGCCCAGGAGCACGCCCGCCGCGGTGGAGGGAGAGGCGAAGCTGTAGTCCTGGGTGAGTCGGAGCTTCTCGCCGGCCTGTTCCAGGACGCCCTTCTGGATGAGCGTCCGTCGCAGGCTGACGAGATACGTGTTGATGGACGGGACCTCCCCCTTCACGGCGCTCGCTCCTGCCCGGACGACGAACCCCTGGACGCCGTCCACGCCCCGCGCCTCTATGCCTTTAGCTTTGAGGAAGAGGTCACGGTCCTTCGCGCTGGGGACCTTGGCCTTCTCGAACAGGCTAACCCCGACGACGGGCAGGCACAGCAGCACGTCGGCGAGGAATCCCTCGGCATCAGCCACATCGGCCTCCGAGAGAGACGGCGGTTGCGGCACGTTGTTGTTGTCCAGCTCGCAGCGCTTGGCCGCAGTGGCAAGGGCGACGAGGCGCGACTCCACGTGCTGGACGTGGGCCTTGTTGAGGTTCTGATCCTTGCTCGTGAAGACCGCCGCGTGGGTCCAGAAGTCCCTGCTCTTGGCATGCTGATCGAGGCGTGCGAGGACGGAGTCACCTTCCCCAACGTACGCCCGGGGGAGCTGGCCCGTCTCGCTCGGCCCCCACAGGACGTAGACGCCGGCGCGCTTCAGTTCCGGCCGGCTCCGGGCCTCCGCGAAGAGGGAGCGCGGGAAGACAATGCCCTGTCCCGTCCAGTTCGACTTCTCAACGAACTTGAGTCCTTCCGGCTCTCCACTGGGGATGAAGATGCGAACGGAGAACCCGGAACTCGCGTGGGCCATCAGCACTCCCTTCCGATTAGGCGCTCGGCATCGGGGACGCGCAGTTCGCCCGAGATGAGCTTGGGAAGCATCGCGTCGCGCAGGGCGGCGAGGGTGCGGGATTCGTGAATCGAGTCCAAGATGCGATCGACGCTCGGCCGAACCAACACGGTGAATGCCGCTGCAATCGAGTCAGGCGGAAGCACGATGGAATACCGAGCCATATCCGTCCAATTCGTTCGTGGCATCTTCGTCCCGGTAGACCCTGCGTTCGTGTATTCGACGAAGGCATCACTCGAAACGTGACCAAGCACGACGCCAGACCACTTCTCGGCGCGCGGAGTTACCACCACTATGTCCGTGGAGCAGACGCCGTCCACCGGGGCCACGCCGACCTTGTGGAAGTACGAACGCAGCTTTCCGAACAGGATCTCCCCTCTCTTGAAGCGGAACTTGTTGCTCTCAAGCCCGACGGCAAGTGTCCATTCCGAGAGGGCGATGCATCTCCTCGGCATGTGCTCGAGCGCGATGTAGGGAGTCGTCGGGTCGATCTCGCCGGGCTGGACTCCGCGGCGGGGGTGGTCGGCGACGTCACCAAGAACGCCAATCCACCAGCCCGCCGGGATCTCCCCCAACTCCGAGTCCTCGAAGGAATCCGGGAACAGGTGGGCGAGGGGCTTGGGCAGGCCGGGGTCGCGGCCTTCGGCCTTGGCGCGGACAGGGTCGAAGTCCACGAACCACGACTTGAAGAGCACCCGCGCCATCGCCTCCAGCGTCTCGTTCTTCCGCCGGTTCAACTCGATCTTGTCGTCCAGCGTGCCGAGGATGTGGGCGATGGCGCGCTGCTCGGGCAGTGGCGGGAGCACTACATCGAGCGCCTTCAACTCATCACTGTTCAGGCGCCCGGTGCCGTGCCCCGCCAAGTCCACGAGGTTCAGCAGGCGGTCCTTGTTGCCGAGCAGGAGATACGGCAGGAATTCTTCGCGGACTCCCGGCTTGGGCCGTAGAGCCTTGACGTCTTGATTGAACGTCATGGGCCGGTTCACGACGCAGATCGGCAGGTCGTTTAGCAGGGTCATGCCTCTGGCGAGCAGCAGAACCGTGCCCGAGGGGACCAGCTTCGTGCCGTTCGCAACCCCGTCCTCACTAACGTGATCTTCCGTGTCGTCGAGACGGAAGCGCTTCATGTCCTTCGCCGAAACCCACGGAATCGAGCCACACCAGTACTGAGGTGCGTCTTTCGACGGAGTGCCACCGGACAGGAAAGCTGTAACCTGGCCGAGCGTCGTGTCACGCCACTCACCCGCCATCCCCAGGCTCCTTCTGGCCGGCGCGGCCGGTGGCGTCGAAACGTCGGGACGTGTCCAAGATCCGCGTCCGACTGGGCATGTCGTCCTGTTGCGTGGCGTTCGTGAAGCGCACTCGAACCGTGATGCCCTCTCTATCCATGCCTGGGTTGCCGAGTCTTGGCTTGGCGCCGACGCGTCGCCATCATTGTTGGCAGCAGACTTGAATCGACGACCGCTCGGTTCGAGTCCGGGTTGTTTCAATCGCGGCTGACGACAAGAGCCCTCGGGCTCTGCCGGGGAACCGGCTAGTCAGCCGCTTCCGTTTCTCCTCCTCCTCGGCGAAGACGTACCTACGACCCATACCCCAGCCCCTTCAAGTTCTCCCTGATCGCCTGGTCAAGCAGTCGGCCCTCAGCCATCTGCGCCTCAAGCGTCGCGGTGAGTCGCCTCATCGTTCATCCTCCTCGCGGCTGAACTCCGCCTCGATCTCCTCGATGCTGGGCAGATTGGTGTCCAGCGGTTCGGGCAGTGCGCGCACGAGTTGGTATTCCGCCACGCCGATGGGCTTGCTGATCCCGGAGAGGGCATATTCGGCGACGAGGCGGTTCTTGGTCTTGCAGAGCAAGAGGCCGATGGTGGGCTTGTCGTCCGGGGCCTTCATTTGGGCATCCACGGCGGCAAGATAGAAGTTCAGTCGGCCGGCGTGTTCGGGCTTGAAGGCCACCCCCTTGAGTTCCACCACCACGTGACATTTCAGGCGGGTGTGATAGAAAAGCAGGTCGATGAAGAACTCGTCGCCACCCACTTCCAGCCGAAATTGCCGCCCGAGAAAAGCGAACCCCGCCCCGAGTTCCAGAAGAAACCTGGTGATGTGCCGCATGAGAGCGTTCTCGATATCGCGCTCGATGGCTTCGTCGCCGAGTCCGAGAAAGTCGAAGAGATAGGGGTCCTTCAGGGCTTCGATGGCGAGCTGGGCCTGCGGCGTGGGGAGGTGGCGCTCGAAGTTGGTGATTGCGACGCCCTGGCGCAGGTGGAGCTGGTTCTTGATGTGAACATCCAGCGTGGGCCGCGACCAGCCATGCTCGATGACTTGGGCCGCATACCATTCGCGCTCGGTGTCTGCGGAGACCTTGGTGAGGAGGGTGACGAGGTGGAACCAGGGCAATTGGGCAGCAGGCTGCTGCCCAATTAGGCCAGCGGGACACATCTGGGCGAAGAACTTCATGTACTTGAGGTTGCGGCTGGAGAAGCCCTTCATCTCCGGGAAGGCTGCCCGGAGATCGGCGGCCAGGCGGTCGATCACCTTGGCTCCCCATCCCTGACGGGTCTGCCGCTCCAGAATCTCGGTGCCGATGTGGTGATAGAGCCGCACCAGCTCCTGATTGACGGCAAGGGTGGCCCGCTGCCGGGCACCGGAGATGTGGGACTTCAGGCTGGCCAACCAGTCCGCGTAGTCCCGAGGGATGATGGATTCGCCGGTCATCTTCCTACCCGCCATACCCAAGCTCCTTCAGGTTCGCGGCGATGGCGGCGTCCAGCTTCACGGCTTCGGTCTGCTGCTGCCGCAGTGTCGCCGTGAGCCGCTTCATCTTCTTGTCGAAGGGCTCGGCGTCCTCCTCCGCCGCGGCCGCGCCCACGTAGCGCCCGGGCGTGAGCACGTGGCCGTGCTTCCGGATTTCGTCCGGCTTCGCGGCCTTGCAGAAACCCGGCACGTCGGCGTACCCGCTCGCGCCCTTGTCGCCGCGCCAAGCGTGGTAGGTGCCCGCGATCTTGGCGATATCCTCGTCCGTCAGCTCGCGATGCACGCGGTCCACCATCGTGCCCATCTTCCGGGCGTCAATGAAGAGCGTCTCCCCGCGCCGGTCGCGGAACCGGCCGTTCCGCTTGGTGCGCACCAGGAACCAGAGACACACGGGGATCTGCGTCGAGTAGAAAAGCTGGCCCGGCAGCGCCACCATGCAGTCCACGAGATCCGCTTCGACGATGGCCTTGCGGATCTGGCCCTCGCCCGACTGGCTCGACGACATCGAGCCGTTGGCCAGCACGAAGCCCGCGAGGCCATTCGGCGCCAGGTGGTGGATGAAGTGCTGGACCCACGCGAAGTTCGCGTTCCCCGCCGGCGGCACGCCGTACACCCAGCGCTTGTCGTCCTTCAGTAGCTCCCCGCGCCAGTCGCTGTCGTTGAACGGCGGGTTGGCCAGCACGTAGTCGGCCTTGAGGTCGGGATGCCGGTCGGCGTGGAAGGTGTCACCGTGGCCGATTTGCGCGTCTATCCCGCGGATGGCCAGGTTCATCTTGGCCAGCCGCCACGTCGTGTAGTTCGACTCCTGGCCGTAGATCGAGATGTCGCCGAGCGTGCCGCTATGGGCCTCGATGAACTTCTCGCTGCTCACGAACATCCCGCCCGAGCCGCAGCAGGGGTCGTACACCCGGCCCTTGTACGGCGCGAGCACCTCCACCAGCACGCGCACCACCCGCGAGGGCGTGTAGAACTGCCCGCCCTTCTTCCCCTCGGCGCTCGCGAACTGCGACAGGAAGTACTCGTAGACGCGGCCGAGGATGTCCTTAGCCCTATCGGCGGGACTGCCGAGGCCGATGTCGCTGACGAGGTTGATGAGCTGGCCGAGTCGCTGCTTGTCGAGGCCGGGGCGGGCGTAGTCTTTGGGGAGTCGGCGCCCTTCCGGCGCTGCCCCTCCAGCTCGGCGTGCTTCGCCTCGAAGGCGTCGGAGATGTACTTGAGGAAGATGAGGCCGAGGACGACGTGCTTGTATTCGGCCGCGTCCATGTTGTTGCGCAGCGCGTCGGCGGCGGCCCAGAGCTTGGTTTCGAAGCCGAGGGGAGCGGTCGTTCCGGTCTTCTTCGGGGATATTGGCACTCGTGCCCCTTCGCTGCACGTGGACCTGAACTGCCGGCACACGCGCTAACCTGCGCCGCACATGCCCATCGCACAACTACGAGAAGTTATAGTCCGGCTGTGACGGTCTCCGATTCGTCCGCGCGCTGTCCCGATCCTTGCCCCCCCGCATCGCACCCTTAGCTTTCCCTACACAACTAGTCCCGATTCCCAAGTGCAAGGCGTGGGAATGCACGCTGACGTCTTCCAGACGATGAACGCCGGCTACGCGCAGTTGATGTACGAGCAGTGGCTGCGCGACCCGATGTCGGTTGATGAGGAGTGGCGCGCCCTTTTCGCCAACGGCCAGCAGGGGATCGAGCCGGCCCCCGCCGGCACGCCGATCCCCATCCGGGGCGGCGCGGTCCGCATCGTCCAGAACATGACGGAATCGCTCGGCGTCCCCACGGCGACCAGCTTCCGCGACATCGACGTCGCCGCGCTCGACCTCCGCCGTCGCGAGCTCGACGCGGCGCTCGCCCCGCGCAGGGTCTCCTACACGCACCTCATCGGGTACGCCCTGGTGCGGGCCGCCGCGTCGCACCCGGTGATGACGCACGCGTTCGGGCTAATCGACGGCGCGCCCCACCGCCTCGACCCGGGCGGCGTCCACCTCGGTCTCGCCGTGGACGTCGCGAAGAAGGACGGCACGCACACCCTGGTGGTGCCGGTGCTCCGCAACGCCGCTGCGCTCGACTTCGCGGCGTTCCACGCGCTCTACGAATCGCTGGTCGAGCGCGCGAGGGCCAACCAGCTGCTGCCCGACGATTTCCGCGGCGCCACGATGACACTCACTAACCCCGGCACCCTCGGCACCACCGCGAGCGTGCCGCGGCTGATGGCCGGGCAGGGCACGATCGTCGCCACCGGCGCCATCCGCGACGCGGGCGGCCGGCGGCTGATGACCATCGGCAGCACGTACGACCATCGCATCATCCAGGGCGCCGAGTCGGGGATGTTCCTCCGTACCCTCGACCGGCTCCTACAGGGGCATGACGGCTTCTACGAGGCGGTCGGCGGGAGCGTCGGCCTCGCGCCGTCGTCGCTCGCGCCCCTCCCCGCGCCCGGCGCCCGCGCCGCGGCGGGCGCCGCGCCGCCTGCCGCCTCCGCGCCCGACCTCCAGGCGGTGGCCGCGGCGATGTCGCTGGTGAAGGCGTTCCGCACGCACGGCCGCCTCGCGGCCCGGCTCGACCCGCTCGGCAGCGCGCCGCGCGGCGACCCGGCACTCGACCCCGGGACGCTCGGCCTCTCGGAGGAGATGATGCGCCGCATCCCGGCGTCCATCCTCCGGGTCGCCGTGCCGGGCATCACCTTCGCCGAGGCGCTGCCGCACCTGCGGGAGACGTACTGCGGCGCCATCGCCTACGAGAAGGAGCACATCAACGACCACGAGGAGCGCGAGTGGCTCCACCGCGTCGTGGAGAGCGGTGCGCACCGCCTCCCTCTCACGCCTGCCGAGCGCCGCTGGCTGCTCACGCGCCTCACCGAAGTGGAGACGCTCGAGCGCTTCCTTGGCAAGGCCTACCTCGGCCAGAAGCGCTTCTCCATCGAGGGCGTGGACGTCCTCGTCCCGATGCTCGACCTCGTGATGGAGATGGCGGCCCACGCCGGTGCCCGCGACGTGGTGATCGGGATGGCCCACCGCGGGCGGCTCAACGTCCTCGCCCACATCGTCGGGATGCCTTACGAGACGATCGTCGCGGAGTTCGAGGGGGGCCGCGGCGTCGAGAGCGGCCACGCCTCCGACTCCGGCACCGGCGACGTGAAGTACCACCTCGGCGCGCAGGGCGCGTACGCGACGCCCTCGGGGAAGCCGGTACAGGTCACGCTCTCCTCCAACCCGAGCCACCTCGAGGCGGTGAACCCCGTGGTGGAGGGGCGTACGCGCGCCATCCAGACACTGCGGAAAGGGCGGTACGCGCACCTCGACGTGTCGGTCGCGCTGCCGGTGCTCATCCACGGCGACGCGGCGTTCGCGGGCCAGGGCGTCGTGGCGGAGACGCTCAACCTGGCGCGGCTCGCCGGCTACACGACCGGCGGCACGCTGCACGTCATCACCAACAACCAGGTGGGCTTCACCACCGATCCCGAAGAGTACCGCTCGACCGCCTTCTCCTCGGACCTCGCCAAGGGCTTCGACCACCCGATCATCCACGTGAACGCCGACGACCCGGAGGCGTGCCTCGCCGCCGTGCGGCTCGCGATGGACTACCGGTCGCGCTTCCACGGCGACGTGGTCATCGACCTCGTGGGCTACCGGCGCCACGGTCACAACGAGGCTGACGAACCGGCGTACACGCAGCCCGCGATGTACGAGAAGATCGCCAAGCACCCCTCCGTGCGTGCGCAGTGGGCCGCGCGGCTCGCGGAGCAGGGACTCGTCACGGCGGACGAGGCCGCCGCGGAAGCGCAGCGGGTGTACGACCGGCTGGTGAGCGTCCAGCAGTCGGTGAAGTCCGGCCGGCTCAAGAAGGAGGAGGACGCCTCGACGCGGCCCGAGACGCCGCGGGCCCAGCGCGCCGACGTGGAGACGGCGGTGACGGCCGAACGGCTGACGCTCCTGAACGCGCGGCTCCTCACCTGGCCCGAGGGGTTCACCGTGCACCCGAAGCTGCTGAAGCAGCTCGAGCGCCGGCGCGAGGCCCTGGGCCCCAAGGGAGGCATCGACTGGGCGCACGCCGAGGCGCTCGCCTTCGCGTCGCTGCTCGTCGAGGGCGTGCCCGTGCGGCTCACCGGGCAGGACACGGAGCGCGGCACCTTCAGCCAGCGGCACATCGTCCTCCACGACGCGAAGACGGGGACCAAGTACGCGCCCGTCCAGCACCTCCCCGGCGCGCTCGCGCCGTTCGAGGTGTACAACAGCCCGCTCTCCGAGTTCGGCGCGATGGGTTTCGAGTACGGCTACAGCGCCCAGGCGCCGGAGGCGCTGGTGCTCTGGGAGGCGCAGTTCGGCGACTTCGCGAACGGCGCCCAGGTCGTCCTCGACCAGTTCCTGGCGTCGGGCTTCTCCAAGTGGGGTGAGCGCTCGCGCCTGGTACTGCTGCTCCCGCACGGCTTCGAGGGGCAGGGACCGGAGCACTCCAGCGCGCGGATCGAGCGGTTCCTGCAGCTCACCGGCGAGAACAACATCCGTCTCGCCAACTGCACGACGCCGGCCCAGTACTTCCACCTCCTGCGCCGCCAGGCGAAGCTCGCCGACGCGCGGCCGCTCGTGCTCTTCACGCCGAAGAGCTTCCTCCGGCACCCACTGGCCTCATCGTCGCTGGGCGACCTCACCGGCGGCACGTTCCAGGCGGTGCTGGACGATCCCTCTGCCGCCGCGGCGCGCGCCCGGGTCACGCGGGTCGTGCTCTGCAGCGGCAAGGTCTTCTACGACCTCGTGGCGTCCGAGGCGCGCAAGACGGCCCCGCACGTCGCGGTGTTGCGCCTCGAGCAGCTCTACCCCCTCCCCGAGGCCGAGTTGGCGGAAGTGCTGGCCTCGTACCAGAAGGCGCAGGCGGTGGCCTGGGTGCAGGAGGAACCGCGCAACAAGGGCGCGTGGCGGTTCATGGCGACGCACGCGAGCGACGTGCTGCCGGGCCTGCGCTACGTGGGGCGCCCCGAGCGCGCGAGCGCCGCCGAGGGGTACCACGCAGCGCACCAGGCGGAGCAGGCGCGGATCGTGGCGGAGGTGTTCGCGCCGTAGGGGTGCCGGGCGCGTCGTCGCGGATGCGCGGCGGGCACGGGCGCCGCGTCGCGGAGCCGGCGGGACGGGCGCTGCGTCGCGGGGATGCCGCGGGCTCCGGCGGTCGGACGGCGCGCACGGCGCGCACGGCGCCCGCCGTCGCCCGCAGCACCCCCGCTCCTCGCGCCCGTTGGGCAACGGAGGACGACGTGGACCCAAGCCGCACGCGCACTCAGCGCTGGCACTTCCGGCTCGACGCGGAGTTCGGCCACCGCGACGTGACCGACGACGTCGAGCGGCTCGTTGCGGAGTCGGGCGTGCGGAACGGGATGGTCGTCGTTTCGCTCACCGGCTCCACCGGCGCCGTCACGACGATCGAGTACGAGAGCGGCGCGCTGGCGGACCTGAGGCGCGCGCTCGACCGCCTCGCCCCCGCGAACGACGACTACGCCCACAACGCCCGCTGGGGCGACGGGAACGGCTTCTCCCACGTCCGCTCGGCGCTGCTCAAGACGAGCCTCGCGGTGCCCGTGGTGGACGGCCGCCTCCAGCTCGGCACCTGGCAGCAGATCGTCGTGATCAACCTGGACAACCGGGCGCGGGAGCGGGAGGTGGTGGCGGTGGTGGTGGGAGCCCCGTAGAGCGCCGCGTCGCGAGCGCACGACTCGCGCGGGCCTCCTGGGTTGCGTGCGCCGCTCCGCGCGCCCTCGCCGCTCTCCACGTCCTCGCACCTCCGCGCGCGTCCTGTGCGCCTGTGCCCCCGCGCCCGCTGTCTACCTCAGCGCAAACCTCACGACGAACAGCGCCGCCAGCACGTAGACCAGTGCGGGCACATCGCGGCCGCGCCCCGAGAGCAGCTTGAGGAGCGCGTAGCTGGTGAACCCGAACGCCAGGCCGTCCGCGATGCTCAGCGTAAGGGGCATCGTCACGATGGTGAGGAACGCCGGCACCGCGTCGGAGAGGTCGTCCCACCGCACCCGCGTGACGTTCCCCATCATCAGGTAGCCGATCGTCATCACCGCGCCCGCGGTCACGGGGAGGAGCCGTGCCCCGCCGGCGACCTCGACGGCCCCGCCCATCAACTGCGCGAGAGGGTAGAAGAACAGCGCCAGCACGAACAGCGCGGCCGTCGTCACGTTCGCGAGGCCCGTGCGGCCCCCGGCGGCCACCCCCGCGGCGCTCTCGACGTACGCGGTCACGGTCGAGGTCCCGAGCAGTGTGCCCGCGGTGGTGCCGATCGCGTCGGAGAGCAGCGCCCGCCCGGCGCGCGGGAGCTTCCCGTCCTTCAGGAAGCCCGCCTGGGTGCTGACGCCGATGAGCGTGCCCACGGTGTCGAACACGGCGAGGAACAGGAAGACGAAGACGACCTCGATCAACTCGGGGCGGAGCGCACCGGCGACGTCGAGCCGCAGGAACGTCGGCCGCAGGGAGGGCGGGGCGCCGGCGATGCCGGCGTACGGGAGGAGGCCGAGCGCGGCACCCACCGCCGTCGTGACAAGGATGCCGATGAGGATGCTCCCGCGCACGCGGCGCACCTGGAGCGCCGCGATCAGCAGGAACCCGCCGACGGCGAGGAGCGTGGGCGGCGCGGTGAGGTCGCCCAACTTCACAACGCTCACCGGGTCGGCCACGACGATCCCGCCCCACTGCATCCCGACGAAGGTGATGAGCAGTCCGATGCCGACGGGGATGGCCGACTTGAGGCACGCCGGCACGGCATCCATCACCGCCTCGCGGAAGCGGAAGGCGGCGAGCGCGATGAAGAGCGCCCCGGCGAGGAAATCGGCGCCGAGCGCGACGGTCCACGGCACGCCCATCCCGACGACGACCGTGAAGGCGAAGAAGAAGTTGTGGCCCATCGCCGGGGCGACGGCGATGGGGTAGTTGGCGTACAGCCCCATCACCAGCGTCGCGAAGGCGCTGGCGAGGCAGGTCGCCGTCATCACCGCGCCGAAGTCCATGCCGGCCTGCGCGAGGACCGCCGGCTGCGATCTCCGTCCGGACGGTGGTCCCGTTCTCGCTGAGCTTGAAGAACCGCACGCGCGTCGTCGCGCCCTCGCGCCCGGCGGCCGGCCGGGCTGCGGCGCCTACGTTGGAGCGCCCGGCCCGGCGTGTCAACGCTGCGTCGCTGGAACACGGCGGGCGCTCGTGTGCGCGGCCTGGCGACGTCCTCGCGCTACCGCCGCCCCGGGCCAGCCGCCACTTGACTAAATCCCGATAGAGATGCTTTTATTTAGGCCGTTCCCGGTTCAAGGAGTCCTGCCGTGGAAGGGATGGCCCAACCCGTGGTGTCCCTCGGGGCCCTCAGGCTGCCCGTCCTGCTGGCAGGGACGTTCGACTGGCTCTGGCCGCGGTAGCCCCTGTGGCGCGTGCGCCGGCGGAGAGCGAGGTCGTGGCGTACCGGCGGCAGCTGGAGGTGGTGGTGGCCGACGCCGAATCGCTCGCCGGTGGGCTCTCCGATGCTCGACTCGCGTGGCGCCCGGCGCCCAGCCGCTGGTCCATCGCCGACTGCCTCAACCACCTCAACGTGACGGTGTCGAAGTACCTACCCCGCATCGACGCGATGCTGGCCCAGGGGCGCGCCGAGGGGCTCACGGGGCGGGGGCCGTTCCGGCATCCGTTCGTCGGCAACTGGTTCATCCGGATGATGGAGCCGCCGCCGCGGCGGAAGCTCCGGGTGCCGGGGGTCTTCGCGCCGCTCCCGGACCAGCCGGCCGCCTCGCTCCTGCCGGAGTTCTGCCGCCTCCGCCAACTGCTGTTGGCCCAGGTGGCGGAGGCCGACGGCCTCGACCTCGCGGCGGTGCGGACCTCCTCGCCCGCGGCGCGGTACTTCACCCTCACCCTCGGCCAGTGCTTCGCCGCCCTCGCGGCGCACGACCGCCGGCACCTCTGGCAGGCGCGGCAGGTGCGGGAGCACCCGGGCTTCCCGAAGCAGGCGCCGAACGACGGCAGCCCGGACTCGGTGCGGTGGCTCTTCGGGAGCCGATAGCCGGAAGCCGGAAGCCGGGAGCCGGAAGCCGATGGCCGACAGCCGTTACACTCCAGAGGGGAGCGCGCCGGCGGCTGGGGTCTGAAGGCTACCGGCTACAGGCTATAGGCTCCCGGCTCCCGGCTAGCTCTTCTTCGCCAGCTCCTGCTCGCGCAGCTCGCGCCGCAGGATCTTGAGCACCGGGCTCTTCGGCAGCTCGCTCCGGAACTCGATCGCCCGCGGCACCTTGAAAGCCGCCAGGTTCTCGCGGCAGTACGCCACGATCTCCTCGGCCGTGGCAGTCATCCCCGGCCGCAGCACGATGAACGACTTCACCGACTCCCCGCGCTTCACGTCGGGCACGCCGATGGTGGCGGCCTCCAGCACCGCCGGATGCGCCACGAGGACGCGGTCCACTTCGTCCGGGTACACGTTGTAGCCCGAGACGATGATCATGTCTTTCTTGCGGCCGACGATGTAGAAGTAGCCGTCCTCGTCCATCCGGGCGATGTCGCCGGTGAACAGCCAGCCGTCCCGCAGGACCAGCGCCGTCTCCTCCGGCTTGTTCCAGTAGCCCCGCATCACCTGCGGCCCCTTGATGACCAGTTCCCCGTCCTCTCCGGGCAGCAGGTCGTGCGTGCCCGTCTCGAGGTCCACGATCTTCGAGTCGGTCTCGATGAACGGGATGCCGACGCTCCCGACCTTCCGCACCGTGCGCATCGGGTTGATGTGCGAGACCGGCGACGTCTCGGTGAGGCCGAAGCCCTCGACGATGCGGGCACCCGTGAGGGCCTCGAACTTCTGGAGCACGTCCACGGGGAGCGGCGCCGAGGCCGAGAAGCACGACTTCACGCAGGAGATGTCGATCTTGTCGATGCCCGGGTAGTTGTTGATCGCCGCGAACATCGCCGGTACGCCTATGAAGAGGGTGACGCGGTGCTTCGTCACCGCTTGCACGATGGCGGGGATGTCGCGCGGATTGGGGAGGAGGACCATCGTGCACGCCGCGAACACCGGGAAGTTCATGCAGTCCGTCATGCCGAAGACGTGGAACAGCGGCAGTGCGGCGAGGATCACGTCGTCGGCGAAGTCGCCCATATGGAGCCACGCCATGGCGCCCTGGGCGTTCACCGAGAGGTTGCGGTGCGTGAGGACGGCGCCCTTCGAGACCCCGGTGGTGCCGCCGGTGTATTGGAGGACGGCGATGTCGTCGATGCCGGCCGGGACCTTCGGCGGGTCGGGCGGAGTGCTATCGACGAGCTTCTTGAAGAGGTGCACTCCGGGCCCCGGCCGGACCCTGGCCCACGAGGGCGGCTTCATCCTCTTCAGCTTGAGCGGCGCCAGCAGGTTGAGCGGGAAGCCCAGGTACTCGGGGATGGAGGCGACGATGTAGTGCTTCACCGGGAGCTGCTCCCGGATCGGCTTCACCCGGTGCTCCCAGATGAAGTCCGACAGGATCGCCACTTCGCAGTTCGAGTCGAACCACTGGTATTCGATCTCTCGCGCCACGTAGAGCGGGTTGGTCATCACGACCTCCGCCCCGGCGGCGAGCGCCGCGTAGTAGGCGATGACCGTCTGCGGCAGGTTGGGCAACTGGATGGCGACGCGCGTGCCCTTCACGACGCCGAGGCGCGCGAGCGCCGTGGCCAGACGGTCCACCTGGTCCTTCAGCTCGCGGTACGTCATCCGGCGGTTGATGAAGTACAGCGCCGTGGCGTCGCCGCGGTTCGCGGCGGCGCGGTCGAGCGCCTCCGGGAGCGTGCGCTCGACGAAGGGGAAGGTGACGGGGATGCCCTCGTCGTAGAAAGCGTGCCAGACGCGCTTTTCCATTGTGGCCTCGGTCCTGCGAAAAGGTGGGGCGTGCGCTATCGGCTATCGGCTCCCGGCTAACTCCTCCTCGCCAGCTCCTGCTCGCGCAGCTCCCGGCGCAGGATCTTGAGCACCGGGCTCTTCGGCAGCTCGCTGCGGAACTCGATCGCCCGCGGCACCTTGAAGGCCGCCAGGTTCTCGCGGCAGTACGCCGCGATCTCCTCGGCCGTGGCCGTCATCCCCGGCCTCAGCACGATGAACGACTTCACCGACTCCCCGCGCTTCTCGTGGGGCACGCCGATGGTGGCGGCCTCCAGCACCGCGGGATGCCTCATGAGGATGCCGTCCACTTCGTCCGGGTACACGTTGTAGCCCGAGACGATGATCATGTCTTTCTTGCGGCCGACGATGTAGAAGTAGCCGTCCTTGTCCATCCGGGCGATGTCGCCGGTGAACAGCCAGCCGTCCCTCAGCACATTCGCCGTCTCCCCGGGGTTGTTCCAGTACTCCCGCATCACCTGCGGCCCCTTGATGACCAGTTCCCCGTCCTCTCCGGGCAGCAGGTCGCGGGTGCCGGTGTCGAGGTCCACGATCTTCGCGTCAGTCTCGATGAACGGGATGCCGATGCTCCCCACCTTCCGCACCGTGCGCATCGGGTTCCCGTGGGTCACGGGAGAGGTCTCCGTGAGGCCGAACCCCTCGACGATGCGGGCACCCGTGAGGGCCTCGAACTTCTGGAGCACGTCCACGGGGAGCGGCGCCGAGCCCGAGAAGCACGACTTCACGCAGGAGATGTCGATCTTGTCGATGCCCGGGTAGTTGTTGATCGCCGCGAACATCGCCGGCACCCCCATGAAGAGGGTGACGCGGCGCTTCGTCACCGCGTGCACGATGGCGGGGATGTCGCGCGGATTCGGAAGCAGCACCATCGCACTCCCCGCCCAGACCGGGAAGTTCATCGAACTCGTCATCCCGAACACGTGGAAGAACGGCAGCGCGGCGAGCACGACCTCGTCCGACTGTTCGGTGAGGTGGAGCCACGCCACCACGCTCTGGACGTTCACCGAGAGGTTGCGGTGCGTGAGGACCGCGCCCTTCGAGACCCCGGTGGTGCCGCCGGTGTACTGGAGGACCGCGGTGTCATCGAGACCGACCGGGACCTTCGGCGGGTCGGGCGGGGTGCTATCGACGAGCTTCTTGAAGAGGTGCACTCCGGGCCCCGGCCGGACCCTGGCCCACGAGGGCGGCTTCATCTTCTTCAGCTTGAGCGGCGCCAGCAGGTTGAGCGGGAAGCCCAGGTACTCGGGGATGGAGGCGATGATGTAGTGCTTCACCGGGAGCTGTTCCCGGATCGGCTTCACCCGGTGCTCCCAGATGAAGTCCGCGAGGATCGCCACCTCGCAGTTCGAGTCGAACCACTGGTATTCGATCTCTCGCGCCACGTAGAGCGGGTTGGTCATCACGACCTCCGCCCCGGCCGCGAGCGCCGCGTAGTAGGCGATGACCGTCTGCGGCAGGTTCGGCAGCTGGATGGCGACGCGCGTGCCCTTCACGACGCCGAGGCGCGCGAGCGCCGTGGCCAGGCGGTCCACCTGGTCTTTCAGCTCGCGGTACGTCATCCGGCGGTTGATGAAGTACAGTGCCGTGGCGTCGCCGCGGTTCGCGGCGGCGCGGTCGAGCGCCTCCGGGAGCGTGCGCTCGACGAAGGGGAAGGTGACGGGGATGCCCTCGTCGTAGAAAGCGTGCCAGACGCGCTTTTCCATTGTGGCCTCGGCCCAGCGGGAAGGTGGGATGAACCGTGCTATATTAACGCCCGTCTGAAAAAGCGCGAGAGCCGAGTTCGCCAAGTTCCTGCTCGTCCTCATCACCGAGGTCCGGCAGCTCGATTAGCCCGGGAGGCCCGATGATCCGTCGCACTCTCACGCTGGTGGCGTTGGTCGCGCTGACCGCGGCGCCGGTGCGCGCCCAGCAGGCGGCGCGCCCCGACTCCACGCTCCTCACCCTCGACCGCATCTTCGCCGGCGCCGAGTTCCGGGGCGGTTCCTTCGGCCCCACCCGTTGGCTCGGCGACGGGTCGGCGTACACCACGCTGGAGCGGGTGCAGGGAGGGCGCGGGCAGGAGATCGTGCGCTACGACGCGCGGACGGCGGCGCGCGAAGTGCTCGTGCCGACCGCGCGGCTCCTGCCCCCCGGCGACACGGTGCCGCTGGCCATCGAGGGGTACAGCTGGTCGGCCGACCAGAACCAGGTCCTCATCTACACTCGCGGCCGCCCGGTGTGGCGCCAGAACACCCGCGGCGACTACTGGGTGCTCGATCGCACCACTTGGCGGCTCCACAAGCTCGGCGGGCCGGCGGCGCAGCCGTCCACGCTGATGTTCGCGAAGTTCTCGCCCGACGGGCGGCGCGTCGGCTACGTGCGCGAGTTCAACCTCTACGTCGAGGACCTCGCCACCGGCCGCATCACGCAGCTCACCCGCGACGGTTCGCGGACGACGATCAACGGTACTTTCGACTGGGTGTACGAGGAGGAACTGGACCTGCGCGACGGCTGGCGCTGGAGCCCGGACGGGCGGTGGATCGCCTACTGGCAGCTCGACGCAAGCGGCGTGCGGGACTTCGCCCTCATTGACAACACCGACTCGCTGTACTCCTTCGTCAACCCGGTGCAGTACCCGAAGGCCGGCGAGACGAACTCGGCCGGGCGCGTCGGCGTCGTGAGCGCGCTCGGCGGCGTGACGCGCTGGATGGCGGTGCCCGGCGACCCGCGCCAGAACTACATCGCCCGGATGGAATGGGCGCCGCCGGTCGGCGCCGCGGCGTCTGCGGGCGCCGGGGCCGCGGGCGCTGCGCCAGCGGCCGCCGCCTCAGCCGAGCTGGTGATCGAGCACCTGAACCGCCTGCAGAACACCGCGACCGTGCTGTTCGCCAACGCGCGAACCGGCGCGGTGCGCACGCTGTTCACCGAGCGTGACAGCGCGTGGGTGGACGTGGTGGACGACCTCACCTTCGTGAACGGTGGCCGGGACCTCGTCTGGCTCTCGGAGCGCAGCGGCTGGAACCACGTCTACCTCGTCTCCCGCGAGACGGGGGAGCTTCGTCCTCTCACGTCGGGCCAGTGGGACGTCCTCGGATTCCAGGGTGTGGACGAGGCGGGCGGTCACGTGTACTACATCGCCTCGCCGGACGACCCCACGCGGCGCTACCTCTACCGTGCCCGGCTCGACGGCACGGGCGCGCCGCAGCGCATCTCGCCCGCCGATGCGCGCGGCTCGCACCGCTACGACATCGCGCCGAACTACCGGTTCGCGATCCACACCTTCTCCACCAGCGACACCCCGCCGGTGACCGACCTCGTGGACCTTCAGGCCGGCCACGTCGTGCTGCGCACACTGGTGGACAACGCGCAGCTCCGGGCCCGGGTGGCCGCGTTGCGCCGCTCGCCACGCGAGTTCTTCCAGGTGGACATCGGCGACGGCGTGCGGCTCAACGCCTATGTGATGAAGCCGCCGGACTTCGACGCCACGCGGCGCTACCCCGTGTTCTTCACGGTGTACGGCGGGCCGGGCTCGCAGACGGTTACGGACGGCTGGGGTGGGACCGGCGCGCTCTGGCACACGATGTTGACCCAGCGCGGCTACGTCGTGATGAGCGTGGACAACCGCGGCACCGGGGCGCGGGGGCGGGCCTTCAAGAAGATCGTCTACGGCCAGATGGGCGTGATCGAGACCCGCGATCAGGCCGCCGCCGCGCGCGCCATCTGGCGGATGTACCCGTGGGTGGACTCCACGCGCGTCGGCATCTGGGGCTGGAGCTACGGTGGCTTCATGGCGCTCAACACCATCCTCCAGTTCCCCGACGTGTACCGCACGGCCATCGCCGTCGCGCCGGTCACGCACTGGAAGTTCTACGACACCATCTACACCGAGCGGTACAACGGCCTGCCGCGGGACAATGCCGCGGGCTACGACCGCGGCTCGCCGCTCACGTATGCCGCCAACCTCCGCGGCAACCTCCTCATCGTGCACGGCACCGGCGACGACAACGTGCACTACCAGAACACCGAGACGATGGTCAACGCCCTCGTCGCAGCGAACCGGCCGTTCCAGCTGATGACCTATCCGAACCGCAACCACGGCATCAGCGGCGGGAGCACCACGAGACACCTGTACGAACTGCTCACCAGGTTCGTCCTGGAGAAGCTGTAGACGAACTGGAGCGCACCGTGACCGTGCAAGCTTCCGATCCGCTGTTCCTCGCGTTTCAGGCCGCGGTGGCCGGCCGCTACTCCCTGGTCAGTGAGCTGGGGCGCGGCGGCATGGGCGTGGTCTACCTGGCCAAGGAGGTGGATCTCGACCGCCCCGTGGCCATCAAGCTGCTGCCGCCCGAGAAGGCGGCGGACCGCGTGCTGCGCGAGCGGTTCCTGCGCGAGGCACGCACCGCGGCGAAGCTCTCGCACCCCAACATCATCCCCATTCACGTGGTGGATGAGGTGGGCGACTTCGTGTTCTTCTCCATGGCGTACGTGGAGGGCGAGACACTGGCCGAGCGGGTGCGCCGGCGCGGCCCGCTGCCGCCCACCGAGGCGGCGCGCGTGCTGCGCGAGGTGGCCTACGCCCTCGCGTATGCGCACGGGCACGGGGTGGTGCACCGGGACGTGAAGCCGGACAACATTCTGCTCGAGTCTGCCACGAGCCGGGCGCTGGTGGCCGATTTCGGCATCGCCGCGGCCACCACGGGGGGCAGCGCCGAGATCAGCGGCACGCCGGAGTTCATGAGTCCGGAGCAGGCCCTCGGCAAGCCGGTGGATGCCCGCAGCGACCTCTACGCCTTCGGCGCCACGGCGTTCTTCGCGCTTTCGGGCACGCTGCTCTTCGAGGGGGCATCGGCGCGCGAGGTCCTGGCCAAGCAGATCACGGAGGCGCCGCGCCCGCTGACGTCCGTGGCCGGCGGAGTGCCGCGCCGCCTCGCGTCCGCCGTGGATCGCTGCCTCGCGAAGGACCCCGCCCAGCGCCCGCAGAGCGCGGACGCCGTGGGCGAACTGCTCGGTCTCGCGCTCGAGCAGCGGCGCGAACTGCCCGTGGCGCTGCGCGCCTTCGTCAAGCACAGCTCGCGGCTCGATGGCGGCGGCACGCTGATCTACCCCTTCATCCTCCTGATGGGCGCGAGTGCAGCGGGCTCGTTCTTCCAGTCGGTGGTCGCGGCCTTCGGCGGGCTCGCCGCCGGGCTCACCATCGTGCCGCTCGGTCTCCTGGTCAATCGCGCCCGGCGACTGCTGCGGCAGGGGTTCGGCCACGCCGATCTCTCGCCCGCGTTCAGGGCGGAGATCGAGCAGGGGCGGGAGGAGCGCGCGGTGGACGGCGGGCACAAGGCGTCGCTGCTCGAGCGGCTGACGCGCGTGGGGAGCGGACTGGGCTGGGCATCGGCCGCTCTCGGCCTCGCCGTCGCTCTCCTGACCCCCTGGAGGATGAATGCGGTCGCGGCGCCGCTGCTCGTATTCGGGCTGCTGGCCGGCGTGTGGCTCGGCATCGGGTCGCTGATCCCGCTGCAGCGCCGCCGCGACGTGGACGCCGAGTTCTACGGCAAGCTGTGGACCGGCCCCGTCGGCAGGATGCTGTTCCGCATCGCGAAGCTGTTCACGTCACAGCGCTCGATCGCGGCCTCGGTGACGCACCGCCCCACCGAACTTTCCATCGGCATGGCGGCCGAGCAACTGTACGAGAGCCTGCCGAAGAATACGCGCCACGCGCTGAAGGAACTGCCGGACATCCTGCGCCGGCTGGAATCGGATGCCCAGCGGCTGCGCCGGCGGCACGACGCACTGCAGGACGCGCTGGCTGGTGCCGACCGCGGTTCCACGGCGGCGGACGGCGACGGCGGTGCGGCCCTGATGCGGCGTGACGACACGCTGGCGGCGCTGCGCGAGGAGCGCCAGGTGCTCCACGCCAAGCTCGCGAGCACCGTGGCCGCCCTGGAGACCATCCGGCTCAACCTGCTGCGGCTGCACGCCGGCTCGGGGAGTGTGGCCAGCCTCACCACGGATCTGGGACTCGCCGCGGAAGCGGCGCTGGACGTGGACCGGCTCCTCCAGGCGCACACCGAAATCGCCGGCGATCTGCGCAGAGGCTGAACCTTCTGAAACCAGCTCAGTCACTCGGCCGTCTGCACACTATGGAAACGCTCGTCCAGGACCTCCGCTACGCCGTCCGCTCGCTGCTCAAGAGCCCCGGCTTCAGCCTCATCGCCACCCTGACGCTGGCGCTGGTACTGGGCCAGGGAGCGAGGCTGGCGCTGATCGGCGTGGCGATCGGGCGACGAAGGTGAATCCCATCGTGGCGTTGCGGGCCGAGTGATCTCTCCTGCAAAGCCGGTGGTCACTGCTCCTCGACAGGTGGAGACCAACGCCATGATTGCGAAGCGGTATGCGTTGATGGTCGTGCTGGGATGCGTGCTCGCCGTTGCGATGATGATGTTGCCGGCGCCCGTGGCGGCCCAGCGGCCGGCGGTTCCTCGGACCGCCGCTCCCGGCGACTTTACGGCGGCTTCAGCGGCGCGATTCGCCAGCCTTGCGCTCGCCTGCGTGCACCAGGAGTATCCCAGCAAGATCGCGCACGTGCTCAACGGCCCCGCCGACGTGCGGGCGCCTCACGAGCTGACACCGGCGTTCTACGGGTGCTACGACTGGCATTCATCCGTGCATGGGCACTGGCTGCTCGCCCGGTTGGCTCGCACCTTTCCCACCGCGCCGTTTGCTGATTCGGCCGTACAGGCGCTTGCCACCAGTCTGACCGCCGCGAACATCGCCGCCGAAGTGCGGTACTTCAACGGCGCTGGGCGGACCAGCTTCGAACGTCCCTATGGCCTGGCGTGGCTGCTGCAACTGGCCGCCGAACTGCGCGAATGGGACACGCCACAGGCACGAACGTGGGCCGCCACGCTGGAGCCCCTGGAGCAGGCCGCCGCCGCTCGTATCAGAAGCTGGCTGCCGAATCTGTCGCGGCCTATCAGGATTGGCGAACACGATCAGACGGCCTTCTCATTCGGGTTGATCCTCGATTGGGCGCGCGTCGTCAAGGACCGGCCGATGATCGATCTGCTGACCTCGCGCATCGAGACGTTCTACGGGAAGGACCGCAATTGTCCGTTTTCCTACGAGCCGTCGGGGCAGGACTTCCTGTCGCCGTGCCTCGCAGAGGCGGACCTGATGCGCCGTGTGCTGCCGCGAACTCGCTACGGGACCTGGCTGCACGCGTTCCTGCCGGTGATTCCTGTGAACGGCACGGCGACCTGGCTCGAGCCGGCGGTCGTGACCGATCCCACCGATCCGAAGCTGGCGCATCTGGATGGCTTGAACCTCAGTCGGGCGTGGATGCTGGAGGGCATCATCACCGGCTTGGCGCCATCCGATGCGCGTCGCGCGTCTCTCCAGGCGGCGGCGTTGCGCCACCGCACGGCGGGGCTCAACGCCGTCACCGGCGAGCACTACGAGGGCGGCCACTGGCTCGGGAGCTTCGCCGTCTACCTCGTGACCAGCAGAGGGCTGCGCTGAGGTGCCGGGTCTGCAGAGCGGATAGGCTCCACATCTACGGTGGCCGGAGCATCGCGCAATCGTCGCCGGATGGTCACGCTAGGAAGAGAGGCACGCATGCCGGACCCACGCGAGCAGTTGCTCAGGGATCTCGGATACACGGAGAAGGCCATCGCCTTCATCGTCGGCGAGGTCAACGTAGGCGAGATCGATGAGCCGTCCGTCGCCGTGCGCCATCAGGGGCATTGCGGCGACATCATGATCCTGCAGATGCGCATCGAGCCGGACAGCGGCATCATTCGCGACGCCCGGTACCGTCTCACCGGTTGCGCGGGACTGCAGGCCGCCGGATCGGCCGTCACGGACATGGTACGCGGGATGCGCATCGATTCAGTTCACGCTGTCGGCGTCGCCGAGATCATCGCCTACCTCGGCGGCAGCTTCCCGGAGGTCAAGCTCGACTGCGTGGAACTCGCGCGCGACACCCTCCACAAGGCCGCCGCGGAGTACGCGTCCTCGCGCGCGTGAGGCGCGCGACGGCGGCAACGCTCGATCCATGGCACCCGATCGAGCACGAACGCGTACCACGGGGCCGCTGGCCCTATGCCGAACGTAGGCCGAGCCGAATTGTAGGCCCGCCAGCCGGGCCAGCGCACGAAGGTGCCGTCGGGCCGGAAGCCGCCGTCGGTCACGACGAGATGCAGATGGGGATGCCAGTTGGCCAGGGAGCCGTGGGTCTGGATGCCAGAGGCACGGACGCACGGACGCACAGACGCACGGGGCGGACACGCGGACACGCGGACGGGCTTCTCGCTCCTGCTGGCGGTGCGGGACGGGGGCGAGCAGCGCCTCGTCCAGCCAGAGGGTCCAGCGGGCGAGCCGCTTGGCGTGGCAACTGGGACAGAAGTAGCGGCTCCGGCAGGAGAAGGCGAGCAGGTACTCGTGGGCGCAGGCGTCGCAGCGGATGCGGGCGAAGCCGTGCTCCAGGATGCCGCAGGCGAGAAACCGATCGACGACCGCGGGGACGACGGCGCGCCACGGGCCGTAGGTATGGGCGAACTGCTCGTCGTAGACCAGGCTCAGGTGTCGGAAACGGCGGTCGAGCAGGCCATAGAGCGGGGATGCGCGCGGCCGGCGCGGCCGGTACACGCCCGACGGCTGGGCGCCCGGCGGCGCGCCAACCCGATGCAAGTGATGCCCGTGGTGCGCTGCGACAGCCGGCGCCGCCATACCCCCGCCCCGGTGAGCGAGCGGGCAGGATGGAGGCGGGCGGGACCAATCACGGTACCCGACCTATGCGCGCAGGATCATTCTGCCGCGACGCGGCTGGGTCGCGGCGGTGGGCCGGGGGCTGGAGGAGGGGCTATCCAACAGTCGATGGAGTGCGTTCGGGAAGCTTGCTCGCCACCCAGAGCCGCAACTGCCGCAGGCTTCTTCGCGCCGCGACCCGGTCTTGCAGGAGAAGGCGAGCAGGTACAGTGGGTGTGGTTCCTAGGGTCACGTTTGCGCACTACAGCTTGTGCGCAAGTCCGTTCGGCAGCGCTGCGGTACTTGGCTCCGTGCGCCGAGTAGCGGCGTCGATTGTTTCGAGTAACTTCTGACGATGCTGCCAACCATCTATGTCGAAACAACCATCTTCGGCTACTTGACCGCCTGATCCACGAGCAACGTGGTGGCGGCAGCTCGGCAGCAAGTTACGCAGACATGGTGGGCGACGCGGCGCGACGCATTCACACTCTTCATTTCGGAGCTGGTGCTCGAGGAGGCGGGCGAGGGCGACCACGAGGCGGCGGAGCGCAGGCTCGCAATCGCCCGTGTTCTGCCGTTGGTCAATGTTACCGAGCGCGCACTGGGACTCGCCCCTGAACTCCAAGCGCTCGCCCGACTTCCCAAGCGTGCCGGGGCCGATGCCCTGCACATTGCGCTGGCGGCGGTGCACGGAATTGACTACCTGTTAACGTGGAACCTTCGGCATATTGCCAATGCCGAACTCAGACCGCACATCGAGCGGGCGTGCCGGATACATGGGTACCGGCCCCCAGTACTTTGTACACCCGATGAACTCATGGGTGAGTTGAAGGAGCGAGAAGATCGTGAGCGATAAACCACTGCCATCGGAACCACGTAGCGCGACCGGGGATGATACCATCGTGTCCGAGATCCGCGCCGTACGCGAAGGGATCTTTGCTCGGGCAGGATACGATCTCCAGGAACTCGGTCGGCAGCTGCGGGCCCGCCAGGCCGCATCCGGTCGCGAGGGCGTCACGCTGCCACCGAAACCGCCGGAGAGCGACAGTCACGCGGCGTAGCACCACACGCATTGCAGTCGGGGCCCTCGACCAAGATGTGGGTGAGGAGCCGGGCGAGGAACTCGAGCGGGTCCAGGGTCTGGGTGCCGGCCGTGGGCCCGTCGGCTTTGTCAGAGCGGTAGGTGAGCTGCTCGGTGGCGGGGTCGTAGGTGAGGCGGTCCAAGGCCAGGGGGTTGCGGGCGCAGTAGCGGGCGAGGCGGAGCGCGAAGGGACGGTCATCCTCGGCGGACGAAGAGCCGGAGCACGGCGCGGCGAAAGGCTTCGCTCAGGGCGGCGCTGTCATAGGCCGGCCAGCCGGGCCAGCGCACGAAGGTGCCGTCGGGCCGGAAGCCGCCGTCGGTGACGACGAGATGGAGATGGGGATGCCAGTTGGCCAGGGAGCCGTGGGTCTGGGTGCCAGAGGCACGGACGCACGGACGCACAGACGCACGGGGCGGACACGCGGACATGCGGACACGCGGACGGGCTTCTCGCTCCTGCAGGTGGTGCGGGACGGGGGCGAGGAGCGTCTCGGCCAGCCAAAGGGTCCAGCGGGCCAGCCGCTTGGCGTGGCAGCTGGGACAGAAGTAGCGGCTCCGGCAGGAGAAGGCGAGCAGGTACTCGTGGGCGCAGGCGTCGCAGCGGATCCGGGCGAAGCCGTGCTCCAGGATGCCACAGGCGAGAAACCGGTCGACGACCGCGGGGACGACGGCGCGCCACGGGCCGTAGGTATGGGCGAACCGCTCGTCGTAGACCAGGCTCAGGTGCCGGAAACGGCGGTCGAGCAGGCCATAGAGCGGGGATGCGCGCGGCCGGCGCGGCCGGTACACGCCCGACGGCTGGGCGCCCGGCGGGGCGCCAACCCGATGCTCGTGGTCTGAGACAGCCGGCGCCGCCATACCCCCGCCCCGGTGAGCGAGCGGGCAGGATGGAGCCGGGCGGGACCAATCACGGTACCCGACCTATGCGCGCAGGATCATTCTGCCGCGACGCGGCTGGGTCGCGGCGGTGGGCGGGTCAGTCGTCAGCGGCCGTCCCAGTCACAGTCGTGACCGCTCTTCCCACCGTCTCGCACCTTTGCTTAGTCATCGTCTCGTAAAGCGATCACGTTTCCTTGCCACCGACCCACGCACGGCCCTGGTCAGTGAGCCGATACTTCTGGAGGCGACTCTTCGGCTTGGCGGGAATGGTCATCTCGATCAGGCGCGCCGCCAGCGCTGGCTTCAGGTAGCGCTCTTCGAAGTTCGTGCGTGACTTCAAGCCGAGGCGTTCCTGGATCTCACCCCGCGTCATTTCCGCTTCGAGGACCTGAAGCACGCGGTTCACCTCAGGCGTGACTTGCCCTGTCACTTGCCCTGCGACTTGCCCTGTGACCTGCCCTGTGTCCGCTATCGCGGGCCGCCCCAGCGTCTGCACGAACTGCCCACCGTCCTGCCGGAACTCCGGAATCATAGAAGAGTGGATTTGGAACTTCCCCGGCGCTGCAAACAAAGCACGCGGCCAAGACAAGAAGGAGATGGTGGAGGGATGCTTTGGATTTCACGGGAAGCTTCTGAACGGTCGCAGCTCCGCCTTCGGGATGGGGCGAAACCCGGTGGATCAATATTCCGCGGGCAATTCGTTGAGCTGCGCCAGCGTGTATACCGGACCATCCTTGCATACGAAGCTCTTGCCCGTATTGCAGCGCCCGCATTTGCCGAGGCCACACTTCATGCGGTTCTCCAGCGTGGTGAAGATGCGCTCGGGAGGGAAACTGAGCTTCTGGAGCACCGGCAGCGTGAGCTTGATCATGATGGGCGGACCGCACACGATGGCGATGGTGTTTTCCGCGGATGGCCCAAGCTGCTCGACCACGGGCGGCACGAAGCCAACTTTGCCCTTCCAGTCCGGCGTCTCTCCGCCTGGGTCCACGGTGGTCACAAGCTGCATGTCGCTGCGCTCGGACCATTCCTTCAGCTCGTGCTTGTAGACGAGGTCGGCCACGCTGCGGGCGCCATAGACCACCGTGATGTCCTTGAACCAGTCGCGGAGATCCAGGCAGTTCCAGATGACGCTGCGCAGCGGCGGCAGCGCGATGCCGCCCGCGATGAAGACCAGGTTCTTGCCCTGCCAATCCTCCAGCGGGAACACATTGCCATAGGGCCCGCGGAAGCCCACGATATCGCCCACTTCCTTGTCGGCCAGCGCGGCCGTGACGCGCCCAGCTTCGCGGAAGGTGCATTCGATATAGCCCTTGCGGGTCGGGCTCGAAGCGATGCAGAAGGTGCTCTCGCCCTCGCCGAAGGCGCTGTACAGGCCGAACTGCCCGGTCTTGAACTCGAAGTTCTGGGCCGCCACCTCGTCCACGAACTCCAGGCGGAAGGTCTTCACGGCGGGTGATTCCTCCGTGATCTTCGCGATCCGCATCAGGTTGGGCAGGTAGATGTTCGTTTCGCTCATGCCTTCATCTCCGATGTTTCCACGAGGTGCTCGCGCAGGTTCATGTCCACGGGGCAGGCCCGGGTGCATTTGCCGCAGCCCACGCAGCCGAGCATGCCGTAGCGCTCGGGATAGTAGCTGAACTTGTGGTAGATGCGTTGGCGCCAGCGCTGGCTCTGAACTTCCCTCGGATTGTGGCCCGAGGCGTGGAGGGTGAACATGCGGTAGCCGCAGCTATCCCAGCATCGCAGGCGCTGGCCCTGCTTTGGATCGGCCTCTTCCTGGATATCGAAGCATACGCATGTCGGACACACGAAGGCGCAGGCGCCGCAACCGATGCAGCGCAGGCTCTGGTCCACCCACAAGGCGCTATCGAACATCCCGGGGAGCTTGGCGGTGAGCGCAGGCTGATCGAAGGCCTTATCCAGCTTTACAGCCGTCTTGTCGATGCCTCTACCGTCCTGGAAAAGTTCCGGTGCCAGAGCTTGGATGGACCGGCCCTTTTCGGTGAGGACCTCAGCCAGGAAGCCACCCTCGATTGGGCTGAGCAGGATATCGCTGCCCCTCGTATCGGCGGGGCCGCCACCCACGGTGGTGCAGAAGCATGCGGCGTCGGCCTTGGTGCAGCTCAGGCCGATGACAGCTATTTGCGCCATCCGGGCGTTGAAGAAGCTGTCCCGAGTATCCCAGTTGAAGACGGCATCGAGAGCCCCGAAGGCGGCAGCCTCGCAGGGGCGCACGCCGAAGAGAACGGTAGGCAGGGCCTTGGGCTCGGGGTCTTTCAGCTCGACCTTGCCGGGCCCGGTGGTGTAGGACAGGAGCCGTTCCACCTTGGGGAAGACCACCTCCTTGGCGGAGAGGATGGTCTGAAGGTAGTCCTTGGCCACCTGGGCGGGGCTTTCGACCTCGTTCAGCTCGGTGCGCCCGTCGGAATCCACGGGGGCAAGCACGCGCCGACCGTCTTTCCGAAGGGCCGCGAAAAGGCCGTTCAGCGCTTCATGGGAAAGTTCGAAAGTATCTGCCATGGCGACCTACCGGATGAAGGACTCTTTGTCGTCGGGCCTGAAGGTGGAGAGTGCGTAGTCGAGCTTCGCGCTGTGGCCCGCGCGCTGCCCGAACTGCCTATGCACGCTCTCCTCGGCGAAGAAGGTCAGCAGATGCACCGGAATGCCCACGGGGCACGCCCTGCCGCATTCACCGCACTCCACGCAACGTCCGGCTAGGTGCATGGCGCGGACCACGTGGTACTCGAAGTTGCCCAGATCATGGCTCGCCACCGGCACCCACTGGGGCCGGTTGCAGTCCATGGTGCAGTGGTCGCAGTAGCACATGGGGCAGCTATTGCGGCAGGCGTAGCACTTCACGCAGCGCGATAATTCCCTATGCCAGAAGGCCCACCTTTCCTCGCGGGACTTGGCATTCAGCTTCGCGAGCAGTTCCTGGTCCTTCTCATCCATGACGTCGGTCTTGAGGGCGAGATGCTCTTCCAGGGCTGCGGCACTGGCGAGTTCCTTGACGTTGCCCTTCTCGACATTGCCCTCCTCGGCCACCAAGACGATGACATCGCCATCCCTGATCTGGCGCTCGGCCATGAGCTGAAGCAGGGCCCGCTGGGTGACGGGCAGGGCCACCACTCCCAACTTGCCCAAGTGCCTGACTTCATGCTTGGTGGCATACGTGGCGAGGTTCTGCGTGCAGGCCTCATCGAGCACGAGGCCATCCACCTGTTCCGGCCTTTGGGCGAAGTAGGGGCGGCGGATATCGCCCGTGCCTTTGGTGTATCCGACGATGGCCTTGACCTCGCCGCGTTCCAGGAGATCCTTGGCCTTCTGCTTCAGGGCTTCCATTCCCGCCTCCTCACTCGATGCCGACGAGCTGCTGATACGTTCCGGCGTGGCTACGTTCGCGGGCCATACGGATCCTCACTCGATGCCTGCGCCGACGAGCTGCTGATACTCGGCGTAGGGTCCCAGGGCTCTCACTTGGTCTGTCACTTCGTTCACCAGTTGGGCCCACCGCACGCCTTCGGCTGCGGAAACCCAGGAGAAGGTGACGCGCCGGGTGTCCATCCCCATGAAATCCATCAGATCCTTGTAGACCATCCAGCGCCGCCGCGCGTGATAGTTGCCCGAGGTGTAGTGGCAGTCGTTGGGATGGCAGCCGGACACGATGACGCCGTCAGCGCCCTTCTGGAAGGCTTTCATCACTAGCATGAAATCGATGCGGCCCGTGCAGGGCACCCGCAGCACACGCACATTGGATTGGTACTTGATGCGGCTGGTGCCAGTCAGATCGGCACCCGCATAGGTGCACCAATTGCAAACGAAGGCGGTGAGCTTGGGTTCGAATTTTTCTTCCATGGTGGTTTCCGCGTCAGATGGTCAGAGGGTCATGAGCTCAGCGTATATCTGTTCGTTGCTGAAACCCTGCAGATCGATGGCCTTGGTGCGGCAGGTGGCCACGCAGGTGCCGCAGCCCTGGCAAAGGCCTGGGTTGATGCGGGCGAGGGTCTTGATGACCTCGCCGTTGCGGGCGAGGATCTGCTCCTGTTCGATGGCCTGATAGGGGCAGGCACTCTGGCATAGGAAACAACCGACGCAGTAGCTGAAAACGGGCGCGGGCTGGCGATTCACCACAGCCACGATGGGTTCCCGGGTGAGCTCATCCTGGCTGAAAAGGCCCACCACCTTGGCCGCGGCACCGCTGGCCTGGGCTACTGTTTCAGGGATATCCCGGGGAGCCTGGCAGGCGCCGGCCAGGAAGATCCCGCCGGTATTGGTTTCCACGGGGCGCAGCTTGGGGTGGGCTTCCGCGAAGAATCCGTAGCTGTCGTAGCTGACATGGAGCGTCTGGGCCAGTTCCTCCGAGCGGTCGTTGGATTGTACGGCGGTGGCTAGCACCACCATATCGGCCTTGATCTCCACCGGCTCGCCGCCCATGAGGGTGTCCGCGCCCTTCACGATGAGCTTCCCGTCTTCTTCATAGATCCTGGAGACGCGACCGCGGATGTACTTGACTTCGTCCTCTTCGATGGCGCGGCGCACGAATTCGTCGTAGTCCTTGCCTGCGGCGCGGATGTCCATGTAGAAGACATAGGCCTTGCCGTGATGCACCTTGTGCTTGTAAAGCATGGCGTGCTTGGCGGTGTACATGCAGCAAATCTTGGAACAGTAGGGCACGCCCTTGCTGCGATCGCGGGAGCCGGAACAGGCGATGAAGACGACGGTTTCCGGCTCCTTGCCATCCGAAGGGCGCTTCATGACGCCCGCCGTGGGGCCGGAGGCCGAGGCCAGGCGCTCGAACTGCATGCCATCGATGATGTCCTTGTGCTTGCCGTAGCCGTACTCGGGGAAGGCATCGGTCTTCATGAGCTTGAAGCCCGTGGCCAGCACGATGGCGCCGATATCGAGGGTGACGAGTTCGTCTTCCTGCTCGAAGCGGATGGCGCCCGTGGGGCACAGCTTTTCGCAGACCTTGCACTTTCCCGTCTTGTAGAAGGTGCAGTTCAGCGTATCGATGACCGGCTTGTTGGGCACGGCCTGGGGGAAGGGGACATAGATGGCCGTGCGGGTTCCGAGGCCCTCGTTGAACTCGTCCGGGATCTTCTTGAACGGGCACTTCTGGATGCAGAGCCCGCATCCAGTGCAGAGCTTCTCGTCCAGCTTTCGCGCCTTCTTCCGCACGGTCACCGTGAAGTTGCCGATGAAACCATCGACCTTCGCCACTTCGCTGTAGGTCATCAGCGTGATATTGGGGTGCTGGGCGGCCTCCACCATCCGGGGCGTGAGGATGCACTGCGAGCAGTCCAGAGTGGGGAACGTTTCCGAGAGCTGGCTCATGTGGCCGCCGATGCTCGGGGACTTCTCGACCAGGACCACCTTGTGGCCGCCATTGGCGATATCGAGGGCCACCTGGATTCCCGCGATGCCGCCGCCAATGACCAAGGCGGTCTTGGTGACGGGCACCTTGATGGGATGCAGGGGCTGGTTGCGCTTGACCTTCTCCACCAGCACGCGGATCAGATCCGCGGCCTTCTGAGTGGTGGCCTGGCCCTTTTCGTGGACCCAGGAACAATGCTCGCGGAGGTTGGCCATCTCGCACAGGTAGGGGTTCAAACCCGCTTCCGCGACGGTACGGCGGAAGGTGGGTTCATGCATGCGCGGGGAGCAGGCGGCCACGATCACACCGTCGAGCTTGTGCTCGGCGACGGCCTCCTGGATCATGCGCTGGCCGGGGTCCGAGCACATGTACTTGTAGTCCACGCTGTGGACGACGCCGGGCACGGACATGCACATCTCCGCGACCTTGGCGCAATCCACGGTGGCGTTGATGTTCTCGCCGCAGTGGCAGGTGAAGACCCCGATTCGGGACATCGTTCCTCCTAGGCCTGGGCGCCCGCGGCGGCGGGGATATTACGTTCAACGGGGAACTCGACGCTCACCATGTGGCGCTGGAGGCCCAGTTTTTCGGGGTCCAGACCCATGGCCAGTCCGATCACCTGCGTGATGAACATCGCCGGGATGGTGTATTCCTCTTGCAGATGCTCGTTGATTTCCGGGCGTCGAAGATCCAGGTTGGAATGGCACATGGGGCAGGCCACGACGATGGCCTCGGCGCCCCGCTTCACGGCACCCTCCACGAGCTTTCCGCTGAGCTTCGCCACGATATCCGTGCGGGTGACGGAGAAGGCCGCGCCGCAGCATTCGGTCTTGAAAGGCCAGTCGATGCTTTCGGCACCCACCAGCTTCATCATCTGATCCATGCTCTGCGGATCCTCGGGACGATCGAAGTTCACCACGCGGGGCGGTCGCACCAGCAGGCATCCATAGTAATTGGCCACCTTCTTGGCGAAGGGTTTCGTGACCTTGACCGCAATGCGTTCCGTCACACGGTCCAGCACCTCCAGGATGTTCACGATCTTCACGGTGCCCTGGTAGGGAAGCTCGATGATCCGCGCGATTTCCGCTTTCAGTTCGGGATGCTGTTCGATTTCCTGTTGGGCGGAGAGCAGGCGGTTCGAGCAGGCGGCGCAGGGAGCCAGGATCTCCGTCAGGCCGGCCTGCTCGGCCAAAGCCATGATGCGAGCCGGGAGGGCCAGCGAAAGCGTGTGATCGATGACATGGGCACTGGAGGCGCCACAGCAGTTCCAGTCCGGAACCTCCACCAGCTCCACATCCAGCGCCGTGAGGACGGCCCGCGTGGATTCGTCGAACTCCCTGGAGGAGCCCAGGAGGGAACAGCCGGGATAGTAGCCGATTCGCATGGTGTCACTCCCCGGATTCGTCATCGACCGGAGTCATCGGATCTGTCATTGGGTTCGTCATCGGATTAGTCATCAGGTGGCCTTGCCCGTGGTGCGCTTGAAGATGGCCTTCATCCCCTGGCGATTCTTGATCAGGTGTGGGAAGAGGCCCAGCTTGCCCTTGAAATACATCTTCGGCGCAAGCATCACATCCTTCAGGAAGTGGCGGCTGCGCATCTTGTAGTCGGCGACCAGGCCCACTTCGTAGAGGCGTCCGGTATGTTCGATGGAATCCAGGAAGGCTCGGTGGAAGGCCAGGATGTCCTTGCTCTTCGGATGGGCCAGGTCCAAGCGCACGGCCTCGCTACGGAGGAAATCCATTACCTTGGGGATCTCCACTTCCTGGGGACAGCGGGTGCTGCATGTCTCGCACGTGAGGCAGAGCCAGATGCCCTCGCTCTGGAGCACGCGCCTGTCCAGCTCGGGGAAACCGTACTGGAGCATCCGCAGAGCCTGGCAAGGCGTGAGGTCCATCTGATCGGACACAGGGCAGCCCGCTGCGCATTTTCCGCACTGGTAGCAGTGGGCGAGTTTGACGCCCGTGGCCTCCTCGATGCGCCCGGCGAGGGTGTCCGCGTGGGTGGCGTGATGGGTTCCGCTGCTCATAGTTCTTCCTTCAATCGGTGGGTCTCGGGATGCGTCGGATTTCACTCGGCCCGGTGCTGATCGGGCGGTTCCGTGCGCCGGCCTCCCTGCAGAAAAGCCCCGGGAGGGCGAGTGCGGTAATCACTAAATGTAGAGTGAGACGGCTGTGGCGTCCATCAACTGGCAGCGGGCAAACCCAAATAGAGGATCGGTTTGAACCTGAATCCTGCGTGATTCCGGTCTGACCACCGGCGGTATTGTGCTGTTTCCCCGAGGGAGGGGAGGGCGTGGATCCCCCTTGGGGAGGCTGTCGTCGAAAGCTACCCCAGGGGTCAGTAGTGTCCGGTTGGAAGTCGTAGAGCTGCCACGAGTTAGCCGCAGGTCTTTCGCCAGAAGTGCTGGCGGCCGTCGTAAGTGCTGGCGCCATGGGCACATTCTTGTGGGGCGACCCGCGCAAG
>Ga0315287_10000281_pt1 | contig 44444 bp, 44 predicted proteins | sample YL17G11_0_MG_FD_205037 | JGI IMG/M metagenome (GOLD analysis project Ga0315287, IMG submission 205037) | Sediment microbial communities from Yellowstone Lake, YNP, Wyoming, USA - YL17G11_0 | ecosystem: Environmental > Aquatic > Freshwater > Lake > Sediment | place: USA: Wyoming | collected...
GGAAGATCGCGGTCGGGCCCGACGAGCGCGGCGTGACGCGCCTCCTCCTCAACAACCGCTTCGTGTTCCAGAGCGGCCCGCTCGACCAGGGCTACTGGCCGGACGGGCTCTACACCGCGCCGACCGAGTCGGCCATGGTCTACGACCTGCGCGTGCTCAAGGCGATGGGCTACAACATGCTCCGCAAGCACGTGAAGGTGGAGCCACGGACGTTCTACATGTGGTGCGACCGCCTCGGCCTTCTCGTCTGGCAGGACATGCCGAGCGCATCCATTCCGCTCGTGCGGCCTGATGCCGACCGCGCCACGGACACGATCGCCACGCGCCAGTTCGAGGCCGAGCTGACGCGGATGATCCTCACGCACCGGAACCACCCCAGCATCGTGATGTGGGTGCCGTTCAACGAGGGCTGGGGCCAGTACGACACGGAGCGCATCGTCCGGCTCGTGCGCGCGAGCGACCCGACGCGGCTGGTGGATGCCGCGAGTGGTTGGCACGAACGCAACGTCGGCGACGTCGTGGACCGCCACAACTACCCGCCGCCCGTGCCCCCTCGTCCCGACGCGCGCCGCGCGTCGGTCCAAGGGGAGTTCGGCGGGCTCGGCCTGGTCGTCCGAGGGCACACGTGGAAGGAGGGCGGCTGGGGCTACGACCTCTTCGGCAGCCGCGAAGCGCTGATCCAGCGGTTCGAGGAGTTCTACCAGATCCTGCGCCGAGCCGACCGCGAGCGGGGGCTGAGCGCGGCGGTCTACACGCAGACCAGCGACGTCGAGACCGAGAACAACGGCCTCATGACCTACGACCGCGCCGAAATGAAGATCGCGCCGACGAGCGTGCTGCTCGCCGGCCGCGGCTACGTCGCGCCGCGTGTGGTGCGGGCGGCGCCGATCTTCGTGGACAGCGTGGTCGTCTCGCTCACGTCACCCACGCCAGGGGCCGTGATCCGCTACACGATCGACGGCACGCCGCCGCGCCGCTTCTCACCGGTGTACGAGCGCCCGTTCGCGCTCCGCCAAACGGCGACGGTGATGGCCCGGGCGTACTGGCCCGACGGCGCGTGGAGCCGGGTCAGCTCGTTCGGCTTCGCGCAGGTGGAGCCGAGGGAGGCCGTGGACGTGAGGGGCGCGCGGCCGGAGTTGGTGGTGGACTACTTCGAGCAGGACGGGAGCTGGCGTCGGTTGCCGGCCTTCGACTCGCTCACGCCGGTGCGGACGGGGACGACGACCGTGATCGGCCTGGCGCCTGCGCGGCGCTCGGAGAACTATGGTCTACGGTTCCGCGGCTTCCTCCGCGTGCCCACGACCAGCGTCTACGGCTTCCATCTTTCGTCGGACGACGGCAGCCGTCTGCTCGTGGACGGCCGGCCCGTCGTGGAGAACGACGGCATCCACGGGATGGCGGAGCGGTCGGGCTGGGTCGCGCTCGAGGCGGGCATGCACGCCCTCGAAGTGGTCTTCTTCCAGGGCTGCTGCGGGGTCGGACTGCGGCTAGAGGTGGATGTCCCGGGGCAGGGGCGGCGCTCCTTGCCACCGGGCTGGATGTTCCATCAAGGGGGGGGAGGGGTCGGGGGTCGGGGGTCGCCGGGAGCGCCCCGATCACCTATCACCCATCACCCATCACTCATCACCCATCACCCATCACTCATCACCTATCACCCATCACTCATCACCTATCACCCATCACCTGTTTCTCCAACCGAGCCGCACCCCGACCCGCGTTCCGAACGACCCAGCCACGATGTAGGGTGAGAACGGGATATTCTCCGGCCCCTTTTTGCGCTTCAGCTCCATCACGAACAGCACCGCACTTCCGGCGAGCGCAGCCTGGCCGCCGAGCAGCCAGAGGCGCGCGGAGCGATCGCCCCGCACGACGCGCTGGTAGAGCGCTTCTGGGGCGGTCGCGTAGCGCCCGTCCGGCCCGATGTGGCAGGGCCCGCGGTCGCGACAGAGGGTGAGAAGGTCGCGGTAGTACTCGTCGGCACGGTGGTGGCTCACGGCGCCGAGGGCGGTGAGGCTGGCGGCGAGGCCGAGGGCGGCGAACTTGCCGTACCTGATGGCGGCGGGGGTGCGGGCGGGCGGGGGAGCTGGGGCTTGAGCTTGGGCACTACCTTGAAGTGCCAAGTGCGCAGTGACCAGCAGCGCGCAGACGCGCAACCGTGCTCTCATCGGAACGCCACAATCTCGCCGCGGGCCGACACGGCGATGAAGAAATGCCCGTCCACCACGACGGGTTGTTCGAGCGGCACTTGGAGCCGCACCGACCAGCGGCGTTCGCCCGTCGCGGGGTCGATGAGCGTCAGCTCGCCGTTCACTCCCGCCACGAACACGCCGGACGCCGTCGGCGCCGGTCCGGTCCGCGAGACGATGCCCGTCTCGACGTGGGTCGCGCCGGCCGGGTCGTCGAGAGGGACGCGCCACAGCCTGCCGCGCTCCGTGAGAGCGTACGCGGTGCGCTGCCGCACGGCGACGAAACCCACGACCCCACCCCCGAGATCCACGCGCCACCGCGGCGCAAGGGAGTCGGGCCCGAGGGCGATCAAGTCGCCGGCCGACGTGGCGACGAGCACCAGGGAGTCCGCCAGCGCCGGGGCACCGAGCACGCTGCCGCGCAGCGCCCGGCGGACGCGCACGGCGCCGGTGCCGCGCTCGATGAGAAAGATCGAGTCGCTGGTCGTGGCGACCACGATGCCGGCGGCAGTGGGCAGGGGCGCCGCACGCACGGCGCCGGGGAGCTGGGTGCGCCAGCGCCGCACGCCGTTGGCGGCGCCGTGTGCGGCCACGAGGCCCGTGGTCGTGGCGGCGAATACGGTGCTGTCGTCCATCGCGAGCGGTGCGGCGACGTCGCCGACGAAGGCGGACCAGACCACGCCGCCCGTCGCGAGATGGAGCGCGTGGACCCGGCCGCGGTCCTCCTGGGTCGCGACGTAGACCCGGTCGCCGTCCACGAGCGGTCCCGCGCCGGGCGGGTTCGCGAGGCGGTGCCGCCAGATCACATCGCCGGTCGAGCGGTCCAGCAACGCCACCTGCCGGTCCACCTGCGCCACCACGACCAGGTCCTCGGTGAGGGCCGGTGCGCCGACGATGCCGCGGCCGACGTCGGTGTGCCACACGGACTGCGGGTCGATGCTGACGGAATCGAGCGCCGCGGGCGCCCGCTGCTCGGAGCCCAGATAGGTGCGCCAGGCGCGCTCCTGCGACGCGGGACCGAGGCGCTGGACGCTTGCGCACGCGTTGACGGCCACCAGTGCCGCGGCTAGTATGCCGAGCACCCTATGACCGCGACCCTTCGCATCTCCGACCTGCCCGCGCATCTCGACACGCCCGTCGCCGTGAACGGCTGGGTGACGACCACGCGTTCCTCGGGCAAGATTGGCTTCGTCGTGATCCGCGACGGGTCCGGCTACCTGCAGGGTGTGCTCGGCAAGAAGGATGTCGCGCCCGAGGTGTGGGTGCGCTTCGAGACGCTCACGCAGGAGACTTGCGTGCGGCTCGAGGGCGCGGTGCGGGCCGACGCGCGCTCGCCGGGAGGCGTGGAGCTGTCGGTAACGGACGTCGCCATCCTGGGCACCAGCGTCGATTTCCCAATCACCCCGAAGGAGCACGGCACCGCCTTCCTGATGGAGCACCGCCACCTCTGGCTCCGCAGCCGGCGCCAGGTGGCGTTGATGAAGGTGCGTCACGAGATCGTCCAGGCGATCCGCGACTTCTTCCACGAGCGCGGCTTCTACCTGGTTGATACGCCCATTCTGACCGGCGCCATCGGCGAGTCGGCCGGGACCCTGTTCGAGACCGAGTACTTCGACCTCGGCAAGGCCTACCTCGCGCAGACCGGCCAACTGTACGTCGAGTCGGCCTGCGCCGCGCTCGGCAAGGTGTACTGCTTCGGGCCGACGTTCCGCGCCGAGAAGTCCAAGACGCGGCGGCATCTCACCGAGTTCTGGATGGTCGAGCCCGAGGTCGCCTTCAACGACTCCGACGCCAACATGCGTCTGCAGGAGGAGTTCGTCTCCTATATCGTGGCGCGAGTGCTCGAGCGGCGCAAGCCGGAGATGGCGGAGCTGGAGCGCGACACGAAGCCGCTCGAGAGCGTGGCGCCGCCGTTCCATCGTATCAGCTACACCGATGCGATCGCGAAGCTCCAGGGCCTCGGCTCCGACATAGTCTGGGGCAAGGACCTCGGCGCCGAGGACGAGGCGAAGCTAACCGAGGGGCTCGACCGTCCGCTGTTCGTGATGAACTACCCGAAGGAGGCGAAGGCCTTCTACATGAAGGAGAACCCCGCCGACTTGCGCACCGTGTTGTGCGACGACTGCCTGGCGCCGGGCATCGGGGAGATCATCGGCGGGAGCCAGCGCGAGGACGATCACGACCTGCTGCTGGCGCGCATCCGTGAACAGGGCCTGCCGGAAGAGACGTACGGCTGGTACCTCGACCTCCGGAAGTTCGGCACGTTCGTGCACTCCGGCTTCGGGCTCGGCGTGGAGCGCACGGTGCAGTGGATCACCGGCAGTCCGCACATCAGGGAGACGATCGCCTATCCGAGGATGATGTACCGGCTATACCCATAAAGCAGGGGTCAGGGGTCAGGGGCTAGGGGTCAGGGGTTAGGGGTTAGGGGTCAGGGAATGGCAGGGCGCGCTGCGGTGGCGCTGTTCGTTCCCTGACCCCTGGCCCCTAACCCCTATCCCCTCTGTTGTTGCTTCACTTCGTCCCAGAGCTTGTCCAACACCGCCAGCCCCGCCGTCTCCACCGCGATCCCGCGCTCGGCCGCGAGCTTCTCCACCTCCCGGAACCGCATCACAAACTTGTTCGTGGCGGTCTCCAGCGCCGCGGTGGGGTGCACGCCCGCCTTGCGCGCCACGTTGACGGCGGCGAAGAGCACGTCGCCGATTTCCTCCTGCGGCTGAGCCCGCGCCTCGTGCACCTCCTCCTCCAACTTATCGAGAGGCCCCGCGAGGTCGTCCCAGTCGAACCCGACCGCCGCGGCGCGCTCCTGGTAGCGGAAGGCCTTATCTAGTTCCGTCAGGGTGGGCGGCAGGTGGCCGAGGACGCCGGATTCGAGGCCCTTGGCACGGGCGTGCTCGGCCCGCTCCGCGATCTTCTGCCGCTCCCACCCCTCGGCCGCCCCGTCGCCGTAGAGGTGGGGATGCCGGCGCTTCATCTTCGCGATGAGCGCCCGCGTCACGTCCGAAAGGGTGAACGCGCCGCGCTCCGCCGCCAGGTCCACCTGGAAGATGAAATGCAGGAGCAGGTCCCCCAACTCCGACGCGATGCGCGCCTCGTCCCCCTCGACCAGCGCTTCCTCCAATTCGGCGACCTCCTCGCGGAGGTAGGGCCGCAGACTTTGGGGGGTCTGGGCCCGGTCCCAGGCGCACCGCACGCGCAGGTCCCGGACGATCGCGTAGGCCGCGCCAAATGCCGATTCGTCTTCCATTTAGCCTCCCGGCCGGGTATGCTACCAGGCTTGCCAACCCGGGGCAAATGACACCCGAACGCACGTGGATCGAAGTGAGCCTTCCCGCCCTGGTGGCGAACGCCCGGGCGGTGGCGGCGCGCAACCCCGGGGCCCGGCTCCTGCCGATGGTCAAGGCGAACGCCTACGGGCTTGGTGCGGTACCGGTCGCCCGGGCGCTCGAGGCGCTGGATCCCTGGGGTTTCGGCGTGGCCACGGTGCAGGAAGGCGCGGAGCTGCGGCGCGCGGGCATCGAACGGTCCATCGTGGTGTTCGCCCCGACGGTCGGCGCCCTCGAAGCGGCCCAGGCGCAGCGGCTCACCCCGGCGATCGGCAGCGCGGCACAGCTCGAGCGCTGGCTCGCCAGCGCCCCCCGGATGCCGTTCCACGTCGAGGTGGACACCGGAATGGGGCGCGCGGGGTTTCATTGGCGGGAGTTCGCCGCGGCGGCGACGCGGTTCCGCGACGAGCCCGGCTTCGAAGGGGTATTCACCCACCTCCACTCGGCCGACGAAGACGCGGCGAGCGTGCGGGAACAGCGCGAGCGGTTCGCCGTCGCGATCGCGGCGCTTCCCAAGCGGCCCTCTCTGGTGCACGCGGCGAACAGCGCCGGAGCGCTGAGCCAGCCGATGGTGGGCGAGGACCTCGTCCGGCCGGGCATCTACCTCTACGGCGGAGCGGTGCCCGGGTACCGGCCGGAGCCGGTGGTGCATTGGCGGGCGCGCATCATCGAGACGCGGTGGCGGGAGGCGGGCGCGACGGTGAGCTACGGCGCCACCTACAGGACCCGGACCCGCGGCTGCCTGGTGACGCTCGCGGCCGGCTACGCCGACGGGTTGCGCCGCGGGCTCTCGAACCGGGGTGCGGCGCTGGTGTGCGGCCGGCGGCTCCCGTTCGCCGGACGCGTGACGATGGACATGACGGTCCTCGATGCTGGCGAGCACGAGCCGCCCGCGGACGCCGTCGCGACGCTCATCGGGGTGGACGGCGGCGAGACGATCACGCTCGACGAGGTCGCCGAGGCGGCGGGGACCATCAGCTACGAGATCCTGACCGGCCTGTCGGAGCGGGTCGAGAGGGTCTACCTGTGAAACGGGTGTTCCTCATCGTGCTCGACGGCCTCGGGTTCGGCGAGGCGGTGGACGCGGCGGCCTATGGCGACGCCGGCAGCGACACGCTCGGCAACCTCGCGCGGGCGGTCGGCGGCCTGCGGCTCCCGGTGCTCGAATCCCTGGGGCTCGGCTGCATCCGTCCGCTGCTGGGGGTGCGGCCCGTGGCCGCGCCGCGCGCCGCCTTCGGGCTGCTGCGCCCGGCCAGCGCCGGGAAGGACAGCACGACGGGCCACTGGGAGCTGTGCGGGCTCGAGGTGCCCCGGCCGTTCCCGACGTACCCGAGCGGGTTCCCGGCCGATGTCCTCGCGGAGTTCTCGCGCCGCACGGGCCGCGGCTGCATCGGCAACAAGACGGCGTCGGGGACCGGGATACTCGACGAGGCGGGCGCCCGGCACGTGGAGACCGGCGAGTGGATCGTCTACACCTCCGCGGACTCGGTCTTCCAGGTCGCGGCGCACGAGGAGAAGGTGTCGCTCGACGAGCTGTACGCGGCGTGTGCCGCTGCACGCGCGATGCTCGTCGGCGAGCACGAGGTCTCGCGGGTGATCGCGCGGCCGTTCGTGGGACGGCCCGGGGCGTTCGCCAGGGACAGCGCGGGGCGGCGGGACTACTCGGTGGCGCCGGTGGGTCCGACCCTCCTCGACCGCCTCGCCGACGCGGGCATCCCGCGCGTCGGCATCGGCAAGGTGGACGACCTGTTCGCGGCGCGGAACATCGCCAGCACGCACACGCCGACGAACGGCGAGGCGTACGGCCTCCTTCGAACGGCCCTCGCGGATGTAGATTCAGGGTTGGTGTTCGCCAACGTCCCGGAGTTCGACCAGGCGTGGGGGCACCGCAACGACGTTCCGGGGTTCCATCAGGGGATGCTGAAGCTGGACATCGCCATCGGCGAGATGCTCCCGATGGCTCGCGAGGAGGACCTGCTCATCCTGACCGCCGATCACGGCAACGACCCGACGACGCCCTCCACCGATCACTCGCGCGAGAACGTGCCGGTGCTCGTCTTCGGCCCGCGCGTGGTGCCCGCCCACCTCGGTCTGCGGCCGAGCTTCGCCGACCTCGGCCAGAGCGTGGCCGAGTACTTCGGCGTTCCGCGGCTGGGAGCGGGTACGTCGTTCCTGGGGGCGCTGCGGGCGTGAGCGACCGCTTGGTGGACGCCGCCATGGCGGCGATGGCCCGAGCGTACGCGCCCTACTCGAGGTTCCGCGTGGGCGCGGCGCTCGAGACCGCGGACGGCACGCTCGTGCCCGGCTGCAACGTGGAGAACGCCTCGTACGGCGCGGTCATCTGCGCGGAGCGCTCGGCGGTCGCCGCCGCGGTGACACAGGGGCACCGGGACTTCCGCCGGCTGGCCCTCACCAGCGACGCGCCGGAACCGGTGGCCCCGTGCGGCGTGTGCCGCCAGGTGCTGGCCGAGTTCGGGCTCGACCTCGAGATCGTCTCGGTGGGGAAGGCCGGGGGGGTGGCGACATGGCGCCTGAGGGACCTGCTCCCGCACGCCTTCACGCGCAGCGACCTCCCGGGGGGGAGGGCGCCGTGAGGACCGCTCCGACCCGTCGGCGCGTGCACGCGACGCTCGGCGCCGTGGCTGTCGCGGCGCTGGGCTTCGGCTGCACGGAGAGCATCGTGGCGCCCGGGAGCTGCCCGGGGCTCTGTCCCTCCGGGCGCGTGCAGATCGTGGACACGACCTTCACGGGCCTCGTCGTCGGCGACTTGAGCTTCCGCGGCTACGTGAACCCGAGCGAGGGGGTCTTCCTGCTGCTCGCGGACCAGGATTCGCTCCAGAGCGCCGGCGTGGCGCGCTTCGGCTCGCGTGGCTCAACGTGGTACCCCGGCGTGAACGACACCGCGGTGTCCGCCGGCAAGGTCGACAGCGTCTCGATCTCGGTGTACGTGCGGGATCGCGACACCACGGTGCGCAACGTGCGCATCCTCGTCTACCGGCTTCCCAGCGACGTCGACACGGGCATCACGCTGCCCGAGCTGCAGCGGTACTTCGTGGACTCGCTGCTCGTGGACTCGGTGTCCGTGCCGGACTCGGTGGGAGTCGGCATCGTGAAGCAGACGATCCGCGCGGGCGGCTTCAGCACGATCCCGGCGGCCGACTCCGGCGCCGTCGCGCTCGGGTTCGCGGTCCGCGCCGCGTCGCGCACGGCGCTGAGCATCTCTTCCACCGATGATTACCTCGGCACGACGCTGTTGGCCTGGTACGTCCACGCCCAGGCGCCACGCGACACCGTGACGCACATCTTCACGACGCGACCGGAATTCGACACCTTCGTCTATGCCCCGGCGCCGCGGAACGCCGACAGCGCGCTGGTGGCCGGCGGCCTGCCCTCGGCGCGGACGATCCTGCGGTTCAGTGACTCGCTTCCGCCCGAGGCGACGGACTCCCTCGGGCTCGTGCGGGCGACCCTGATTCTCACACCGACGCGGCCCGCGTCCGGGCGGCCCAGGGAGGTATTCCGCATCGCGGCGCGAGGTATCCTGCGGGACAACGGCGCCAAGTCCGTGATCTTCGCCGACACCTCGGCCGGCGGCACCACCCAGCTGACCGTGGGCGATTCGGGCGAGATCCACATTGAGATCGGCCGCCTGCTGCGCGTGTGGGGCTCCAGCGCGGGCGACTCGTTGCCGCGGGCGCTGATGCTGCTGGGCGAGCCGGACGGCCTGGGGATGGGCGAGGTGAGCATCTCGGGTCACGCCGCCGGTGCGACCGCGCCGCGGCTTCGCATCACCTACGTGCGGCCGTACGCGTTCGGGGTGCCCTGATGCGCCGCCACCTCCTCCGTTCCACGGCGCTGGCGGCCGCCGTGTTGGCGTGCTGGGCGCAGGTCGCCCCCGCCGACTCGGTCTTCGGCATCCGCGGACTCGGCCTGCTGGGACGCCCGCTCTCCGCGCGCGCCGCGGCCACCGGCGGTTCGTTCGGCCTGTTCGATGCCGCGACGCCGCTGAACCCGGCGGCGCTGGGCCTGTTCCGCCTTCCGTCGGGCTGGGCGGTCGGCGTGCCGACGCAGCGCCGCTTCGACGACGGTGCGGCCAGCACGTCGCTGGGCTCCACGCGATTCCCGCTGTTCGGTTTCGCGTCGCCGGTCGGCCCGCGGCTGGTGCTCGCCATCACCGTGGGCGAGTACCTCGACCGCACGTGGGCGGTGCAGACCAGCAGCGACACGGTGCTGCGTGACACCGCGGTCACCTTCGAGGACGAGGCGCGGTCCGTCGGTGGCGTCTCGGACCTCAGGCTCGGCGTGGCGTACCGGGTGTCGGACCGTCTCCTCGTCGGCATCGGCCTGCACGCCCTGGCCGGATCGACCAGCCTGTCCGTGACCCGGACCTTCTGGAACCCCCGCGACACCGCCGGCAACCACACAGCGAGCGTGGCGTTCACGACGTTCACCGATCTTGCCGTCACCGACTTCACGGGGACGGGGCTCTCGGTGGGCGGCCAGATTCGGGTGAGCGGCAAGCTCGCGGTGTCCGGGATGGCGCGCGTGAACTCGCGTCTCAAGGCGGCATCCACCGCGGGCGCCACGGTCCGTGTCGCGATGCCCTACGAGATCGCCGGTGGAGTGGCCTTCTCTCCAGCGGCAGGCATCTCCCTCAGTGCGTCGGCCGGGCTCCAGACCTGGTCCCGCGCTGCCGACGGCCTCGAGGCGGCCGGCCAGCCACGCTCGCGCGACGTGCGCAGCGTGAGCGTCGGCGGCGAGGTCGATCTCCTTCGGCTCGGTGGCCGCGCGGTACCGGTCCGCCTCGGGTACCGCTGGCGCCAACTGCCGTTCCCGCTGGACGGTGCCGCGCTCGGCGAGCACGCCTTGGGCGGCGGTTTCGGGCTGTCCTTCGCCGGTGGCCGCGCGACGGTGGATCTCGGCTTCGAGGTCGGCGACCGCGCGGCGGGCGTCGTGCACGAGCGCTTCACCACGGGGTACGTCGGCGTCATCGTCCGTCCGTGAACGTCCTCCTCAAAACGTTCGGCTGCAAGGCGAATCAGTACGACACCGAGGTCGTCCGGCAGCGTCTGGAAGCTGCCGGGTGCCGCATCGTGGAGACCGCCGAGGAGGCGGACGCCGCGGTCGTGAACTCGTGCACGGTCACGCACGTCGGCGAGGCGAAGGTGCGGGGGTTCGTGCGGCGCATCGCGCGGAACCGCCCCGGTATTCGGACCGTGGTGATGGGGTGTGCGGCGGCGGTGGACGACGGGCGGCTGGCCTCGCTGCCGGGTGTGGCGGCGGTCGTCGCCGGCGCCGACGCCGCGGCGGTGGGCAAGGCTCTGGGGGCGGCGGCCGTCGTTGCGGAGCCGCTGCGCGGGTTCGCGCTCCAGGGCCGGGCGTGGCTCAAGGTCCAGGACGGCTGCGACGAGCACTGCACCTTCTGCGCGACGGTGCTGGCGCGCGGACCGAGCCGTTCCCGCGACCCCGACGCCATCGTCGCGGAGGCGGCGCTCCTCGCGGAGCGCCACGCCGAGGTAGTGCTGACGGGGGTGCACATCGGCACCTACGGACGGGACCGCGGCGACGGCTGGTCGCTCTCCCGGCTCGTGGGGACGCTCGTGGAGCGGGTGCCGGAGGTGCGCTTCCGGCTCTCGTCCGTCGAGGCCACGGAGGTGGACGACGCCCTGGTGACTCTGATGGCGGGGGCGCCGGACCGGCTCGCCCCCCATCTGCACGCCCCGCTCCAGTCGGGGAGCGATCGGGTCCTGCGGCGGATGGGGCGATACTGGTACACGGCGGCGACGTATGCCCGGCGCATCGAGGGCATCGCCGCTCTCGTCGCGCCGCTCGGGCTGGGGGCCGACATCCTGGTCGGTTTCCCGGGCGAGAGTGCCACCGATCACCGTGCCACCATGGATCTCGTCCGCCGCCTGCCGTTCAGCTACCTGCACGTCTTCCCGTACTCCGCGCGGCGCGGGACGGCCGCGCCGCACCTCGGCGAACCGCCCGCGCCCGACGTCGTGCGCGAGCGCGGCGCGGAGCTGCGTGCGCTGGCGGCGGAGCGCGAGGCCGCGCACCGCGCGGCGCGCTCGGGCGGGATGGCGGACCTCGTGGTCGAGAGGCGCCACGCGGCGTTCCACGAGGCGGTGACCGAGGACTACCTCGGTGTGCGCATCCCGGCCGACGCTCCCTGGGTGCTCGGGCGCCGCCGGGTCCGCGGGCGGCTGGTGGTGCGCGACGGTGTCCTGGGCGCGGAGGCTGCGTGAGCACCGCGCCGCGCTTCTTCATCGAGACCTACGGCTGCCAGATGAACCTGGCCGACACGGAGCTGATGGCAGGTGTCCTGCTGCGGGAGGGGTACGAGCGCGCGTTGGGCGTGGACGACGCGGAGGTGATCCTCGTCAACACCTGTGCGGTGCGCGAGCACGCCGAGCAGCGGGTCATCGGCCGCGTCGGCGAGCTGAAGCGTCACAAGCGGGCCGGCGGCGTGCTCGGGGTGGTGGGCTGCATGGCCCAGCGCCTCGGCGAGCGGCTCCTCGAGCGAGCGCCCCACGTGGACTTCGTGGCCGGCCCGGACGGCTACCGGCAGTTGCCGGTGCTCATCGGCCGGGCACGCGAAGGGGAGCGCCGCGCCGCGACCGCCTTCGATGCGACCGAGCACTACGAAGACATCCCGCCGGCGCGCCGCGGCGCCGCGTCCGCGTGGGTCACCGTCCAGCGTGGCTGCGATTATCGGTGCACGTTCTGCATTGTTCCGATGACGCGGGGCCCGGAGCGCAGCCGCAAGTTGGCCGACGTCGTGCGCGAGGTGGCGCAAGTCGCCGCCCGCGGCGTGACGGAGGTGACGCTCCTTGGGCAAACGGTCAACTCGTACCATGACGGCGCGCACGACTTCGCCGACCTCCTCCGCGCCGTCGGCGGCACGGAGGGCGTCCGCCGCGTCCGGTTCACGAGCCCGCACCCGAACGACTTCAGTGACCGGGTCCTCGGCGCGATGGCGGAGGTGGAGGCGGTGTGCGAGCACGTCCACCTGCCGGCGCAGAGCGGCAGCTCGCGCGTGCTGCGGCGGATGCTGCGGCGCTACTCGCGCGAGCAGTACCTCGACGTGGTGGCGCGGCTGCGCGCCGCCGTGCCGGACCTGGCGGTCACGACCGACCTCATCGTCGGGTTCCCCGGAGAGACGGACGCCGAGTTCGCGGAAACGCTGTCCCTCGTGGATGCGGCCGGCTTCGACGACGCCTTCACCTTCCGGTTCAGCCCGCGCGAGGGCACGGCGGCCACCCGCCTGCCGGATGCCGTGCCGGACGGGGTGGCGGCGGAGCGTCTCGAGGTGCTTATTGGAGCGGTGCGGCGGGTCGCCCGGGCGCGGAATGCGGCGCTCGTGGGGACCATCGCCGAGGTGCTGGTGGAGCAGGAGGCCCGCCGCGGCGGCCTGCTCCAGGCGCGGACCCGGCAGCATCGTACGGTGGTGCTCGAGGGCCCGGTCTCGTGGATCGGCACGTATCGCACCGTGCGCCTCGTCGGGACGACGGGAGCCACCTTCACCGGCGTGCCGGCGGCCACATCGCTGGAGGTCGTGGGCAAGTGAAGAACGTCACCGAGATGCTCGTGGCGCGGTCGTACGAGGAACTCCTGCCGACCCTGCCGGAGTCCTGCCGCTGCGAGGTGTGCCGCGAGGACGTGCTGGTGTTCGCGCTCAACCGCCTGCAGCCGCACTACACGTCCACGCTGACAGGCGAGGTGGTCTCGAAGCTCGAGATGGAATCCGGGCAGGGCTCGATCGACGTGACCGTCGTGCTCCTCGAGGGGATACAGCGGGTCGCCGCGTCGCCGCGCTGCGGACGGGTGGGCCGGACCGGGCCGTAGCACTCTGGGGCCGGCGCTGACGTGCCGGCCATCGTCCTCGTCGCATCGGGGTTCGGGGCCGGCGTCTTCGCCGGCCTTTCGTTTGCGCCTTCCGCCTGGCCGGTGTGGGTGTGCGTCGCGGTCTTCGCCGCGGCGGTGTGGGTGCGGGCACGGGCGGCATCCGTCGTCGGCCTCGCCTGCCTGGCCGGCGGGTTGTGGGGGTCGGCGGTCGCGGCCCGCGCCGGCGCGGAATGCGCCGTGCGCTGGCGCGACGGCGAGCGCGTGGCGCTCCTCGTCGAGCCGTGGGACCTCGGCGAGCCGGGCGGCCGCTCGCGCGTCCGCGTCCGCGCACCGGAGCCCTGCCGCGGCATCCTCGCCGCCGTGTGGCCGCGCGGCATCGCACCGCCGCGGGGTGCGGCCGCCGTCGCGGGGACGTGGTATGGCGGCGCTCGCCGGGGACCGGCCTGGTGGCCCGCGAGGCCGGCCGCTGGCGGGCGACTCGTCGTCCGCCGGGTCCGTCCGGTGCGGATCGCGCCGAGTCCACGCGTGCGCCTGCGGCTCGCGGCGGAGCGCCGCCTCGTCACGATGTTCGGCCGGCAACGCTTCTCCCTGGTCAGCGCTCTCACCCTGGGCTCCTCCGACCAACTCGACCCCGGGATGCGGCGCCGATTCGCCGGGGCCGGCCTCGCTCACATCCTGGCGATCTCGGGGCTGCACGTCGGGATACTCGCCGCCGCGCTCGTGCTCGCGCTCCGGCTGGCACGCGTCCCGCCGGGGCGCGCGCGGCTCTGCGCCGTCCCCGCCGTGGCCGCCTACGTCTGGCTGCTCGCGATGCCGCCGCCGGCGTTGCGCGCGGTTTGCCTCCTCACCGTCTGGGAACTCGCGCGCGCCCGCCAGCGGCCACCCGTGCGCAGCGCCGTCCTGTCCGTCACCGCTCTCGTCGTGGCGCTGTTCGATCCGTTCGCGGTGGGAGAAGTGGGCCCGTGGCTGTCGTTCGCGGGGGCGTGGGGTGCCGCCGAGGGCGCGAAGTGGTTGGGCGCGCTGGAGTGGAAGGAACGCTGGCGCGAGAGCCGTCCCTTCAGGCTCGCCCAGGTGGCGGCGGTGTCGCTCGGCGCCACCCTGGCCACCGCACCGATCAGTGCGCTTGCGTTCGGGACCGTCGCCACCGCCGCGGTCGCGACCAACCTCGTGGCGATCCCGGTCGTCGGCGTGCTCGTCCCGGCGCTGGCCCTCGCGCTGGCGGCGTCCCTGTTCGCTGCGCCGGTTGCGGCGGTGGCCGCGGCGGGCGCCGGACTCCTCCTCGATCTCCTCGAGCGCATCGCCGCAACCGGCAGTGAACTGCCCTTCGCGCTCGTGAGCGTGGAAGACCGGGTGCGTGTCGCCGTGATGTTGACGGCGCTGGTGTGGCTCTGGCGGCGCATCGCGTTGCCGAAGCGCCGGGCTCCGTTCCGGGGCATCGTCGCGTGGCGTTCGGCCACCCTGGGGGCGGTGCTCGTCACGGCGGCCATCTGGGCCCCGGTCGTCCCGCCTGCCGGTTCGGGCTACAGGCCCGGCTGGCTGGAGATACATTTTCTCCAAGTGGGGGAGGGTGACGCGGCGGTCATCCGCACGCCGGCCGGGCGCTGGGTGCTCATCGACGGCGGGCCGCGCACGCCGGGGCACGACGCCGGAGCGTCGGTGGTGGTGCCGTTCTTGCGGCGGGTCGGAGCGCGCCGGCTCGCCGTCGTCATCGCGTCCCACGGGGACGCCGACCACCTCGGCGGGCTGCCCGCGGTGCTGCGGGCGTTCCCCGCCGAACTCGTCTTGGAGCCGGGCGAACCGCTGGGCAGCGGCCTGTACCGCCAGTGGCTGGCCGCGGTGGCCGGCGCGGGGGCGCGCTGGCACCGGGCGCGGGCGGGCGAGACGGTCGCGCTGGACGGCGTGGTGCTCCGGATCCTGCACCCGGACAGCGCGTGGTTCGCGCGTGGCCTGCCGGCCAACGAGAGCGGCGTCGTCCTGCAGGTCGAGTTCGGGCGGTTCCGGGCGCTGTTCCCGGGCGACGCCGGCATCCCGATGGAAGCCGAGCGCTTGGGAGTGGTGGGTGGCGTGACACTCCTCAAGGTCGCCCACCACGGCAGCCTGTCGGCGAACGGGCCCACGTGGATCGCGCGACTGGCGCCGCGCGTGTGCGTGGTGTCGGTGGGCCTCAATCGCTACGGCCATCCCGCGTCCGGCGTGCTGCACGAGCTGGCCCGGGCCGGCTGCACGACCTACCGCACGGACGAGGACGGCGCCGTGCGGATCGCCACCGACGGGCGCGTCGCGCTGGTGGTGGCGCGAACACGACAGGACTCCATTCCTCTGGCCGCACGAGGATCACCATGACGGCACCGCGCTTCCATCGGATCGTGACGATCGAGCGGTTCATCGTGGGCCTGATCGTCGAGGCGGTGCGCGCGCGGCACGGTCAGAGAGATTGCCGGTGCTCTGGAGGCGGTCTGGGGGCGGTACGAGCGCGCCTTGACAGCCTGAGCACCTGGTCGCTAACCTTATGATTCTCTTGCAATTAGGCGACGGCTAGCGATGCCGACGTACGACTACAAGTGCCTCAAGTGCGGGAAGCTCTTCGAAGTCCGCAAGAAGATGAAGGACCCGCCGAGGGCCAAGTGCCCGAAGTGCGGCGCGAAGGCCGAGCGCCAGCTTTCCGGTGGGCACGGGATCCACTTCAAGGGCACGGGTTTCTACGAGACCGACTACAAGCGGGCGGGCGAGAAGAAGGACGGGAAGGACGGCGGGAAGGACTCCCCCGGCTCTTCGGCGTCGTCCGGGTCGTCGGGCTCTTCCGGGTCCCCGGGCTCGTCCGGGTCGTCGGGCTCTTCCGGGTCTCCGGGCTCGTCCGGGTCGTCGGGCTCTGCTGGCTCCTCGGGTTCGTCCGGGTCGTCTTCCGCCGCAGGTCCTGGCGCCTAGTCCGCATGGCGCAAGACGAGATCCGGGCCGAGCTCGAGCGGGTGGCCGCGTACCTCGGGGCACCTGTTCCCGTGATCGTGGAGCTCGAGACGCCGCGCGAGCGGGAGCACGGCGACCTCTCCACGAACCTCGCGCTGCAGCTCGCCAAGCCGCTCAAGGCCGCGCCGCGCGCGATCGCCGAGCGGATCGTGGCCGCGCTGGAGCTCGGTCCGCACGTGGTCGAGGCCGTCGAGATCGCCGGTCCCGGGTTCATCAACTTCCGTCTCGCGCCCGCGCAACTCAACGAGGCCGTCCGCACGATCCTGTCCCAGGGTAGGGACTACGGACGCCAGCGGGTCGCGCGAGCGCTCCGGGTCAACATCGAGTTCGTCTCGGCCAACCCGACCGGGCCGCTGCACGTGGCGCACGGCCGCGGGGCGGCCCTGGGCGACTGTGTGGCGTCCCTGCTGGCCTGGCTCGGCCACGATGTTACGCGTGAGTTCTACGTCAACGACGCGGGCGTGCAGATCCAGCGCCTGGGCGAGTCGCTGTGGGCGCGGGTGCAGGAGCGGGCGGGGCGCGAGGCGGCGATCCCCGAGCAGGGCTACCACGGCGCATACCTCGTCGAGCTGGCCGGCGCCTTGCTCGCGGAGCGCGGCGCCGCGTTCGCGGACCAGCCCGCCGAGGCCGGCGTGACGGCCAGCCGGGACTACGCCGTGGCGGCGCTGAAGGTGGATCAGCGGGCCGACCTCGACGCCTTCCGGGTGCACTTCGACGTCTTCTTCGACGAGAGCCGGCTGTACCGGGAGGGCCGGGTAGAGCGCTCGCTGGAGGAGCTCGCGGCGCACGGCGCGCTGTTCGAGGAGGACGGGGCGCTGTGGCTCCGCACCACGGTGCACGGCGACGACAAGGACCGGGTGCTCCGCAAGTCGGACGGCACGTTCACGTACTTCCTGCCCGACATCGCGTACCACCAGGACAAGGCGGCGCGAGGATTCGATCGCGCCATCGACGTGTGGGGCGCGGACCATCACGGCTACGTGCCGCGGATGCGGGCGGCGATGCTGGCGCTCGGCCATCCGGCCGGCTTCTTCGACGCCATCATCGTCCAGCTCGTGACCGTGCTGCGGAACGGCCAGGAAGTCCGGATGTCCAAGCGCGCCGGGGACTTCATCACCCTGCGTGAGTTGGTGGACGAGGTCGGTGTGGACGCGGCGCGCTACTTCTTCCTGATGCGGCGCGGCGAGAGCCCGTTCGCGTTCGACGTGGACCTCGCGACGAAGCAGACGGACGAGAACCCCGTCTTCTACGTGCAGATGGCCCACGCGCGGATGGCGGGGATCTTCCGCGTCGGCGGGATCGCGCCGGAGTCGGTCACGGCTGAGGGCGCCGACATCGCCGCCCTGCCGGAGCCGATCGAGGCGGACCTCGTGAAGGCGCTGGGTCGCTTCCCGCTGGTGGTGCGGCGCGCCGCCGAAGCGCTCGAGCCACACCGGATCACGACGTATCTGGAGGAGCTGGCCCGGGCCGCGCACCTCTGGTACCACCATTGCCACGTGCTGGGCGAGACCCCGCCGGTCGAGCGCGCCAGGCTCGCGCTGGCGCGGGCCACGCAGCTGGTCCTCGGGAACGGACTCACCCTGCTGGGGCTCAACGCCCCCGACCGGATGTAGGCGGAGGGAATCGGATGGGACTGCTCGTCGTCGGTAGCGTCGCGCTCGACTCGGTCGAGACGCCGTTCGGGCGCACCGAGAAGGCGCTTGGCGGCTCCGCGGTGTACTTCTCGGTCGCCGGCTCGCTCCTGCATCCCGTGCAGGTCGTGGGTGTCGTGGGGCGGGACTACCCGATGGGCGAGCTGCAGCGCCTGTCGCAGCGCGGACTCGACCTGCGCGGGGTCACGGTCGCGGACGGCGAAAGCTTCCGCTGGGCGGGGAAGTACGGCTTCGACCTCTCGACCCGGGAGACGCTCGAGACCCGGCTCGGAGTGTTCGCCAACTTCCGGCCGGTCATCCCCGAGCCCTTCCGCGACGCGGGGTACGTCTTCCTGGGCAACATCGACCCCGAGTTGCAGCTCGATGTCGTGAAGCAGGTGCACCGGCCGAAGCTCGTGGCCTGCGACACGATGAACTACTGGATCCAGGGGAAGCGCACGGCGCTGCTCCGGCTCCTCAAGCACGTGGACGTGCTCCTCGTGAACGACTCCGAGGTGTGCGAGCTGTCGGGCGACTGGCACATCCTCCGCGCGGCGCGATGGATCCTCAAGCACGGGCCGAAGCTCGTGGTGGTGAAGAAGGGCGAGCACGGCGCCGTGCTGGTGGAGGAGGGGCGGATCTTCTACGTGCCGGCGTTCCCGCTGGAGGATGTGTTCGATCCGACCGGGGCGGGCGATTCCTTCGCCGGCGGTTTCATGGCCTACCTCGCGCGCACCGACGACCTCTCCTCGGCCAACCTCCGCCGCGCGATGGTGTACGGCTCGGCGATGGGGAGCTTCGCCGTGGAGCGGTTCTCGGTGGCGCGGTTCGACGAGATCTCCCTCGCCGACGTCCAGGCCCGCGTCCGGGCCTGCCACGACCTGGTGCACTTCGAGATCGATGCCGACCTCGTCCCCACCGGCTGACCGGTACCGCGCGGCGGGCGTGGACCTCGGCGCCGCCGAGTCCGCCAAGGCGCGCATCGCGGCGCTCGTGGCCGGCACCCGGACCGCGGCGTCGGTGGGCCTGGTGGGCGCGTTCGGCGGGCTGGTGCGCATCCCCGCCGACGTGCGGGACCCGGTGCTCGTGGCATCCACCGATGGCGTGGGCACCAAGGTGCTGGTCGCCATCCGGGCCGGGCGCCACGGCACCGTGGGCGAGGACCTGGTCAACCACTGCGTGAATGACATCCTGGTGCACGGGGCCCGGCCGATCGGCTTCCTCGACTACTTCGCCACCGGGCGCCTCGACCCCGCCGTCGCCGAGGGCGTGGTCGGCGGCGTCGCGCGCGGCTGCCGGGCCCACGGCATGCCGCTGATGGGCGGCGAGACGGCGGAGATGCCGGACGTGTATCGGGAGGGCGAGTACGATCTCGCGGGCACCATCATCGGCGTGGTGTCCGAGCGCGAGGCCCTGCACGGCGACCGCGTGGCGCCGGGCGACCTGCTGCTGGGCTACGCGGCGAGCGGCTTCCACACGAACGGCTACTCGCTGTTGCGGAGCGTGATCTTCGGCACGATGGGCCTCGGTCCCGACGACCGGTTCCCCGAGGACGACCGCAGCGTGGCCGACGTCCTGCTGGCCGTGCACCGCAGCTACCTCGCCGCCGTCTGGCCGGTCCGGACGGAGGTGCACGCGCTGGCGCACATCACGGGCGGCGGCATCCCCGGCAATCTGGTCCGCGTGCTCCCGCCGTCGGTGGACGCCGTGATCCGCTGGGGCAGCTGGGCGGTGCCGGCCGCCAGCGTGGTGGTGCAGCGTGCGGGGTCCGTCGCCGACGAGGAGATGCGCCGGGTGTTCAACCTGGGTGTGGGGTTCATCGCCGTGTGTACGACGGAGGGCATCGCGACGGCGCGCGAGGCCGCCGCGGCCGCGGGAGTGGAGACGTGGGTGATCGGCGAGGTGGTGCGGGGGACCGGCCGGGTGCGCTGGGAGCGCGCCGGGAGCTGAGGGGTGGACGAGCGCGCGGCGATGCTCCGAGCGATCCGGCTCGCCTGGAACGGGTGGGCCCGCGTGGGGTCGAACCCGCTGGTCGGCGCCGTGGTCTTGCGGGACGGAGCGGTGGTGGGCGAGGGGTTCCACGCGGAGTTCGGCGGACCGCACGGTGAGGTGGTGGCGCTGGCCACCGCGGGCGAGCGCGCACGCGGCGCGGACCTCGTGGTGACGCTCGAGCCGTGCCGGCACTACGGCAAGACGCCGCCGTGCACGGAAGCGATCCTGCGCGCCGGCATTCGCCGAGTCGTCTTCGGTGCGCACGACGTCGATCCGGAAGCGCTCGGCGGCGCCGAGGTGCTGCGGCGCGGCGGGATCGCGGTGGAGCACGGAGTGCTGGCCGAGGAGGTGCGCCGCCAGAACGCCGTTTTCTTCCACCGGCACTCCCATCGGGGGCGGCCGTTCGTGGCGCTCAAGCTCGCGATGTCGCTCGACGCGCGCATCGCCGACCAGGACGGGCGCTCGCGGTGGGTGTCGGGCGACGCGGCGCGCGAGTTCGTGCAGTGGCTGCGCGCGGGGTACGAGGCGATCGGCGTCGCGGCCGGGACGGCGCGGATCGACGACCCGGCGCTCACCGTGCGCGGTCCGTTGCGGCCGCACCGGCCGCCGCTCCGCGTGCTGTTCGATCGCCGGGCCGAGGTGCCTGCGACGGCGCGGCTCATCGCCACGGCGCGCGAGACCCCCACGGTTGTGGTGCTGGGGCACGAGGCCGCGGCCGCCGCGCGCGCGGCCGTGACGGCGGCGGGAGCCGAGATCGTGGTGGCCGAGGACCTCGCCGGCGCGCTGGCCGCGCTGCACGAGCGGGGCATCGCCAGCCTCCTCGTGGAAGGCGGCGGCATCCTCGCCGGCCGACTGCTCGCGGCGGGGCTCGTGGACCGGCTGTACGTCATCGTGGCGCCGCTCCTGCTCGGCGCCGGTGGCGTGCCGGCGTTCGGCGAACTGCCCGGGGCCGCGCTTTCTTCCGCGCCGCGCTGGCGCGTGAGCGAGCGCCGCGTGGTGGGTGACGACCAACTCCTCGTACTGGAAGGGACCTGATGTTCACTGGCATCGTGACTGCGATGGGGACCGTGAAGCGGGTGCGGCATACGGACCGCGGCCTCGAGCTGACCATCGCCTGCCCGTATCGCAAACTCGGCATCGGCGAGAGCATCGCCGTGGATGGGGCGTGTCTCACCGTGGTGAAGACGGAGAAGGGCGCCTTCTCGGTCGAAGCGGTGACGATGACCCGCACGCGCACGACCTTCGGCGACTGGAAGCCGGGGCGGGCGTGCAACCTCGAACGCTCGATGCGTCTGGGTGCCCGGCTCGGCGGGCACCTCGTCGCGGGGCACGTGGACGGCGTGGGCGCGATCATCAAGCGCCGGGTGCTCGAGGACTCGGTGCTCCTCGACATCCGCGCGCCGCAGCCGGTCTTCGACCTCTGCGTGCCGCACGGCTCCATCTCCGTCGACGGCTGCTCGATGACGGTGAACGCGACGCCGGCGCGCAACGTGGTGCAGCTGTCGGTCATCCCGCACACGCTGGAGGTCACCACGCTGGGTGGAGCGCGCGTCGGCACGCGGGTACATTTGGAGGCGGACCTCATCGGGAAGTTCGTGCGGCAGCTCGCGTTGCCGTACCTCGCGGGACGGCGGGCAGGAGCCTGAATGGTGTTCGGGACGGTCGCACAGGCCATAGCGGACATCGCGGCGGGGAAGTTCGTCGTGGTGGCCGATGACGAGGCGCGCGAGAACGAGGGCGACCTCGTCTGCGCGGCGGAGCGGTGCACCGCGGCGCACGTGAACTTCATGACACAGCACGCGCGCGGCCTGATCTGTCTGACGCTCACCTCCGAGCGGTGCGACGCGCTCGGCCTCCCGCAGATGGTGGAGCGCAACACCGAGGCGCACGAGACCGCCTTCACCGTGAGCGTGGACGCGGCGGCGCGCTTCGGCACCACGACGGGGATCAGCGCGGCCGACCGCGCCCGCACGATCCAGGTCGCCGTGGACCCGCTCACGGTCCCAGCGGACCTCCGCCGCCCCGGCCACGTCTTCCCACTCCGGTCCCGGCCCGGCGGGGTGCTCCAGCGCGTGGGGCAGACGGAGGCGAGCGTGGATCTCGCGCGGTCCGCGGGTCTGAACCCGGCGGGCGTGATCTGCGAGATCATGAATGCCGACGGGACGATGGCGCGGCGGCAGGACCTCGAGGCGTTCTGCCTCGAGCACGGGATCACCTTCATCACCGTGGCGCAGATCGTCGCGCACCGCCTCCAGCACGAACGTCTCGTGCACCGGGTGGCGGAGGCGCGGCTCCCCACGCCCTTCGGCGAGTTCCGGGTAATAGGCTACCAGAACGACGTGGACCGCGCGGAGCACGTCGCGCTGGTGTTCGGCGACCCCGCGGCGCACGAGAACGTGCTGGTGCGGATGCACTCGAGGTGCCTGACCGGCGACGTGTTCGGGTCCGCCCGCTGCGACTGTGGCTGGCAGCTCACCACTGCGCTGCGGCTGATCGCCGCCGAGGGATGCGGCGCCGTGGTGTACCTGGACCAGGAGGGTCGGGGCATCGGCCTCCTCAACAAGCTCAAGGCGTACGAGCTGCAGGACGCGGGGGCCGACACCGTGGAGGCGAACAAGCGGCTGGGGTTCGAGCCCGACCTCCGCAACTACGGCATCGGGGCCCAGATCCTGATGGACCTGGGCCTGACCACGATCCGGGTCCTGACGAACAACCCGATGAAGCTCGTGGGCATCGAGGGTTACGGTCTGACGATCGTCGAGCGGGTTCCGATCGTGCCGCCGCGGAACGAGGAGAACAGCGGTTACCTCGACGCCAAGCGCGACAAGCTCGGCCACCTGCTCGCCCACTGAGGTCCGCCATGACCGCATCCGCAGGGGTTCCGGCTGGGCGCGTCGGGATCCTCGTGAGCCGCTACAACGAGACCGTGACGGTGCAGCTCCTCGCCGGGGCCGAGGCGTGCCTGAGGGAGCGCGGGGTGCCGTCCGCGTCGGTGGACGTCGTGTGGGTGCCGGGCGCGTGGGAACTGCCGTTCGGCGCGCGCGCCCTCGCCGAGCGGGGGGGCTACGCGGCGCTCGTGGCGCTCGGCGCTGTGATCCGCGGGGAGACGGCGCACTTCGACTACGTCGCCGGCGAGGCGTCGCGGGGGCTGATGGACGTCGCCCTGCGCACCGGCGTACCGGTGGGGTTCGGTGTCCTCACCTGTGACACCCTGGCCCAGGCGCTCGCGCGTGCCGGAGGAGCGGCCGGCAACAAGGGGCACGAGGCGGCGGCGGCGGCCCTCGACGCAGCAGCGGCGCTGGGCCGGGGCGATGCCGATCCGCTTTGAGACGCGCGCCCGCGCACTGGCGCTCCAGCTCCTGTACGCCTGGGACCAGGCGGATGAGGCGCGCACGGATCCGAGGCCACTGTGGGCGGCGATCTGCGCCGGCCGGGTGGGGGGGGCGGTGCCGCAGCTCGAGGAGCGCGCGATGGACCTGGCCGAGGCCGTGGTGAAGGGCGGCAGCCGACTCGACACCATCCTGCAGGCGGCCGCGGAGAACTGGCGGCTCGAGCGCCTCGCGGTTGTGGATCGCAACATCCTGCGTCTCGCGCTGGCGGAACTCGAGCTGGGCACGGCGCCGGTGCGGGTCGTGCTCGACGAGGCGATCCGGCTCGCGCGCTGGTTCGGTGCGGCGCGCTCTCCGGCGTTCGTCAACGGCATCCTCGACCGGGCGGCGCGGGAGCAGGGGTGGCTGTGAGGGTGCTCGCCGTGAACTGGCAGGACCGCACCAACCCTCAGGCGGGCGGCGCGGAAGTGCACCTGCACGAGATCTTCGGCCGGCTGGCCGCGGCGGGCCACGAGGTGCACCTGCTGTGTTCGGGCTACGGCGGCGCGGCGAGTGAGGCCGTGCTCGACGGGATGAGCGTGCACCGCACCGGCTCGCGCTACGGCTTCGCCGTCCGGGGTCGCGGCGCGTTCGCGGCGCTCGCCCGGAGGATCCGGCCCGACGTGGTGGTCGAGGACGTGAACAAGGTCCCGCTATTCCTGCCGCGCGTCTGGAGCGGGCCGTTCGTCCTCCTGGTGCCGCATCTCTTCGGCACCACCGCCTTCCGGGAAGCGAGCTGGCCGATGGCGGCGGCGGTGTGGGCCGCCGAGCGGCCGATGCCGCTGGTCTACCGGAGGGCCCGGGTGCACGCAATCAGCGGGAGCACGCGGGACGACCTGGTGGCCCGCGGGTTCCGCGCGGAGGCGATCCGGGTGATCTACCCCGGCGTGGACACCGCCGCGTTCAGCCCCGATCCGGGCGTGGCGCGGGCGGAAAGCCCCACCTTCCTGTACGTGGGGCGCGTGAAGCGTTATAAGGTCTTGGAGACGGCGATCCGCGCGGTGGCGCAGCTCGGACGCGCGGACTGCCCGGACGTCCGTCTGCTGATCGCGGGGAACGGGGACGACCGGCCGCGGCTGGAGCGGGTGAGCGCGGCGGAGAGTGTCCAGGATGCCGTGACCTTCCTGGGCTTCGTGTCCGAGGAGCGGAAGCTGGAGCTGTACCGTCGGGCGTGGGCGGTGGTCTTCCCCTCGCCGAAGGAGGGGTGGGGGATCACCAACGTGGAGGCGGCGGCGTGCGGGACGCCCGCCGTGGCCTCCGACAGCCCGGGGCTGCGGGAGTCCGTGCGAGGGGGCGAGACGGGACTGCTCGTGCCGCACGGCGACGTCGGGGCGCTGGCGGACGCGTTGCGCACGCTGGTGCGTGACCCGGCGCTCCGCGAACGCCTGGGACGGGGCGCGCGGGCATTCGCGGAAACACTGCCGTGGTCGCGCGCGGCCCGGGAAACGGGAACACACCTCGAAGAGGCGGTGGCCGGCTGGCATCGCCCGGAGGCACGCTGAGATGCAGTTGACGATCACGTCGCGTCACGAGGAAGTCGCCGAGGCGCTCCGCGCGCGGGCCGAAGTCGTCGTGCTCCGGTTGGCGCGGTTCGCGCACCGGCCGACCCACGCCCAAGTCGAGTTCGACCTCGACCATCACCGTGCCACCGCGGAGCTGCGGCTGCACGCGGCACGCGGCACGGTGCACGTGGCGAGCGCCGAGGCCGGCGACCACCGCACCGCGCTCGACCGGGCGGCCGCGAAGCTGCGCCGGCAGCTCGACAAGAAGGTCACCGGTCGCCGGCGCGTCGGCGCCAAGCAGGAGGAGTAGCCACGGACGCGGTCAAGGTTCGCGACCTCCTCGAGGCCAAGGGGGCGCAGCTCCGACTCGAGTCGCTGACCGGCGAGGCGGGCCTGGAGCGCCCGCTCCCCGGCAGCTCGATGTCCAGCCCGGGGCTCGTGCTCGCCGGCTACACCCCGCGCTTGGTCGAGGCGCGCCTGTACGTCCTGGGCGAGACGGAGATCACCTACCTCGCCTCGCTCGACGGTCCCGGCCGTCGCCGCGCGCTCGAGACGCTCTTCTCCTTCGAGTTCCCCTGTCTGTTCGTAACGAAGGGGCAGGACGTGCCGGCCGAACTGCTGGAGCTGGCCTCGGCGCACGACGTCGCCGTCATCCGCTCGGCGGTCAAGACGTCCGAGTTCTACCTCCGAATGCGGCCGTACCTCGAGGGGGTGTTCGCCGCGCACACGGTGATCCACGGCTCGCTGACCGACGTGTACGGAGTGGGGCTCCTGTTCATCGGGCGCTCCGGCATCGGCAAGAGCGAGTGCGCGCTGGATCTCGTGGAGCGCGGCCACCGCCTCGTCGCCGACGACGTCGTCCACGTGCACCGCCTCGGCCACGACGTGCTGATCGGCCGTGGCCACGACGCCGCGCAGCACCACATGGAGATCCGCGGCATCGGGATCATCGACATCGGCGCGCTGTTCGGCATCCGCGCGGTGCGCCAGCAGAAGCGCATCGAGGTCGTGGTCCAACTGGAGGACTGGGACAGCACGCAGGCGTACGAGCGCACCGGGCTCGACGTCTCGGAAACGACCATCCTCGACGTGGCGGTGCCCAAGATGGTCGTGCCGCTCAACCCGGGGAAGAACATCACGGTGATCTCCGAGGTCGTCGCGATGCGCCACCTGCTGCGCTACAGCGGCGTGGATTCGGCGCGGAACTTCAACGACCGCCTCATCCGGCAGATGCGGCAGCAGCGGGCCATCCGCGGGTACCTCGAGGAGGACTATGAGTGAGCGGCTCCGCGGGGTGGTGATGGCACACGCGGACCTCGGCACCGCCCTCGTGGAGGCCGTGCGGGTCATCGCCGGCGACGAGGCCGGACTCGCGCCGGTCTCGAACGCGGGGTGCGACCGCGCCGTGCTCGCGGAGCGCCTGGAGGCGGCGGTGGGCGGCGGACCGGCGGTGGTGTTCACCGACCTCGCGGGCGGTTCGTGCACCACCGTCGCCGCGACGGTGGCGCGCGGCCGCGCCGACGTGCGGGTCGTGACGGGTGTGAACCTCGCGATGCTGCTCGAGTTCGCGTTCCACCGGGACGAGGCGCCCGACGCCGCGGCGGAACGCGCCGCGGCCGCCGGCCGCGCCGCCGTCCGCGAGGTCCCCCGGTGAGCGTGGTGCTCTTCCGGATCGACGACCGCCTCATCCACGGGCAGGTCGTCGTCGGCTGGGGCCAGGCGACCCAGGCCGGCTTCATCGTCCTGGTGGACGACGAGGTGCGGGCGAGCGACTGGGAGCAGGAACTCTACCGCATGGGCGTGCCCCCTTCTGTGCACGTCGAGTTCGCGAGCCTCGAGGAGGCCATCGAGCTGGTGCCGGCCTGGGAGGCGGATGCACGCAAGGGCATCGTGCTCGCGGGCGACATCGAAACAATGGCCGCGCTGTGCGAGGGAGCCCCGTCGATCCGGAAGGTCAATGTGGGCGGTATCCACTTCCGTGCGGGCCGCACGGAGCGCCTCCGCTACGTCTACCTCTCGGACGGGGAGGCTGCGCGCCTCAAACGGCTCTCCGCTTCGGGAGTCGAGATTACCGCGCAGGACGTCCCCACCGTCTCCCCAGTCCCGCTGGACGCGTTCGCGTGACGCCGGGAGACGTCCTCGGAGTCACCGCCGTCGGTGTCGTGGTCGGCGTCGACCTCGTGACGGTCCCCCAGGCGATGACGGCGCGTCCGCTCGTGGCCGCGTTCGTCGGCGGGTTGATCGCGGGCAGCCCGGTGTACGGGCTGTTCATCGGAGTGGTGTTGGAGCTCTTCGCCCTCGAGACAATGCCCGTTGGCGCGTCCCGGTACCCGGATTGGGGCCCGCCGTCGGTCGCGGCGGGCGCGCTGTTCCATCCCGGGCCCGACGGCGTCTTCGCGGTGTCCTTCTGGCCGTGGCTGCTGAGCCTGGTGCTGGTCGCCGCGCTGGTGGCCTGGCTCGGCGGCTGGGCGATGGACGCCGTGCATCGCGCGAACGGCTCGGCCATCGTGCGCCGGACGGCGGCGCTGGACGCGGGGGACCCCAGGGCGCTCATCGGGCTGCAGGCGTGGGGGTTCGTGCGGGATGCCGGGCGGGCCGCGCTGCTCACTCTGATCGCGCTCCTGCCGGGCGGGTTCGTCGCGCTGGCGGTCGCGGACCAGTGGCGTGCGCCGCCGGCGGTCGCGAAGACCGCGATCCTGGCGGTCGCGATGGGCGTGGCTGCTGCTGCCGCGTGGCGGCTGTACGGGCGGGGGAAGACCGCACGGTGGCTCGTCGCCGGCGTGGGAGCCGGCTTGGCGGGAGCGCTGCTGTGGGTGTGAGCCTGCGCGCCATCCCGGGCTTCGCGGTCGCGACCGCGCGCCTGTTCGGGATCCAGTCGGCGTTCAGCTACGAGCGAATGCTGGGCATCGGCTTCGGCCACGCGTCAGAGCCGCTTCTGCGGAGCTTGCGCGAGCGGGACGGCGACACGTCGTACCGGGCCGCGCTGGTGCGGCAGTCGCAGTTCTTCAACGCGCACCCCTACTTCGCATCCATCGCCATCGGGGCGGCGGTGCGCGCGGAGCTGGACGGCGAGGCGCCAGAGCGAATCGTGCGGATGCGCGCCGCGCTGTGCGGCCCGCTCGGGGCCCTCGGCGACCGGCTCATCTGGGCCGGATGGCTGCCGGCGTGCGTGGCGCTCGGCCTGGTGCTCGTCACGCTCGGAGCGGGCGGGTGGGGTGTCGCGGCGTTTCTGGTGCTGTACAACGTCGTGCACGTGGTGCTGCGGGTGTGGGGGCTGCGTGCCGGCTGGCGGGCGGGGCTGCGCGTCTCCGGCGCGCTGGCGAATCCGCTGCTGCAGCTGGGCCTCGCGATCGTGGGACCGCTCGCGGCCCTCGCCGTCGGCGCGGCGCTGCCCATGGTCCTTGGCTGGGTCGTCCGGCGGGGGCTCGCCTGGTCGCTCGTCTGGGGTCAGTTCCTCGCGGCCCTCGTCGGGACGGTGGTCTTCGTCGCGGTCCTGCAGTGGCTGCACGCGCGGCTGAGCGGACTGGGCCTCGCGATGGTCGGGATGGGGGCGGCGGTGTTGGCCGGGGTGTTGTGGCCGTAGTCGAGCGGACGGTGCGCATCGTCAACTCGCTGGGGCTGCACGCGCGGCCCGCGGCCGCGTTCGTCAAGATCGCCGGCCGCTACCAGTGCCACATCGCGGTGCGGAAGGACGAAGAAATGGAGGTCAACGGCAAGAGCATCATGGGGGTTCTGACGCTGGCGGCCGAGTGCGGCAGTAAGCTGCAGCTCCGCGCCGATGGCGCGGACGCCGAGCAGGCGGTGGGGGAGTTGATGGAGCTGGTCCAGGCCGGATTCGGGGAGGACTGAGTGCCGAACAGGCTGATCCGCGGAGTGGCCGTGTCGCCGGGCATCGTTGTCGGCCCGGTGCTCGTCGTGCGCTGGGAACTGCCGCCGGTGCCCGAGCGCACGATCGCGTCCGGCGACGTGGCGCGCGAGCTGAAGCGGCTCCACGAGGCGCTGGGCTGGGCGACCGAGCGGGTGCAGAAGATGCGCGAGCGCGCCGAGGAGCGTACCGGGCCGGACGAGGCCCGGATCTTCGACGCCCAGTTGATGATGCTCGAGGACGAGGACCTCGTGGGCGGAGTCGAGCGGCTGGTCCGTGAGAACCGCTTCACGGCGGAGCGCGCCTTCGAATTCAAGATGCTGGAGTGGCGCGGCCTGTGGAGCAGTCAGGAGAACAGCACCCTGCGCGACCGCCTGGCCGACCTCGCCGACGTCGAGGTGCGGGTCATCGGCCACCTGATGGACCTCCCCGAGCGGGACATGTTCGACGTGCGCCCCGACTCGCCGGTCGTCGTCGTGGCGCGGGATCTCACGCCCTCGCTCACGCTGCAGATGGACCGGACCGCCGTGCTGGGGATCGCCTGCGAGCAGGGCACCCGCACGTCCCACGCGGCGATCCTGGCGCACTCGCTCGGCATCCCCGCCGTCATGGGTCTCCAGGGGGTGCTCGAGCGCGTCGAGTCGGGCGACCGGGTGGTGGTGGACGGATGGGCGGGCACTCTCCAGGTCAGGCCCACGGCCGCGGAGGTCGCGGCCGCGGACTCGCGCGACCGCCAGCGCCGCGACCTGGACATCGAGCTGGTCGCGGGCGCGAGACATGCGGCCGTCACCCCCGACGGCGCGACGGTGCTGGTCCGCGCGAACCTCGACGTGCCCGAGGAGCTCGAAGCGGCGCGGCGCTGCGGTGCGGACGGTGTGGGCCTGATGCGGACGGAGTTCCTGATCGTGGGGCGGAACCGGATGCCCACGGAGGACGAGCAGGCGACCCTGTACCGCAAGGTCGGCGAAGCGTTCGGGGGCCGCGACGTCGTCATCCGGACCTACGACATCGGCGGGGACAAGTTCCCGGCCGCCTTCCGGACGCCCCTCGAGGCGAACCCGTTCCTCGGCTGGCGGGCCATCCGGGTGTGCCTCGATGAGCCGAAAGTCTTCCGGCCGCAGATCCGCGCCGTCCTGCGCGCGGCGGCGCACGCCCCGATCAGGCTGATGATCCCGCTGGTGACCCGGGTCGAAGAGGTCGAGGCGACGCGGGAGTTGGTGGACAAGGAGGCCCGGGCCCTCAGGCGGGCGGGCGTCGAGGCGGCGTCCGCCGTGCCCGTGGGCGTGATGGTCGAGACACCGGCGGCCGCGGTGATCGCCGACCGGCTCGCGGAAGTCGCCGACTTCCTGTCGGTGGGCACGAACGACCTCACCCAGTACACGCTCGCGGTGGACCGCAGTAACGCGCGCCTCGCCGCGCGGTTCAGCCCGCTCCACCCGGCCGTGCTCCGCCTGCTGCGGGACATCCAGGCCGTGGGCGCCGCGGCCGGGCGCGAGGTGTCAGTCTGCGGCGAGATGGCGAGCGACCCGGCGGCGGTCGTGCTCCTGATCGGCCTGGGCTACCGGGTGCTCTCGGTGGCCTCGCCGAGTCTCCCGCTGGTGAAGTGGCTGGTGCGCCGCATCTCGGTGGGCGAGGCCGCGGGATGTGCCGCCGCGGCGCTTGCCGCACGCACGTCGGACGAGGCCGGCGCCTGCGCGCGCGCGGCCCTCAGCGGCCACATCGACCTGCGCCTCCTCGACCCCTCCGCGCGATTGCCGGGGCGCTCGCGCAAAGGTAAGTTACAAGGTTAGGCTGACACCTCAACCACGACACGAGGCCATGGGCAATTTGGATCGCTGGCTGTTCACGTCGGAGTCCGTGACGGAGGGCCACCCCGACAAGATCGCCGACCAGATTTCCGACGCCATCCTCGACGCCATCATCGGTCAGGACCCGAAGGCCCGCGTGGCGTGCGAGACCTTCGTGACCACCGGCGTTGCCTTCGTGGGCGGAGAGATCACGACCACCACGTACGTGCCGATCCCCGACATCGTCCGCGGCACCGTGGAGGCCATCGGCTACACCGACGCCAGCTACGGTTTCGATGCCGAGACGTGCGCGGTGATCTCGTCCATCGACCGGCAGTCGCCCGACATCGCGCAAGGGGTGGACACCGGCGGGGCGGGCGACCAGGGGATGATGTTCGGGTACGCCACCGACGAGACCCCGGAGCTCATGCCGCTGCCCATCATGCTGGCGCACGGGCTCACGCGGCGCCTCGCCGACGTGCGGAAGAGCGGTGAGCTTCCCTGGCTGCGACCGGACGGCAAGTCCCAGGTGACGGTCGAGTACGAGGGCGACCGGCCGGTGCGGGTGCACACCGTGGTGGTGTCCACGCAACACGCTCCGACCATCGCGCACGACGAGTTGACGCAGGCGGTCGTGCAGCGCGTCATCCGCCCCGTGATCAAGGACTGGATCGTCGGCGGCGAGCCCACTTTCCACGTGAATCCGACCGGGCGCTTCGTCGTCGGCGGCCCTCAGGGCGACGCGGGCCTCACCGGCCGCAAGATCATCGTGGACACCTACGGCGGGATGGCGCGCCACGGCGGCGGTGCCTTCAGCGGCAAGGACCCGTCCAAGGTGGACCGCTCGGCCTGCTACGCCGCGCGCTGGGTCGCGAAGAACGTCGTCGCGGCGGGGCTCGCGCGCCGCTGCGAGCTGCAGGTCGCCTATGCCATCGGCGTGGTGCAGCCCGTCTCGCTGCTGGTGAACACCTTCGGGACCGGCACGGTCGGGGAGCGGGTCCTCGAGGCTGCGGTGCGGGAGCAGTTCGACCTCTCGCCGCGCGGCATCATCGAGGCGCTCGACCTGCGGAACCCGATCTACAAGGCCACGGCCTCCTACGGCCACTTCGGGCGGAAGCCCGAGCGGCGGACGGTGGACGGGCGCGAGATTGATTTCTTCACGTGGGAGCGCACGGACCGCGCTGCCGAACTGCTCGAGACCGCTACCCGCCTCGCCGGCGCCGCCATGGGCGCGGGCCGTTAGGAGCCCCGGAACGATGACTGCCGCCGCCAAGACCCCGTCCCACGACGTCCGCGACCTCGCGCTGGCCGACGAAGGCCGCCGTCGCACTGAGTGGGCGGAGCGCTCGATGCCCGTGCTGCGGCTGCTGCGCCAGCGGTTCACGAAGGAGCGGCCCCTCGCCGGCCGCCGGCTCTCGGCGTGCCTCCACGTCACGTCGGAGACCGCCAACCTCGCCGTCACGCTGAAGGCGGGCGGCGCGGACGTCGCGCTGTGCGCCTCGAACCCGCTCTCCACGCAGGACGACGTGGCGGCGCACCTCGTCCGCGACCACGGCATCGCCGTGTTCGCGATCAAGGGCGAGGACCACGCCACGTACTACGACCACCTGCGGGCGTGCCTCGCGCACCGTCCGGACGTCACGATGGACGACGGCGCGGACCTGGTCGGGGCGCTGCACATGATCGCCCTGGACCGGCTGGGCGACCTGGCGCCGGTCGTTCGCGCGTGGGTCGAGGGGCTCTCGGCCGCCGACCGCGCGGCCGTCGTCGCCGGAGTCATCGGATCCACCGAGGAGACGACGACCGGCGTCATCCGCCTCAAGGCGATGGCGCGGGACAAGGTGCTGCGGTTCCCGGTCATCGCGGTCAACAACTCCGAGACGAAGCACCTGTTCGACAACCGGTACGGGACCGGCCAGTCCACGGTGGACGGCATCCTCCGCGCCACGAACCTGCTGCTGGCCGGCTCGACGGCCGTGGTCGCCGGGTACGGCTGGTGTGGCCGCGGCGTCGCGTCGCGGCTCCGGGGGCACGGAGCAAACGTCATCGTGACCGAGGTGGACGCGGTCAAGGCGCTCGAGGCGGTGATGGACGGCTACCGGGTGATGCCGATGGCCGAGGCCGCGCCACTGGGCGACGTCTTCGTCACCCTCACCGGCGACATCGACGTCGTCCGCGTCGAGCACATGCGCCTGATGAAGGACGGCGCGATCGTCGCCAACAGCGGCCACTTCAACGTCGAGATCGACCTCGCGGGCCTGGCGAAGGTGGCCAAGGGACCGCGCCCGGTGCGCAACTTCGTGGACGAGTGGGTCCTCGAAGGCAAGCGGGTGTTCGTCCTCGGCGAGGGGCGGCTCATCAACCTCGCGGCCGCCGAGGGCCACCCCGCCAGCGTGATGGACATGTCCTTCGCCAACCAGGCCCTCGGCGCCGAGTACCTCTTCCAGCACGGGCGCACCCTGTCGAAGGACGTGCACAACGTGCCCGTCGAACTCGACAAGGAGATCGCGCGGCTCAAGCTCGCCGCGATGGGTGTGGGACTGGACGTGCTCACGCCGGAGCAGCGGCACTATCTCGCGTCGTGGGACCTTGGGACCTGACGCATCGGGGGCACCGCTCGTCGAGGTGCGCGTGGCGCACCTCGGGTTCGACCGCGCGTCGAATTCGCCCGTGGTCGTGCTCCAGGAGGAGGGCGGCACGCGCGTGCTGCCCATCTGGATCGGCCCGGCGGAGGCGAGCGCCATCGCGATGGAGCTGGCGGGCATCAAGTTCGCCCGCCCGCTGACACACGACCTGGTCAAGCAGGTGATCCTCGGCCTCGGCGGCGAGCTGCGAAAGGTCCTCATCACCGCGGTGCGTGACAGCACCTACTTCGCCGAGCTGCACATCTACCGGAATGGCCACGACGTCTTCCAGGTGGATGCGCGGCCCTCGGACAGCATCGCCGTGGCCCTCCGGCTCGGCGCCCCGATCTTCGCCTCCGAGACGCTGCTCGAGCTGGTCTCGCCCGAGTCCATCGAAATGCAATCCGACCAGAGCCCGCTCGACTCCGACGCGCTCAAGACTTACCTCCAGAACCTGGACCCCGAGGATTTTGGGAAGTTCAGGCCGTAGCCTGCGCGTCGCCGCGGTACTGTGCGGCGTCGCCTCCGCGGCGCTGGCGCAGACGGGCGGCCCGCTGGTGCTGGCCGGGCGCGTCGTGCGCGTGAGCGGGAGTGACAGCCTGCCGGTGGCCGGCGCGTTCGTCGTGGGCCATCACGTCGGGACGCAGCGCCAGGGGCCGGTGGACTCGGTGCGCACGGACGCGGCGGGGCGGTTCCGCATCGTCGTCGCGCGGCCGGATTCGGCCGGGATGTACGTCGTCTCCCTGCGCTACCAGGGCATCGGGTACTTCGCGCCCCCGGTCGAGTCGAGCGACCGGGCGGGCGCGGCCGCCATGCTGCTCGCCGCGTACGACACGAGCACCTCCGGGCCCCCGCTGTCCCTCGCGATGCGGCACATCGTGGTCACCGCTGCGGAGCGCGATGGCTCGCACCGGGTGATGGACATCCTCCAGGTCCACAACGACGGCACCACGACCCGGGTGGTCGCGGACAGCACCGCCGCGACGTGGCGGGTGCGCCTGCCGGCGGGGATCGTGGAGGTGGAGCCGGGCGAGGGCGAGGTGTCGCCCGCGGCCGTCCGGCTGGACGGCGAGCAGCTCGCCGTCGCGGCGCCGTTCCCGCCCGGCGACAAGCAGGTCGTCGTGGCCTACGTCGTTCCTCGCGGCATCCGCACTCTGCGTGTCCCCGTCGACCAGCCCACCGCCCGGCTCGAGTTCCTCGTCGAGCTTTCCGGGGTGGAGGTCTCGGGGGCCGGCATCCGGGAGGTGGAGTCGATGGTGCTCGAGGGCCGGACCCTCCGCCGTTTCACTGCGGAACACGTCGCGGCCGGTGCGGAGGTCACGGTGGAGTTGGAGGCCGCGGGCGGCGCGGGCCGGCGGTTCACGTGGATCGTGGTGGTCGCCGCGGGAGCGGCTCTCGCGGCGGGGCTGGTCCTCGGCGTGCGCCGCGGGGGCGCGGGGCGGAGCTTCGCGGCGCCCGTGCCGGGTTCCGACCCCGAGGTCCTCGCCACGATGATCGCGGCGCTCGACGAGCGCTTCGAGGGGCGCGAGGCCGGCACGCCGGCCGACGAGTGGCTGCGCTACACCTCGCGCCGCGCCGAGTTGACGGAGCGCCTGCGCGCCGCGCTTGCGCGGGGCGTATCCGCCTGACAGATTCGCATTCGGACAACTGATCGACGCGATGGGGGATCCCGGAAGCCGGTAGGAATCCGGCGCGGCCCCGCCACTGTAACGGGTAGGGACAGTACGTCCCACCGTCCGCTTACGATGCCACTGGCTGCGGCCGGGAAGGCGAGCGGACGGACCCGGAGCCAGGAGACCTCTCCGCATCGCGTTCCACCCGGACCCCTCGCGGGAGGGAGTGGTGGCCGCTCGCCGGCTCGCCGTCTGCCGCTGGTCTGCACTGCTCGTCCTGGTCGCGCCGCTCGCCGGGTGCGCGAGGCAACCGCCTCGCCACGGCCCGTCGCACGTGGACGACTGGGGACGCACGGTCGTGCTCTCCGCCCCCGCGCGCCGCATCGTCTCCCTCTCGCCGTCCACCACGGAGATTGTCTTCGCGCTCGGCCTCGGCGATCGGCTCGCCGGGCGCACGAGCTGGTGTGACTACCCGCCGGCCGCGCGCGACGTGGCCGACGTGGGCGACGGCCTCGCGCCGAACGTGGAGGCGATCGCCGCGCGCCGGCCCGATCTCGTCCTCCTCTACGCTTCGCCCGCCAACCGGCCCGCCGCGCGGCGGCTCGAGGCTCTCGGCATCGCCACCGCCGCGCTCGCCCTGGATCGCGCCGAGGACGTCCGCCGCGCCGCGCGGCTCATCGGTGCGCTGGCCGGCGCGGAGAGGGTCGCGGATTCCCTCGTGGCGGCCTTCGACTCGGCGCGCGCCGCGGCGGCGCGCGAGGCGGCGCGTCCGACCGGCAGGCGGCCGCGGCTCTACGTCCACGTGTGGACCGACCCGCCGGTCACCGTGGGACGGGGCAGTTACCTCGCGGAGATCCTGCGCGACGCGGGCGCCGAGAACCTGTTCGACGACGTGACCACGTCGTCGGCGACCATCAGTCTCGAGAGCCTCGCCCGCCGGGACCCCGACGCCATCGTGGTGCTCACCAGCGACACCCTCGGCGCTCCGCCGCCCTTGGGCGAGCGCCCACCGTGGCGCGCGGTTGGGGCGGTGCGCGAGGGCCGGTTTCTCCTCCTGGACGGGTCGCTCTACGGGCGCCCGTCCCCCCGCATGCCGTTCGCCGTGCGCGACCTCGCCGCGCGGTTGCGGCGGCACGCGGTGCGCTGATGCGCCAGGTGCCGGGTCGCCGCTTCGCGCTGGGGCTGGCGGCGCTGCTCGTCGTCGCGGTCGCGGCGGGTGTGCTGGCCGGGCCGTCCTTCCTGCGTCCCGCGGAGGTCTGCGCCGCGCTCGCCGGCCGGGGCGATCCCTCGGCCATCGCGATCGTCTGGTCGCTGCGGCTCCCGCGCATCGCGCTCGGCCTGCTCGTGGGCGGGGTCCTCGCCGTTTCCGGCGCTTCGCTCCAGGTCCTGGTGCGCAACCCGCTCGCCGATCCGTACCTCCTGGGCCTGTCCGGCGGCGCGGGCCTCGGCGCGGTGCTCGCCATCACGGCGGGAGTCGCGAGCCCGTGGGCGGTTCCGGCCGCCGCGTTCGGCGGCGCGCTCCTGGCGATGGTGTCGGTCTACCGGCTCGCCGCGGTCGCGGGCGGGGCGCTGGACGGCCGCGTGCTCGTGCTGGCGGGTGTAGTCGTGGGCGCTTTCGCGGGTGCGCTGGTCAGCGGCATCCTCGCGGTGACCGACGCGCAGGGGGCGCGCAGCGCGATGCTCTGGCTGATGGGTGGCTTGGGCGGCGCGGGATGGGGCACCGTGGCCGCGCTCGCGGTGTACGCGGCGCCGGCCCTGGCGGTGCTCGTGGCCGAGGCGCGCGCCCTCAACCTCCTCTCGCTCGGAGAAGAACCGGCGCAGCATCTCGGCACCGATGTGGTGCGGACCAAGCGGCATGTCTTCGTCGCCGCCTCGCTCCTCACCGCCGCCGCGGTCGCGTCGGCCGGCATCATCGGCTTCGTCGGCCTCGTCGTGCCGCACGCGATCCGGATCCTGCGCGGCCACGACAACCGCGCACTCCTCCCCGCGGCCTTCGTGGCGGGCGGTTCGCTGCTGGTCCTCGCGGACACGGGAGCGCGCACCATCTTCGCGCCCGTAGAGCTGCCCGTCGGGGTGGTCACCGCCATCATCGGGGTTCCCGTGTTCGCCTTCCTGCTCCGTCGGTGGACGGCCCGCTCTTCGAGCTGACCGACGCGACCGTGCGCTATGCGCCCGGCGTCGCGCCGTCCCTGAACGGCGTGGGCTTCGCCGTCGCGCCCGGCGAGTGCGTCGCGCTCGTCGGCCCCAACGGAGCCGGCAAGACCACCGCGCTCCGCGCACTCCTCGGCCTCGTGCGCCTCGAGCGCGGCGCGGCGCTGGTTCAGGGCCGCCCCGTGGCGTCGTGGACCCGCGACGCTCTGGCGCGCGAGGTCGGCGTGGTGGTGCAGCGGGAGGAGCCGGTGTTCCCCATCACCGTCGAGGCGGCGGTCGCCATGGGCCGCTACCCGCACCTCGGGCGCTGGCGGTTGTTCGCGCGCGCCGATCGCGACGCGGTGGACCGGGCGATGGCGTTGGCGGACGTCGCCGCGCTGCGGGAACGCTGGGTCGGCACGCTCTCGGGCGGCGAGTGGCAACGGGTGCGCGTGGCGCGGGCGTTGGCCCAGGAGCCGCATGCGCTGGTCCTCGACGAGCCCACGGCGAGCCTCGACCTTCGGCACGAGATGGAGCTGTTCGAGCTGATCGCGACGCTGGTGCGGGAGCGGCGCCTGGCCGCCATCGTCGTCTCGCACCACTTGAACCTGGCGGCGCGGTTCGCCGACCGCCTCGTGTTGCTTCACCAGGGCCGCGTGGTCGCCACCGGTGCGCCCGAAGGCGTGCTGGAAACGGGCCGCCTCCAGGGCGTGTTCGGCTGGCCCGTGGCGCTGCAGCGGCTGCCCGACGGCACCGTGCAGCTATACCCCGAGCGCCGTGCCGCCACTCCCGGAGACCGAAGATGATCCTGCTCACTCGCGCGTTCGCCGGCGTGATGGCCGCTGTCGCGCTCGCCGTCGGCCTGCTTGCCGCGAAGCCCGCCGTCGCCCAGCAGCCGGGCGACACCATCCGGCTGGACGAGATCGTCGTGACCGCCACGCGACTGCCGCTGCCCCGCGCGGCGGTGGCGTCCGCGGTCACGGTGATTAGCGGCGACGAGCTGCGCCGCCGCGGCATCGCGGACCTGCTCGAGGCCCTCCGCGACGTGCCCGGCGCGACGCTCGTCCAGGGCGGCTCGTTCGGAGCGCCCGCCTCGCTCTTCCTGCGCGGCGGCGAGAGCGACTACGTCCGGGTGCTGGTGGATGGCGTGCCGGTCAACGCGCCCGGCGGCGCCTTCGATTTCGCGCACCTCTCCACCGACAACGTGGAGCGCATCGAAGTGGTGCGCGGCCCCTCGAGCGTGCTCTACGGTTCGGATGCGGTGGCGGGAGTCGTGCAGGTCTTCACCCGCTCCGGCCGCGGCGCACCGCGCTGGCGCCTCGCCGCGGGCGGCGGCACCTGGGCCTCGTCGCGGCTGGCTGGGGAAGCCGCCGGTGGCGGCGACCGGGCCGGCTTCAGCGTGTCGGCTTCACGCTTCGAGTCGGCCGGCACGTACCCGTCCAACAGCGGCTACTGGAAACGTGAGCTCTCCGCGCTCCTCCGGGCCGCCCCCGATACCCGCACGGAGGCGCGGCTGTCGGCGCGGGTGGATGACCACCGCACGCACTTCCCGACCGACGGTGCCGGCCGGGTCGTGGACCGAAACCAGTTCACCACCGGCAGGCAGGCGGTGGCGGGGCTCGACCTGCGCCGCATCCTGGGGCCGAGGCTCGAGGCGCGGATGCTGCTCGGCGCCACCACCGCCGACCTGGGATACGACGACGCGGCCGACGGCCCCGCCGACACGCTCGGGATGTTCTCGTTCGCGAGCCGGAGCCGCGAGACGCGTCGCAGTGTGGACGCGCGCGCCATCGCCTACCTCGCTCCGGGCACCAGCGTCACGCTCGGTGGGACGCTGGAGCGCGAGTCCGAGCGGAGCCGCGACACCTCGGATGGGCAGTGGGGCCCCTCGAGTGGCGAGTTCGCGGCGGTACGGCGCAACGCGGCCCTCTACGCACAGGCCGTCGCCGACGCGGGGGGGTGGGTCGCGTTCAACGCGGGCCTCCGGCTCGACCGGAACGAGCGCTTCGGTTCCTTCACCACCTACCGCGCCGGCGTCTCGTGGCGGCCGGCCCCGGCGGTGCGCGCGCGCGCCGCGGTGGGCAGCGCCCTCAAGGAGCCGACCTTCTTCGAGAACTTCGCCACCGGCTACGTCACCGGGAACCCGGACCTCAGGCCCGAGCGTTCCCGGAGCTGGGAGATCGGCGGCGACATCGCGCTCGGCCGCGGCCGCGTCACGATGGCCGTGACATTCTTCACGCAGCGGTTCGCGGAACTGATCCAGTACACCTTCGCGCCGCCGGCCGCCGGGGCCCCGAACTACTTCAACGTCGCAGCGGCGCGGGCCGCGGGATTCGAGACGGAGTTCACGCTGCGCCTCGGTGCGGGCTTCACGACCCAGGGGCGCTACACGTACCTTTCGACGTCGGTGCTCGACGCGGGCTTCGACACCAGCCCGGACGCGGCCTACGTCGAGGGGCGGCGACTGCTGAGGCGTCCGGCGCACGCGGCGGGAGCCGTCGTGACGTACGCGCGTGCCGCGGTGGCCCTGGCCGTGTCGGTGGACGTCGTCGGCGCTCGCGACGACATGGATTACGGCGTCGAGGCCGTCGTCGCGAGGGTGCGGCTGCCGGCGCACGCGCGGGTGGATGTCTCCGCGACGCTGCCGCTGTTGGGCCGGCCGGCCGTTGCGGGCCTGGCGGCCACGCTGCGGATCGAGAACCTGCTTGGCGCACGCTATGAGGAGGTGCGCGGCTTCCCTGCGAGGGGCCGCACGATCCTCGTCGGCCTGCGCGCCGAAGGTGGACTCCCATGACGCGCTCCCCCCGGGTTCTGGTGATCGCCGCGGTGCTCCTGCCTGCCGGCACGGCCGCGGGCGCCGCGCAGGGTCTCGCATCCGTCCGCGCCGCGATCGAGGAGCGCGTCCGTTCCAGCGGCGCCGAAGCCGTGGGCGTCTACGTGCGGGACCTGGACCGGCCCGACTCCCTCCTCGTCGGGGCGGCCACACGGTTCCACGCCGCGAGCATGATGAAGGTGCCGGTGATGATCCAGGTGTTCCGCGACGCCGATGCGCAGCGCCTGCGGCTCGGCGACAGCATCCCTGTCGTCAACACCTTCCGCAGTATCGTGGACGGATCGCCGTACGGCCTCAGCGCGGCGGACGACAGTGACAGCACGCTCTACGGGCGCGTCGGAGGCAGAGCGAGCGTGCGCGAGCTGGTGGAGCTGATGATCACCGTCTCCAGCAACCTCGCGACGAACATCCTCATCGATCGCGTCGAAGCGACACGCGCGCAGGAGAGCGCCCGTGCGCTGGGTGCGGACTCGATCGAGGTGCGCCGCGGGGTGGAAGACACCAAGGCGTACCGTGCCGGCCTCAACAACACCACGACGGCGCGCGACCTCGGTGTGCTGTTCGCCGCCATCGCGGAGGGGCGCGCGGCCTCGGTCGGTGCCTGCCGCGAGATGACCGGCATCCTGGAGCGTCAGCGCTTCAACGGGGGCATCCCCGCCGGGTTCCCCGCCGGCGTGCGCGTGGCGCACAAGACCGGCTGGTTCACCGGCACGCACCACGACGGGGGCATCGTCACCGCGCCAGGCGGGCGGCGCTACGTCCTCGTCGTCCTGACCCGCGGCATCCAGGACGAACAGGTCTCGGCCCGGCTCATTGCCGACCTCGCCGGCCTCGTGCACGGAGCGGTGGTGGCACGCTGAAGCGATGCCGCTGATCACGACGCCCGCCATCGTTCTCAAGGTCACGCCCTACAGCGAGACGTCGAAGATCGTGCGCCTCCTGAGCCGCGATCACGGGCTGGTGAGCGCGCTCGCGCGCGGCGCGCGGCGGGCCAAGAGCCGCTGCGGAGCCGGCCTCGACCTGTTCGCCGTCGGGACGGCGACGGTGCGGATCAAGGCGCAGACCGACCTTCACACGCTGTGCGGGTTCGATCTCACGCGCGGGCACTCCCACATCGCCGAGGACATGGCGCGTTTCGGAGCGGCCTCGGCCCTGGTCGAGCTGGCGCTCAAGTGCGCCCCCGCCGAGCCGCACCCGGAGTCCTTCGTGGCGCTCGAGGAGGGGTTGGACGCGCTCGACCGCGCCGCTGCCGGTGGGGAGGAGGCCGCCGCACTCGCCGCGTGCTGGCGGCTCGTCGTCGCCCTCGGCTTCGAGCCCGTGCTGGATCGCTGCGCGGCGTGCGGCACTCCGGTCCAGGGGGCACTCGCCTTCTCGGCGGTGCAGGGTGGGGCGCTGTGCGCGACGCACCAGCGGGACGCCGCGCACCCCACGCGCCTCGTGAGCGAGGACCGCGACGCGCTCCACGCCCTCCTCGAAGGCCGCTGGCCCGACCCACCGCTGGATGCGCGCCACGCGGCCGCGCACCGCCGTCTCCTGATCGCCTTCATCCACCATCACCTGGCCGAGGACCGCCCGCTGCCGGCTTTGGCCTTCTGGGACCGCGAGTCGTGGAACGCCACGTCGTCATAGGCACCGCCGGCCACATCGACCACGGCAAGACGGCGCTGGTCCGCGCGCTGACGGGCGTGGACACCGATCGCCTCGCCGAGGAGAAGCGCCGCGGCATCACCATCGACCTCGGCTTCGCGCCGCTGGACCTGGGCGCGATCCGCGCCAGCGTCGTGGACGTCCCGGGGCACGAAGGCTTCATCCGCAACATGGTGGCGGGCGCCACAGGCGTGGATCTCGCCCTCCTCGTGGTCGCCGCGGACGAGGGGGTGATGCCGCAGACCAGGGAGCACCTCGACATCCTCAAGGTGCTCGGCGTGGCACGCGGTGTCGTGGCGCTGACGAAGTGCGACCTCGCACCGGATCCCGCCTGGCGGGAACTCGTGGCGGAGGATGTCCGCGGCGCCGTGGAGCGCCGATTCGGCGGAGGCTGGCCCGTGGTCGAGGTCTCGGCGACGACCGGCGCGGGCCTCGACGACCTGCGGTGCGCCTTGGCGCGGGAAGCGGGGCGGGTGCCGCCCCGCGAGACGCTGGACCGCTTCCGGATGCCGGTGGACCGGACCTTCGCGCTGCCCGGGGCCGGGACGATCGTGACGGGCACCGTCTGGAGCGGCGGCACGACGGAGGGAGATCGGGTGCGGGTCTTCCCGTCCGGGGCGGAGGCGCGCGTGCGCAGCGTCGAGGTGCACGGGGTGAGGGTCGAGCGCGCGGAGCCGGGCCGCCGGGCCGCGCTCGCGCTCGTCGGCCTGGCGCGCGACCAGGCCGAGCGGGGCGCGGTGGTGGTGAGCGGAGACGGGTGGCGTCTGGCCCGGGCGATGGACGTGGAGTTGTGGCTGCTCGAGGGCCGCCGGTCGCTGCGTCCGCGCGCCCGGGTCCGCATCCATCACGGCACCAGCGAAACGATGGCGCGTGTGGTGGCCGATGCGTCGAGTGAGGGCGTCGCGGTCGCCGCGCGGCTGCTGTTGGAACAGCCGCTGACGGCCCGCAGCGGAGACCGTTTCGTCGTGCGCTCGTACTCGCCTGTGGCGACCATCGGGGGCGGCGTCGTGGTGGACCCATGGGCGGACGACCTCCCCCCGCAGCGGGGTAGGCGGCGGCTCGTGCTCCCGCGCCCGCCGGGTTCCGCGAGCGAGCGCGTCCGGATGCTGGTGGCGCGCCGGGGCCGCCGAGGCTTGAGCCTCTCCGAGCTCGAAGTGGCGTCGGGGCTCGACGGCCCGCGCCTGGCCGCCGCACTGAGCGCCATTCCCCCCGACGACCTGGTGCGGTACGGGGACTGGCTCGCACCTGATGCGGTGGTGGCCAAGGTGGCCGACACGTTCGTCGGCGCCCTGCGGCGCTTCCACGCCGAGCATCCGCTGGAGGCCGGGATGCCGGCCCAGGCGTGGCGCGCCTCGGCGGGTGAACTGCGGAAGGAGTTCGTCGCGCTTGCGGAACTGCGGTTGGAGCGAGCGAACGCGGTGGTCCGCGATGGCGCCACGGTGCGCCTGCCGGAGTGGAGACCGGGCGGCGGCGAGAGCGAGCGGCGGGTCCGGGAGGCGATCCTGCGGACGCTCGAGGCTGCGGACGCCGAACCACCGGACGTCGCGGAACTCGAGGTTGCCCACCCCGGGGCCGACGTTGCCGGCGCCTTGCGGCTCCTGGCCAGAGAGGGCCGCGCCGTGGCCGTGGGCCGGGACCGGTACTACGAGGCGGGAGCCTTCCAGCGGGAGCGCGACCGGTTCACCGCCGTGCTCGAAGAACTTCGGGAGGCCACCCCAGGGGCCATCAGGGAGCGGGTGGGCCGCTCGCGGAAGTGGCTCATCCCGTTCCTGGAACATCTTGACAAGGAAGGGATTACAGAGCGAAAGGGCGACGTCCGGGTGCTCAGAGCTCCGCGCGACAAGCCCCGCGCGGCTCTTGACTAGAGCCGCGGCGAATCATAAGTTGGTGCCACGTAGCAGGTTCCCGTTCAACCTTGGCAGAGGAGTGACGGCCTAGCGTTCCTTTCCGTCGGAAATGGAGTGAGAAGGGTGCGCCGCTGCGCAATAGCAGTGCTGGTAGCGGGGCTCGTCCTGGGCACTCCGAAAGCGGGGTTGAGCCAAACGCCCGCTCGTACCGCACAGGCCGAGCTGCTGCAGAATTATCCGAATCCGTTCAACCCGGCGACGACGATCCCGTTCCGCCTCAGCGAGAGTGTGTTCGCGAACGGGCATCGGCCGGTCGTGTCGTTGCGGATCTACAACGTCCTCGCCCAGCTGGTCGCGATTCCCACGATCCAGGCGTCGGGCGAGCCGCTCGACGGCGTAGCGCTGGAGTGCCGCGAAGTCCGCGAGGGGTACTGCGAGTTCTCGGTGTACTGGGATGGCAAGTACCTGGGCACCGACCGCGAAGCCGCGTCCGGCGTGTACGTGTATCAGCTCACCGTGGACGGCCGGCGTTCATCGCGCCGCATGGTGGTGATGAAGTAGGTCCGGGACGACGGACAACTGACGGTGCCGTACCGGCGCGCCGGCCCCCGTGGCCGGCGCGTTGCGTTTGTACGCCTGCGCGGCAGATTCCGTGGTCATCCGGGCAGGACGCGCCGGGCATGCGGCTTGCCCCTCGGGGACGTGCTATGGCGAACATCGACAAGCTGACGATCAGGAGCGCTGAGGCGCTCGAGGCGGCCCGCGGCGACGCGCGGCGCCGCGGCAATCCCGTGGTCAACGACGCCCATCTCCTGGCCGCCCTGCTGGACCAGGACGAGGGGGTCGTCGCCCCGCTCCTCGGCAAGGTGGGCCTCAACGTGGCCCGGCTGAAGGCCGATGTCGCGCGGGAGCTGGACCGCTTCCCGAAGCAGACCGGCGGGGACGAGCCGGGCTTCTCCCGGGAACTCACGCAGGCCCTCGACCGCGCGACAGGCGTAGCGGAGCGACTCGGCGACGACTACACCTCGACCGAGCACCTCCTCCTCGCCCTGGCCGACACCAAGGGCACCACGGCGCGCGAGCTCCTCAGCGCCGCCCGCGTCTCGCGCGACGATCTCCTCGCCGCTCTGGCGGCCGTGCGCGGCGCGCACCGAGTCACCGACCAGACCCCCGAGGACCAGTACCGCGCCATCGAGCGTTTCACCCGCGACCTGACGGACCAGGCGCGGGCCGGGAAGCTCGACCCCGTGATCGGCCGCGACGAGGAGATCCGCCGCGTGG